>Ga0209700_102981_pt1 | contig 33286 bp, 16 predicted proteins | sample SiratroredBW_FD_187528 | JGI IMG/M metagenome (GOLD analysis project Ga0209700, IMG submission 187528) | Root nodule microbial communities of legume samples collected from California, USA - Siratro red BW (SPAdes) (version 2) | ecosystem: Host-associated > Plants > Roots > Nodule | place: USA...
ATATATTTTATATAAAATATATATATATATATATATATATATATATATATATATATATGTTTTGTTTGAAAAAACCAAATGCTTAAAATATAAGAAAAGAATATTATATAAATTAAAATAAACTTAAGATAGAAGTTAAGGGGTGACTCACACATAATAGTTAAACATAAAAGTTTTAATTTCCTCTAAGTCATATATATAAAAAGATGGTACGTCTAAGAAAACATGAAGTATTTTGTGTTGGTCACCTGTCACCATTAACAAGGTTATTGTTCTGATGTACATTTAATTGATAATTTCTTTGTCTATACTATTAAGGAAAATAAAAATAAGGTTATTTGTAGGAAGCAAATGAAAGTATACAGCTATTGAAAGAGATCTTGAGGAACTTTTAAAGTTATTAATATGATATTTTCAGAAATTAAATAAGTTTTAGGTTTAGGATTTAGTTAAAGACTTGCCATTAAGAATCTTATCATTAAAATCTAAGTATAATTATAAGAGAATAACTAATTATATATAAGAAACTGTGAACTTCATAATGAGTTCTAGGTTGAGATTGGTTTGAATATTTTGGCATCTACAAAAGGGTCAAATGAAATATTTTTGTTTACGAGCAAGAGTATGGATAAGCATTTATGTCAAAAAGCTATCTGATTTTGTTGTTTATCATCTTTTGCACTGGAACACATATTGGTATATGCCTTTTAATTACATATTATTATTTATTATAAATATGTTAGTACTAAAAATATTGTCTAGTGACCGAATTATCCAATTAAATTGGACTGAGATTTATTTATAATTTGTCAAATCCGACTTAATTTAAACTAACTCACTGTTTTATATAAGTTGTGTGATGAATTTAATATGGGTGACTTGTTCTCGTTATTACAGAAAAAAAAAAAGTTTGAAATGTTTTATTCCAACTCTCATTCTATCTTAAATCTTAACACAACCATTATAATCTCGATGTCAAGATTTTAAAATATGATATTTTTATAAATATTTTACCAATCAAATTAGTAATATCTTCACTTGTGATCAAAATTAAAACTTGTGTATTGATAGACATTTTGTTAACCTAACTTTTAGTTTCTTCCTTAATATTATTAAAAAAATAAAAATATAAAATTTTTAGAAGTAAAAATCTTACAAAATTAAGAGCACTACACTTTATTCTTCTCCACAACTAAGTAAATTTTTCTTTATTGTGAAATGTTAATTATGAAATAAATGAAGTTATTGAAAAGACCTTATTCAAGTTTTTGTTTTCAAATATAGCTAAATAATAATAATAATAATAATAATAATAATAATAATAATAAAAGAATTAACAAATTAAGTAATATTATTAACGTTCAATCAATGAAACCTAAAAGTTTCCAACAAAAAGATAAAGAACATCAATATTAAATATATAAATGTGAAAGATCTCGTAATGGTGTAGAATTATTTTAATAACTAATTTTAGATTATAAATAAATTGATTTTATTTTTTTTCTTATTTGCATTTAGTATAAGTATTTCAGAATATATATATATATATATATATATATATATATATATATATATATATATATATATATATATATATTCTGAAAGTTGCATATTAATTAAGCGAAATTGAAAAAAATAAAGAAATATGCTTAAAAAATATTGTACAAAAATATGTCATACCTTCTTGTCAAATTTTGTACACAGTTCTTTCTTTACACGATGGTCTTGTTTATAATAATATGAATATTAAAAGTGCAAACTACAAAAACGTAAAGATTTTGCTTCTTCTTTTCGAGTCAAAATCAAAATATAAGTAACCACTTTTGATAGTTATTTACTTGCTTTGACTGATAATGTTCACCAAAAGAAGACAAAATTGTTGTCCTAAACAATTTTCTCCTCTGCAAAGTCATAAAATAATTTTTTTTATAATAATTCCCTCTTACAATATTCATTTTAAAAAAAAAACTATAATTTTTATCAGAATATAAAATATATAAAAAAAATTGGGTTGGAGATGCGGGGGATCGAACCCCGTGCCTCTCGCATGCAAAGCGAGCGCTCTACCATTTGAGCTACATCCCCAATTGAAATTTTAATGAATTTAGCTCACCTAAGATTGGTTTAGAATTAGTTTAAAGTTAAAAGATTTGAATTTGAGAATAGATTTGATGTTTTTATTAGGATGATTTCAGATTGTTTTTCTTACCATCCAACCTGATTTGTTTTAATATTTTGCAAAAGTTATAAGTTTATTGAACTATTTTATATTAATTAAAAGTTGTTTAACAAAAATATTTTATACAACTTGGTATTTTATTTATAAATAATTTGTTAATTTTAAAATATCTGTTTATAAAATATCACTCCATATAACTTTAACGATTTTTTTCTAAGGTTTAAAAATATATAATAGTAAAATAATAATTACATCACGGAGTTGGGTCAATTTGGCTTCATTCCAATTATTTTGAATCTTAATCAGATTCAAAAATAAATTAAATTATCTAATCAAAAGTTTCGATGAGATGAAATCAATGACAATTTCAATCCTTGTAAAAGAAAAGGTCAAACGACGTTCCCTAGTTACATTTAATATCAATATTGTTTTTGTTCAGAAAAACTATCCAAATGTGAGCAAAGTGAATGCAACACAAGTCGTGAACCTTTTCATGGAGAAAACAAAACCACGTGAAGAGAAACGAAATATTATTGTAGAAAGCATTGTACAAAAACGATAACTATTTTGTAAAACTAGTAATTTGAGTCCTGAATCCTGATCGATCGAGAAGACTTCAATTTCCTGGTCCAAATAGTGGCTTCAGGTTAAAAGGGTAATTCACCAATAATCAGAGCAAGAACAAGAGCCTTGCTTGAAACTATGAAAACGATAACGATCTCGAACAACAATTTCACGTTTATATACATCAGAAGCAATCTTAATAACAGAATGACAGTCCTGGCATATCCTCAGGTTCTTGAAAATACACAGGGGAGAACCAAGTGGTGTGGTCATTAGGCCAAAACAAAGTGCAAGCTTCTCACTGTGAGTGAACAACACTTGTTCTACCTCCTCCAATGCTTCCATGCAATCATCCCCATTGGAACAACCAAACAACACTTGACAATTTCTGTTGGGAACATAACCAGCCAACCTCAGCTTGCAGATCATGTCATCAAGCTTCATGTAAATATCTGCAGTTCTTGGGTGAGATTTATCCCCAGCAATGAACCGATGAAGTTGGCCATCAACATATATGGAACTCGTTCCTGGCACCTTTTTGATACCCCTACTCTTAAGAACCTTTCTAAGGGAATTTGCCTTGTCTGCTTTGCCACACAATGCAAACATGTTTGAAAGCAGGATATGATATTCTGTGTTGAGGGGATCCATCTGAACCAATTCCCTCATAATCTTCTCCCCCAGGTTCAACTTACCATGTGCATAACAAGCACCCAAAAGGGACCCCAAAACAACTTCATTTGGAGGAATTGGCATCTTCCTCACCAAATCATCAGCTTCTTCCAATCGTCCAGCTCGACCAAGAAGATCCACCATGCAAGCATAATGCTCTATTTCCCGTCGCACCCGATAAACCGACTCCATATCATGAAAACACTGCCAACCCTGTTGAACAAGACCCGAATGGCTGCAAGCACTTAACAGAGCCATGAAGGTCACAGCATCAGGCTTCACCTCTTCCACCATGGAATCGAACATCTCCGCTACAACCTTTCCCATGCCATGCATGGCCAACCCACCAAGTATGGCATTCCATGCCACCACATTCCTCCGTGGCATGTGCCTAAACACCATCAACGCAGCACTTACCCTCCCACATTTGGCATACATGTCAATCAAACTTGTCCCCACCATAACACCCAAATCACACCCCATAGCTTTAACAGCATAACAATGAAGCCACCTTCCCACACTCACATCCCCAGACTGAGAACATGCAGACAAAACAGAACACAAAGTAACCCAATTCAACCCATATCCACAACAATAAACCATCCCCTTTTCGTTTTGGTTTTCTACACGTATCTTTCCTCGAAAGCCATCATGTTCAACATATTGTCGAATACTAAAAGTAGACATCTTGACCCGCAAGAATTCAAATCTTGATGCAGTAGATTGTGGGCAGCTAGCTTTTTCCACATGACAAAATGCCTCTTGGTTATCAAAAACCCGCTCCTTCTCTTCTTCAAGCCATTGCCTGGCACTAGAAGTGGTTAACGCTCTCAAAGGAGATTTGAACCTCGGTTCACCACGTTGTGAGAGACTAGATCCTTCTGCTAGACCCAACCCATGTTGATTGCCAAAAACCATCTCTCTGAGAAGCATAAAAGCCTCCTTTGTAAACCCATTTTCAACATACCCCTTTATCATAACAGTCCAAGCAACCTCATTTCTCTCAGGCATTAAATCAAACACCACTCTCCCACTCTCCACACTCTCCCATTTCACTACACCTTCCAACACCACAGTCCAAGACACAACACTGGGTTCCTCAATCTCCTTAAACACCCTTCTAGCCTCACCCAAAAGCCCACACTTAACGTAACCATCCATCACAGCATTGCACACCTTGGTGTGACTCAAAAGCCCGAACTTCACCACACCCACGTGCATTTGAGGCACGAGGTTGACGTCCTCTAGCCTGGCACACGCGCCCAGGGCACATATTAGCGTGACAGCATCGAGAGGGAGGGCGCGTTGGCGCATTTGGAGGAAGAAACGCAGGGAATCGAGGGGATGGGAGCAGCGGATGAGGGCGGTGTAGTCCACGGAGTCCTTGTGCGTGTGGGGAATTCGGTCGAACAGTTTGTGTGCGTGCAGAGGCAGAGAGCAAGCAGCATAGAGGTGAAGGAGGGCGTTAAGGAGGAAGTTGGAGGGGGAGGAGAGGAGGCCGGCAACGGTGGCGGCGGCGTGGAGCTGTTGGCCGGGACGGAGGGCAGAGGCACGGGCGCATCTCCGGAGAAGAGAACGGAAGAAGAGAGGGCAATGATGTGGTGTGATGAGTGAGTGTGACCATCTCATACCATATTATGACGATGATTGGAGTTAGGATAAATCGCTTTATAGTTTTGGGGTGTGATAATAATATACGTGCTCACTCTCTCGTCAATTACTTTAAAAATATATTAGATTTTTAAAGCAAAATTAAGGATATTTATTGTTTTGATTAAATAATATATGGGAACAAGTTTAATTAAATCTTAAATTAAAAAGAAAATCTGATGCAAAAGTAAGAAATTCATCTCGTTTGAAATTCATTTTGATAAGTCAAATTAAGGAAGAATATATCCCTTATGGAATTAATACGCAACTCCTAACCATTTTCCCGTCATTACCTTACATGTAGTAGTTTGCATGATAATTATTTAACACGGTTTTCATCATTTCTCATTAAACTTCCGTAATAGCCACTGACCATTGGTGAAGGATTAACTTGTTATAAGATTATCATTTTCAAAGATGCAAGGCTCCTTCACAAATTTGTCTAACGCTTTTTTAAGTTTTTATTATACAGGATTTAAGCAGGTGATTTACATGCAATGATGCATACGGATTAGAACCAAAATTAGTTTATATTTGAAGACCATAACCACACAAAATTTGGTTTCATGATCAAAATCATGCAACTGACCATAAAAATTCAAATCAATACTCCATACATGCCAAACCCATCATCAGATACATACATTGAAAGAAGCTAACAGTATGAAGTTGCATAGCAACACTGCACAACACATCATCTTTGACAAAAAAACACTCGCAAATCATAATCAGAAGAGAAGGGGGCACAATGGGAAATAATAGTAATCCTTGTATCTTGGCGACCTTTATGACCATTACAAGGAAAGGTCAGTCATTGGCTATTTAGAAAGTTTGAAGTACAGGATAACGATGATCGCAACAACCAGAACCAAAACAATGCCACCAATAATCCATTTGTTCTTGTTCATCCTTCTTGACATGTTGTTCAAAATTTTCTTGCTCTTCCCTATGTTATCATCCACTCCATGGAGCTGCGTGAGGAAATACAACCATCAGTAGATCAATGGATATGAACTTTTGTGGTGTTAACACTACTGTTACTACGCATTTGACACAAGGAAAAGAACATTTTATATTTCACTTGAAATTACTTTTAATAGAAATTTAAAATTTCATGTCACTAATAGTAAAACAATTACAAACATGTCATCTACTGAACAAGAATGAAAAAAAGATTACCGTGTTATGTGCATGCAATAGAGATTGGCGCTGTGAATGCAAATCTTGAAGAATCGAGACACCAAGCTCTTCTGTTTCCAACATTGTTCTCCTACTATCCTTAACTCTATCACTGGTCTTATTCAACCTCTCAGTTGACACCATCAATCTTGTTCTCTGGTCAGCAGATGCCTAACGTATTTTACATTACAAGTTGATGTGAGCAGTGTTGGTTCAGAAATGAAGATTGAATCTAACCTTACTCATTCTTCAAATCTGGAAATAAGAAAATAGATATGCAACTTGGCACAATTGGCCTGGATGTAGCCCAGCAAATTTATAATCTAACATATTAATCTTGGAGGTCCCACCAATCAGTTCACCAAAAATTTTATCAATATCAAAGCATCCAGTACAAGAAAAGTTAACTAAATTAAAAATCTATTAACATTACAAATTTTCAATTAGTATTTAGTTATGCTAGTATTGCATTGGTAACAAACTAATATTGCCAATTGTTAATACACAAGTTTACACTGTTACGTGAAAATGAACTAGATTGGTCATGCCAATGGAACAACGACCAAAGAATCAATATGATAAAAATTTCTATGATCATCCGATACTCAAAAAGAGTCAACTGGATACAACTTGCTATGGCCGTTTCTTGATAATTAACCTTGTATTTAACCTCAAAAATGTCTAATATTAAGGTTGTATTTGCTATACAATAACTATCTGCCAACAAAATTATAACCTACTCTTCACAATTTATCTATCATTAAAGGTGAAAAAGTAACAAAAAGTTTCAGATGTAATCCTAGAGTGTGCAACTTCAATCAGTACAGCCCTTAAAATCATGAAATATACTGCCTAAACTTCATTCGTGTTGTTTGACCATTAATGAGATGGATATATCTAAAAAATGATGGGTTATTATCAAGTACATAGTAATCAACCTGGTCAATATATGGAATGATAATATAAACATTATGCTGAAGAATGATCAATAAGGGTCAAATACTATTTTGGTCCGCAAACTTTGGTCTTAATTGCATCGCTATCTCTCCTGTTCAAATAGCTTCAAAGAAGTCCATTAATTGATAATTAACAGATCCAATGTGATCTAAACTCAACTTTTATTTGAATTGGCTAGAGAAACAAAAATGATTATTGCTTAACCCATTGATTTGACTAGAAAAGTATATACACAGGAAAAAGAAAATTAAATTATTTCCTAGTTATAGCTTCATAACAAAATTAACCATGTTCAAGTATCAAAAGAGGATGCTAAAATAAATGAATCATACCGTCATAGCATCTGCCATGCCTGATTCCAACAATTCATCCCGCGCTGAAGGGTTTAAGTTACCAGATACAATTTTCTTAACTTCAGTTTTAAGATTGTTTAGATCTGATTTGTACTCCCGCAACTTGGCAAGAAGCACAGCCTTGACGTTTGGCTGCAAACTTCGTGCCTCGAGGTCCATTTTTCGAATCTGCAGATTCATTAGTTAAACCATATCAGAACCAGAGTACGGAGAAAATAAAGACAGCTTTACAATGGAGAAGAAAAAGAAGTACCAAAGCTTCAGCTTCATCAATCCCAGACTTTATTTCAGAAACTTTTTGTTTCTTTTGCTCTGCAAATAACAGAAAATGGTAAAAATTGTCAAGCAATATGCATTGCTCCAAAATAATCAAGACTGAACACTTCCTCCATCCTGATAAAAACTTTCAATAGTTTGACATTCCAATAGTTCATTACTTAAGAATTAAGACAATCTTCCATAAATCTGTTAAGATCCATAAGAATTTATAAAGTAAAAAACTGTTGGCATACTAAATGTGTACAAGAATTAACTTTATTCTATAATGCATACTTTAGAATGCACTCCCCACACCCATTTAAATGACAAAAAGTGCAAAAACAAGATGCAGCAACAAACATAAAAGGGAGAAGAACAAGTTCAGAAATAGTACAGTACAAAGAAACAGAAATGATAGGGGACTTTACATAGGCACTGTTAACCTTTATAACCCAATGTCCAAAATCAACATAATGCAGTTTCTGCTCCAAAACAGAGCTTACAATATCAAGAAATGCAGAATTTGCAGATTGCAATTCCGAAACGCTAGCAAGATCTTCGACATTGTCTCTCCAAAATTTACACATTCTGTTTATGAGATATTTCTAAAATGACATATATAGAATATACAAATAAAAGAAGGTCCCTAATCATGACCAAAGAAAAACGATACTAGCTGCGACGTCTTGGAAATCGTTCCGAGGAGAAATTTCTGGACAGAATTTCAACCTCCAGGAAAGAGCTACACAACGGGTCGAAAGGAGCTATACAAACCAATAACTGAAACGATCCTAAATCATGATATGTCCCATCATCCAAATTCAAGCAATGTAACAGAATTCAGTAATAAAGGAGTTTCAATCATATTTTTTTTAAAAAGAACTAAGATCTCGTGAACTTTTACACTATATTCTAAAATAAAAAAGAAAAGTACCTATAAACAAAATAAGCAAAATAACTTGACAAATTAACTCTACACACAACAATAGTTTAAAGGATCCTAATTCAAGCTAAATCTGATCATCCAAATTCAAGCAAAGTAACTGAATTATACAATAAAGGAGGTTCAATCATATCTTAACCAATAAAAAACGAAGTACTCAAACTTTTGGACTATACCGTACAAGAAAAGAAATACCAGTATACAGAATAACCAGAAAAATCAAACAAATAACTAAATTTATACATTACAAAATCAAATACAAATTAAATCAACAACACAAGACGACTCGTAATTTTTTTTTTAAAAACGAAGAATCAATTTAGAATCTTCCAGTACCTCCATTAAGAGCACCAGCAGCAGTGCACTTTTTCGCTAGATTCGCCGAGAGCTCGCAGTATTGGCGTTCGTATCCCTCGAACACGTTGCTCATCGTCCACGACCTTCTTCACTCGCTGGTTCAATTCACAATCAACAAAACCAAAAGTTATAGAACTAAGAGAACGCGGAAAGGAAATTAGAGAAACGAAATTGGAACCGAGAGATCGAGAATCCGGCACCGAAACCCTGTTCGAATGCAGAAACGTAAAATAATTCGACGATGATCGGCGAAGCGAGAAGAGAAAAGCGGTGTGAGAGAGCGTGAGATCGGAAGTGGCGAAGGTACCTGCGGTGGCCGGAGATGCGTCGGAGGTTCGATAAACCGCGGGAAATTGGGCGGAGAAGGGTGGCGAAGTTTGGGAAAGAGGGGAGAGCGTGCGTTTTGTTTGGGGAAATGAGCAAAACGACAAGGTAGCGGAAAGTAGTGGAAGAGGAATGATGAGGGTTTGTCAGAGAGTTCAATTACTTAACTGTTAAACTAATTTTTCAGTTTAGTGAAGAGAAATTGATTTAAGGAGGATCATTAGGAGAGATTCTTGACTTTTTCTTTTATTAATTTTATTAATTTATTTATTATTTATTCAGTAAAAAGTGTGTGAAAGATTTATATTTTCATTCTTAAAAAATTCTACAAAGCTATATCTATTATAGTTTTAATTGATTTATAAAAAATATATGGTTTTATATTCATCATGCATAAAAAATACTTTTTCTTCTTGATTATTATATTAATTTTGAAACTTGAGATTCTTGGAAAAAATCACTATTTATTTATGTACGAAATTATAGAAATTAAATTATTATAATTTTTGAACACTCACTTAATATTGTTAGTTTTTTTCTCGTCTTCTAGAATTTTTATTATATTTGAATATAGGTTTAATGGTTATGTATTATGAATGTAGTTTTTTCATTGTCAAGTATTAAAAATTATTGGGAGTTGGAATGTTTGTTAAACACCAAAAGAAAATTGTGGAGTAATATCATTTATAGAAATTATGGATATAAATATTATTATTATTATTGTATGGATCAAGAATGTGTTTTTTACTTTGTCCTATTTTTTAGAAAATTTTATCTTTTATAATGTTTTTTTGTGTTTTAGTCAAAATAGAGAAATTCTATAATTTCTTAGAGTTCTTTTTGTCTTTCTTAAACTGGATATATCTCTAAAAGATTGACTGATACTTAAATAATTATTTCGTAATTAAAGTATTAAATGTTGATTTAAAATAATTTCGTTAAAAAACATTATTTACGATAAGTTTAAATATTCACAAAGTTTAAGTTAATTTTAATTTAGAATAATTAATTAACATTAATTATGATTATCTTATTTATATTTTAAGTTTTGGATGGTATTGTATTTTCGGTAATATATAATTTTTGGTCAATCATGTCAATCATGTGAAATATAACTGTAATTCTTAAAAGCCACAAAATTTTATTTGACTGATGAAAATATTTTTATAAATATTTATATGCCTTTTTATATTAAGAGATAATGTGTTTTTTTATCAAAATTGTGAATTTCTTATCACGTTAAACTATTTAATTAAAATAATATAATATTTCTTTTGTACAATGATCATTTTAATTTGGTTTGTCAAAAATATGGTTAAAAATATTCTTATAAATTATTAGAAAGGATGTTTTAAAATGTAAAAATACTAAATCTTTTACTTACCATAGTCAATTGGGTTGATAATAATACCTATAAATGATTATTAAGAATGAAACTGTATATATATAAACCTTCTCTTTTTTTTTTTTTCTAATCGCTCCTTCTTTCTTTCTCAAAATCTTTCCCTCCCTTCCTCTCTTTTTTCTCTCTCGCCTTCCCGCTCCTTCTCACTCTCTTCCTCCTTTTCTCTATCCCACTCTTCCTCTCTTTATCTCTCTCTCCTTTCCTTCTCCATCCCTTTCTTCATCTCTTTTTTTTTTTTTTTTCTATATTCGAAATCTTATCTACTTTTTCTGATATTTTACTCTAAAATTATATTTCTATATTTATATTTAACAAACAATTCATACACAAAAATATATATTTTGTGACTTGATTTAAAATCCAGTATTTTTCATTTTTCTAATTATATAATATAAAAAATATTTCAGTTCATTTTAATCTTTTGGATTAGGGTGTGCGGTTCAATCCAAAAGAAAACAACATAATTTTGGATTGTGCAATCTAAAAATATCCATCCAAACCAATTTTAATTTTAAATTTTACAATTCGGGAGATCACTAATTGTACAATCCGAAAGCTAAAATACAAAATCGAAACCACTTACCTTGATGACACCAATGCACCTATAACCACCACAAACTGCCACAATATACCACCATGAACACTGCACCACATCCAAGAACCCTCCTCGATCGCCACAAACACAAACAAACGTCCAAACCTTCAACTTTTCAAAATCTTTAACCATTTCTACACCGCTCCAAATTTCCTTTTATTTTTACCAATGGCAATTTTGTCTTCGTCCTCAAGGTTAGTTGGGAATTTCAGAAAGTCTGAAGGTGCAGGTTGATATTACAGAAGTGCATGAAGAAGACATCATTAGATTGTTTTTAGCCCAAAACTACTTCATTTAATTCTTCAAGTACTTCTTCCTGCACCTCCAAGTAGTTCTTGAAGCACCTCCAAAATTTGAAAAACGGACAAAAATACTCTTAATTTTGTATTGTGCAGACCATTTTGCCCTTGCATCCTAATTCTTAAAAACCCTTCTCCTTCAATCTCTCTCATTCCGTCCACTGCGTGTGCCACCTCCCAAGTTCCGAGCTGCGATTTGGGTGCCCAATTCATTCCAAAATTGTTGATTACTACTGTATTTTACAACCATTTGGGATATACATCATCTATTGTAAGATTTGTAATGTATTTGGGAGAGATTTCGTGGGATCTACGATTTAAGGATGGGGTATTTTCGAACTATTTTTGTTGCGGAACCACCCATTCTGCAACGTCTATACGGATCTGTATGCAAGTTGCGAAATGGGCAATTCTGCAATACATTTGGACACCTCCCAATGTGTTGCGAAACCACCCATTTCACAACTTGTATACAGATTCATATGCAAGTTTCAGAACTAACTCATGTTCATCCTTCTTTAATCTTCCTGCATAAGGATGATCAACTAATGTATGTGATAATGCATGATTGTGCAAACCACATATGACCTTCAACATCCAACCATCTCCATGGAAACTTGGTTTGCCCCTTAATTTAAAAGGACAATCACACTTCCATGAACCAGTAACACTAACATCTACTACTGTTTTGTATTTCTTGTACTTACCACTCCGTTCACAACCTAATAAAATGAATGTTTTTCTTCAAGGTTGTTTGTTTGTTTTGTCTGATCTAAGTATAACAATCACAAACCCAAGATCAAATGCAACTCTATAAACCCATTCTAGTAAATCATCTCGTGTTGCAAATACCTATATCAAAACTACTAAATTTCAAATTTCAAATTTCATACCCAAATGGAACAATCAAATAAAATTACCTCATCAGTGGTGAAATGATTGGCCAAATCACCACCATCATAGTTAACTAATTGTAATTCTTGCATATTATCAACTTCATCAATCATTTTGGACAACTGTAACAAAAGTGGGCATCATTAAACTCAAATCTTCAAAAATATGTTACGGAACAATCTGTTCTGAAATTCAAAAATTTACACTATTCCGAAACAGGTGGTTCCGTAACACAAAAATTCTATTACAGAATGGATCATTCCATAATATGTTAGCACCCCCAAATTTAACATTATGGAACACTTAGTTTCGTAATTCATTCCGCAAACAAAAATATTATTCCGGAACACATGTTCCTAAATATCCCAACCCATCCCACCTACCTCAAACGACGTTTCGTCACTGTTACTCCGTCGCGCTGCTGTAGTTTCACTCCTCAACCAGCGTCATCGCCAACGTCGCACAACACCCACCCACACTACCACGCACAACCTTGCAGCACCCCATCATCTCACCTTTCGTCTCCCACCTCCATGTACTGTTTTACTATTTTATTATTTTTCAAAATCAAGAATAGTATGGTAATTTACTGAAGGGCAGACTTGGGATTTTTTTTAAATTTGGAGGTGCTCCAAGAACACTCGGAGGTGCAGGAAGAAGCAATCTAATTCTTCATATGCCTATATCAAATTAAGAACAAGAACATGTTTAAAGTCAATTTTAAAATTTGTTTGCTTAGTCCAAGTGTCTTGAACTAGCCTACTCAATGCTTTTTCGTTTTTTGACCTTTAACCCAGTAATTAATCCAATTAGAATTTGTAAAAGGTCATTTGGATTGTTTGATTTTGCTTGTTATTGGGTCTGATTTGAACTTCAACTTTTGATTATCATCAAATATTAAAAGTTTGAAATGATTTTTCAACTATTACAAACTCTATAATTCAAGATGATTTTATGATTAATGGTCTAAAAGATAGTTAAATAAGGAAACAATCATATTTATGCAATTTTATTTTAATCACAATTAATTGTCATGTACACTATGTTTGAATAATTTCCTTAAGCTGAACAAAGGTAAGAGTGCATGAAAGGATCAAATCAAATATCTCTTTATTCAAACTTCATTAGAAGATCAAGCAGAACCAAGGATTAACATATATAAAACTTTATGGTTATTAGAAGTTATATAAAGAGATTAAACTTATTAAGATCTTAGTGTTTTGTGTTTGTATGTAACCTTGTAATTCATTACTTTGTGAAATTTATGCTATGAGTTCAATTTGTGTTTTCTATGAGACTGTTTCTTAGTGTTCATTGTGCAATCTTAGTGTTCGTTTTGGGTGTGAGCTATAGTCTTGTAGTTTTACACTTTGTAAACTTTACTCTATATGCTTGATTTTTGTTCTCTCTGAGTGTGTTTCTTTCTTTTAAGAATTCTCAATTTTAGGAAGAGATTAAAATGTTAAACTAAATTAGGAATGATTAATGTAGTTGCTGATAACCAAGATTGATTAGTATACTTGTTTATATAATAAAACCTCTTAAATTAGAATAGGGGATTAAAGGAACCTAATATGTGTCTTTAGATGGATTAATGTAAATCTTTATTGTCCTATTTATTTTAGTTAATCTATTCTAATTATAGCTAAAAAGAGTTCATATTTTATTCAACATCTATTTTTAAGTCAACTATTTAAACACTTATTTCATGTAGAAAAAAATTGTACATAATTTAAATTAAATTAATTTTAAATACTTTTAAATATTATTCTCAATTTTATAAAATACTTTATAATTAATAATTTGTAATTCTAATTATTAAATTTTAGTAAAGGATATTTAACTAATTTATTATATTATTAATTAATTTAATTTTTTTACTTTCAGATTAAGTCATTTTTTAAACCGGTTTAATTATTTCTTTTAAACCTTCAATTTTTTTTACTTTATATTTTATTTTTTCATTTTTTCGGAACATAACTTAAAAAAGTTTTGCCGACTTTCTGTGCGATGTAGGTGAACCTTATGAAAAGTGTATGCTTAACATTTTTTAATTATTATTATTGTTATCAACTATTATAGTTATCAACTATTATAGTTTCAAAAACCTCATAAAGAAAAATACGTGTGAAAACTTTGGATTTTATAAGAAGAAAACTTTTAAAGTTATTCTTATTTTTTATATCAATTTTTTTTCAAAACTTAAAATTATTTTAATTTTAATCTTTTTATGTTTAACAAACGAAATTGAGGGTTGAAAGTGTGAATTCCAATTATATTTGCATCTAGAGAATATCTAATACATTTCATAAAATATAAATTATTAAAGAAACTCAAAATTTAATCAGAGTACAATTATTGTGGTATTAAAAAAAAATAAAATTTAATTACTAACCTAGCAAGAATCATAACAAATAAACAAATAAATTTTCACATGGAAGCATTAATTACTTCCTTGAGTTGAAAGCCATAGCATGATGAAAAAGAAGGAAAGAAAAACCAACCATAAAGAAAGAGACGAGTTGGCTGCACGTGTAAGTTGGCTTTCGATTAAAGAGTGACACGAAACACATTGTTGAGTTCAGTGTCTTCCCATCACTTTCCTCTTATGTCTTTACCACCACCTCACTGCACACGTTTCTCTCTTTTTGCTTCATTACCAGGTTCCCTTTCTCTCTTTCTTTAGCTATTTTTTTCTCTTACTTGGGTCTATGCATATGATATTTTTTTGATAATATAGACATAAAATTAGCAAATTTACATGCCCTTTGGAATTCTGAATGCAATACCGTTTCTGGGTTGTTCTTGTTTTTACATTTTACACTCAAGAATGATGGTGGATTGTGCTTGAGTTTGTAGGTATATAGAACATAATAGTAGCATTAGAAATGAAGCATATTTTACCTTTTGAAATTGAAACTACTGCAATTGCATTTACTGGAATCTGAACTACTTGGGAAGAAAAGTAGAGGTGTTGGACGAAGTGGAATACATTTAATTAGACTCTATTCCACTTACAAAGGTGACAACAAGGTTTTAAACCTACGACCTGATGCAAACTACTCAAACCCTTTAGGTCTTAGAATGAGGAGGGGTTTTTGAATCTCTTTCCTTTCAAGGATGAATGGAAAAAGGAGAAATTTACAATTACCAAAAATAATGGGCCAAACCCTTCTACCCATTGACAATGAAATTCATCAGATAAATGAGACAAGAAAAGAACCTGGATTTAAAATTCTCCATCATTAAGATTTGAGGAGCACTTGAACCCGTGAAGTGTAAAATATACCTTTGAAGTTTGCTGTTTAGAGGAAATGCAATATAGGCCACAGTTCTTCACAAACTTTATGCAAAAATCCATCACCTAGTGTTAATCCAACCAAGTAGTGTACTTGGGAGTTGAATTTTTATAAAATTGAGGAATTTTCAATTATTTCATGCTTATAAACTCTCCTATTTTGTAGGATACCATTCTTGTTAGTTTTACCATATGTGGGGCTGAAGTAGTGGCCTTTCTACATGATTGTTGATTAGTTGCTGTGTTGGATTTCCAAATTGTCAATAGTTTGCATGTTTCACATCATATGCACACTAATTACAGAAGAACTGTATGTTGATTCTGTTCCAACTATTTATGGTATATTATTCTTGCAGGTTCAACCATGAACGGATTCAATTTGTTTGATTTCTTCTAAGTGGTGTTGTTGGGTGTAAAAGTCAATCTGCTGGTTTTGAACCAAGTTTCAACAATGATTCTTTCTGCCCTTTTAACTTCCGTGGGAATTAATCTTGGCCTCTGTTTGTTATTTTTCACCCTATATTCCATATTGAGAAAGCAGCCTGGTAATATCACTGTCTATGCACCACGCCTAGTTGCTGAAGGAAAAGTTAAAGAGGGTGGTCATTTTAACTTGGAAAGATTGTTACCTACTGCTGGTTGGGTGAAGCAGGCATGGGAGCCTTCCGAGGAAGAATTTTTATCATCTTCTGGCCTAGATGCTTTTGTCTTTATGCGCATTTTTATCTTTAGGTGACAAAATGTTTCATTGTCTCTATGTTTGAAGATGTATCATGACATTTTTCTTATCAAACTAAATTCTACTAGATAACTTAGGCTTTTGAGGTTTTAATCATTTTGATGGAAAGTTCTGGATTACATGTGTCAATGATCTATGTTAGGCTTAAATTTATATATATTTTTACATATATGTAAATGAGCATAGATGAATTTTTTTCATCAGAAGAGGATTTTCTATATTATACTAGTATCGGTTTACACTGCTGTATATTCAATTCAATTATCTTAATTTTTTTCACCTGATTGGCACCATGTTTTGCTGCTTGTATACTTGAATGTCTAACTAAAATTAAATTATAATGTTTTCGACGCGATACACATATTCATATGCAACCAGTTACTTTAAGTGACAGCTATTTTTTATCCTATTGTGGAGCCAATAGTTTGTTCATTACAATTTCTATCTGCATTGCTGTAAAATATGTGCAAATCTTTCTATTTTCTGTGACCTTGTTCTGTTTATTTGAAGAACTTTTTATTTGTTTCAGCTAATACTTTTCCCTCTTTTTATGGTATTGTACAGTTTGAAAGTATTTGCTGTTGGCGGAATCATTGGCATGTTTGTTCTTCTTCCAATTAATTATGCGGGGAGTCAACTTAGTGACGATTCAGATTTTCAACACAAGTCTCTTGACTCGTTCAGTATTTCTAATGTTAATAACAGTTCGAACAGGTGAATATATTGGATCAAGATGGTCTTAACTGTTAGGAATTAGTCATTCATGATGCAGAGAAATACATGTATAAATATTGGTTCGTAATTCTTAAGTTAGTTTCATTTCATTTTTTTCCTCAAACTGTTATGAACATTGTAACTACTATATAGATTCAACTCAGTCATTATGTATTATTACCTACCAACTTCATGGAAGAGATTGTTCATTAACCCTATCTTTAAAGCTTGTAAAATGTCAAAATTTATGCAAGAAATCTTATAGATCAGCACGATGTTTATGGGCAACAAAACATTCTAACCCAAATACAATTTATTTCACTTTTTTGTCCCTTTTTTCCAATTTGTTCCTTTAACCCCTATAGCTAGTAGCTGGGACTGAAATCTTAACCAGGCATTTCAAAACTGTTAGGATTTGTGTAATCTCATGCATAATTTTTGGTTGCTATGTTCATTTAAATTCTCAAAGTAAGGCAATATAGTAACATTCTGTATGTTAAATGGCCTGCCTAGAGGTGGTGATTTCTATATATTCTATAAAATTGTCTTATTTGATGACTTTGGTTTGTTGGATATTCTCTCGAGTTGACATCTTGTTCACTATTTGTGGTTTATATTTTTAGTAGATAACATCATTCTCTTGAGTTCAAATCTTCTTCAGATCTTTCCATTGTCTCCCATGAATGGGACAGGAAGCTTTGACTAGATTAAGAAGCCTGAATTTTCATTGTCATACATCTACTTTGTTACGTTGGGGTTCTTAAATAATCCATTTCTTCACCAAAATATGCATTTAAGTAAAAAAACATTTACGTATTCATTTGGCCTTTATCCAGGTTATGGGTCCACTTTTCTGCTGCATATATTTTCACTGGAATTGTTTGCTATCTTCTTTTTCGTGTAAGTTTTATAGTTCAAGTTACCTTTTTATTTTTCCTCTTGTTTTATAAAGTTAGGGATATAAGTTCATGTTTAATTTTAATTCCATATGCAGGAGTATTTGTACATTTCATCCAAAAGAATTGCTTATTTCTATTCATCCAAGCCTCAGCCTCAGCAGTTTACCTTATTAGTCCGCGGTATTCCAGTTCCACCTGGAAGCACATGTCATGATACTGTTGAGCATTTTTTCCAGGAGTATCACCCTTCCACATATCTCTCACATTCTGTGATCCGCCGAAACAGCAAACTTCAAAGTCTTATCGTAAGTGTTTTTCTAGAGCTCCAACTGATTCAATCTTTTTCTGTCGATTTTTGTTTACCTTTTATTGTAAATCATTGTCATGTAATGCGTCACTTTGAAAGGAAGAATAGATCTTCCAAACTTGCATGACTAGTGTGAAACATTAATATTTTACCCTGTTGAAGAAGAAATCATTGAGAGAAGAATTACAATGGAGGGGGATCAGTGAAAAAAAACATCTGCTTGTGAGAGCAAACCAATCCTGGACAAAGAAATTCCCTGAGAAAGAGCATCCATAATCTGAATCCCAGAGTCCTGTAAAAATAGCCTATCCTATAAACATTGGTCTTATGCTCCAACATACCTGCAAGGAGAGAAAATTCCAAAGCATCATGTTTGAGTAAATAATAGCACAATATTCCGTAAATTATTGTATCTAGTTATCATGTTAGACAACATGTTCCTTTTTCTTGTGTTGTTTTTTACCGCATTGTCTTTTTATTTCCAGTAAATAGCCTCTCTTTTATGAGGGAGGGTGGGGAATGATGGTGCATTTGTGTTTGACTTACGCATTATGTTTCTTCATGAGTGTTGTTGAAGCTGGACTTTCAACAAATTTTTTTCTTATAACTAAAGTCAGTTCTTTCTTCTAATAGTACTTTCACTTTTTTGACTATTAAAGTTTGTTCTTCGAAGAATGATGCAGATAAACTGTACAAAAAGCTTACCAATCTGAAACAAAAAAATGATGCTCCTAAGAGGCAAAGGCGTGATGGCTGTTGGGGAATTTGTGGCCGTAAAGTTGATATTGTAGATCACTATGAAAGGAGATTGGGTGATATAGAAGATAATGTGAGAGTGGAACAGTCCTCACTAGAAGCAAAGGTAACTATCTTCTTCAGGCATTAATAACCTACGTTACTGGAATTTTGAGAAAATAATTATGTTTCCTCTTAAGTCTAAAGTTGTTTTATGTCTGGTTTGGGTTGTAAGCTGTCTAATCACAAACTAAAATTCTTGGATTATCATTTGCATTAAACCAAATTGGCTCTCACAGCATATTTAGCCTAAATTGTGATATTAAGACTTGGTTTTGTTCATTAATGACAATCTGGTTAATAATGACAATACAAGGTGACAGGAAGCCAAATGAGATTGGAGAAAGAAAATATGCAAGGGAAAGAAACCCAAATGAAATTGTTCCAAGAATTGTCAACCATTAACTATGTGCTGAACTAGAAAACATTTTTGTCTTGTTAGATAAAAGAATATAGTATACCTATTTATTACCCAACACCAAACATAAACAACAAATATATTATCAGATTAACTGATGTAGTAACGAGTATGTTAACAACAGCAGTACAACACTAGTTCCTACAATAGATATTATTTGTTAATACTTAGGTTGTTATGGTTCTTTTAGTGATGTCTAATACACACCCCTATTCTGTAATCACTTTCAACTTAAAAGGAAGTTCAAGCTGCCTTTGTCTCATTTAAGACACGATTTGGTGCTGCAATAGCTTTACGCATTCAAGAAAGTGTCAATCCCACTGAATGGGTTACTGAGAAAGCTCCTGAGCCTCATGATGTTTATTGGGCTTTCTTTACCGTGTCATTTCTCAGAAGATGGATCAGCAAGGTGGTAGTTTTTGTTGCATGTACTTCTGTTACAGTTCTGTTTTTGATCCCAGTTGCAATAGTACAAGGTCTTACCCATCTTGATCAATTGGAGACGTGGTTCCCCTTTTTAAAAGGCATACTAAGACTGTAAGTGGGAATCTTACCTTGATATATTTTTCTCTATAAGCACATGCATTGGAGTCTTAATGTAATATAATATAGTGCACTTGCATGCAGTTCCTTTTCTATATCACGAAATGTCTGGTTATATGTCATTTGATGATCTAGTAATATAAAGCAAGTGTTTCCAGCATTTGAAATTTGGATTTCACTCTTCGTTATTTAGAATATGGTTACAGAATTCCTTTGTAATTTTAAACAGACTTATGTTTTCATCATCTGGGTCTGTTATATTATCTCATAGTTTTTATTCTTATTTTAAATATACTAACATATATTCGTCTTTCATCTCTGGTTGATTATATCAGTTGTTTGTTATGAAGAAGGGCTAGTTAGATTTTAGTTGTCAATGTTTCTTTTATTTTCTCGGGCCTTTTTTCTTGAATTATTTTTTGTATTTTTGCATTCTAAACCCCCTGGCCCATGACCTTCCTTATTAGGAGGTGTTAGTGCAATGAGAATGCCACAATTTGTGCTTCTGCTTTTATGGATTATTGTAGAGGTTCTGTTTTTACTATTTTCAGCATAAAAGTAATGTACACAATAGACTAAGTTTTTCATTAAAATGATTATTGATAAGTTATCAACTTTATGACATTGGTTGATGACTTCAAACCTAGTTCTTCCTGTTCTCATACTACCTTGCTAGATGCTTACCTTGATAATTGGCTCATATATCTTTTCTTTCACTCTTTATCCTATAATCTTGTTTAGAAATCCTCAATAACTGATATTTTGCACAAACCTGCATCATATAGTTTTCTAGTAATGTATGATTTTATTTTCTTTTCTTGAACAGTTGACTCTCTTTTTTGTGTGAAAGAGTATTGTTTTTTTTAGCATTGACAATTTCAATGTTTTTCAACTGAAGTTTCCCAATATTTTTTTCAGGTCAGTTGTGAGCCAAGTTATAACAGGATACCTTCCCAGTTTGATTCTTCAGCTGTTTCTGTCATTTGTTCCCCCTATTATGATTATGCTTTCTTCCATGCAAGGATACATTTCATGGAGTCAAATACAAAAGAGTGCATGCACTAAAGTATTATGGTTTACAGTCTGGAACATTTTCTTTGCAAATGTACTATCAGGGTCAGCTCTCTACCGAGTGAATATCTTTCTTGAGCCAAAAGAGATTCCTAGAATATTAGCGGAAGCTGTACCATCTCAGGTGTGAATAGTTATTGTATCCTCATGAGACAATTGCATGAATTTCACAAAGTTATCCAATATTATATGAAGGGAGATTGAGTTATCAGTAGTTTGGTTTCTTAATTTAATTTTATTTTATGCTTTTATATTTGCCTATACCCAAAAGCGTTGCTTTAGGAATGATGTTTCATGTAATTTATGTAGGCATCTTATAGGTTACAGACCCCATGGTAAAGTATTGCAGATAAATAATTTTTATCATAATTTTCAAGTTAGATGGTTGAGACCTGCCATTTTTTCTAAGAAATGCAAATATGTGGTTTATGAACCCTGTAGTTTGTTGTCTCTGGCTGCTTAATCTGGTTGTCCGGGAATTTTGATACTTTTGTAAATCAGGTTTTCACAAAAATGGAGGAATCCAGTGATGCTGAAGTTTTAGGGATTAGATGGAAATGGAAATAAAGAACGTATTTCACTAAGAAGACTGAATAACTGAGATACATAAAACTGACCGTTTGACCCTTTAACCCTGTCTATAGTAATAATCTAGGTCATGTTAAAGTACAGTAAAAGCCCCAACCCAGTGACACTTCACACAGTATGATATTCAAACCTTAGCTTGATAGAAGTAAACACTTATCAAAATAATACAACTTATAACGTAAATGACTCCACAAACCATGAGATTCAGAAGCAGGACTTGATAAAGGCACCCCTCCATTGAGAGACAACACAGTGAGCATGTAGAGTAACAGAGTGATGCACAACCTAGAAAAAAAGTTACAGTGAAAGAGTAACAACAGTAAAGGAATTGGAAACACAAGACTGCAGATGCTAATAGAATTTGATGGCTAGAGGAAGAGCATCTTTAGGGAATACTTTAATATTGAGATGTCAAAGTGTTCTTTAATTATTGATATGCTTTGGGAACACTTCACATGCTCTGACCTTTCGGGGTTGATCTTCTATTATTGAGATGATTTCTCTTTCCTACCTGATTAAGTACTTGTGGAGTTCATTAACATAGTATTCATAAAGCTGATAAAGCAGCTAGACGAGCTTCCTTGTTGTTAAGAGAAACTTGTGAAAGAGAGAAAACGTTCTATTGATTTCAATGATCAATTATAATCAATGCTCACGCTCACTCTCTAATATATAAATTTTTATTTCAAAAATACTTTTACGGAAAATCACATATTTTGTGATATTTATTAGATATTATTCCATAAATTTGAGGACATCAAGTTCATGTTTTAATAGTTTATATATTTGGTGCAGGCATCCTTCTTCATAGCGTATGTTGTAACTTCTGGATGGACCACTATAGCATCAGAGCTCTTTCAATTGACTACACTTCTTTCCAATTTTATGAGCAGAACTTTTGGAAGAAACAGTAATGATGATTTTGATCCCCCTTCAATACCTTACCATAGTGAAATTCCCAGGATTCGTCTCTTTGGTCTTCTTGGTGTAACATACTTCATCCTTGCTCCTTTGATACTGCCGTTTCTCTTGATCTACTTTTGTATGGGATACATCATTTTCCGCAACCAGGTCTGCAAATTGCTTCTTTACCCTTCAGAGCACTTCCATTTCTGTTCCTTTTTTGATGTTATAATATGCATTTATATGATGTATTTCTAAGATGAGTGGAAGTCAAATTACCTGTTTGTGAGAAGTGCGAGCTAGGAATACCTCACTTAAAAATGAAAAAAAGAAAACAAAGGGTATAATAATGATTGATCTGTTAATATGTTTGTCATAAATGCTCACCTGCTGTAGTAACTAAATTGTTTTTTCTACTTTTGAAAAGGGTTGATGAAGTTTAAATAGAACATCGTACATGACTGATTGCATAATTAAATAAATGGTTAATTCATCTTTCACGATCAATATTGGTTTAGTATAGATTCTATTAAATGATAGTATTGTCTGGAAAATAATTTTATGGACAGTGTCAGATTTCATCTTAAAGCAAATTAACTTTAAGCGAAGTTTCCCAACAGATGAATAAACTGCACTCCAAGAGTTGAGGCAAGTGGGACTTCCCCATAGATAGTGTTCTCAGTTCTGAATTTGGTGCTTATAGTTTCATCCATAAAATTAAAACAACTTAATCTTATTTGTAGTACTCTTTAATGGATATGACTTTAGAGGTGTAAAAGGGTCAGTTGATGACCATTTTGAGTTCATACTTGGAAGCAGGACTTCATGGTGTCATGAACAAATGTGTATATTTTTTTATTAGTAACTCTGGTGATGTCTTAAATATCTTTTGGTTACAGCTGTTGAAAGTTTATGTGCCAAAGTTTGAGACTGGAGGAGAGTTTTGGCCTACAGTGCACAACTCCACAATTTTTTCTTTGATACTGATGCATATAATAGGCATTGGTATTTTTGGTTTGAAGAAACTTCCCCTTGCATCCGTATTGACTCTTCCTCTTCCAATTCTCACACTTCTCTTCAACGAGTATTGCCAGAAACGGTTCTTGCCTATATTCAAGGATTATCCTGCAGAGGTATGTTAAAGGTTGATAATTAATGATAATTTATCTGATTCTCAATCATGATACTGTAACCTATATGCATTCCAACTGACCATAAATTGTTGTGATTATGATATATTATATGGTATTGTACCTAAAGAGACATTAGTAGAGGCTAATTTCAGAGGCTTTTGATCTCACTAATAAACATTTGCTTCCCATGATTGTGATGATTACTGACTCTTAATTATTTATATAAATTGGAGTATTCAGCTATCATGTTGTATGACAACAACCTATGGATCAACGTTGAGTATATTGTTAACTGCCTTTCACTTTCTTTTTCTTTTTCTCTACCCCTAACCTAATAATTCCGACAGAATGTGGCAGTTCTAAAATTATGTTATTTTGCTAGAACAAAACATACACAGCAATGATCCTGATATGGAAATTGTTTTAAATTTTATGTATGAGATCTTTTGGTGGTAAGTGAAGAAAGTACTGATGATAAAATTTGAGTTTGTTGATTCCCTTACTATCTAGGAAATGGCCATGTTTGGTTGTTTGAATTCACCTCAGTTCTCATGTTACTTCCAAATTCCAATTGTGATTCATTTTCTTGTTTGGTTGGCTTCATTTAAACTATGTTAACCCTGACAATTCTTTGCAGCTTTTGCACTGTACTATGAAAAACCTGCTCATATTCTTTTGGCATTTCTTTCTGCTTCAAAGTGGCATTGTGCTGCTTATTCTGTTTTTCTATTGAGTTAATGCCTTCCATTTCTGATTCTGCATTCTTATGAATGGATATCTTCTCACATGCAGTGTTTGATCAAGAAGGACAGAGCAGACCAGAACCAGCATAATATGTCTGAATTTTATGATGAGTTGGCCAATGCATACAATGATCCGGCTCTGATGCCAAAGAAGTATTCTGAGAGATCTGATAGTGCCAGATCTCCACTTCTGACTAGTTCATAGCTACCTTGTTGTTTTACCATGGATGTCTATAGTGTTCTTTGTAAATTGTTGGAGTTCATAATTTGTGTTTGTAACGATTGCAGGATCTTGTGTTGTAATATCAGTATAAGCATTTGCAAGGCCTCATGCATTCATAGTGAAAGAAAACTTAAATATGTTTAGTTTTTGTAAAACTATGAGCTTTGATTTTAGTCTCTAATAACAAAATTCGTTGCTTTTCATTCTTGGATAATTTTATTTAGTCCCTAGTGTCATCTGATTTCTGTAAATGACGTATATAATTTCAACTTATCTTCAGAAATTTATATATTCCTACGATAAATAACATTTTTTTATCTTAAAATGAATTTTAGGCACAAAAAACAGTGACTTTAGATCTTGAGATCTTGAAGAGATTTAAATTAAAGTAAGATAAATATGGATGAAGCATGAAAAGTGTAAGTGTGACTCAAGTAAAGAAGATTTTGAGCTAGCATCCTTGATTTTTATCATTGTATTTTTTAGTTTTTAATTTCAAAATTTCTCTCTTAGGATATGATTAATTTTCAGCCATTAGATCTAGGTTTTAGATTTCACATTTGAATGTAATTCTAGGTGCATTTACATTTCATCTAGCTTAGAAAAGTAACTATAAATATCTTTTCATTTGAAACCTTTGATAATCTTGAATGAAAGTTGAAATTTTAAAACATCTTCTTTTGTCTCTTTAAAAAAAGAAAGTTCTCTTTCACTTTAATCTTATCTTTATTTATAGGATCAAATAGTGATTCATTTCAATACTTATATTTTGAAGCATCTTAAAGTGGCATTACTTTTTCATTGAACCATGAGTTCTTTCTCTCCATTTTTCACTTTTCTTCTTTTCAATTTCTAAATTGTGATTATTCTTGTCTCTTAATGTTTCACTTATAATTTGTTTTATATATTTTTTTTCATCTTTTCTTCTTAAAAGTGAACTTCTACACTTTTATAATCTTATGAAATAAACTTGTCTCTACTGACAAGTTTATAAGAATTTTTTATCCTATCTTATTCTTTGTATTTTTATTTTTGTTCCATCCCTAAATATAAACTTTCATACTTATTTAATCATATAAATTAAATCTATATTAAATAGTGAACATATTTGGGTTTTATGTATATATTCTAAATTTCAGAAAAAAAGATAAATAAATTTAAATTTATCATTAACATCTCTGCATCCAATCTCATCAACATTCTCTCTGAATCTATCATATAAATCCATTGTGTAGACAAAAGCAAACATATGATGATACATGCCTATCATATTTTTAGAAAATAAATCTTGTAAAGATAAAATTGCAAATTATGGTGGTAGGATTAACCCATAAATAGTTAATATTAGGTTATTTTTAGTTTCATATTTATAAATTATTTAATTAGTTTTATTTAGTTATATACTTCAAACACTATTCAAAAACACATAAAAATATATAAGTAACTAATAATTAAAAACTTAAAATTAATAAAATTTAACTAATAATTTCTCTTGAATAGATAATTAATATACTTTTTACTACCTTTTAAAAATTACAAGAAGACCTTACTATACTTACTAAATAAAATGATTATTCATAGCATATTGAACCACCCAACTGTTAAGAACCTTGATCAAGGTATTAATACATAAATATTTTGTTGCAGTGAATTCTGGTTCCACGTGGCAGAAGATGATCACAGCACAAAGAACATCCTCTGGAAACAATCACCATATTAGATCTCACAATTTTATTTTTTTTCAAATCCTTGGAAAACTGAATAAAGAATTGTTAATTGGTGATTCATTGCTAAGCAAGGTGAAGCATATTCTATTATGCTGCCAATGATTCTGCAATTCAGAATATAAAAATTGTTTGCAACTTGAGTTCTGATATCATCTGAATAGAGTATTTTCTTAGTCTTCATATGTCATGGACTCATATTTTGGTGATTGATGTTGGTTATGAAGACATGATCATAGAAACTAAATTAATTGCATAAAGGGAAATTTTGTCAATATATGTATGTTGTTTTGTCACTTAGGTTGATATGTCTTGTCATTTTATATTTTTCATGTTTTTGATGATTTCATATATGTTTCAATAGGTTTAAATGTCTCACATTAATTCGGATTAAATATAATTTATGTATAGCACTTGAGTTACAAATTTTAGAGTGAAAAATAAACCTTATTAACAAATAATTAACACCTTTATTATTGAATTTGGATTTTCATATAAATTATGATTGCATTGTGTAAAGTTATAATAATGGTTTATGATCAATTATATCAAGAATCTCTATCACAGAAAAAAATGCTAAATATTTATTTCATATCAAAATAGATTAAAGAAAACGCATGATTTAAAATTAAAAAATATAAAATGTAATTTAGTTATGGTATGTAATTTATTTTTTACCTTAACTTTTATGCAATGTAAGTAGAGTTGATATTTCGATAAAAGCAAATGTAGGTTTGAATTTTTGGGTAAATTTTTCATGTGAGTTTTTTTATTTATAGGTTAAACAAATTTTATTTGTGAAATGAATGCACTATTCGTATCAACAAGTTGAATTCAATCCAAAATTTATTTTCTTTATTATTACTAACTAATTCAAGTAAAATAAGACTATTATAAAACGACAAATTTCTTTCCGTAAATACTCAGTTATATTTATATATATGTGTGTGTTAAAATTCCATGACTACCACTAATTAAATTACAAAAATTACACACCAATTAATTATATGATGCTATATTCTCTATGACTATGTCAATAACATAGGTCAAACTAATAATTCTGAATGTGGGTTGGTTTAATTGGAAAAATTAATGGTAGGATTGACAAGCAAAATTAAACGTTAATAAATAGCCAAAAAGGTGAAGCTTGTATCTTTGTGCACATCATCATGAAATTTATTATTATTATTATTATTATTATTTCTTCGTAAATATTAATATAATAAACATTTTGTTCAACAGATTAATATTAACATATAAGATTAAATACAATAATTAGGAAATGTATAAAGAACAAAATTAAAAATATTTTATATTCTCTTTCCTCACCTCATTATTTTTTTTTTATAGTAAAACATAAAGTTTCTTGGCATTTTTCACCCGTTCCATTTTATTCTAGAAGAAAAAAGAAAGTAAAACATAAACCTTCTATTTATTTTTCACATATTCGGTTTCATTCCATTTTTGAAAAAAAAAATTAAGTCTTTATTGGCTCACTTGACAACAAAATATTATACTCATAACATAATACTTTATACAAAAATAAGATAATTATGTCTTGACCCACTTAACAGTTAAATGTTAGATTCATATAGTATTTCTTATACATGAACTTTGATGGTTTCTCATATAAAAAGATTTTTTTTTTTTTGCTTATGGAAAATATTTTGGAATATAAAAATTTAAGTAGTTAAATTTTATTTTCTCTTTTAAGTTTTAATTTTGTATGAAAGTTCTTTTAGTAACATAAAATAAAATCTTAACTATTATATTGTTTTATAATAAGTTAATTAGCTGACTTATTTATCATAAATTTTTTCTTTTAGTAATTAGGTTTTTCAAAAATCTTAATTTTGATTTAATTATTCATGAGTTTAAGAAATTAAAAGAATAAAAAATAATCATTTAAATATTAAGATTTTTTTTATAGTTATAGTTATATTAAATTATATATTTATTTTTATTATATTAGTGACAATAAAAATGATATATAAACTTTGAGTAAATTATTTTATCTTTCCAAAAATTATTGATTAAAATTGGTTCAAAAAATATTATATATATATATATATATATATATATATAATATCTTTTAAAAACAAAACTGTCATAAATAAATCTTTAAATTAAGTTAAGGTGAAGTAATGTAAATATTTTTCTCATGTGTATGGAATTTAATTGATGAAACAATGAACATGAGTCATATTCAAACTTCATATTCAGCAAGAAAATTTTGAAACTTGGTCAATTTTGACGAAGTTATAGTAAAATGGAGACAATTGATTCGTTAAAAGCCTGCCAAGTGGAAGAAGGGGGAAGAGAGGGGTTGGTCAATGTTTGAATACTGTAACCATTTAGTTAAATCTAGGGTTTAATTTCATATGTAAGGATGAATTATTTTAAATAATTTATCACTGCCTTAAATAGGTTTGGTCACTTTTATTTTGAATATGTAATTCTGGTTTTTTATTTTTTGTGATTTTAGTTATCAGATTTTAGAAGATTTTTGCAATTTTAGTCAAATTCAATTTTGTAAACGTTTTTTTTATGTTAAGTAAAATTAGCTTATATACAAACTATAACTTATATATAATTGAATCTTAAATTAAAATTTCAAATTTTAAAAATTTGCACCTAAAACCACACACAAAAAATAGGAAGATCAAAAGCGCAAACTAAGAATTTAAAGAATACCAAATCACAATTTATTCTTTATTATTTCATTATTACAAAGTTTTGACTATTCATATAGCTTTTTTTCAGGTACAATATGTTTATTTTGTTATTATATTAAACAAACTTTATAGTTAGGATTTTTAGAATAGAAAAATGTAAGAAAAATTAACTGCTCCTCATAAATAACTTAAAAATTACTTTAAATGTGTAGTTATAGTTTGTATATAAGCTAATTTTACTTTATATATAAGTTAATTTCATTTTCTCTTCCATATTTTTTCTCTATATGTCATATGTCTTTATATAAAAGTTTGTTCAAATATGTTTAACATAACACGTATAGAAAATCGATAATGTAAAATACCCGTTTCATGAGTTCAAAAGAGGAAATTTAAGCTGAATAGAAAATGAATATTTTATTATTTAAAACTTATAAAGATTATACATAAAATAAAGCGAATTTACTCTTTATTTATTTAAAAATATTCATCCCTTTTAAGTTGTAAAATATTTCATTTTTCTCTTGTGGTTACGAGGTTCTTTCTTATCCTTTTCTTCCATCAAAGCACACAAATTAGAAGGTAGCAAAGTATATTACAATATAACTTTACTAGATTTTTACTATACATATTTGGGTGAGTAAATTATTTTTTCTTCTTTTTTTTATTGTTATATATATAATCTAGTACATGCAAAATTTGGGTCAAATAGTATTATTATAAGAAAAAAACTATTTAGAAAATAATTTTTAATTACTAAATAAAATGATTATTAATTGTAATCAAAATAATTATTAAATTAGGTTTTGGTTGTTAAATAATTACAAAATTTAAAATAATGATTGAATTTAGTGACCAATTAAATGATGATAATTGATATCTAATAGCTATCAAGGTTTTAGTCACTTATACTATTAGATTCTAGATTGGTATCTATTTAAGTCTATTTAAGTTAGAAACTAATAAACTAATATAGTATAAGTGGCTAATGTTAGGTACCAATTATGTTGACTTAATTGTTCGGAATTCAGATAAGAAAACTAACCTAATTTTCTTATAACTAAAAAGAATTAATGATTTTGGAGAATAAATAATTTATTTAGATTAAATGGATGTGAGTGAACCGGTTTTGTATTAAATTGAATTTGATTTAAAAGTGAGTGTTATGATTTTGACAAGTATTTTTGACAAAGATTATCTAGTAGTGATGTAATTGATTTTATACACATGTACCTAATTAATGATTATATTGAATTTAAGTTAACTCTTGATTTCTATAAGATGTATTATTTTGAATTGTGCTAATGTCACTTTTTATATATGAATGCCTAAAATTGGTATTTAAATGTTATGTTATTTAAAAGATTGGACTATTTGAATCTAATTAAATTGGAACAAGTATAATTTGAGTAGTACATAGAAGCAAAATTGTTTTAGATTGGAAACATACTTATTTTGATTTAATTGGAATCAAAGACTTATTTGTGAAGTTTGTTCACTCCTCTAAAGCAATCCTACGTAGTTCAAAAGATGACCTCCATTGTCTAATTGGTTCTTCAAGTGTCTAATTGGACATTCAAGTGAAAAGTTGCATTTGCTTAAACAATCACTCTAGCATTTGAGTGAGAAAGAGGTCAAGATAATTCTCTCTCCTTAAATCTAGTGATGGTTTTCAAAAGTTACTCTTTCCAATCTAATCTGTTAGTTATGATTAGAGTGAAATGTTATCCAATAGCCAGACATACCCTTATGATCAAACATATGTCAGTCAGTATTGGTACTTAAAGATTTGGAAAGAACATTTCACTACTAAATTTATCAAATAAGTTTTATATAGAATTGTTACTTGTAACCTAACAAGCAAGGTTAATAAATCTTAATAGAGAAAACTCTTTATTATCAAACTTTGATTGATTACCAATTTGATTGTTAAATCAAGAATAGTAATTCTAATATAAGTAAAGAATGAAGTAACTGATCACACTAAAAATAATAACTTAAATATTCTTACTTAAAATTATCAAAATGAATTTACATAAAGTATAAAGTATATTGAGAAGATATTAGACAAACACTTATATTCCCTTAAATGTTATTGATGGAATGTTTTGAATGATTATTTATTTATATGTCTTCATTGATTTTAATTAGCATCATGTCTTTTATGTGTTATTTATTAATTTTGTATAATTGTATTTTAATACATAAAAAAACTTCTAATAGAGTTGTCCAAATTTTTATATTTTTAAATATTTTGAAAAACATTTCTAATTTATTTTGAATGTAATATGCTGGAAAAAGTATATAAATATTAGGAAAAATGAATTTATATGTTTTGTAAATACTTTGAATGCTTATTTTGGATATGTTATACATGATTTTAAGTTTTAAAAAAGAAGAATATTGAATACGATCTTGTTTTTCAAATTAAAAAGTAATAACAATTAAACACCTCGTAATTAGTCATTCATGTATCCAAGATGAGGCATATATTCGGATTCAGCTGGTTTTGTTCTTCATTTTCAAGAATTAAAAATAAAAAGAGAAGAAACTAGGTGCCCTCTTGAAAAAATTGTTAGCAATAGTTTACTAATAGTATTTGAAAAATTATTCCTTCAATTATTTTCTCACTATATGACATTTACCTTTTTTGTGATAGAGATGTGTGATCAAATTCAAAATTTTATGGATTAAAAAATAGGATGATTATGTAGAGGGAGAGAAAGAAAGTGATGTTAGTTAATATCAAAGGATTGATCATAGAAAACTCAAATAAAAGACATAAAGGCACAATTTGTTGTTTTGTGAAGACTTTGTCTCATTCTTTGGTTGTTGGTCATAGCAACTCCTAAATTAGTTATATGCATTGTTTTTCTTTTTCATTTCTTTGTTTTTTCCTCTGACTTGCACATTGGTTGCTACTATTTCTTAATATTAAAGACAATTTATGAATAGTGCAAAAAAAATTAAAAAATTGGTATCTCTTTTAGAATTTTTTTTATTGTCCATGAAAAAGGAGAAGATATAGTTTCTTACTAAAATGAAATTTAAACTTTAAAATAAGAATCACATAAAGTCTTTCACTTAATTCAACCACCAATGACATAACCATTTTTTTGTTAAAAAATCTGAAATCATCATTAACACCTAAGCTCTCTTATTGTAACTTTTAATAATAAATAAAAGATTTAGTTATAATCTTAATACAATTTTTATTAGTTAAAATTTATTATTGTATTGTGTGAATTAGTCAAATCACTATCTTGAATTTGCTAGACAAATTCTTCAAATTATGCCGAATGCTACTTTTTTTTTTTTCATTTAAAGATATTACGAAAACTCTAAAACTTGTTCTTAGGAAATTTTCTCTTCATTTAGATATTCTAGAATGATGTATGTGATGGCTAATTAAGAATCGTATTAACAATTAAAATGTATGAAGGAAGAAATGATATTAGAATTTTTTTTTAAGCAATGATATTATTAGTTAATATCAATGTGATGATAAAATAAGAACTAGTAAACAGGGAAAAGGCCAAATTTGTCTCTTCTTCACGTCATTTTAGTATTTTTTTTAATTTGTTTGCTTCTCATTTCAAGTAACAACACAGTGCGATTCGTTTTCTCACAAGTCACCATCATTCATTTTAATTAATTGAATAATTAGCATCATCATTATTATAATTATTATTATAAAACTATAAACATTTTTCTTCAACGTTTCGTGTTTGTTCTTATCAAGACAATGCAAGATTCCTAGAAAGTCAAAGCAAATGAAATGAAACCAAATGGAGATGAAAAAAATCATCGAGTTTAATGAAAATCTGAAAATTTTTGGTACAAGTTAATTTCAAAAGTTTTTTTTTTTTTTTTATCAATTCGAG
>Ga0209700_102983_pt1 | contig 33279 bp, 16 predicted proteins | sample SiratroredBW_FD_187528 | JGI IMG/M metagenome (GOLD analysis project Ga0209700, IMG submission 187528) | Root nodule microbial communities of legume samples collected from California, USA - Siratro red BW (SPAdes) (version 2) | ecosystem: Host-associated > Plants > Roots > Nodule | place: USA...
GCTCAAGTGTGGGATACTTAACACAAGGCAAAGAGGTCTCTATTTATAACCTCCAAAGGCTCCTCCACCTTGTATTTTAAGCAATGTGGGACTAATTTGGTGAATATTGGTGGCTGGAATACTACACATGGTCTATAGGCATCCAAAGATTTTATTAGTATACACAGATTTAGCACATTCCTTGATTTCATATATTGTATATAATTCAGTATATTTATTTTTATATATATAAAATACGTTATTAATTAAAATAGTTTAAATTGAATAATAATGGCTCATATATATTTTAGAGAAACGTATACGGATAATGAAGATAATTTTATAAATCGCATATTTTTTTTATAGATTTTAACAAGAGCAACTATATAAATAAATAATTTTATATTACTTACAAATATTATTTGATTTTTTATGTAATGTGTATAAAATGTTGTTTTTTATGCATACTCAAATATTGAGTGAAGGGAGAACAACGTAGGATAACTATTAATAGTATTTCCAACAATAATTTCTTGAGCAGGTTTCTGAAGTTGCTTTTAATAGTCTGTACATGAAAAGTTGAAAAACTTGCTCGTTTGTATGCTTAATAGTGCTAAATATTTAAAATTGATGGAAAATTATTCTATTCAATTTTTATAATAATCTTTTTCTTATTAATATATTTCATTTTTAATTTTTTTGTCCGCATGAATATTGAATCCAGATTTTGAAAAATTGCCTTTATTCATTAAATTTTTAACTTTTAACTTAAAAAATCTTATATACAACCTTGTTCATCGGTTGGCAAAGTAGACGATGCAAAGTTGGACTTGATCTTTCAGGCATTTGAGAAGAATTTGGATGGTTGATGTTTGAGTTTTGATTCAATAAGTATGAATTCTTACACTAAATTCATCTGTGGTATAACAAAAGTTTCTCTCTAACTCCAAACAATTCAGCTTATGCTGTTCCCAACTGAGAAAAATTCCAATCACTGGTTGAATGCTGCTTCTTTTAGAGCTCCTCCAAAATTATGTCATGATTTTTTCACCTCTCCCCTACTAGGTCCTGAGGCCGTATACAGTACGTAACGACGCTCATCTTTTCGGGATGCTGGGCAGCTCGTATCTCTTCTTGGCGCATCTTCTCGAGGTTGAGTTTTGATGAGTGAGCATTATTTCTCAGCTCTCTTTTGTCTCTACGTGGGTGGTTGCTCTTTACCGGACTTCTGCCATGGTTTCAGGTTTACCTCGGAGTCCCATCGTAACCTCAATTGCGACAATAACCAAGCAAAATTTCTTCATAACTCTTAAAATCAAACTTGCCCAAGTATCTTATGTATTCAAAATAAAATATTAAATTCCAAAGAGATGAAAATAAGATGTGTTGGGCTTTTTTGTCTTTCTGCAATTCATAAGTAGTCTTTTTGAATAAAGACCTAATGTAAATTTTTTACTGTAAGTGATAGGTCGTGTTAATGACTTCTAGCAAAAAAAATGTTTAGGAATGGAGTTAGAGTTTAACATTATTTTAGCTATTTCTTGTAAAGCAAATTTTTTTCTTTTAGTTATACCATTTTGTTAGGGTGTCTTGAGAGTGGAAAAACTATGTTTTATTTCAAAATTTCCACAAAGTTATTGAAAGTTTTTATTTTCAAAACTCCACCATGACCACTCCTAATACTTATAATTGATAAACCTTTTTAATTTTAAACATGTTTGATGAATCTAACTCATCTCCATCTAGCATAAATATGTGCATTTATTACACTATATATCAATTTAAATGCGACAAAACTTTCTGAAAGATATTTCAGCAACACTCAAATAGTACTTGCTTCTCAGGATTTTCAGATTAATAAAAAAATTATGTCTCACTAAACTTGTAATTTTGATTTTAGAAAAAAAAACTAAAATTTAATTAAAGTTAAGAAAATATGATTTATTATAGCCTTTAATTCAATCAAGGTTTAAAATAAATTTTACTTTTAATTAAATATATAAAGTATCAAACATAAAACTGAAGTTAATTTAAATCTTTAACTAAAATCTAAATACACTCTTATTATTTTGCTTAGTCCCAAATCATCAATATTTACTTAGATTAAATATTTTAAAAAATAAAACGTAAAATGTTTGATTAGTATATTAAAAAAAATTACATTGAAACTTAAAAAAAAAAGGAAATTTTACAAAATCAAAACAGAGATCAGTTTTTAAAAAAATATTTTTAAAAATTTAAGAAACATTTACTAGGGAAATGTTTAGTTTTCATAAACATGAAGATAAGAAAACAAAGTTTTGCATATTTGGTTCACTTATTAAAACATGAAATTCCCAGTAAAAAATTGATAAAATAATGTTTAGGCAATTGTCACAAAATTATTCTCATACAAAACTAACTTTTATGAATGGTTTTTAATTACAAGAAAATATGTGGTTACTTTCATTAAATCATTTAATAGGATAACAAATTAATTATTTAGATAAAAATAACATCATCTTTTAATTTCTTAAAAACTTTTAAAGATATTTCTAGTATACTTTTCACTTACCAAATAAATTTTAGTCATTTTAAAAAATTATAATTATCAGATTCAAGTTCCATTAAACGCCATTAAAGTTTGAACCAAACTCAATTTACAAACTTTAATATAAATGTGTTCAGATTTGAATTGGTTACCAAGTGCATAAAGATCCAAAACTGGATAAAAAGAGAAAGACTTTGAACACATGCAATTCCCTGTATGGGCATACCTAAAAAATGAAAGAAGTAAGGACTCTTATACAATGAATTTCAAAGAATTTCATTCTACAAACTCATGTAAAGACCTTCATAAGAAAAGACGATAAAGAGAATTTTATATAAACTAAAGTTAACTTATAAATAAATTTATAAAAACTTTTATACCAATATTTTCAAAAACTGTTTTTTAACTTAAATTCAAGCTAATTTCAGTTTGTAATTTTTTTTATTTCCTTCTCCTATTAGAAGTTAAAAAAAAACATCTAAACATCCAACTATAAGACACTAGAAACAATTTAAATGCAAGGAAGAGGACAAACTTAAGCATACTAAATTATTCGAACAAACAAGTTTAAATCCCCATTACTCCTACAGAGTCTAAACGAATGATTAATTGAATTCCTACCTTTGGTTATCAAAATTCAACTCCACTCCACAATTAGGAGGGATTCTTCTTCAGAATTCAACAGATCAAGCAAGTTACAAGGGAGAATGTTAATGTGATTGTTCTAGGGCGAGATGCTGTTGTAAGTCCTACTCCTGCACTGCACTTAGCTTACTTGCTGCTGGTGTCCTCCATAAATAGGGTATGCCCCATAAGCAGCAGCATATATACTGGGGTCATGAGGAGGTGGTAAAGCATACCCATAACCATCATAAACAGGTCCCCCATAATACGCCCCATTCCAAGGACTGCCAAAATCTGCTCTAAACTGCTCCCCAGAGATGAACATATACAATAATTACAATTGCAATTTAATGTCAGACACCACCAAAACAAATATACTAGAAAGTCTGCACTTTTACAGAGCAAATCAACCAATGAAAAATAGAAGTTTTATCCAATGTTAGGACAAACTAGATATTATCATGTCTGCATTTTCTTTTTTTGCTGAGCAAGATGTTAACTGATAGTTTGACAAAATATACTAAACTCTACTTAATCAGTGTCTATCATAAAATAATTCGGATATAATTATTCATGTGCAGCAATATGTAGACACAGAGGACTAAATTAATAGAGGGATGACATCATAATCCCTCAGTTCAGAAAGAGTGAAAAATCTTTGGAAAAATATATTCTGTTCTTTAATTGTTATTTTCAAAATTCAAAACAATATTAATTATTCTTTGATTTAATTCTCACTTTTTATCTAATATTTAATTAATTTACATATATGTATATATTATGATATAGAAAAAAGAGTAAAATGAAAAAATTGTAAATATTTTATTTAAGAAATTTTACTGTATTTAGTATTTTTTCAGTCAATTCAAATCATTTTAATAATTAACAGTATTAAAAAGATAGATTTTACATCATTCATATATAAATGAACGACCTTACATACAAGCAAACTAAACAATAGATCTCTCTCTCTCTCTCTCTCTCTCTCTCTCTCTATATATATATATATATATATATATATATATATATATATATATATATATATATATATATACAATTTTTAATATATTTCTATTTTTGAGAAAAACTATGTTAGAAATTATATCCTTAGCAGTATTTCAATAAAGCATAAAATTTATAATTATATTATCGATATCTCAATTCAAATGGTAACATATAAAGAGTTCTAATAGGATTTAGAACGAGAAAGGAATGAGAAAGGAAACAAGGGACCCTTTTATTTGATATGGAAAACTGATAAATTTTTTTTAAAAAAAAGGTGTTTTATGCACAAAGGACAATCATTTTAACACATTTTGTTTCATAGAAGTTAATAGTAATATTTTGTTTTCACTTCCTTAAAAATCAAAAGAGGGAAGAAATTTAATTTTTTACTTTCTTTTCTACCAATTATCTTAAAAAAAACATAACTTTTTAATCATTCTCTTTCCTTTCTCTCTAATTTCCTATAAAAAGAATGCATTACAGTGATTAGAACATCCTATGCTTGCTTTACTGGTTTTACCAGGAGCGAACCAAATGAAACATTTTTTGTAAAGTAAATTAGCTTTTGAAAAAGCTTAATTGTGTTATAATTTTTTTTTTCTTAACTTTCTAAGACAGCAGAAAACAAACAATTATTTTCTCAGACAACGCGTGGTACTAACAGGCAGGTCATACTTGATGAAACCAGTTCCTTACTGGAGATTAATAGATCAGATAAATGACAATGATAACATTTTTCCCTGCATGTTTGACATAGATTACCTGCTTATTTGCTGGATTGCGACCCCACGAAAGACGAACCATTTGTTTGCCAATAGTTGTCCCATTTAGCTTCTGCAATGCCTCTTCAGCATTATTTCTGAAATGTTCATTGTAATAAAAACCATGTTATCTGTGAACATTTAAGATTTAAACTGACAGAGTCAGGACTCTTACCTTATTGCAAATTGTACAAAACCACATCCTTTTCCAACAGGTATCTTAACAGAGACTATCTCACCATACTGGGAGAATGGCTGTCTAAGATCCTCAGCAGTAACATTAGGGTCAAGACCTCCAACAAATATCTATAATTGGATCGATCAATAGAAAATATAGTGACAAATCAATTTTGTTTTTGGTTGAAAAAAGAACCTTACAACGAAAAGCTGAAAAGCTTACAGTTGTGTTCGTAGAATCAGCTTCAGATTGGTTGGATGTGCCATTTGACTGACTTCCTATACAAATAAAGGGACCAAATCAATGCTCAACCAGTATAGTTATTTCAGAAGACTTTTGCAGCAGCAAGCACACGACAAACTAATGTAAAAGTTAAATTTGAGTGACATAGACTTTGTTTATTTACTGTTCTCGGAAACAGTTATGTTTTCTAAATGTTGTTGTTTATTTCTGAGTACATTTGCAAATATTTGTTCCTGTCCACGTCTATGTCTTCTAAAAGTTTACTGGTGGACATTTGAATGTAAAAGTAAAGATAACAGAAGGGAGAGTGAGAAAAAAATACCCATTGTTTCTGTTTTATGTTTTTTAAAACACTAGGAAAAAAATTTTAAAATTTAATAGAGTCTAGATATGAAATTGATTGCTAAATACTGAGTATTGAATAATTTTAGAAAACAACTTTTAAAACAAAATTTATTAGAAAAACAAAGATTCCCTGAGTTCTACAAATCAGCTGCTTTCCTACTCAGGAACAAATAACATCATGCTGAGATTACCACTTCCGATGAATTAACCCATGCATATAGCTCAAATGAGCAATAAAAAAATACACTAACAATGTTTATCAGTAGCAACATGATGCAAAAGATTGAGGGCACAACAGGAAACAATAGTCTAAATATATTTACATTAAATTGAATGTATAATATCCTTTTGTGGTCTTACTTTTAAAAAACATAATTTCACATATCAGAAGCAATGTCTGGGATTTGGCGTACCTTGTTGATAGCCAGAGGTTTTCCTAGGAGTTGCAGCACCAATACGCATAGGCCTGCTAGAGCAATGAACACCATTCATTTCAGTCATAGCTTGAGACCTCTCGTTATCATCGCCAAACCTGACGAAACCATAACCCTTTGATCGGCCAGTATTGGCATCAAAAACAACTTTTGCTGCTTTAACAGATGGGTATCTATTAGAAAAAGTTTCATGCAACATGCTATCTGTAACATCAGCAGCTAAATCTCCTACAAAAATAGAGAGATCAGGGACATTATCTGAGCGCTTGTCTCCTGTGCTAAATGATGCCCAGTTCAAGCGGAAAGGTTGCTCTGTGTTAGGCATCAATATTCCAGCATAATTCTGCAAAACTTTCTCAGCTGTCCCATGCGAATAGAATTCCACAAATCCATAACCCTCTGATAGACCAGTCTGCTTATTTCGAATAACCTTAATGGAGGAAATCTGCAAAAGTGTGCAATAGTAAACAATATGAAAAGCTCAGATACCAGCCAATTTCCATTGTAACAAACAAATATTTGAATAATCAAATTAACGATTATTCATGTTTCAAACCACATTAACAGATGAATGACATCAAAATCACCTTTTTTAGTTAAAACTAGCTTACCTGCAACAACTATACCTATGTCTAGAACCTTCATTGCTTAAGCCCAACACAAATAACAGAGACAAAAAAGCTTCAAATTCACTTAAATCATAATTTTTCATTCTTCAAATGATACAAAAAAAAAAAAAAAAAAAAAAAAAAAAAAAAAAAACTATCACACCAAAAGAGTTCAGATTCATGCACACAGACATTTAACCCCTGGGACTTCCCACCGATTCAGATTTGATTAAACAGAATCAAATGACACCACCTAAGTTTATACATAGTTTAATGTCAGAAAACAAAATTAGAGAAGATTTAATTGAACAGCTAAGATGCAGAAAACAAAGAGTGAAAAAAGGATTTATCTGTGCTTCATTCTAGCCTGAAAAAGAACTATTTCTCATACATTTTGGTTATAATTAAAGGCAACATTCATCCTTGAACTTATAACCTAATGCAAACTACCAAAACTGTTCCCTAGTCACTGTGACCAGAATAAGGTTTCAAACACAATTTCAAGTAACACAACAAAAACAATAAAACCTTATTAAACAGGTTCAGGTTGGTTACCTGATTTGCAAACAGAGTGAATTTTTCAACCGAGACAAAATCAACTTGAAATTTCTATTCAATTTCTACACTTCAATTAGCATGCTTAGAAAAACAAAAAAAAATACCACCTTTAGATCATATGATTACAAAAAGAAAAGAAAAAGAAAAAAAGGACTGTATATCCTTTCTTCTTTACATTGCTGAGATTGACACTGAACCAGAACAAACCATGCAAAAAATTTCACACATCATAACACAGAAACGTCAATCCAAATCGTTAAAAACTCACGTCAGACTCTTCCGTTCATAATGTTGATCAGAATCCACCCTTTTTAACCAAAACAACGGACCGGAATAGTTTTGAAGTTTAAAAAAACATCAGAACAATCAGTAAAAACAACATTGAATGCAGTATTGGTTAACGTGTGTGCGAGGAAAACATATATACAGACGGAGGGAAGGACCTCGCCAGTGGAAGCGAAACAGCGGTGGAGATAATTCTCGTCCATCCAGTGATGCAAATCGCCGACCCATACGGTTTTGTTCTCGGCGCTGGATCCCTGATGGTGCGCGTGCGGCACGTGTGGGAGCTGCTGCTGATACTGGTGGTAGGCGACGTAGGGCTGCGGCGGCGGCGCGGCATAATGTTGAGGCGGCATCATGTGGTGCTGCATTACCATCGCAGCCGCGGGGTACTGCATCGGAAGCCACTGCGGCGGGATGGGCACAGGCTGCGGCGGTGGTGGCGGCGGCGTCTGCTGGTTCTGCTCCGTGGCTTGCGAATCAGAGCCGTTGGATGTTGGTTGCATCTTTTTCCTCAATTACCGTTACGGCAAGCGCCTCTCTCGGTTGTTCCTTCTTCCTTCTTTCACCCTAAAATAAATAAATAAAACTAAGAACACGCGAGTTGGTTACGCGAGTATGTGTGAAGTGTGAGAGAGAGAAAAGAGAAGGGTTGAATCTGGATTTTTGAGAGAGGTCTCAGTAAGGGTCTAAGAGAAGGATGATGATTTATGATTTATGATGAGGATGACGGATTCTTTGGTTGGCTTAGTGAGAGCGGTTCCCCTTTCTACCCTTGGATCGGGACGCAATCTCAACCGTTGGATCTGTAATCAGGGATATGCATAACACTCTTATATGCTTCGCTAACTTCGCTTCCCTCTCTCTCCAGGATCCGCCGCCACCTCTTCTTTTCTTTCCCTCACTCTTCTCTGCATTTTCCTTATCTTTTATTTATTTATTATATATTTTATTATTATTATTCGTGTGTGTGGCAGTTTAAGTTTAACCTCACACAACTTATGTTACGGTGGTCAGTGATGTTGGCAAGTTGATTGATGGCAGTGAAAACTAACGGCATGGTAGATTGCCTTGGAATCAGATCACATGATTCAGGACTATGCTATGCTACCATACTGTCTGTCTCACCGTACTACTACTTTCTCTATCCTTCCTCGTTGTTTTGTTCCTTATTCATTTCTAGAAAGAATGTATCATTTTCTTTTTCTTTTAAGACAATAAATATTTTCATAAAATATCAAAATCAATTAGTTTCACATTTAATCACACATACTATAAATATTTTTGTTCTTGTCTTATTTTTTAAATTTAACTTTAATATAATTTTTAAATTTTAGAAGTAACAAATATTATATTATCTAAATAAAGAGCCTAGTGAAAGGCCTTTGTGAAGAAAAAACTCAGCAATCAATACCCAGTATTAACTCCGTATTTTTACTTATTATTCCAAAATAAGACATGCATTAATGAAGATACTCTACAAAATGATTATGTTAAAAGAGATTATTGTAGGCTTTTTAAGAATATATTATATCATCTTTAATTTTATTTTATCACTTGACAGAGGCAAATTATTTCATTTTTTTACAACTTTAAATGCAAAAAAAATCTTTTCAGATGGAAAACATGGAAATAAATTTTAGCTGCATTTTTTTTCATTAGATAGATGGATAGGGATGAAAAAGGAATCATATACAAAATGAGAATTATAATTTAAAACCAGCACTTATTAAGATGAAAATTATAAAAACATTTGTTACAAAGTATTCAAATATTTTATCACTAAACGAGTTTCCATTGCTCTTCATGTAGGTAAAAAAAATAATACTCCAAACCAAAGGACCCATATGCATGAAGAAGTGTTGAAATACAATAAATTTTGTTAACAGTTGCCATAAATTGTAAGATGACTTATATGTAGGAATTTTAAATTTGTTGAAGACAAAAATGTGTAAATGTCTTTTTTATTTGAATTAATTTAGTTTCTACATTTTTAATAAATAATTAAGATATTTCAATTGTTAATTTAAAAATTGAATTGAATTTTTTCCTTTTTTTCATTTATGTATTACCTTTCTTTATTTCTTAATTATTCTTATTCATAAAAATTCTTAATTATTTCTTAATTATTGCCTTTCTTAAAAGAAAAATTCTTAATTACACGTGTATGTTAACTTTTGATATGGTAATTTATTGCTTATTGAAAATTTCTTTTACATATATATATATATATATATATATATATATATATATATATTTTTTTTTAAATAATTATTTATGTGATAAAAAAAATCTACTTATATTATAATACAAATAATGTTATATTCCAAAAAAGTTGAAAAAAAATTAACATTGTCACTCATCGAATAAAAAAAATATCTCAAAATTTAACAGAAAATATATATTATCCCAACACATTTTAGAATAAATATTACTTTTATTTTTTTTTAGATCCAAAAAAAATCCATATTCAATCTAATACAAATTAATTGCATTAGATTTAAAATCCAAACATATAAAATTTCAGCTTTGTTGAAATAGACTTCAAATGACTTAAATTAGTATGATTATAAATTAGATTTAAACATTTGGATTTCTTTTTTAATAATCCCAAGTGTAATAGGAGTTGGCTATTACTATGTGATTGGAATTACAGTTGGTTGATTCAACTACATGTTGTTACATAACTTTGAAAAGTCTTAAGATAATCTAACTAATTAAATTTGAAAAGTCTTAAATTGATATATTTTTGTAAGAAAAAAATGAGTAGTTTTTTTTGTATCATCTAAGTAACAACTTCGAAAGCCCATCAGAACTTGTCCATAATATAATATGGTATTAGAATCATGATGTCTTTATGAATTTTTTTGGGCTATTAGATAAGATGTAGATTTTTGGGTGTTGATATTTTTGGCCAAACAACTTCTAAATGAATTCAAAAAAGTGAAGTTGATTTATGTCAATTCATTTTTTGTTGTCCAAAAATATCAAAAATTCATTCCATAACAATTCCAATTTATGACAATTTGATTCATATATGACCAGTCACTTTGTTAACCTTTTATCACCTATTCATTAAATTAAGTAATATATAGCTTAATTGGTGGCATTAATTTATTACTTCACTTCGTGATATTAAAGGATGTATCTAATTAATAACATTCCTTACATCAAAAGTAATAAATTATTAATACATTATAATTTTTTGGAACAGCTCAAATGAATTAATTGCATTGTTGAATTTCAAATAGTGTTGTCACATATAAAAACGAACAAAAGGAGTATGAAGTGCTATAAACTTTGAGATGCAGAGGTACAACTTTAAAATTACAGATGGATATATTTAAATACTTACAGTCTAAAAAGTACTCACAAACTAATTAAGTGCTATAAACTATGTGCACATTCTACATGCATGGGATATATAACTATACACATAATCTAGAAATATAAACACCTTTATTATTTGTACACCTAAATCTGCATACCTATCACTGTTGGAACTTGATTTTCAAACTCATTTTTTTTTTCTTTGTTTCTCTCCAAAAGTGATGAGTATATAGAAAGGTGTTAGATTTTAAATCTAGAAGTAGCATTTTTTAAATATCTGGTAATTATTGTGAATGCACAGTGTAATATTAACAAAGAGTATCTAGGGTTTGGCGTGTGGAGAGGAATGACCAGCACCAGGACTGTGCCCTGGATCAGTTGGTTGGAAATCGTTCAGAGTCCAGTTTTTCTCATATTTGGTGTGAAGTGCTGTAGTTGAAGCTTCGAGCTCTGAGGTGTGGGGGTGCCACGTGGCAGGATATTCAGCCACTTTAGCCATTTCTTTGATCTCCAATTTCAGTGGCCTTCCCTGAGCTAAAAAAGTTGCATGAAAAATCATTAAGAAGAGAAAAATAGTACTGACCATGAACTCAAGCTTGGAATTGCCCATGATAAAGCTTGGCCCTGAGCTTATTTTAGTGTGTCTATGGAGTGGTGCCTGAGAATAATGTCTGTGCTTTTGTGAGTATTTATAGGCCAGGAGGGGAAGAGTGGGGGACTCAACTCAAATGAATATGTAATTTTAATGAGAACGTGGGTAAATATTAATGGCCAATATAATCTTCTTCATCATTATGCTCCTCCAACATTCCCTTTTGGGAACCAATATGTGGGAGTATTTTCTAATCTAGTGTCCCTTTGAATTTTCCTACTACACTATACTGTGGTTTGCATTGCATGCAATTGTGCAGGTTGCTATTTTTTGAAAAAAAAATATATTTTGGTATTATTAATTTATATTCAAAGGAGAAAATGGACATAAAAAGTTTTGAATAATTCATGTAGCTGCGTATCAAGGAGCCAAAAAAGTTTTTAGTATTTTTTTATTAAATACTTTTTTACGTTGATTTTATTGAATATAATAGATTTTTAGAAAAAAAAAAAGACATAAAATTTCACTAGTGTTTGCCAATAGTATAATTAGTTTTTCCAAAATCAATAAATGGTGAAAAATAAATAGTATAGCCACTATGTGTATTTTAAATTCCACAGGGTTGGGGGCCCTAGGCCTTGGCTAGAATTCAAGCTCTGACCACTTATTGGAAGTAACTGTGCCACTATTGGAGGCCTGGAGCTCTTACTAACTTTTCTTTCATAAATATTTAATAATAGGTACTAATATTTTATCAAAGATTACAAATATATAAATCATTTACAATTATTCAATAATCATTTTTAAAAATTTATTTTCTAAACAAAAGTATTATAACTTTATAAATTTATAAAATTTCAAGAATATTGGTATAAATGTATTAAAAGAGAGTGTAATATTACCTTTGCCGGTTTATTAATAATTATGTAATGTATTTTTTGATATTTTTGTTATTAGTTAAAATTTACGTGAGTTTTATTAAAACTGCTGAAGGTTATTCCATATTTAATAAGTTTCACATGACTCTATATATGATTAAAAGAGTCTGAAGAACACTATATTCTTGTGAATATATTTACGAAGAAATAAATAAGCACAAAAAATTATGCGAAAAAGAATGGGAAAAGGAGAATACATTTTTGAGTAATTAAAATTAGAATCAACTACATTTTTTGTGTCATTAAAATTAAATAAATTTAATAAAGGATTTTTTATTTTGGTCTTATAAAGTTTTTTTTTTCATTTTTGCAAAATTTGAAAAAACTGTCTTTACAATATGTATAAATTTTGATTTTAATACATATAACATGCTTTTCTTTATTTTTTTCTATTCTTCTCAAATTTGAAATTACTAAGTTTGATCCTTGGATCTTTTTGAGGATTAAATATATATATGTTATGTATATTACTTTTTTGTAAGCATTACTTGCTAATATCCTAATATTAATAGACATCATTTTTAGTATTTTGACTTTATATTCAACAACTAAGCAGTTAACAAGTGTTAAATAAAAAATTAAAAATAAAACAACAATGAATTTCCAAATTTAGATGAACTGGAAACAAAGAAAAAAAATTACACGACATTTTTAGCCTTAAAAATATGTGTAGTATTATTACTCTCATCATCAAGCTAACTTGGCCACAAAAACAACTCCCTGTCAATTGAGTTGTTTATTTTGAATAGAAAATTACATTTTTAACATCATTTTGTGTAACTTTCTAAAATGAAATTGGTTAATTAGCAAGTACTCAATGAATAATAAATAAAAGTTAAAGAAAAAGAAATAGGTTGGAGATTTAAATGCAGTTCTTTTCCTAAAAACCAGTCTTAATTAGTAAGACAAATTGAGAAGAATAGTAAAGAAAAGCGCACTAAGATGTGGCAATGGGAGTGAGACACAGGTGCCGGCATGATGTTTTGATATGTTATTAAAAGTGTAAGAGATCTTCACCATATTTAACTGCGCAATAAAACTGCAAATCCATTGCTTGCTACTAAAAGAAAGGTGCATAACCTTTTGAGCCCCACTTAGATCCATATCCACCCTTTTCTAGTCAAATTTTCCAACAATGAAAATTATTAGTCAAATGAATCTCATGGTTTTTAGTCCTCAACTTGCATCCGCATCAGGGGAAATTTTGAGTGCTTCTTGAAAATGTAGGTTGCCTCCTAGAGCTGGGGAAGTTCCTGATCAGTGCCCAGTGACCACTAAACAGTGAAAGGATATTGTACCATATGGTCAATGCCTGGGCCTACAACTATGGTCGACAAGTAACCAGGCTGAAGAGTAACCAGGCCGACAAGTGTCTGGTCCTACAAGTATGGCCGACAAGTAATTAGGCTGAGAAGTAACCAGGCTGAAGAGAAACCAGGGCGACAAGTGCCTGGTCCTACAAGTATGGCCGACAAGTAACCAGGCTGAGAAGTAACTAGGCCGACAAGTGCCTGAGCCTACAAGAATGGCCGACAAGTAACCAGGCTAAAGAGTAACCAGGCCGACAAATGCCTGGGCCTACAACTATGGCCGACAAGTAACCAGACTGAGGAGTAACCAGGCCGACAAGTGCCTAGGCCTACAACTATGGCCGACAAGTAACCAAGATGACAAGTGCCCAGGACGATAGGTACCAAGCCAATACCAACAAACCAACATCTTCATTTCCTTTGCATTGGGAATAGGCACCTTACATCTGACAAAAGAACAAATCCCAATGAACGGCGCTCGCATTATCTGAGAAAGAGGAGACCGCATGCCTACCTTGTGCAGAAGAGACTACACGTCTTCCCTCTGACATTGTGCAGAACAACAACCTCATGCAAGGGAGACTGCACGTCTTCCCTCTGACACAGTGCAGAGCAGTCATCATATCTCTGAGGGCCAAGAGGCTATACGTCTTCCCCATAACGTCATCCATAACAGTATAAATAGAAAATAGTGAGTATAACTGGGGGACTAGTTTTTGGGAGGAAAAATCTACCCCGAACACATATTATACACACCAATAAGAGAGAGTAAAGTACTTCTGACGAAAGTCTTCCCTTTTTCCCGACGACCGGAGAATAGCAATTTGCAGAGAGACTAGAACGGTTGGCACCTTGAAGTCTTGTTCTCAGCCTCAAGGCTCCACAAGAACTTTTATTGTTCTTGGCCCTCAGGCTCTGTAGGAACAATTGGCGCCCCACCGTGGGGCCGAGAGGTACGCAAACTAAACTCCAATGGTGTCAACCCTGAGCAAGCTTCAAGACCAAAGGCCAGAACACGTTGACATGGGAAGTGACCCTGTGGCCATGTTGGCCGCCTTGCAGGAGCAGATGATGGCTATGTAGCGAAGGAATGAAGAAGAAATCAATGACTTAAGGCGTAGAAACGAAGAAGAAATTCATGCCTTAAGACGTGAGAACGAAGAGATGAGAGAAATGCTCCACCACCATCAACCCTCCCTGTCGGAGCGGGAGAGTACTCGGCAGACTGTGGTGAACGAGACCGAAGCGAAAGGATCCATGCGTCCATCCGTGACGCATGAGACAGAAGCAGTCTGATGCGCAAAGGGAACCCGCAGACACCCCTTTGTGGATCGAATCATGGACGTCGAGCTCCCTTTCCGTTGGAAGGGATTGACTTTTAAGCCCTACGACGGTACGACGGATCCTGATGAGCACATCAGTATATTCTCCACCCAAGTGAGTCTCTATTCCAATCATGATGCTGTTTTCTGCCGAATTTTCCCCACGTCCTTAAAGGGAGCAGCGCTGAGTTGGTTCTCTAGCCTACCTCCCAACTCCATCACTGATTTTGATATGCTGGTCGACAAATTCAATGCTCACTTCGCAACTAGCAAACCACATCACATTGGTTCCATAGCGTTGATAAATGTAAGACAAGAGAAGGGGGAATCCCTGCGAAACATCATGGAAAGGTTCGAAAAGTTGACTCTGAGGATCAAAAACTTGGATCTTAATGTCACCTTGCACCACCTGATAACGGCCCTACGACCAGGACCGTTTGCGAATAACTTGTGCAAGAAACCGGCTCTGGATCTTGATGAGTTAAGAGCCAGAGCCGCCAAGTTCATGCAATTGGAGGAACTACGAGAATTCAGAAATCAGGCCTAGGTTGGAGAAAATGTGGAGAGGGGCAAGGGTAAAGAAAAGAACAACTCTCAGCAGTTTAAGCAAAAGGAGCCCAAACCTCCTCGCTTTGCCTACTACACACCCCTCAACGCCAACAGGGGACGGATTTTGGAAGAAGCATTGAGTGCCGACCTCATTCCATCTCTGCAAAAACTGCCTACCCCCCGGAATGCCGACACCAACAAACATTGCCGGTATCATCAAAACTACGGCCACAACACTGACGAGTGTTGGGCCTTAAAGGACAAGATCGAGGAACTAATATAAGCCGGGCACCTGGGAAGATTCGTCCAGAACAAAATCACGAACCGTTCCCCACGAAGAAGCCCGAGGGGAAGAAGCCCGTGTAATGGAGGACAGAGGCAGAGAACCGACCGCTCCAGGTCACCCAGGCGACAAAACCGCTGAGTAACTCCAGTCCGGAGGGTCATCAATACCATAGCAGGAGGTTTTGTTGGAGGAGGACCTTCAGCGTCAGGAAGGAAGAAACACCTGAGGAACGTTCAAGCCGTGCACCATGTGCACACCAGAATGGCAAGAAGCATGCCGCCCATAACCTTCACAGACCGCGACTTCAAAGCCATCGATCCCAAGCAGGACGACCCAATGGTAATAACTATGGCCATTGACAAATTTGCAGTGATGAAAACCCTTGTAGATCAGGGTAGTTCGGTCGACATCCTTTATTGGAAGACGTTTAAGAAGCTGGGGATCCCTGACACCGAGATCCAACCATATGACGATCAGATTATCAGATTCTCCGGGGAACGGGTGGACACTAGAGGTTTCATAGATCTTTACACCAAATTTGGAGAACCCGGGCATCAAAGACGGGTCATTAAGGTTCGCTACCTCCTCATTGATGCTAACACATCCTACAACATTCTCTTAGGCCGACCTTCGCTGAATCACCTTGGAGCCATTGTGTCCACTATTCACTTGGCCATGAAGTTCCCGTCCTCCGAAGGAGAAATCATCACGGTCCACGGCGACCAAAAGACAGCAAGAGAATGTTACGCAGCCAGTCTAAAGTTGGAGCCCAAGAAACATGAGGCCGAAAGGTATAAGAAAAAGACGAAAGGAGAGGAAGGTGCGTAGAACGTGAACGTGACCGACCTAGACCCAAGGATGGATCACGCACGTGTGGAGCCGGGGGAAGATGTGATCCATATAGAACTGAAAGATAAAGAGCACGACACAAAACTAGGGATCTCCTTGGGAGAAAAGGAGGCCGAGATGATCAGACAAGTCCTGGTCCGAAATGTCGACATGTTTACATGGACAGCAGGGGACATGACGGGAGTTGATCCTGAGATCATGTCTCATCGGCTATCAGTATACAAAGAGGCGAGACCTGTAGCCCAAAAGAAGAGAAAACAAGGGGAGGAAAAGAGAGAAGCGGCGAAGAAGGAAGTGACCAAGCTGATGGCAGCAAACTTCATCAAGGAGGCCAAGTACACTACTTGGCTCGCCAACGTTGTGATGGTAAAAAAGGCTAATGGCAAGTGGAGAATGTGTACTGATTACACGGACCACAACAAGGCTTGCCTGAAAGACGCATATCCATTGTCGAGTATTGACAGACTAGTTGATGGGGCTGCAGGGCACAAGATATTAAGTTTCCTGGACGCATACTCTGGCTATAACCAGATCAGAATGCATTCTAGAGACAGAGAGAAAACTGCCTTCATGACGGAAGAAGCAAATTTTTACTACGAGGTCATGCCCTTCGGCTTAAAGAACGCGGGTGCCACGTATCAACGACTCATGGACAAAGTGTTTCAAGGATTGATTGAGAGAAATGTCGAGGTGTATGTGGACGACATCGTCGTAAAGTCTGATTCCTGTGAACAGCACAGGGGCGATCTAGTCGAGGTCCTCGAGGCACTGCGAAAGTATAACATGAGGCTGAATCCTGAAAAGTGCGTATTCGACGTGAAAGGAGGAAAGTTTCTGGGATTCATGCTTACACACCGAGGAATAGAAGCAAATCCGGACAAATGTCGGGCCATAGTGGAGATGAGGAGTCCAAAGAATGTCAAAGAAATCCGGAAGCTGATTGGAAAGTTCATGGCAACGCCCCCAGTGATACAAAAGCCAATATACGGCCAAGCAATCATTGTGTATTTGTCTATCTCTGAAGAAGCGATCAGCTCGGTGCTTGTCCAAGAGGCCGACCAGGAACAGAAACCAGTGTATTTCGTGAGCCGAACACTGCAAGACGCTGAGAGGAGGTACCAAACAATCGAGAAGGTGGCGTTAGCACTGGTCCACACAGTAAGAAGGATGAGGGCTTACTTCCAGAATCACCCGGTAATTGTCAAAACTGATTACCCCATCAGGAAAGTGCTAACGAAGCCTGATCTTGCGGGGAGAATGATAGGATGGTCAGTAGAACTGTCGGAATTCGGAATCACCTACGAGCCGCGAGGGGCTATTCGATCTCAGCGACTGGCTGATTTCTTAGTGGAGTTAAGTCCAGAACTTGCAAGTCTCAACACCCAATGGGTCATCTATGTTGATGGGTCCTCAAACACCAAAGGAAGTGGAGCCAGAATCATCTTGGAGGGGCCAGCGGGACTCACAATCGAGCAATCGCTGAGGTTCGACTTCAAAACCACCAATAATCAAGCTGAATATGAGGCCATAATTGCAGGACTAAATTTGGCCAAAGAAATGGGAGCAGAGGAGATACAGTGTAGGAGCGATTCGAAGCTGACTGTCGGTCACTTGACCGGTGAATTCCAAGTCAAAGATCACATGATGATGCAATATTACCAGAAAGTACTGAATCTCCTCTCGACTTTTAAAGAAGCGAAGGTAGAACACATCAGAAGGGAACAGAACGCAAGGGCCGACCTCTTGGCTAAGCTTGCAAGCACCAAAAACAAAAACCACCACCACTCGGTCATACAGATGACAGTCTCTGCACCAAGCATATCTAGTGGGGAGGAAGTCATGAATGTGGAAGAGGACGAAAATTGTTAGATGACATCAATAGTTAAGTTCTTGAAGGAGGACACATGCGAAGAAGCGGAGGAAATCACTATGAGGCGAAAATGCGCAAGATACGTCCTGATAAGAGAAGAATTATATCGAAGAGGCTACTCGAGACCGCTGCTGAAATGCGTCAACAAAAGTCAGGCCGAGTACATCATGGCTGAGTTACATGAAGGCATCTGTGGCCTGCACTCTGGAGGGCGCAGTATGGCAACCAGAGCACTGAGGGCTTGATACTACTGGCCAACGATGGAAAGGGATGCTGCGGAATATGTGAAGAAATACCAAAAATGCCAAGAGTTTGGCAATAAACTAAGAGTTAAGCCTGAAGTATTGCATCATATGAATTCACCATGGCCTTTTGCCCAGTGGGGAATCGATATCATTTGACCGTTCAGCCCAGGAAAAGGACAGTGCAAGTTTCTCCTGGTTGCTGTGGATTACTTTACCAAGTGGATAGAGGCCGAACCCTTGGCTTCCATCACTGCTAACAAGGTCCAGTCCTTTGTTTGGAAGAACATAGTATGCAGGTTCGGGCTACCAAACACAATTATTTCAGACAATGGAAGACAATTCATTGACCAAGGGCTCCAAGACTTTTACAATGGATTGGGGATCCGCTCCATCAGTAGCTCCGTAGAGCACCCGCAAACCAATGGACAAGCTGAAGCCGCAAACAAGATCATCCTGAATTAGTTAAAAAAAAGATTGGGAACAACCAAAGGAAGATGGACCGAGGAGTTACTGGAAGCACTTTGGGCATATCGGTGTACCCCACAGTCCTCAACCAAGGAGACCCCCTTTAGCCTCACTTATGGCTCTGACGTCATGTTACCAGTGGAGCTTGGGGAGCCCAGCCTGCGCAGAGAGATGTTCGACTTGAAGCTTAACAGCGAAAGTCTCGTGGCTAGTCTAGACTTAGTCAACGAACTGAGGGACAAAGCGCGAGTAAGAGAAGAGACAAGCAAAAGAAGGGCTGAAAGGAAATATAACTCTAAGGTCAAGCCGAAAAGTTTCCACGCAGGGGACTTAGTTTGGAGGATGAGGAGTGAAGCAAGACAGGGAGAAGGCAAGTTCTCCGCCAACTGGGAGGGACCTTTTAGGGTCCGAGAAGTAGCAGGAAATTGGGGATATCGCCTGGAGCACTTATCTGGGAAAGTAATACCAAGAACATGGAACGCATCTCACCTCAAATTCCATTTTAGTTAACTCATGCTTTTATGTCCATCTCAAATTCCGTTGTAGTTTATGCTTTCTTGTCTTATCACAATGTAATAGGACACTCTTTCCTACCTCAGTCTTTTTTCCCTAAGGAGGGTTTTGACTGAGAAGGTTTTAACGAGGCTCTACTTTAATGAAATCATTCAGTTATTTTGCTAACTGTAGTCATACCTGATAATGCTGTCACAAAACCCAATCAAGAGCGATTGGTAACAAGACCGAGAACGTCTCGGCCTCAACTTATAAAACCAATCAAGAGCGATTGGTAAACAAGACCGAGAACTTCTCGGCCTCAACTTAGAAAACCCAATCAAGAGCGATTGGTAACAAGACCGAGAACTTCTCGGCCCAATCAAAAGCGATTGGTAGCAGAACCGATAGCTTCTCGGCCTTAACTTAGAAAACTCAATCAAAAGCGATTGGTAACAAGACTAAGAAATTCTCGGCGCAATCAAGAACAATTGGTAGCAAGACCGAGAACTTCTCGGCCTCAACCTACAAAACCCAATCAAGAGCGATTGGTAACAAGACCGAGAACTTCTCGGCCTCAACTTAAAAAACCCAATAAAAAGCGATTGGTAACAAGACCGAGAACTTCTCGGCCTCAACTTAGAAAACCCAATCAAAAGCGATTGGTAACAAGACTAAGAACTTCTCGGCGTAATCAAGAACGATTGGTAACAAGACTAAGAACTTCTCGGCGCAATCAAGAACGATTGGTAGCAAGACCAAGAACTTCTCGGCCTCAACCTACAAAACCCAATCAAGAGCGATTGGTAACAAGACCGAGAACTTCTCGGCCCAATCAAAAGCGATTGGTAGCAGAACCGACAGCTTCTCGGCCTCAACTTAGAAAACCCAATAAAAAGCGATTGGTAACAAGGCCGAGAACTTCTCGCCCTCAACTTAGAAAACCCAATCAAAAGCGATTGGTAACAAGACTAAGAACTTCTCGACCCAATCAAGAACAATTCGTAACAAGACCGAGAACTTCTCGGCCTCAACTATAAAAACCCAATTATAAACGATTGGTAACAAAGCTGAGAACCTTTTGGCCTTAACTTAGAAATCAAATAAATGGTATCTAATAGATATGAGCGCTTATAATGCTTAAATAACAAAGAACAAAAAGAATATGGCTAACAACCGGGCAAAACATCCTTTGTATTAATAACACAAAATTACAAGAGGTGGAACAGAATGTCACAGCACAAGCACAGTTGTGCGTATACTCATTTACAAAATAAAAATACCAGCTAATTGAACAAACACCCTATTCGGCCTCTTCGGCCTCTACAGAACCTTCCCCATCAGCATCATCCACCCCTGCTTCAAGTGTGCCCTCTTCATCCTCGCCATCTTCTCCACCCTCCCCTTCCGGAGTATCCTCCTCATTTCCACCATGAACCTCTCCCCCCTCATCAACCTTGTCAGCTCCCTTGTTGGGCATATCTTCAATAGGAATAAGCTGACCTTGAAAAACTTCCTTCTCAACATCAAACTGGTTGCCATCAACAGACACCCCATACAGCAGAACAGCTTGCAAAACAGCTTGCCGAACAGCTTGGTTAAATCCTTCCTCAGCAACGTTCAGGACACAATCCTTGAGGGTAGCTATCTCGTGCTCAAGCTTGGCAATAGTCTCATCCTTCACCAACAAGGCATCATAACGATTCTGAATAACACCGTGAAGCTCTTCATGCTGTCGAGATAGTTTGGCCGTCAACTCCTCCTCTTTCCTCTCTAACTCACCACACCGCATCTCCAGCTTAGAGATGTCAGACTTTGAAGCCGAAAGCTCAGAAGTCAGCTTGTTGACTTGGTCTTGAGCAAATTTGGCCTCCATGACCTTCTTCAGTGCGCCTCGGGAGTCGGCCAACCTTAACTTCAGATCTTCAAGCTCCTTGGCCGACTCTTGAGAACGTTCATGAGCCAAGAGGCGAACAGCAGCCATAGCTCGCGCTTGGAGTTCCAACAAGTCGGTCATAAAGTCTCCTCTCTTGAAGCATGACAACAAGACCTCGTTCTCAGTCTGAGTAAGGGCAACATTCACGCCCTTGTGTAACTCAAGGTCATGAGAGACCAAAGCCTTGCTCCCACTGCTGCCGACATCTTCGCCAAGAGTCTTAGCCTTCTTGGGAGTGCGCTCAGGAGCATCCTGACGCTTCTCCTTGGACTTACTCTTCCTTTTCCTTTGTTTCTTCTCGACCGAGGGAGGAACAAGGTCAACAGGAAAGACCTGTTGAGCAGGATGAGAGGCCGAAGTCCTAACGACACTAGAAGAGGCACCCTTGGCGGCCTCTCGTGTACGTTGCGTCTTCTCTAAGCGCAGCTTAGTGAGCATGTCAGATGCACCTGCTTGAGCCATGATACCTACCAACAAGACAAACAGAGTTTATTTAAGTTAATATTGACCGAGAACCATACGAAAACATAAGAACGCACATACCACTCAAATCAACCCAGCGCTGAGAGCAAAGGTAAAGCTTGAGAATTTTCCGGGTAGGTAACCTCCTCGGAAGTCTATCAAAAAGATTGAAAATTATCTGGTCCTCATCGGTCATTGATGACCTAGGCCAGTATAAGTAATGAACAGGGTTGGACGTCCAATGAAAAGGAAACTTAGGAATGTCACCATAGTAGAAGTACTGACGCCCTGCCGGCTCTATGGCAACACGAAAGAACCCGGTCTTGAAACGCTTATAAGAAACAGTGTAAGGAGCAAACAACGCACCCCCAGACTGACTGACCAAAGACACCCAACGAACAAGGTTGCTGGGACGAGCACTGTAGTAATGAAGGAACGATTGGGGAGAAGGAATAAGATCAAACATTTCGCAAAGAAGCCGAAAACATTGGAGATAACCCCAAGAGTTAGGGTGCAGTTGGGTGGGGGCAACATTCAAAATAGGCAAAACCCTCATAGTAAACTCATCAAGAAGAAGACGAACGTGGACATCGGTGAAAAAGGCCGAATACATGAAGAAGAAATCAGACTCGCCCTCTTCCCGGCCATAACAAACGCGATCACTAGTCGAACACTTTCCCATCGACACGAAATCGCTCTCAACCTCGGGGACTACCATAGGGACACTCGCGACAAAATATTCTAGAGAGGAAGGCCAACGATACTTAGAAGACTGCTGCAAAACCAGATCGCTCACCCAATCATACCCAGACCTAAGGGGGGATCACTGAATGTGGTATCTCCCGAGGACTCCTCGGCCACGTCAGTGTTCCTCACTACCAAGACACCCGAAGGTGGGGAGTCTTTAGGGGAACTAACTAACTCCCCAGGCATACTAGAAGAAGATTTAGAGGTAGAAGAAGACCGGGAAGTGGAGGAAGATTGAGAAGTAGAAAAAGACTGAGAAGTAGAAGACAAGGACGAAAAGGACATGATTACCTTAAGGTCGAAGAGACGATAACACACAAATAAGGCCGAAGAGGTGACAGCTCCCAGAAGAGAAAAAGATATCGGACCTTAAAGGAAGAAAGCACTTGAAAATGCCAAAGTGAACTTCCAAACCTCCACTTATAGAGAATGTTGGGGAGGAGATCAACGACCCCTCACCTTCCAACCATTTGATCTCACGGATCTCAAGGATGGTAACACATCAGTCCCATCAAGAGAAGGCCCAAAAGCCACACTCAACCTAACCCTCAGGAAGGGAAAAATACTGTACCAAACAGAAGATGGCATGAATTTCCCATAGTCAACGGGGTCAACAACTTTCAAGTGTGGAAACTATTGTAGCGCCAAAAGCTCGAGAGCTGGGGAGGCCGTGCACTATATGGCCATCAAAGTGAGTGTGGCCGACAACATTACGTGTTAAGCTACATGGCCATCAAAGAGTGTGGCCGACAACATTACATGTTAAGCTACATGGCCATCAAAGAGTGTGGCCGACAACACTACATGTGAAGCTCTTCGTACTTCAACAACTACTTAAGCTTGGAAGGCTTGTGTACCATATGGCTAGTGACAAGTATGGCCGACAAGTAACCAGGCTGAAAAGTAACCAGGCTGAAGAGTAACCAGGCCAACAAGTGCCTGGTCCTACAAGAATGGCCGACAAGTCCCCAAAGAACTCAGGCCGACAACACTGCTTATGAAGCTCTTCGTACTTCAACAACTACTCAAGCTTGGGAGGCTTGTGTACCATATGGCCAATGCCTGGGCCTACAACTATGGCCGACAAGTAACCAGGCTGAAGAGTAACCAGGCCGACAAGTGCCTGGTCCTACAAGTATGACCGACAAGTAACCAGGCTGAGAAGTAACCAGGCCGACAAGTGCCTGAGCCTACAAGAATGGCCGACAAGTAACCAGGCTGAAGAGTAACCAGGCCGACAAGTGCCTGGGCCTACAACTATGGCCGACAAGTAACCAGGTTGAGGAGTAACCAGGCCGACAAGTGCCTAGGCCTACAACTATGGCCGACAAGTAACCAAGCTGACAAGTGCCCAGGACGATAGGTACCAAGCCAATACCAACAAACCAACATCTCCATTTCCTTTGCATTGGGAATAGGCACCTTACATATGACAAAAGAAAAAATCCCAATGAACGACGCTCACATTATCTGACAAAGAGGAGACCACATGCCTACCTTGTGCAGAAGAGACTACACGTCTTCCCTCTGACATTGTGCAGAACAGCAACCTCATGCAAGGGAGACTGCACGTCTTCCCTCTGACACAGTGCAAAGCAGTCATCATATCTCTGAGGGCCAAGAGGCTATACGTCTTCCCCATAACGCCATCCATAATAGTATAAATAGAAAATAGTGAGTATAACTGGGGGACTAGTTTTTGGGAGGAAAAATCTACCCCGAACACATATTATACACACCAATAAGAGAGAGTAAAGTACTTCTGACGAAAGTCTTCCCTTTTTCCTGACGACCGGAGAATAGCAATTTGCAGAGAGACTAGAACGGTTGGCACCTTGAAGTCTTGTTCTCAGCCTCAAGGCTCCACAAGAACTTTTATTGTTCTTGGCCCTCAGGATCTGTAGGAATAGATATGTTTTGTTCCCAGCAAAGACCATTATTTATCTCGTTTGGTCTGTTCTATGTTTAGGGATGTAAAATGCAGTACTTATCTCTTCTAATTACATTCACTATTTGCACTGGTAGGGGGCAATTAAATATAATATTTAATTATAATTATAATTTTTTCAATAGTAATTAAGAATCAAATCTATTTTTTATTTAAAATATCCATTAAATCCTTAAATGTTATTAACAATATATATTGGCTATTTATTTATGTGTGCCTAATATATAACCCATGACTTTTAGATACTCCTGGAATTGAAATTTTAAAGTTCAGAGTTTTAATTTTAATTTATATAAATGGCATTGGTTCATAATCTTTATTCTTATATTTTGGTTGTGGGCAGTTGGGGCATACAACTACAAGTCTTAAGTTGAGTTTTAATTTAATTTGATGTCATTAATCCTTTGTTTGAATGAATATATAAATTTAAGGAAGTAAATTTAAGAAGATTTGAGAGAATAGATTAAGTTTTTTGAATTAAGCCATAGATAGTGATATCTAAAAAGAAAATTTTGTAAAAGTTTGTGAATGATGATAGATTTGATTGATATTTTAATTATTTTAAATTGATAAAATTGTAAAATGATAAATTTATCTCTAACTTTGTATAAGTTTCCATTAATGAAAGGATATTTTTGTCTTTGCACAAGTGTCAATTTGTCTTTCTGTGACTTTCTTGCACATATGTGAGAAACATTTTCCTCAAATCCATCATTTCATATCTCAACAAATATCCTCATTCAAAGAAATTTAATCCTGTAAATCTTTGCATATATATCTGCCTCTAAAGTAAACAACGTCATCCAAAGATTGTGTAAATCGAAGGTAATCATGGATGATATTAGATTCGATGATGATTACTCTCGTGTGAGTTAAAAGAAACATATTTAACATATTGTTGGAAAAATTGAGAGGAAAACATTGAAGAGGACTTAGACTTACTTGAATATCTAACAATCGCAGTTCACACACATTTAACAAGATAAGTTTGGTTGAAACTTCAATTCTGATATTACTTAGAAAGATTGAGAGAGGAAACACCGAAGAGATTAAACAAAAATGAGACAAGAGTCATATTCATATAAAAGAATATTATTTTTAACTCAAAACTTTTAAAACATTGGATTTATAGATTTTTTTTATATTTTTTATATGTTGTTCAACTTTATCATTTTCACTCAATGTAAAACTTAGACTATATTTAACACATATAACAAGTTGACACTTATATAAGTATATAGTTATATTTTGAAAGTAGTGATATAAGTATATAGTTATATTTTGAGAGTTGACAGTAATATAAGTATATAGTTATATTTTGAGATTCACTAAATGAAGATTTCCTTACCATGTCTGTATAAATTGATTTTTCTTATTTGATTTTGATTCTTCTAAAATCAATATTTTAAAGTAAAATGAGTAAAATGTTAAAACATAAATGATTCATATTATTATAATTAATTAATTTTTTTCTAGATTTGTCTTTTAAAAGAGTGAAACTAAATTACCTATTATTATAGGTAAACTATTATTGTTATGGTCACTTTTATAACTATTATTACTACTGTCATTTTAATTATCACTATATTATCTTCCTTATATCCATTTCGTCACTCCATTTAAGCATATATTATTATTACATATGTAAAAATAATAACACTAGGATTATGACAAATTTAAATTAATGGTAACAAATTCGATTTCATATTATTATTAACTTTTCTGAAAAAAAAATCTCCATATTATTATGAAATAAGTTGAACTTACTCAATTTAAAGAAGCTCAACATTTTTTTATCAAATTGATATAAATAAAGTAATTTTACATAATGGAACTCTGATTCTCGTTAAAAGAATAACTACCTAGGCAATATCTAACATAGATTTATAAATGGTTCACTTAGGAAGTATTTCTTAAAAAACATTTGTAGTCCTCACGAAAGCAATTTATCCTGTAATATATCTTTGAGAAGCGAGTGCTAGATCTTCAGTATTTGATCATATTGAAACAAACCATTAATCTTGTCATAATAACTAGACTGAAACTTCAATATAATCTTGTTTACTCCCTAATCATAAAATCTTTCATATCATATGTACAAGCTACGCAGAAGCGTTAAATGTTGGTGTGACAAAATCTACTACAATTTTTTATTATTTTTGCCTAGAAACCATTGGAATGGCGTCCCTGTGAGCTCTTTCTGGACCTCATCCCAGTTTTCAATCTGCTCCGATAATGGGGCAGTGTGTATCTTTACTTGACGGCTCTCCAGATCTCTGTATGGCACCCTCAGAAATTCTTGAACGTCCTTCAGTTTCTGCAACATAAAACATATTCAGTATATGCATGCCAAAATCACCAAGGATACACAAAAAACAATCTTAAAATAATCCTTAACTAGAGAGTCTTACAGTGCGGTTGTTGACAAGATCATCGTAATAGAGAACAATGTGGCGAGTGTTCTTGAAGTATGTGATGGCTTTTGCTGCTGTCTCCTTTGTTAGCTTTAGCTCTGGTATCAGCAATGTGATATTCACCCGTGGTCTATAGTTTGCAAGAATTTTAGCCTGCACAACCACAACTAAATCACTTTTCAATTGAAGTTAACACAAGTTATACGAAGGAAGGAAACAAAAAAGTAGAAACCTCCAATGCAGAGTGCACGTGAGACTTATGTGTTCCATTCAGTGCCTTGGCATCTTTGTCATAGGAATTCGCTAGCACTGATATCATTCTACGGAGCAAGTTCCTTCTGAATAGGAATATTATAGAAACTCGTCTTCGTTCAAAGTATTCTTCAATTTCCTCATGATGCTCCATCAAACCCTGTATTGAGACAAGTGGTGACAAATTAGGAAACTGAAAAATTCAGAGAATAAACTAGTGTTGCATGGTCATCCAATGAAAATTATTATAGTTGATTGCATTAACTGTTATGGTAAAATATGTAACAACCTTAAGTTTTGTTCTTTATTATAATGGACTCTTTTCTACCTGATTAAGCATCCACTTGAAGCCAACAGCTGCAGAGCACTCATTCTTGGAGGCACTAGAAAACCAGTCGAGATTATACACTTGATCCATCGTCTCCAAAATGGAAGAAACGTTAGTCCTTCGTTTGCCAACTGAAAATATTTCTCCATTAGAGCTTATGTTAATATGACTGTTCAAAAATGTCTCAAACCAACCGCTCCCAGATCTTTGCATTGATACAATGCAGAAAAACCGAACAGGATTGCAGGCACACTCTTCTCTGCACAATGCACAACCATCAACAATCTATATACATACATAAACAAACCATGCTTAATATTATAAAAATCAAAAACTTAACTGAATCTTATAAAACCAAAGTTTGCATCTATTTATAAAATATTAAAAGACATTTTCTCTGGTAGTAATGTGAGATTCTTCAAGTCGTGTATGAGATTATATATATAAAGGTGGACTAGTATAAGCTTGAAAACAAATAGTCTAACAACTTTATTAGAATAGATTTTAATACTATATTAAAAAATAGTTTAAATTTAACTCAATCTTACAAAATTAACTTATAAGGTAAGATTTACATCCATTTATAAATTATTAAAAAAAAATTTCTTTATGAATATGATATTTCTAACACTTAAAAGAAAAACATTACTAAATTATCATTTATTGTCTTTTAGTATTAATGAAATTGTTGAACAGAAAAATAGATCCCTCATTTCAACATATACGTATATGTTACCTACTATAGGTTTTTGGTTGTGGATAGTGCAAGTAAGACACTTCCCATTGTTCCACGCCAGGAGGATGATGACATGGCTGCTTGAAGACAGTGTTGTCTTGCAACTTGTTACTTGTGCGTACACCTTCTTGCTGAACAGATATTGTGCAAATGTATATTCCACAAAGCACGGCCACAACTAAAACTACAAACCTCAATGTTAATGGGAATTTCTTGAAAGATTTTATATCCGGAGGGTCCTGTTAAAGAAAAGTTAGCACCAGATCTTGTCATTTTCAAAGGAAGCTGTAATGTAAAACATGTATTTGACAAAAGCAATGCAGAAAAGAGATATCCAGAACTTACTTTCGATTCCATTTAAGATCTTGGTGAAGAAAATAGAAAAGATCCATAAAGAAGAACAGGGTAGTGGAAGGCATGGTTTTTCACAACTTGGTTGAAAGCTTGAGAGATACATGGCGAGAGAAGAGGTCAGAGGGTTTAGCTGCCTAATTATGTGCTTGAAAACATTATTTTAGTCTCCTATGCAAACTGCATAACTATTGTATTTGTATGGTTGAATTCTTTTTATTGAATTGAACAATCAAATCTTATGTAAAAGAAAAAATCAAGAAGACGAAAGCCAAAAAAAAAAGTGAACTTTTTCATTGAATTAAATCGAATTTTGAATTTGATATCTAAGTTGAACTTATGCATATGTATATAATTTTATCTATAAATTTATGATATGCACTCACATTCAAATTTATATTTCTTTTATATTTTAAAATTATCACATAACTTATAAATATTTATGAAAAGTACAGTTAAATAAAAATGTTTTTTTTGTACTTATTTAATAAAGGCAGATAAATATAATATTCAAGTTATATAAATATATTTTTGTCAAGTATAAATACATATTTAAAGAGTTATTATACTTTATCTAATAATGACTTCTAAAATGAAATATTTCAAATTTAAACTAATTTTATTATATTTAAATACACATTTTTTTCATTTCTTTAATATTTTATTTGGAAAAGTAAAAATCAAAACACAAAAACCTATTGCAAACTGTTTCACCCAGATATTGGATCTAAATTTCTAAAGAAACCGAAAGGATAATGAATTAAAAACAATCATCAAAATATGGTTAAGAACCACTATGTTATGTGATAAGCTCGGTTAAATCAAGACATCAATCAAGACATCAAAGTAAAAAAAAATGATATAAATAGTAATTAGCTATAAGAAATCTTGGAGTTACAAAAAAAAATCAGGACATTGTTTCCACTAATTGAAGCAAAATAATATTTGATCAATCTAACTGCTATTTCCTATACCATATTTTAATTGAATGACGATTGGTTATCACCCATAAAATTTTTCACATCCACTTCACAATTTTTTATTACTTTTTAATATAATTCATGCTTTAATGAAATATCTTATTTAATATTTTATTATTAAAAGCACTTTTAATTGGTCTATCAATTCGTCAATAGAGTACATAATTATTTACTGAAAAAATGCTCTTTCAAAAACAGAATCACACAGTTTCTTTTCTCAAATGATTAAAATCCCACTAGCTTTTAAGGTATATATATATATATAGCGGCTCAAGTTATGAATAGGCCTAAAGCTAATAAAAAAGTGAGGCACCTTTAAATTAATAAAATAATTAAAATTATATATTTTTATTTAAAATTTATTTTTTGATTTTTTTTATGCAAATTTATCTATTAAATTATTATAATTAATTTTATTTAAAATATCTTTTTTAATAAACAATAAAACTTAATGCATTTAATCTTTGTTGAGACATTGTTGATCTTAAATAAGATTTTATTAATTTAAGTTTTGAAAAACTCCTTAGAGTAACTGATACTGAAATTGTTAACATTATTTTATATGTTATATATGTATCTGGAAAAGAATTTATTCTTTTTATATAATTAAGAATTTCAATTGGTTTATCATTTTCCAATCCTATAATCTCCTTTAAATATTTAATTCTAAAAATAAATCTACGCCATCAAGATCCAATAAATTATTTTTAATACTAAATAAAAAACCAAAAACATCTTCATATATTTTAAATTGTTCAAATCTATTTTGGAGTGTGGTTTATCTACAATATATAAAAAATAATCAATTCTAAATGGCTCTTGAGGTAATTTAGAAACTTAGGCTCTACATCCATTTCAGAAGCAATTTCTTTGGTAGAAATAAATGTATTTTCAAATATATTTTCTCTATATGTTTCAAAAAAATGAAAGAAGACCTTTTAATTGTTCAATGGTCATATTAATACACATATCTTTTGATTGAAAATTTTTACTAACTGAGTTAACTGCAAATAATATATCATACCAAATAGTCATACCTAACAACAATTCAAAATTTTCAAGTTCATAAGTGGCTAAACACTCAGCTTCACTTTTTATTTTAGGATCATCATTAGTTTCAACTAGTTCAAATAAAACATCTCTTATTTGTGGAGCTTGAAATCTTACAGCTTTCACACTTTCAATCCGATCGTGTTTGTGACAATGATTTAAGAGTTAAGTTATGTATATGATTTTGTAAAATTTTCCATCTTTTTGTAGAAGAAGAAAAGAAAATAAAGTATAGATACGTTGTAACACTCCAAACTCCAAAGAAAGATGTAGCTCTAGGACAAGAGTTTGCCATATTACATAGTACTAAGTTTAAACTATGACAACCACAAGGGGTATAAAACACAAACTCTTCTTCAATCAATCTACTGCTCAAAGTCTCCAAGTAAAGAAGACACATGTCCACATGCATAAATGTACAGTATAGAATGATGAGATATGAAATGAAAGAAATTTGAAATTGAAAACAAGTTGATATAGAAGGAATGAAGAAAGAAGGAGAGAAGTAAAAAAGTCAGACAATGATAAGACATATAAAGAGGATGATATCAATCCATTGGAATATAGGGAAGAGATAAATTAGAAAATTTTGATAGGAAAGATTCTTTGACTGTTCAATTTTTTTTTAAATATTATTAATTTATTATAAGAAAGTTTCAATAATATTTATAGTATTTATAGTACCAATTTAAATTTAAAGTCATTAAATAATATTTCTAGCATCAATGTAAACTTAAAGTCAGCTAAAATATTTAAATTTTTAATTAAAATTTTGTTATTATAATTTTAAAATTAAATATTTTATATTTTATAATAATATGTGAGTATTAAATTTTTTTGAGACCTTGAGGCTTACAACATATTAATTTTTTTTAGGCCTTTATAACCTTGAGGCCTAAAGCAATTAAAATTTTTTTGAACCTTTAAGATCTTGAGGCCTAGAACAGTTGCTTTAACTAATTGGAACTTGAGTCACCCTTTATATATAATACTCATTTTATCTTTATAAAGATTGTATAAGGAAGTTAATAATTTTATTGTTATAAAAATTATTTGAGATGGTTTGCAAATATCAAAACAGTCAAATATCCATAAAATGAAAAGTTTGTCAGAATTTTCTTAAGCTGGGAAAAAGTTTCAATGCACCATATGAATAAACATTATTTTTATTTATACCCTTTTAAACATGATTTTATCTGCACTAATATAATATTAAAATATCAACATGATACTGGGTGTCCTGTCCTACCATACAATTTTTTTGTCTGACTTGATTAATATATTAACACAATTATTACATTATATATATATATATATATATATATATATATATATATATATATATATATATATATATATCTAAAAGATAAGATGAATTTTTAAAACTATATCTAAAATTAATCCTGAAACACATTGGCCAATCAACCCTAACAAATACTTCACAATCATCTCTGCCCTTAATTTTTAAGACAGCATAGATACCAATATTTTGAAGTGATTAAAATATTTTATATTTATAATTATTCTTTCTTGTAAGAGAATAGTAATTTAATTTGATACATTTGTTACAGAGTAATAACTAGTACATATATTTAAGCAAGTCAAGAAACTAGTTTAAATGAGTTTTTGAGAGTTAAAATAATTATATATGACGAGTTGTGAGAAAATTTCTCTTTAAATTCTTAGGAAAAAATATAAAGAAAAATAAAATTAATTTTTCATAAATTACATTAATTTATGTATAAAGAAAAAAAATCAGAAATTAATTATTATAAAAATAAATTCAATAAATTAGTTTATACATATAAGATTATTTTATTTAATGAAAAAATAGTTTTATTTTTTATTTCATAAAAAGTATTTATGCAAAAGTTTCTCTAATCAAACATGGTATTACATATATATATATATGTTAATTATTTGAGTGTCAAAATAGTGAAACAAGTACACATAGATAGATGGAGTAATGACTAGTGCACTGACGCAAACCATTTTAAATAAGATTATCCAGTAGTGTTTTACGCAAATGAAGATAATTTGATATCCACGTACCCCAATTGTATATTGATTTCCTCCACAATTGTATATTAGTTGAAAGGGAAACCTCATCATATTTGTCCATATTAACAAAATATTAGTGTTGTAGGTTGGTTGAAGGTTATTCAACATATGCAAGTTATAACAAGTCATGCTTCTCTTTTATGAACAAAGTCACTCAAGAAAGCTTCAAATTAATTGACCCAACCACTCATTGGGATTATATATATATATATATATATA
>Ga0209700_102984_pt1 | contig 33242 bp, 20 predicted proteins | sample SiratroredBW_FD_187528 | JGI IMG/M metagenome (GOLD analysis project Ga0209700, IMG submission 187528) | Root nodule microbial communities of legume samples collected from California, USA - Siratro red BW (SPAdes) (version 2) | ecosystem: Host-associated > Plants > Roots > Nodule | place: USA...
TATATATATATATATATATATATATATATATATATATATATATTTAAAATACTGTCGTCATTCTTCATTAATTTCAAACTTTATTCTCTTCAATAAAAGTACTCACTAAAATAACTTGAATTGAAATTACATCATTTTCAGATTTCTTTATCTCACTTTTTAGAATATCGGAATTTTAACAACTTAGTAAGATTATATTTGCATGTTATATTGAAATAAAAATTATATTTTAACAGCTCATGAAATGACCTCGACGTATTTAATAAAATTAACGAACAAGTTATAAAATTAATTAAAATTTAGAAAACAACTCTAAACTGAAAGTTGACAGTATAGTTTATTAGCATAAAAATATTTGTTAAAATTAACTGTTAACCTAACTGATTTAATATAGAATAATAACAATAAAAAAAAATGGTACCAATGATGCTATGCTGGTCTTTTGTTTCCAGTTTAGTCTAAATCTCAGTCTTGGAACTTGATGGAGGATTTGCAGACTCATAAGCCTTGAAATTTTCTTCTGTTGGAACTGGATACTTTTTTGATGCATCCTCGTCCAAGCTGTCTTCTATATATTTTTTTCAGCAAAGAACACATATTAAAAACCATTAATTGAAAAAATGAGGTGTTGTATGCAAGAATATGAGATGAAGGGAAATGAAGTTACCCCAAAAGATAGGGTTTTGGCAGCGGCCACCGCACCACCATTTGAAGAATGCGGAGGGGAACATGCAAGCATGGTAACAATAATTGTTGCTGGCATTTCGCCTTTCCTCTAAGCTCATTAATTTCCCTCAACAAATACACCCACCACAACTAACACCAACAACAATGCAACATATTTCTTTCCCATCTTCACTTTTCCTTTCTGTTTCAAATCTCTTTCTTCTTGTTTTTTTAATTCAATAACTCGTTTCTTCCCTTGTTCCGTTTCCTAGTTTGATAGCATTTTATGATGATTAAGGGAAGATCAAGTTTCCTAGTTTGATAGTATTTTATGATGATTAAGGAAAGATCAAAGGAGAGGGAAGAAGGAAAAGTGAAGTAAAATAAAATATTAAATTTAATTCAATCTTATAAAATCAGTTTATAAATTAAAGCTTCAACTATTTATAAACTATTAAAATACTTCATCTCTAATCAATGTAAAATCTTTAACATATTTTCTCATGATGAGACTACTCAACTCATCTCTAATTAATGTAAAATCTTTAACATATTTCCTCACGATGAGACTACTCAACTCGTACCTGAGATTATATTGTTTAAGAGTGGTCCGATAGCGGCTCAATAATGGATAGTCCAATAGACTAAAAAACCGTATTAGAATAGATTCTGATACTATCTCAAGAAGTAGAATTTAAGTCTAATTCAATTTTATAAAATCAATTTATGAAATAAGATTTATATTTATTTATAAACTATTGAAAGACCTTGTCTATAATAACTTAGATGAAAGATATAAAAAAATTTTATAATAAAGTTTTGTTGCGTCCTTACTTTTAAACGGTGATCTTATACTATTTTGTTTTGGTGGATAAAATTTAGTAGATTTGATTGGTTTAAGGGTACATACACAAAAAAACATATAAAAATAAGATGAAAGATATAAAAAAATTTTATAATAAAATTTTGTTGCGTCCTTACTTTTAAATGATGATTTAGGATGATCTTATACGAGTTTATTTTGGTAGATAAAATTTAGTAGATTTGATTATATATTGTGCGGAAAAAATTACCGAACCATTAAAACAGAGGCCAAATCAGTGGGGTTATAAACTTGGTGCATTAATCACTGCAATATGAGGATTCAATGGTTGTGAGGTTGAATGCTAAACTTAATAACAAGGATGAAATGTTTACAGATAAACATGAGGTAGGTTGATAAATATTTATAAAGGATTGATAAGTTTTAAGGATCATTTAGATCAAAAAGTAAAACTTTTGGTGTTTATGTAAAAGATATAAACGATAAAATTTTGAAGGATTATTAGAAAAAAAATATTGAAAAAGTAGTAGGATGCGGTGAGCGTGGATCGAACACGCGACCTTCAGACGCTCTCCCAACTGAGCTATCCCCGCATACATTTATTTTGGCAGCATGAGAGTTAATGATTCTTAGAAATCGTCGGTAATAAATAATTATGAAAGTCAATTTTTTTTTTTTTTAAGATTGCAGTACTTATTTAATTTGTTTATTTCAGATAAATTTGGTATATATATACTTCACAATAGCTTAAATCTAAACTATTTACTTGGTACTACAAATATCATTTTAATTTTTATAAGAGAAAATTATAAGTTATAAAGAGGCAGTCCTTTAGTTGTACTTTAGCACCAAAAAATTGATTTTGGTGATAGTTTTATACCATTAGAATTTTTTTCGGCTAAATTCACTTTCATTTCCCCATACAAATGTTAAATGATAACACACTTGACAACTGATTTATTATGTTGACAATTGTTTAATATAACTATAAAGAGATAAAAACCAATTTATTAGACCCTACTGCTAATAACTTTAGATAAAAGCAAATGAAATTAAAAAAAAAAATAAAAATAAAGAATTACATAGAGAAATTTAGTTCAACTGAATCTAGTTTATGTCTATCGTTAGAATTTTATTATTTTTTTTCTGAAATTACAATATTTCTATCTTATTAGTAAACTCAACTTTAAATTATTGATCATTATAATGTCCTATTTACATAATAGTTAACATTATCTAACTAACTTTAAAAAAACTCCACAAACAACTATAAAATCATATATACAGTAATTTAGGTAAAAGTTAAAAACATTAACTAACTAAAAGATAAACTGACGCAACAAACGGTCTGACGATAAAGTCTGATTAAGACATAATCTTATACCACCACATGCTCTAATCTATATTTGAACATTTTTTTTTATTGAACTAAATCTTAATAATAATAATAATGAGATGTTAGAAGCACTTTCTTTACAAATCGGACTGAGATTGGCTTAAATCAAGAAAAATAAGTTCAGCAGAATAAGGAAGAGAGATATAATTTATTAACTTAATGTTTAGAAACTACGGACTCAATAGGAAGGACAATCTGATAATATTAGAAGAGATAGTATATTTGAAAATCTAAATTATGTTAAACAGAATTGTGAAAAATTGAAATTAAGTCAAACAAGATAAACAAACATAACAAGATAGTTAGTGGTAATCAAACCTAACAAGGTACTTAGAAGGAAGAAAATAAAAATCATTAATATCAAATTAGTATTTAATTATTAGTTTTTGCTAAATAACTATTAAAAGAACTAATATATTCAATTAAACTTAACATTGTTTCAATTAGAATGAAATAAAACAAATTGATTAATAATTAAAAGACAACAATGAAAAATATTAATTATTAATTTATATATCATTTCAAATAAATTATAAATAAATACACAAAGTAGAATACACTGCACATTGGGACCAAAATAAAAAATAACAGGATTTGTGAATTTCATATCAAACACAAAATTTGTGTAGATAATTACTTTACATCCATGTTTTTACATTGCAGCACTATTGCATTTAATAAAGGAAATATTTAAAAATTGAAGAACAAAATTATAACTTCGAACTTTCATCTCTTTTCTCCTCATGCAAACCTATCTTCTTATGTTTTCCTTTCATTCACATTTACAGCAAATTAATAACTTTAAACATTCATTATTCGCATTTTCTATTCTGTCAACAATACATCTCTATAAACAACTTCTACAAAAAATTATACCAAATATCAAATTAATTTTCTTTCAATTTTGTAACAAAGTATATAATAAGTGGGTTTTCCTTAAACTTCTAATCAAATCTAGAAGTTTGAGAGCTGTAGTAACTTTGATATAAGGTTACATTAATTTATGATAGAAATTATGTAGTAGATGTTAGAATAAACTTAACAATCTTTGAAATGACAACATTAATAGGTTCAACTATATAATGTATATTGACGTATTATTTTGTACATAATGTTATATTTGTGTTGTAATATTTGAAATGACATTAAAAATATGGATATGAATCACCAATAAAATAATCAAAGTTACTTTATCATACTATGACTAGTACTTATGTTCAAAATTATATATTCGATCTATTATGTAAAATTATGTTCAAAATTATATATTCGATCTATTATGTAAAATTATATTCTTTTAAGTTTGATGTGTGAAAATTTTTTCAATCTTAATTTTGATTGATCCAACCCAATGATAAGATTTTCAATGTTAAGTCTTTATGGTTAAGTCTTTTATGTAAATTTTATAAGTTATCAGGCTTATTGGTACCTGAACTTGGAAGTTTGGACTATTGTTTTCTTGTTTTTATATAAGTCAAATCTAATCCTAAAAGTAAACCAAACTACTTGCCATCTTTTTTCCAGTACAAACTATAAGCTTGTTTCTAGTTGGCAGTATTCTGGTGAAACTTGTTTAGGGAGACTTAAGAGACTAACAAAATTTACAAAAATAGATTGTTTGGATTATATAATAAATTTATTGTTAGGTATCCAAATGTGAGTCTAAGTCTCACGTTGAGTAGAAATAAGAAATTTGAGCAACATATAAATAAAAAAGACTACAAATTCAATGCCTTAAGATTTTAGATTAAAGTTGATGTTATTCTCTTATAAATTTCTGTATATTTCTCGTGAAACTATTATTTAAGGTAGAACTTCATGTATCTGAGATTTTTTTTTATTATGGGCAAATGTAATTATTATTATTATTTTTTTATAATTCTATGAGATTGATGGAAGAACTGTTAATGGTTAATGATTTTAGTAATTTTGTTATTGCACTTCATATATTACTATATATTAGTTTTCTCTCTTCTGTACACGGTTTGAAATACCCTTTAACTTGAAGACAATATAAACTGAGGAGAAAAGTGTGGCATTTGTGACAAAAGAATCGGATATACTCACGGATAAGGAAAGACGAAAGAATAGCAAACCCTATATATATTTTTATGTAAATATAGGAATATATATAATTAGTTAAATTATAATTTGTTTGGTTAGGAGGAGGAGAATTGGCAGGAAGAATCAAAAATTGTAGGAGTGAAAGTGTGAGATTATGTGTGGTGAAGGAGGCAGTTAAGGAGGTATATAAAACAATGACAGGTGGAAGAGAAAGGCAGGGAAGGAGGAAAAAGAAAGCAACAACAGAAGAGCAGAGGAAAAGAAAAGAAAAGAAAATGGAAAAGAAATACATTGCGTTGTTGTTGGTGTGCCTTGTTGTGGCTGCCGGCGTTGGTGTTGAGGCGGAGGAATACACCCCTTTGCAAAAAGATTGCTTCAGCCACTGCTGGCATGGTTGCTTTTTCCCCACAGCATTCTGCAACGAGTGGTGTGCTGCAATGTGCAAATACCCAATCAATATCGGTAATTAATTATTATTATCTATTAATTAATTATTATTATTATCTATTAATAACTAAAAAGAGTCCATGCATTGATTACAGATAGCCTAGACGACGAAAAAAAGTATCCGGTACCAACTAAGGAAGATTACTTACGCGCCACCGCGCGACCACCTACGAGCCTCAAGGATTAATATCTAAATCAAGCCTTCCTCCTCAATATTTACTCCCAAAGCTTTCTCTTCATTTTTGCCCTTCTATTTTACTTCACTTTTCCTCCTTCCCTCCCCTTCATCTTCCCATAATCATCATAAAATATACTATCAATTTCTTTTCCACTCATTTTCTTCTTTCCTTATTCACCATCTCTATCTTATGCTTACGTTCTACTACTAAAATTGCCTTCCTATATACGCTGTTTTGCTTTCAATACGTTGTCCAAGGACCTCAGATCATGGATCTTTGTCAATGATTTATTTAAAATATACTAAATAATATATCAATACATGAAACTAAGTTTTCAAAATTCAAATATATAAATTTTATTTCAATATAGCATGAAATATGATCTCACTACTTTGTTACAATTCAAATACTCTAAAAAGTGAAATAAATGAAGATGTAAGTTTAATTCAAATTATTTCTACACGTACGTATTTTTATTGGTGAGAATAAAGTTTGAAATAAATGAAGAATGATAACAGTGTTTTAAGTTAAAAAAAGTTACATATAAAAGTTAAAATGATTATTTTTCAAATTTATAATTTTTTTATATGTTTTTAGAGTTTTTTTAACGATGTCTTTTCTTTTAGCTTTTCGAAACTATGAGTTGGTAGATAAGTGAAATTACACCTAACCTAATTTTTGAATAAATTTTTGATTAGGTTAAGTTTTTTTTATCCTTTTTTCAATTTTCTTGTTCTCTTTTCCTTTTGATCTACATGCTTATCATGTATCATCTGAGAAAAAAAATAATTTTTTTAGTTAGTTGAAAGTTTGGTAGGTATATAAATGTAGATCTAAAACTCAAATTATTTAAAAATAAAAAAGTTAAGTGACATGAAAAAGAGACTCCCAAAACTTATTATCTTAAGATTAAAATTAATATGGATCTGACTCATCTTAATCTTATTCTCATTATTGTGAGATTTCATTAAAAAAATAAGATGGTAGCTAACACAAATTAATTTTAGTTATTTTAATTAAATTACAATTATAATTAAATTTGGTATATTTTTAACTAGAGTTGTATAATTGTAAATTGTAGTTGAATTACTTGATTTTTGACTTAATGTTTGATCTACATGTAATTGATGACATGTTTTGTGAAAGTTAGAAATCTAAAAGCTGTCATACTTAATCTTAAAAATATTGATATTAAATGTCCTTTTTAAAAAATTTAAAACTTAAATCAATTTAAACCAAAACAAATTTGGTATTTAATTAGTAATAATCAAGATATATTTAAACTAAAGGATTTATTTATGTTTTGGGGTATTTTAAACTTGTATACGGTTTTGTTGATATATGCTTATATTGTCCGATTAAGTAATCATTTGATTATTCAAACAATATTTAAGCAGTGAATATCTAGCCCTAAACATTTAATTCTAAGTTGTAGACCTGGTTAATAATTTTGGTTGACACGATGAAAATGTTATTTAACACGAAAAGAAATGTATTTAACCGTGCTTATATAGTATTCGACAATTTTAATCCTTATTAAGTGTATTAATAATGATTTGTCTTTTTTTAAATAGAACAAGCGTCATATCGACGAATTTTACTAATTCTTGAAATATCGGAATCTACCTTTAGTTTTACAACTTCCACGGATTTTTTAGAGGTTTTGTACTCTTATTACTTTCCCTGTATCCTTATTACTTTCCAAAAATTTTATAACTTCGATGACTTTCTAACGATTTTATACTTTTATTATTTCTTGTCGGCCTCGTAACGTTAATAATTAGTTATTTGGTATTTTTCTTCGAGATTTTACAATTTCTAAAATAAACGAAAAAGGTAAATTGTTTTCTTCAATATAATTGAATCTAAGATCTATAAAAGGAATAAAGTATATAACTTCTAAACAAAATAATGTAAATAACAAATTATACAACTTGAAACTATTGTAACAGTATAATGTAATTTAGAATCATAAATTAGATATAATGAAAAATTAAGTAACATTATTTAATTATAGTTTTTGATTGTGATAATTTATTTCTTTATTAATAATATTTTCTTAATCAGATATTTAATATAAAAAAAATCATAATTAATAATATTGAAATTACAATATAGAACATATATTAATTAAATCAAAATTTAGATATTATTAGTGAAGTATGGGATATGATAAAGTCACAAAACAATTTTTTCTAATAGTTTTGCAAAAGAAATGTTATCATAACCTTCATTTAATTGACCTGCGATGTAAACATAGAAATCTATTTTAAAACACACCAAATTAATAAAAATAGTCAAATTAAATAATATATAGAAATATCTAAAATAATTATCTTATATTTTTTAATTTATGCTTCACAATTAGATTATAGGTCGAATAATTATCTTTAAAATCACCTAACAAGAAATATCATTTTTTAGTTTATTTTCAACCTTATTAGTCATGAATTTTGTTTGCTTCTTATAAGAATGAAGAACACTGGTTTTGAAAGCTTAACTTATACAAGCATGTACTTCACATTTAATGCAACAAAATAATATTTAGTCTGGTTTAAGTTTACCCAAAACAAAGATTAATTCTTATCTCTAAATATATGGGATTGAGATACCATATTTCTAATATGGAATAAACAAATAATTGTTTAGTCTCAATTTAAAATAAATATTTTATTATTTTTTTAGCTATTAATATTGATAATATCATATTTTGATATATTAAATTCAACTAACAATGACAATGATCCATTCATCTAGATTAATCATTATATAATTACAAATATTTACAAGAACGATACAATAATTGAATCCACACAAGAATGAAAACATCTTCATCCTAAAACTTAAGATATTGGGTTTGTGAGGTTTTTTTTTACTACAATTTTTTTTATTTCTATTTAATATGAGAATTAAACTCACACTCATATACGAAATTGGAATTGACTGTGAAATTGAAACTTAAAACATTAAATGTGCTTGTTAACTAATTAAAATTTTTATATTTAAATGTCCTCTTAGAATTGAAATCGTAACTTCAACAACTAGCAAAGGATATTACAAAATAACTTACTCAAGTCATTTCCAATTCCTAAATAATATCCTAAAGTTGTCCATTCGTCACTCCCATATGGTATCAAACTCTTCATCACCACCTTACATGAAATCTATAATTCTATATCCGTTCAGAATTTCAAAATTGGAGATAAAGTTACAATTATCAACTTTAATTCCAAATTCATCATCCTAACAAACTAATAATAGCAGCAATAATAAAAACCCATTCCAAATTCATTATCCTAACAAACTAATAATAGCAGCAATAATAAAAACCCATTGGTTTTTCTTTTCAACATGCAACAAAAACAAATCAACTAAGTTATTTGCCTACAATGACTTCACAGACCACTATAATCAATCTTTCTAATGAAGATGTTATGTAAATTTATAAGGTTACATGTTTTGAAATTAGTTAGTTAAGTCTTACAAAAATTTGAATTCCAATGATTTCATTCATAACTATTTAGTACCGATCACCTCTCACAATTATCAACTCTCAATACGTCAAAGATGATAATATTTTGATTCTGCTAAAATAATGTACAAGCAGGCGGTACGCATATCAACTGAGTTTTTGCGCCATTTTCTATTCTCTCTCTATTGAAGGGAATGTACGCATATCAACTGGGTTTTTGCGCCATTTTCTATTCTCTCTCTATTGAAGGGAATGAATATAATCTCACAATGATAGGGACAGAGCTGTAATGTACGCATATCAACTGGGTTTTTATGCCATTTTCTATTCTCTCTCTATTGAAGGGAATGTACGCATATTAACTGGGTTTTTGCGCAATTTTCTATTCTCTCTCTATTGAAGGGAATGAATATAATCTCAATGATAGGGACAGAGCTCTAATGTATGCATATCAACTGGGATTTTGCGCCATTTTCTATTCTCTCTCTATTGAAGGGAATGTACGCATATCAACTGGGTTTTTGCGCCATTTTCTATTCTCTCTCTATTGAAGGGAATGAATATAATCTCAATGAGAGGGACAGAGCTCTAATGTACGCATATCAACTGGGTTTTTGCGCCATTTTCTATTCTCTCTCTATTGAAGGGAATGTACGCATATCAACTGGATTTTTGTGCCATTTTCTATTCTTTCTCTATTGAAGGGAATGCATATAATCTCAATGACAATTTTTATCCGTCTAACTTTAGATCTTTCGTATCTTGTTTTTTAGGTGGGTTGATACCCTCATGATAAAAGAAATATACCCTTGTACTCTTTTAGTATAATTTTATTTGAAAGAGTAATTTTTTTCATATATGCAATAAATAGTTAATTTAGAGTTTCTTTGCATTAAAATTAGGACCCTTGGTTGCAAGAATCCCAAATTCTAGCAAGAAACCATGAATTGTCTGTGGTTCAGGAGTAATTTATTTAGCTATATATAGTTATCATTCTTCCAAAACTAGGATAGGGAAGAAGGGAAGAAGGAGTTATTGAATTAAAAAAAAACAAAAAAACAAAAAGGACATTTGAGAAAGAAAGGAAAAGGTGAAGATGGGAAAGAAATACGTTGCATTGTTGTTGGTGTGGGTTTTGGTGGGTGCATGTGTTGAGGCAATGACCTTAGAGGAAAGACGAAATGACTGCAACAATTATTGTTACCATGCTTGCATGTTCCCCTCCGCTTTCTGCAAATGGTGGTGCGGTGGCCGCTGCCAAAATCCAATATTTTGGGGTAACTTCATTTCCCTTCATGTCATATTATTACAACACCTCATTTTTTCAATAGTGATATATCCTTGTCATAATTAATGGTTTTTAATGTACTAACTTCATGTAATTAATTTGAAATATGTTTCTATGTGTTCTTTGCTGAAAAAAATATATAGAAGACAGCTTGGACGAGGATGCATCAAAAAAGTATCCAGTTCCAACAGAAGAAAATTTCAAGGCTTATGAGTCTGCAAATCCTCCATCAAGTTCCAAGACTGAGATTTAGACTAAACTGGAAACAAAAGACCAGCATAGCATCATTGGTACCATGAAGTGTTTCTGCCAAGGTTTTTATGTTAGATTTCAATGTGTAGCTCAAAAGCTTCCCTCCATCACAATAGATGATTAGCATTTTATAGCGTCTTCATAATGCTTTTAGAAGTTAGCTAATGTAACATTTTAATTTGATTTAGTTTCTAATTTTGTTTTGTTTTACCTTGATTATTATTATTCTATATTAACGTGCTACTGTAAATAACATATATCAAACAAAACATAAAAATATATGAGAAGAAACTAAATTAAACAGATAAATTAAAGTTAATGTAATAAATTTTGTTTAATTAATAACATGATTGGCTATATATGCCTTTAAAATATTGTAGAATATAAATTGTGATAATTTCATGAAATTCTTCCTTATTATTAATACTCTTTCTTTCAATACTATTTTTAAAATATAATAATAATAATAATAATAATAATAATAATAATAATAATAATAATAATAATAATAATAATAATAATAATACATTTTTTAGCTAGAGTCTGTTATTTGTGATTCAGTTTAAATAAATTATTGATGATAAAAATGAAATTTATAAGAAAAAGATCAATTAAACGTAATATTTTTAATTTTTTAAAAACAAAGATACAAATTTGTAACAACATGATTATCCTTCTGTAAGGATCAGAATTATGTGGCCCGTTTTCAGAAGGTTAGGAATTATGATTTAAACAATTTGATTTGCCAAAGTTAAAAGAATGTGACGTTAAAATGAAATTGAAGTTTGAGGTGGTAGTATTTTGAGTTAGAAATATACATAATTTTGATGGTATGAATATAATGGTGTTTGTTTATTATTGAAAATATTATGAAGTGTTTTGAATTGATTTTAGATGTTGCAGGAAATGTTTTAAAATTTTGTACATTTTTGTTTCTAATATATTTTCGTTCAAGTGAAATAAAAATAAAAATATAAGGTTTATATTGAAACTTCTTTATTTGAGTGAAAATTTTCGTTAAAGCAAGAGATTCATCCTCAAAGTAAAAGAGATTTAGATAAAATATGTTGTTTTTAAGGTAAACTTGAAATCCTTTTTTTATAAAAGTTTTTAAGTAAATTATAATATATATTTTATGATTTTTATGTTAAAAGTTTTATGAAAATATCTTTTGGTATTATGAATGTAGAAAAATATATTTTAAAATATATGGGATATGCATTTATATCATATATATATATATATATATATAATGTATTTTATATGTAAATACTCTATATTATAGTAAAATTATTTAGTGGGGTGTCTTTTTGTGAGTGAATATGTTGTACTTTATCTTGTGTATATATTACGTTTGATCAAATACTTAAGCAATATTATATATATATATATATATATATATATATATATATATATATATATATATATATATATAAAGTAATAATTACATTGATATTTATGTTTATTATATTAGTTAATTCTTATTTATGTGTCATGTGATCCTATTTAATATGGAAAGAAGTCTCTGAAAATACTAATAAAGGAATGACATAATTAGAAAGATTATTATTATTTTTTTAGTTTGTAGAGTTTTATATATAATATAATATGCATATATTATTTATGGACTAAAATAGTTAGTGAAAGAGTAATTGAGAATTAATTGAAAATACTTTCGGCCAAATTCTTCCTCCACTTTCATTCTTATTGTATTTTTACGTGAAAAGTAAAAATATTATTTTATCTCTTTATTTTCTTATCTTTTTAATCACACTTTCTCGTAGAATTGTATAAATATATTTTTTTATATTCTAAAATTTAAATATAAATATTATTTTTTAAATTATGTAATTTAGAATATAATTTTTTTATATTTTAAATGAAGCATGATGTGTAGGAAGAAAAGTATGGAGGTGCATAAAGAAGGGCTCGTACTTCTGTTGCTTTCTCTTAGGTCTGGGCTTCTGGTGATGTTATCGAACATGTGGGCTTGTACCGTAGGAACTGAAAATTTGTTGAATTGGATTAAACCTGAACAGTAGGACTCTGATGCAGATTTGTATTGAATAAAATTGTATTAGAGCTCTCTGCAACTTGCAAAGGGTTTAAATGCTTTATATTTAATACATTTTTACGCCGATAAAAAATATAAAGATAGATTATCAAAATTTTGTCTAGTCTCCAAAAAAAGTAAAACATAATTTTTTTAGCCAGCTATCAACATAAAATCAAATAAATAAAAATAACTAAATTCACTTGTTTATCACAGTTAATCGTTCAGATTATTTTAAGGTGAGATATTTTAAGTTATTAATAACTTTTAATTAATTAATTAGTTAAAATTTTTTAGTAGAAGCCATAAAGTGTTGATTTTTTTAATTAATTTTGAACTCAAATTTGTAATTGTTTGAAGACCATTTTACAATTTTAATAAATTTACCAATGTTTTTTCTACAAAAGTTTTGGCGACAACATTATTTTTTCAAAACTTATTGCTTTGAGTTTTCGAAATCGTTGTTTCGACTATCGAAAAAGAAAAAAGTTGCAGAGCACTCTGGATAACAGAGCAAAACCTATTTTTATACATGCAAGATCCCAAAATTTAGCAACGAACCATTACATTATTAGTGGTTGAGGAGTCATTTGTGGAGCTATATATGTGCTCATCATTCCTTAGAAACTAGGGCATGGAAGAAGGGAAGGAGGAATTACTAAGAAACCACCATTAGCAAACAAAGCAATAAGTAAGGTGAGATGAGAGAGAAATACGTTGCATTGTTGTTGGTGTGCCATGTAGTGGCTGCATGTGTTAAAGCAGAAACCATGGAAGAAAAACGGAAAAACTGCTACAATTATTGCAAGGAAGCTTGCATTTATCCCAAATCTTTCTGCAAGTGGTGGTGTCATGGCCGCTGCAAAAACCCAGCGTTATGCGGTAATTTAATTTCTATCATGCCATATTATTCTAATAACAAAAATATTATAATACCTGATTTTTGGAACTTAACACATAAAGTTTCATCTTCATTTTACGGTTTTATGACTACGCAACGTTCAAGAGGCTAAGTGCGTCGTTATCTTAAACATTTGGCATTATTGTTAAAATTAAAATCATTTAAACATCATGATGATTCCTAAAACTCACACAGGCATGTTCTAATTTTTTCTATACAAACTTAAGGTAAGGTAAAAATTAGGGTTGCCATGTTTCACTCTTGCAAATATTATGTAACATTTTTTTTTGTCTTGGCATGGACTTTTTTTTTATCCATTAGGTGAGAATTCCACTGTAATTTTTCATAATTTGTATCCTGTAACTTATTTAATATGTTAACCAAGTATTTATATATATATATATATATGTATATATATATATATATATATATATATATATATATATATATATATGTATATATTTTAAAAAAATAAAACTCTATTTTATAAATTTATCAATAATTTTTATAATATTTTATCTCACTTTTATTACCTTAGGTTTTGAATTTTCCACGAAACGATTTCATTTCTTTTGATTGAGTTTTTTGACCTTATTAAAATTCGTTTCAAATTTCGAACTCATGATTTAACTTAACAGACGAACAAATCTCAAAAGGTTTTCTCTTACTGCTAGTTTAGATAAAATAAAGAAAAATAATACTTTCATACCCTGAAAAGATGCATTCACTTTAAACATATTTTAATAATATAATAGAATATAAATTAGAATTTTAAATTAAAAATAAAATAAATCTAATTAAAATATTATTATTTTAAAATGTTTTTTTTATTTAATAGGTCCTACCGTTTCATCATTCTAAAATAAAAGAGGTGAAAAGAGAAAATGAAGAAATGAGAAGCCACATAATTAGACTCCATGCACACTGTGAAATTTCAATATTTTTCTAACTTTTATTTCACCATAAAAAAATACCATGGGGTGTATTTTTTTAAAATCTTTCTTTAATATAAAAAATTAATAAAATAATAATATAAATAAATAAATCACTCAAATCATATTATAATAAAATATTTTCTCATTATTTCTTTTAATCAAACAATTTTCATTTTCACTCATTTTTTTTGTTCTTTATTTTCAATTTTTTTTACAAAGGGAGCATAATGCAAGCCAATCAATGAAAATCTTAATCATCATCTTTTCCCCTCTCTCTTCGAGTTTTTCAATTGCCATCCTCTGAAACTTTGGCACGATAAGCTTCAAAACAAAATGACAGGCAATAATATTGACATTGTTATTTTATTTAGTTTAATATTTTCACTCATTATGCTCATTGTTCAATTTAGACTCTCTAATCTAATTGAAATATCTTTCTACTTGTAGACAGCTTAGTAGAAGATATTAATGAACCAAAAAAATATCCTGTACCAACAGAAGAAGACTACAACAACTATGTCTGGAGCACATCCCCACCCCCATCCCCATCATCTGCGAACAATATTGAAATGAATACTAATTTGGAAGGAGAGGACGAGCCAAACCATGATTTATAGAATGCAATCCACAGAGTGTGTTTGCAAGAGTTAGATTTGAGTATGTGGCTTTAAGGCTTGTATGATCAAAATATATGCATATATATTTATACAGAAATGAACATTAGTATAGATTGTATTCTAAAAAGTTACTCAATTCAATATTTTGATTTGTACAAGTTTCTGTTATTTTCTTTGGTCTTTACAGACTTTTATTTTTATTTTTTATTTTTTATTTTTTACTTCGTTATACATTTATCAGCTAACTTAACATCTAGTTTTAACGAGAAATTTGATGCGAATAAAGGTTGTAGTTATAATTTTTTAACATTTAACCAACTAACAACTTAACTGTTAATTTAAAAAAAATACTTTAAAAAATGAATTAAAGAATAAAGAGTATGATTGATAAGATTTTTCCAACTAGTTTCTTTTACTAGCTAAAAAAGTTGCTCAATGTGATTAACAAACATTTGACAAACAAATGTTTTTAATGGGATACTAGGATTCTCAATTTATATAAAAAAAGTTATGTACAAATATACATATAAAATATTCTCCATAATTCTTATAACTTTTAACTCGGTAACAAAGTTCAATGTAATATTATATGTATAACCTCACAATCTATAGAAAATATTATGTCTCCGTTCATCACTTGTGCATACTTATAAGATATCTCTCTATGATGGGATAGGGATTTCTCAATCTTTATACAAAAAGAAAATGTTATATACTTAGATACATTAAAATACCTTGTCACTTAACTTTTCTAGTGGATAACATGATTAAATATATAGAGAATAATGTGTACCCATGCATTAATATGTTCATATTTACAAGATATCCTTCCTCTTCATCCTAATGGGACATTGAGAGTGTCTCAATCCTTATAAAAAAAATGCTACTTACGTAAATACATCAAACAAAATACACCCTTGTAACTCTTCGACCCAGTATAACACAACATAATATTAGATGTACAGGATATAGAGACCAATCACAACCTACAAAAAATACCGTGTCCCTATTCACTTATGCATAATTAGAATATATCTTTCTCTCCTGTAATTGTACATTAAGGATTCTCAATCTTTATATACATAAATATATCAAAATACCTATTTGTAACTCTCCAACTGAGTAACACAATTCAATATAATATTAGGTATATATAATATATAGTATAATATTAGATATACATATCGCTAACAATCGACGTGAAATAATGTTTCTATTCACTTGTGTATGGTTACAAAATTCCTTTCTCCTTTCATAATGGGACATTGACAATTTCTTAATTCTTATAAAAAAATATATACATATATATATATATATATACATATACATATATATATATATATATACATATACATATATATACATATACATATATATATATACATATACATATACATATATATATACATATACATATACATATATATATACATATACATATATATATATACATATACATATACATATATATATACATATACATATACATATATATATACATATACATATATATATACATATATATATATATATATATATATATATATATATATATATATATATATATATATATATATATATATATATATATCAAAATATAATATTGTGTCCCTATTCACTTTCACATAGTCACAAGAAACCCTTTTCCCACCTTGTAATGGAACACTAGGGTGCCCTAGTCCTTATAAAAAAATTGCTATGTACATGGATACATCAAAATGTTCCCTTTGTAACTCCTCACAGGTAACATGTTCAACAAAATATTAGATATATATAAATATACAAATTTGTTCATAGCCTATATAGAGAATATTGTGTCACTATTCACTTCTCCATAGTTATAAGATATCTTCATTCGGTAATGGGATACTAGGCGTTCCTTAATCCTTTTATGAAAAAAAAAATGATATGTACATATATACATCAAAATACTCCTATATAACTTTCCAACCTAGTAACACAACTCGACCTAATATTATATTACAAATTTCTGATAGCCTGAAGAGAATATTGTGTCCATATTCACTTGTGCATAGTTACAAGATACCCTAACCCTCTGTAATGGGACACTGGAGGTTCCCCAATCTTTGTAAAAAAACAAATGCTATGTACATAAATCAAAATACTCCCTTGCAACTCCCCAATCAGGTAACACAATTAACATAACATAACATTAAATATATCTAGATCTGTTGACAACCTATAGAGAATATTGTGTCTCTATTAACTTGTGCATAATTATAAGATACCCTTCTCTCTGTAATGGAACACTAAGAGTACTCCAACCCTTATACAAAAAAAGTTCTATATACATAAAAAATTAGAATACTAACTCTCCTAACAATATATGTTGCTAGGACTGATTCTAAAAAACCTATTACAATTCACTTACATAAAAGTTATAAAGAAGGTTATTTAACAAATAACATCAACAAATGCCTCAACATGAATAGAGCATATATAAAATTGTTGAGAAACTTCGGGAGCGTTTGAGCGGTTGTGTTTTGTTATTAGAGAGATCAACCACTAGGGTTACAATTACAGATGATTATATAAATAACCCTAATCAAGGTACAATAATCAAAATACCCCCGCACTTCTGGCCCAACCCACAAAGCCTATAACTTCCTCTATTTGGTATTATGAGCCATACCTAACAAATCTCCACCTTGGCGAATATACACCCTCTTTGAAGATATACAATCCCAAAGTATCAAACACATAGTGGGTTGGACTACCATGCTTCTCTAACAACTATAAACATTCAACAAATCCAAGCAATGCTTGAACTTGTCTGTGGTAACTGGCCTGGTTAACATGTCAGCTGCATTATCTAAATACCAATCTTCTGCAACAGTACCTCACCATATGCAATCAACTCTCTAATATTGTGAAACCTCACATCAATATGCTTTGTTCTAGCATGATATATCTGGTTCTTTGCTAAATAAATAGCACTCTGATTGTCACAATGCAACTGAACTTCATCTTGTTAAACACCCAATTTATTTACTACCTCAGTAAGCCACAAAGCTTCTTTTGCAGCCTCAACTATTGCCATGTATTCAGCTTCAGTAGTGATAGATAATGCAACAATAAACTAGATAGTTGACTTCTAATATACAGGTCTTCCACTCATAATAAAAACATACCTAGTTGTCGACCTTCTATTATACCATTTAATGTAACTTTTACACAATATATCAAATACAATATGCAAAATTAGTTATAAGTAACTTATTTGTGATTTATGTCTATACTTTCGTACGAGTTAGTCTAAAAATTTTCTCACCACCGACTTTGTCATTTTTAAACAAAATAGAATTTATTTATTTCCATATAATAACAACAATGACATTATCTTCCAAATGTTATTACCTTTGCCATCACCATCCACTTTGCCATTTTTGAATAAAATAGAATTTCTTTATTTCCATATGCATCCAATTATATCAACAATGACATTACCTTCCAAATGTTATTACCTTTGCTATTGAGGTAAAGTAAGCAAAATGGATATAAATGTTGAGAGGTGTTTTTTCATATCATAAATGTTAATTAGATCCATTTATTATAAAGATTTGAAGCATGATTTGATATTTTACATTTCGTCCACATTTACGTTTTTTTTTTTTTTTTTTTGATTTGGATTATGGGTAACCAAATATGGATTTGTCGATGAAAATTATGCTAAGATAGGAAAAACATATTACATTTGGAGTTTAATATTAGTTAAGATTAGTGATGTATTATAGGAATAATATATCTCAATTGATATTTGTCTTCGTGAAATACGTTAGTTTCTTGTTTCTGTTTATATTCTTAATTATTAGGTGGTGAATCAAACAATGTTCTAAATGGCATGCAGGTATAGACTACTATCATTTCAAGCGTCCATCTAATCACTCCAAGCTATAAAATTTCTCACTTTCTCTGTAGTGGATTTTCCCTGATTCCTTTACTTCTTTCATTGCACCACACTTTTTTTTTTTCTCAAAAAATTAGGATGAAAATTAATTTTCATATTTTGATACACTTAAAGAAAAATACACAAAATAGTATTAAAATAGGAGGTATGTTTCTTTTATGCTTAAGAAACTCGACCAAAACTTTTTTTTTATAGAAGATTCAACAAAAAAATATTAGTTAAACTTAGATAAAAAAAATCACATGTTATATACGAAAATTAGAGAAGAATGAAATTTACATGTAAAATTCAAATTCATACAAAATTTATGGAAAATTAATATTATAATTTTCATCCAATCCTATAAATCTTTACATTATTATTATTAACATTTTTAATATTACTGTTAATAATAGTATTAATATTAATGATATTAATACTAATAATGATATCATAATATTAGTATTAATATTAATAATAATATTAGGTTATTATTATTATTATTAATATAATTATATAAATATTATTATTAATACAATTAATATTATTATTAATAATATTATAATATTGTTATTATTAATAATATTAATATATTATTATTATTATTAATATTAATATATTAGTATTATTAATATATTATTATTATTATTATTATTAATATTATGATTATTATTGGTATTATTATATTATTAATATTATGAATATTATTGGTCTTATTATATTATTATTAATATTAATATGAATATTATTATTATAAGAATTATAAGTTTTATATGTACATAAAAGATATAAATATAATAATAATAAGAAGGATGAAGAAGAAGTAAAGACATAAATGTATAGAACAAGTGAAACAATTAAAAAAAATAAAAATTGTATACTAAAAAAAAGAAATGAAATCAAGAATTAAGTGTTTTCATATTTTAAAATAGAAATAAATACGAAGAAAAACAGTGGTATACGAACAAATATGGGGACAATTATTATAAATCGTCTTCCTGTATAAAAAATGTATCAATATAAAAATTCACCATTAAACTCTAAATAAATCTTAAAAAATCAGATATTAAGAAAATTAAGCTTTTAATTATTATAGTTTTATTTGTATTTGGGTGGTTAGTTAATGAATTAAATCATTAAACTAAAAAATGTTGTTTCTAAAATGTTCTTCCTTTATTACTCAGAAGTTTTTAAACCCTTTTCAACTCATTAAAAGACTTTAAATATTATTGAATCCAAACAAATCAAAACTTCCATCACTTACCTCAAAAATTCCATAGCCACAAATATACGTTTAGATCTTTAGATAGGGAGCATTAGGCTATCGCTTCAAACTCTTACCTCAGCTTAAACTTTTATCTCATATTTACAAAATTGAGATGCTCTGTTGTATGATTTTATGCATTTATTGATTATTTTTTACACTTTTCTTCATATTTATCCCTTAACAAACCCGAACTATAACATTATTTCTTTTACACTTTTCTTTATATATTTCTTCTTCCACAAGATATATAAGATTATTTTATTTTATTTTTATTTTTTGTGTGAAAACCCTATGTTTTCCTACGCATTATGTAAACGATACTTATCACTTGCAATTTCTGTCGATCATATACCAAAATGTAAATTTCTCATCCATTGAATTCACAGATTCTGCTAGAGCATTCAGGAATCCGGTGAGCAGCTTGTTGAGACAATTTTTATTTATTCTTAGTACACAAGTGGTGCTCAAGTTATTATAGTTACATAGTCGGATACTTTCGTCGCTCGGTATGAACTCTTGCAGAGTAGAGTTTAGTAGATAGCGCCCAAAATTGAAGACAAAGGAACCTTTCTTCCGTTTCTCCCAGTTTCCTCCTTTTGTTGAGGCTGCGCATCCACAAAGTATGATTCTCTCTGCTTCTTCATTAGCTTCTCAACATTCCCAGGGAATGCAACCTCCAACACTTGTTTAGGTATCTCGCTTATCACATTGTCTTCCTCGCCTAAACAACCCCATTAGCACTAGCGATTGTAAATAAAAGGTTTCGTTTGCATAAAACAAACAAGATTACTATATTCAAATTGATGGTGATATATAATACATATACCTGCAAGGAAGTTCCTCTGGTTGTTCTCAGCATTGATACCGAAAGCAATGAAATTCAGATTGGAGGTAGCGTTGATGGCAACTGGATGAGCTGCTGGGATCACAAATACATCATCTTCAGATAACTCAGCTCTATAATTCTGCACTTCCCTACGTTCCTCTTGTAGGCCAAGAAGTTCAATGTTTGCTTCTCCTTCATTAACCACCAGTATGACTATAGCCTTTGAATTGTAGTGTGGCAGAAGAAGACCTCCCTAAATTTGTTAACCAAGAAAACACAAAAAAAATAAATCATTCTCAACCAAACTCAACTAGTCCAGTTCTGTTAGTCAATAAGGTTTTTGAGCTTACCTTGTTGATATCCACATAATTGAGGAGGATATTTAACTCCCGAAGATGGGGATTTTTCTCCGGGGTGATCTCATAAAACGCGCCAAACTTGTTGGAATAGATTGGGGAGGAGCTTCTCAAGTCAAAAGGTTTATATTCGAAGGAATCGATTTTCCTTGAACTAGATTCGGCACTTCTACTCAGTTCCTGAATCTTTTCATTTGACAGTTGCACAATCACTCCCTCTTGCGGCCTCTCCTCTCCAAACAAGACCTTGTTTATCTCCTCGAATTTGCTCTATAAAATTAAGCAATAGTTATATACTGTGATATTTAGACAAACCAGAAAATGGGAATTCAATTAGATGATGTCTTGATTACATACATCGAAGGAGGCCTCCAAAATATCCTCGCTGAACCCTTGCAAGTAGGAGTGTTGGTCTTGGGTGCTAGATAGGAAGAAATTCTAGAGAGAAAGAACAAATATTGATCTTCTCATTTGGAAAGAGATTAAAAGAAGAATTGATTGATTAGTTTATGAAGAAAATACAATACCTCAAACTTGCCAGGTTTGTTAACGGGTATGGCGAGTTTAATTACTCTAAGCTTTTTGTTTCTCTCTGGGTTAACCAAGTAGAAAGTGGTTCCTGCAGGAATTATCTGGGCATAACCAGGGTCAAGGTAGTAGGAGTCTCTGTCTTCGGGGGTCACGAAGTTAATTAAGGCTCTCCCTGTAATTATAAAATTGATTACCATTATTTACACAGAAGCAAGTGATGAAGTTGAATCAGTAGTATTAAGTAATTACTGACCACTAAGGACAACGAGGAGGAAATCAGCATCGGCATGGTAAGGGAGAAGAAGGGTGTGCGGTCTGGACTTGAACTCCACAACACGGTAGTCTTGAAGGTTCTCAAGTTGTGTGGAGCCGCTTTGGTCAAAGCGCTGAAGGACACGGATTTGACCATGTTGGTTCTTGAAAAGAGTGCGGAATCTATTGGAGCTGAAGTGGAAAGGGTTGTTCTGTGTTTGTGAGTCTGATTCTGGGAAACCTCTATCTTCTTCTATCTCTTCCCATTTCTCCTTCTTCTCACGTTTCCACTGTTTCTCTCCCTTCTTCCCCTCCCTCTCTCTTATTTCCTCCTCCTTCTTCCTCTCCCTTTCTCTTCCTTCCTCCTCCTTCTTCCTCTCCCTCTCTCTTGCTTCCTCCTCCTCCTTCCTCTCCCTCTCTCTTCTTTCCTCCTCCTTCCTCTCCCTCTCTCTTCTTTCCTCCTCCCTTCTCTCCCTCTCCCTCTGCCTCACCCTCTCCCTCTCTTCCGGGTCTTCACGACGGCGCCGTCCTCTCCACTGTTCTTCTTCATGCTCTCTAATCTCTCTTTCTTCTTCTTTGTCCCCACGCTCAGAAACGTCCTTGCAACGAAGCTGGCATTTTTCCACCCTGAACGGATCTTTCTCGCTTTCGCATATCTCCACACATTTGCGCCGACTCGGCTCCTCCGTTAATGAGTCAGAAACTGATGCTAGGAAAACAATTCCTAACAACATTAACAAAGGAAACCATGATTTCATTGTTATAGTATATGTAGCAAGCGATTAAATTATTGTTGCACTCGATTCGGTGATGAGAACACGGAGTTGTGTTACGTATTTATAGTTATACAACAAAGACTTTCGTAATTAACTTGCATACAAATTTTGCCACGGGATCGCTTGCAGGTTGACGTGTGTCCAACTGAACGAAATTGAGCTGGCAGAAGAAAATACAGGTTTTGGGGTTGGGTTGCATGGCATGAAACTTATATAGGTATATCCGTATTAAAAGAATATAAGAGGATATATTTAAAATATTGTATAAGAAAAGGATGAATGGATCTGTAAGCTGAGTCGACTAGTCTATTGAAGGGGGCGGTGGACACCTTGGTAAGTACGTGTTGTTGTGCATGGCATTTGAGTGCAGTCCTTTTGGATATACATGGACTCGGTGATCTTCAACAGCTGGTGGATAGAGAAAAGGAATTGACAATGGAGGAGAGATACGCTATACACAAGTGATAAGAACAGATTATTGTCATGACTTAGTAAATTGAAAACCAATGCCGTTCAAAACCCACATGGTAAGTGTAACATGCTGTAATAATAGGTTGATTATTGAAGAATAATTATCACTGGACATGTCTTAAATATACACGCCAAATTAAAAATAGGAAAAGTAGTAAATATAGCAAATAATCTAATGAATAGTACAAAATATCTAGATTAATTATTAAAACAAAATATTTTAATTTACCCCAAAAATATACATATTAAAAGTGGGAAAATACATGCTAAGTTGATTTTTTAATTAGTTAAATAGCACATATATTCATTATTGCCATTTGATATAATAAATGTTTGATTTATTTTAAATTCTTTAAGGTATACCTAGAGACACATTAAAGAAATCAAGAAGATTGACCATGTTGTATTATTAAAATGTCCTATTATTAAAGTTGTATTATTAAAATGTGTATTATTAAAGTAGAAGATTATTTAGCTATTATTATTATTATTATTAATATTAATATTAATATTGGAGATCTCACATCAAGTATAGATAAGCCTTTTAATAGTTTATCAAGTATAGATAAAGCCTTTTAATAGTTTATAAATGAATGTAAATTTCATCTTATAATGAGATTTTGTAAGGTTGATTAGGCTTTAAGTCCATTTTTAATATGTTATCATATCCTTTTAATAGTTTATAAATGAATGTAAATTTCATCTTATAATGAGATTTTGTAAGGAAATTTTGTAAGGTTGATTTAAGCTTTAAGTCCATTTTTAATATGGTATCAGAGTTTATCCTAACAAGGTTGTCTATCAGGTCAGCTGCTATCGGACCACATTTACATATGAGTTTTACGCTCGAGTTGAGAGTCTTGACATGAGAGGAGTGTGTTTGAGACCCACATCAACTAAATATAACGTCTTTCAATAATTTATCAATGAATGCCCACTTCACCTTATGAAATTTTTGTAAAATTTTTATAAAATTGTTAAAGTTAAAGTCCACCTCTAATAATTCAAATAGATATCAACCAATCAATGTTTTATCCCTAAAAAAAATAATATATATATATATATATATATATATATATATATATTTATTTTATTCCTATATTTTCATTAAATGCTAAGATAACACAGAAAAAATAATGTCAACGGATGAAATATAGTTGAAACATAAAAAAAAAATAAAAAAATACGTCTTCTTCAATGTTTACAATATAGAGACTAACCTAGTCATCTCACGAAAAAACCATAGAACCCCATTCAATTGATTCTAATCTCATTAGCACGCCACAATTAAGGAATCTTTAAACGCAATATGAAAATGCAAATGTAAAACGAAATTGAAAAACAAAAATTTCAATCCAAGGATCATTGATATTGTGACCATTTAAGATAAAAGTTATTCTACTACATAAATAAAGTAGAAATACACACCTTATGTGTCAAATAAAATACAACCTTCTCAAGTTCTCTTATTTAATTTTTAAGAGTAAGCGCTTTAACTTGTATGCTAAATTTGTGTAACATTCTCGGAGTTAACTGGTTTTATACTTTGCCCTGCTACAAACTCAGGGAGATGATGACATATTCTTTTACTACTAATAATAATATATTAAAAGAAGTAATATGCACAAAATATACAATGAAGAAAAGTTAAGAAAAAAAGTTTGCCTAGAAACTTCCCAGTCTTTCATATGTTATCCCCACATTAATTGCCCTCTACTTTTAGATGAATTTAGCATCTAAGTGATTTCTCTGGGTTTCTTCCATCTTTCCTAAAAGATATTAACTTCAATTCTGTGACATCATTCGTCTCCACTGCTCCAAATAAATGTGAATTAATCTTATAACTCACATATATAATTTCACTTAAGAGTAAATTACTTAAGTATTTTGGTACACGCCAACCATAACAAATTAGCTGAGCAGAGAGCAGAGAGTTGAAGGACGTAAAACACAAGCATCATATAAAGGCTCAGTTTATTCATTATTCATAGTAGAAAAACCTATGTGGAGCTCTACTCATTTGTTACATGGCACGACACGTTAATTCCTCACTCACTGTGAGCTCTCAGTGCATTACATCTACTCGAAACTTATTCAGTAGAGACTGCCCAAAATCGAAGACAGTGGACCCTTTCTTCCCTTACTCCCCTCCTCCTTTTGCTGAGGTTGAGCATCCACAAAGATGGATTCCCTCTGGTTCTTTATCAGCTTCTCAACATTCTCACCAGATCCAGGGAACGTAACCTCCAACACCTGTCTAGGTATCTCGCTCATCACATTGTCTTTCTCACCTTCAAATTTTCAATCACAATCAAAAATTAGCAATTCTAAATAAAACACCCCATCACCAAGTTTCGTGTGCCATAAAACAAACAAGAGCTGTACATTCAAATTGGTGATGATATATAATATATATACCTGCAAGGAAGTTCCTCTGGTTGTTCTCAGCATTGATACCGAAAGCAATGAAATTCAGATTGGAGGTAGCGTTGATGGCAACTGGATAAACTGCTGGGATTACAAATACATCGTCTTCAGACAACTCGGCTCTGTACCTCTTCAATTCCCAGCTTTCCTCTTGTTCCTCTTGCTGATTCTGCTGTTGCCCAACAAGTTCAATGTTTGCTTCTCCTTCATTAACCACTAGTATCACTATGGCCTTAGAATTGTAGTTTGGCAGAAGAAGGCCTCCCTAAATTTGTTAACAAAAAAACCATTATTTAATTATAGTCTCAACACTAAGATTGTATAATTAAGAAGACCATGAATGAAACTCAATTCCTGAGTTCGTCCATATGGTTTTTCTTTGTATTACCTCTCTGATATCTACAGAACTGAGGAACACGTCCAAGTCCCGAAGTTGGGGGTTTTTCTCTGGGGTGATCTCATACAACCTTCCAAATTTGTTGGAGTGGATGGGTTTATGGTTTCTCAGGTTGAATGGTTCATCATCTTGGGAGGAAAGGGCTTTCCTTGAACTAGTTTTGGCATGTTTGATCAGTTCCCGAATCTGTTCCCTTTTAAGTTCCACAATCACTCCCTCTTGCTGACTCTCCTCGCCGTGCTGTTGCTTTCCCTCCTCTCCAAACAGGACCCTGTTTATCTCCTCGAATTTGGTCTATAAAAATAATATATATGATGATATCATTCAACAAGTGTGATATTTAGACAAACTACTAGCTAAATGGCAATCAAAATATGTAGTTAGATGATGTTGTCTTGCTTACATCGAAGGAGGCCTCCAGAATATTCTTGCTGAACCCTTGCAAGTAGGATTGTTGGGCTTCTGTGCTAGATAGGAAAAAGTCCTGCACGAACAAACATTTATTATCACATTTGGAGAGACATTGGAAGTTATTATAAAAACAAATTGTTCGGAATTACAGAATGCAGTACTTGAAATCTGTGAGGGTTGTTAACGGGCTTGGCGAGTTTGACTAGTCTGAGATTCTCGTTGTCGTCAGGGTTAACCAAAAAGAAAATGGTTCCTGCAGGGATTCTCTGGGCATGGCCTTGCTCAAGAATGTAGGAGTCTCTGCCGTCAGGGTTCACCAAGGTGAGTATGGCTCTCCCTGTAATTAAAAATTAATTAACATTATTCATGCAGGAGAAGCAAGTGTGAAGATGTTCAGTCAGTAACAATGAGTTGATTACTTGCCACTAAGGACAACTAGGAGGAAATCCGCATCAGCGTGGTGAGGAAGAAGGAGGGTGTTGGGTTTGGACCTGAACTCCACAAGACGGTATTCCTCAAGATTCTGAAGTTGTTTGGAGCGTTGGTCGAACCTCTGGAGGACACGAATGTGACCATATTGGTTTCTGTATAGAGTGTGGAAGGACCTGTCAGAGCTGAAGAAGAAGGGGTTATTTTTTCCTTCTGAATCCGACTTGCCAAATGAGACAGAAAGGGATGCCAGGGAAAGAATTCCCAGCAACAGTAACAGTGAAACCCTAGCGCTCATCATAGTGTAGTACTACCGAGTATGGTTTGAGTTATAATACAATACTTGATGGATGAGGAAAGCACGGAGAGATTATGGGTATTTATAGTTAGTAATAGAGGAGAGAAGGCTCTTGATAACAAGTATGGACATTTGGCCACGGGGTTGCATGCAGATTGACGTGTGTTGAATTGAAAATAAGTGAGAGGGCGGAAGAGATAGAGGTGGTTGTGATGATGATGGAGGTGGATTGCGCTTATTAGCAGCGGACGAAGAAAAAGGCAATGTGTTGGTGTTTGGGTTGAGATGGTGAGCGATTTGAAGTGCATGTTGAGCACGTGTTGCTGTGCATGGCATTTGGATATACATGGACGCGGCCACCTTGATCAGCCAGTGAATAATTTGAGTGGGGTTGTGTGATTCCGTCTTGTTTCTATCTTTTGTGTTTTCTGTGTTCTTTGGCTTTTTCTTGCGCAAGCTTTCTTCATGACAAGAGACTACACAATGCTATGACTGCAGGGTAATTATAATTACGGACTTATATTCTATCAAGAGGATGCACCAAGAAAAATGAAAATACAGTAAAATGATAATTACGGCTGCCGAGAAAAGTAAGTAATTGTTCAGTACGGACTATTATGTTTAAACTACATAATAAGTTGCAAACTCATGGAGTTAAGGAAGCATATATACTAGAACAAGGAAAATGTTTCAAGTTAAACCTTCTGTCTTTATATACCTTTCATACACTTAATAATAATAATATTTTTACTTTTCTAATGAATTCATTTTAAATTATTTTATATATAAAAATAAAAATATCATGTGATTGATGTTTGATGGTGTTTAGTAAAACATGGTATTGAGGTACAATTTTAATTTGAGAGTCTTTAACTGATTATCTAAGTTTCAAAAGATAATATATCAAAACCTAGTATTAAGGGCGTTACGAGGATATACCAGAGGAATGGAGAAAAACTCGTGATTGGTGTGGAGGGGAAGATCTTTTTATTATATAGTTCAAGAAAGAGTCGTCTCATTTCCTTACATTAGCAATGGGAGATTAGGTGACAGGTAAACCATACAGGATAACTCATCATATACTTATTAGAGGTTGGTTCTTCTGCTATGTAAGTCTCAAAGAGTGAAGAAATAACTAAATGACAATTAAAAAACTTCTATTTTCATTATTCTTTGTCCGAAGTGTTTTTAACACTCGACATGTTTTAGTAAATTGGTTATTAACGTATACAAACAGAATAATAAATACAATAAAAAAACTAAAAGCCAACTAAATATTAGTTAAAAATAATGTTTATGTAGTTTAACAAATTACAACTTTTAAACATATAAAACATTTAATAAAATGTAATTTGTACGTTGCCTTAAGCTAATATTATCTAAGGTTGCATGGCGCTAGCAAATAATAGGTAAGAATAGTATTCTAGCATAAATAAGTATTTATAAATTTAATTTCATTTACATTTACTTGTATTTTATTGAATGTACTATTTCATTGATACTTGAAACATGATACTTTTGTGATAACTTTAAACAATATATATATATATATATATATATATATATATATATATATAATATAATATAATATAATTTTTACACTATTGTTCATTCAATAGACCTATTTTTAACAAATCATTTTCTAATAATATATTATATAATAATAAAATAATAAAGTATCACCACTTGAAGCTTGCAACATTTAAACAGTTAATTTTTGCTTAACATCCTATTAGTGTTCACCTTTTTAAAAGGTGAGGTGTTCTTAAAATACCTCATTTTATTTTAAAAGTTATTTTCCTTAAAAGATATCTGAAGTTTTTCCACATCAACTTTTTGCTTGCTTTTGCGTTTTATTGCTAGTATGATCAGTTTGCTTTCTTCTTTTCTTCTTCCAGCATTGCGCTTTGTAAAATTGTTTCGTTAATAAGCTTTTCACGATTTTTTTTATTTTCCTTTTTTATAAAGAATATATAAATAGGAAGGGATGTTTCAACCCTTATCAAAACATATATCTTAATAAATGACAGGAATTTCATCAGGCATAATCATTCCTAAGTATATCCCTGCAATCTTCCCATGTTCCTAACATCAGCATTCAGCATGGCTCAAACCGTGTTCAGTATTTGCAGGCCTCTTATAGTACCACTTTTAACAATAATTTAGGTTCTGCCCACTAAAGTTGCACAACACAACTACCGAACTACTGCCTCTTGATTGCCGAGTCTTCCATCATAATGTCTATCTATTAATAATAAATTTGAAAAATATTAGTTTGTTAAGGGGTATATATTATTTTAGCAAAAACTTATATTTTTTAATGTTAATTATTAAGTCACTGTTATGAATAAAAAAATGAATTTGAAGAATTTATTCTGAAATTATATATTGTATTTCGTATTTAAAAGAAAAAATATAGAGAAATAAAACATTAGAGAATAATATATGTTATTCTCATTTTCTCAAAAGATAATTAAAATATCATTTGTCTTCTATCATCAATTTAGTATCAAACCACAAATTATGACAATTGGAGCATCTAAATGAAAGTTCTCCTTAGATCTCAAGATGTTTGGGAGCTGGTGCAAGAAGGTTTTGAAGAACTAGAAAATGTTATGAGATATTCAGTGAGCCAATACAAAATGTTGAGATAGACTCGAAGATAAGACAACTTATACATATTGTATAGAGTTGTTGATGAGTCAATTTTTTTAGAAGATTTCTAGTGCATCTAAGGAAGCCTAAGACATCATGGAAAAAATGTTTAAGAGTATCAACCGAGTTAAACAGATACGTCTTAAAACTCTACTATGTGAGTTGGAGGCAATGAGGATGAAGAATTCGGAAGATGTATCTAGTTATATTACTCGTGTACAAACAATATCCAATCAACCGAAACACAATGGAGAAACCCTCACGGATGCAAGGGTTGTGGAGGAAATTCTTTGATCATTGACTCATAACTTTGAAAATGTTGTATGTGCGATCAAGGAGTCAAGAAATTTGGAAGAAATGATCATCCATGATCTTGAGGGTTCTATTGAAGCACATGAACAATAGAAGAAGAAAAAGAAAGAAACAAGAAGTCTTAGAGGAAGCCTTACAAACAAAAATGACCATCAAGGAGGATAAAGTGATGTATGCTCAATGCAACCTAAGAAGAGGATGAGGACCGAAGGTCACGGTTACGGTCATAGTAGTCGAAACAACAATGAAGAGAAAGGACAAACGAACTAGCAAAATTGACGTGGATGAGGCTACAATCGTAGAAGATGTGGTTGCTTTAATAATCAAAATTTTGAATGTTACAATTGCGAAAAATATGAACATTATTCAAAGGATTGCTAATCCAAAAGAAAGTTAACGAAAATGCAAATTTAGTCGAGAAAGATAAAACAATAGATGAAGGGATCCTCATGATGGCCAATGAAGGCATCACTTTAGACAGTGACATGATGTGATATCTAGACATTGGTGCTACCAATCATATGGGTGGACACAAACATCTTTATATATATATATATATATATATATATATATATATATATATATATATATATATATATATATATAAATACAAGAGATAGAAGATGAATATTTGTCTTACGGAAACTTAACAAAGGTTCCTATCAGAGGCAAGGGAAAAAAAATGTTTTTCCTAAAAGGATGGAAAATATGATACTATGAAAGACATCTATTATGTACTTAACTTAAAAAATAATATTCTTAGTATAGGACGTTGATAAGTGCCAATTTTGAGTGTTTTTATACATGAGAAAACTTGAGTACTTGTGGGTTTAAGTGTGCTTTTAAAATAGTAATTACCTCCAATTTGAGAGTTTTTGGATCTAAATTTAGGTTTTGTGTACTGAGTTAAAGGAAATCATTTTATCTCAATTATTGTGAAATTTCAGGTATAAAAGAATGAAGAAAATAAGAGATTGGAAGATTCATAAAGAAAAGAAATAAAAGTTTGAAATAAAAAAGCTCAAGCAAAATGTCACTTAACCTAGGCTCAAAAACGAGTTTAAAAGGACGAGTTTAGGGTTTCTGAAGACACCAAGAGCTAGAGGAACAAAGGTAGACGATAGGGACGAAAGCAAAGCACCAATTTTCTTCTTCTCTTGCAATCTTCCATTCATTGGATTGTAATGACTACCATGAGTAATTAATTATTCATCTTTGGTGGGATTGAATGTAATCTTTTGAACTCATTCGTATTTTGGTGATTTTTATATATATAATATTTAGTTTCTACTCAATTGATATTTTCATCTTACGCTTAATATTAGATTTTATCTGATTAATAGAGTCTTGATTTTGATTCTTGAATTTAACTGGGAAGTACTTTTGAGTTTCTGACCTAGATGAAAATACTCAATATACTGTGATACTAGGAATAGATTTCAGTGTATTGATTGCTTATAATGACATTTGTTCTTAATACTGGGTAATTTACTAAATAGTTGAGGGATCAGTTTTTAGGAAATTGCCTTATGAATTTCATTTCATATCAGAGGAATCAGTGTGAATGATTTTATATGTGCATCAATCGTGAGTAGGTACGAATATTGTATGTTCTTATCAAATCCAAGATATGAATCAGGGAGATAGATGAAGTTCAATACCAGAGTCATTCTAGATCTAGCAAACTCCTTTTTATAATGGCTATTTATTATTTAATTGTCTTTATTGCTTATTATCTTGAAACTTTTATTTGCTTAGTGAGTAGTGAAACTGAGATTTATAAGTAAAACTGTTTTCTGTGGGATCTGACATCCTTACTTTACAAATCTATATTACTTTTGACTCTGTACACTTGCCGAAAAAGGTCAACAGACGTTTACTAAAGAAAAGATGCTCAATTTTTATAAAAGATCTCAAATATTACACTTGAAGAACAAAAATGATCGACTAACCACACATGTGAAGATGATGAAGAATCGGATATTCAAACTCAATATAAAGATAAAGGCCCTTTCTCTCAAGCGTGAAGGGAAAGTTGAGGATGCAAAATAAATTCTTAAAACATCCAAAACATTACAAACCTAAATGGTAAAGATGGAAGCCTCAAAGAATAAAACACAATTTATGACTCATGTAATTAAAGATAAAATTTTCATTCCTTCGGGTTGTTTTAAAACACTACAAAAAAAACTCAAATTATCTATGGAAATTACATATAGATGAGAATCCGTATGTAAAATTTATATTATATATGAAATTTTATCTACGGATTTATATCCGTATGTAAAATCAGCATTACATACGAAATTATCTACGGATTCAAATCCTTATATAAAATCAACATTACATACGAATTTTTATGTACGGATTTGTATCCAGGATATTACATACGGATTTAATCTGTATATAAATTCATATATAATATAATCTATATTAAAAATCAACATTACATACGGAATTACATACGGATTTTTTGTCCAGGGTATTACATATGGATTTAATCCGTATGTAAATTTATATATAATATAATCCATATTAAAAATCAACATTATACGAAATTACATACGAATTTGTATCCAGACTTCTTACATAAAAATTAAATTCGTATATAAATTCATATACAAATATTTATATTATTATTTTTGATATATTATTATTATAATAATATTTTTATTATTAACATTATTATTATAAATATTATTGTTATTAACATTAATAATAATATTATTAATATTATTGATATTATTATTAATATAATAATATTATTGTTGTCATAAATATTAATTATTGTCATAATAATAATAATGATAATAATAATAATAATAATAATAATT
>Ga0209700_102986_pt1 | contig 33236 bp, 23 predicted proteins | sample SiratroredBW_FD_187528 | JGI IMG/M metagenome (GOLD analysis project Ga0209700, IMG submission 187528) | Root nodule microbial communities of legume samples collected from California, USA - Siratro red BW (SPAdes) (version 2) | ecosystem: Host-associated > Plants > Roots > Nodule | place: USA...
AATATTTAAAAAGAAAATAAATTATAAAATATAATTTTTTATTATTATAAGATAATAATAAATTTAATTTTAATATTAAAATTATTTTAAAAATTTTAATGTTATATGTTTAAAAGATAATTAGTTTTAATCAAATTAATATTTATAATAAGTTAAATTTTATTTTAAAAATAATTATGTAATTTAATATTTTAAAGTTATTTTTTAAATATATATTATATTAAATAAAATATGTTTTATTTTTAATTATAAAAATAATTTTATAATTTTATATATTAAAATAATTATTATATCTATTCCATTGTTTACAAATTCTTATAAACTTTCTTTTGAAATCTTATAATCTTTCTTTTAATCCAAACAACCAAACTTTCTACGCACTTTCATCTCAAATAAACTCAAATTCACTTTCTTAAATCCCCTTCCTAATTCAAGGAAAATGATACTTTGACACCACTGTTCACATACCTCCCATTTGACACTCTTACGTGTCACATGGATCCCACTAGCGAAAGAGAGAGAATGCATTTGCTTTTGTTATATATGGAAGGATAATTTCGTCAAATGTAAAATTACACATGACTAACCACTTATCTGAATGTGACTAACCACTTACCTAAACATGACTAACCACTTACCTAAACATGACTAACCACTTATATACACATGACTAACCACTTACATAAACATAACCACTTATATAAACATGACTAACCACTTAAACAAACATGACTAACCATTTATATAAACATGACTAACCACTTATATAAACATGATTAACCATTTATATAAACATGACTAACCACTTATATAAACATGACTAACCATTTATATAAACATGACTAACCGTTTATATAAACATGACTAACCGTTTATATAAACATGACTAACTACTTATATAAACATGACTAACCAGTTATATAAATATGACTAACCACTTATATAAACACGACTAACCACTTATTTCAACATGACTAACCCTCTTATATAAATATAAATAAATGGTCAGTCATGTTTATATAAGTGATTAGTCATGTTTATATAAGTGGTTAGTCACGTTGGTGGGACCCATGTGACACGTAGGAGTGTCAAATTGAAATTATATGAAGAGTTGTGTCAAAGTATCATTTTTCTTAATTCAAACAATGACAATTAATATATATATATATATATATATATATATATATATATATATATATATATATATTTTACTTAAGGTTAAAATTATTATCGACGTGGAGGAAGATCATACGAGAGTGCAGAAGAAACCATCCATAAGTGGAAGCCATATTACATGTAGGTTTTGGACCTCTTTCCAATCAACTTTGTCTTAAATTAGAGGACAATGACTTCCAGGACCTCTCCGGTTTTTAACCTCCACCTAGTCATTGAAGGAAATGATTAAAATATTCTCTATATTTATAATTCAATGATTTTTAGAATATTTTTTCATACTTTATTTTCAGAAAGCATTTTTCGTAACATAAAATTTACGTTCTATAAAATATTAACCTATTTTCAGAAAACACCACTTGTAGATTTGAAACAAAATATTACGAACATTTCTGGTTATGAAATTGATAAGGTACAGGTTGAATTCATGTGTACAGGAAAATAATTGTCAAATTAGAATTATCCTCTGCTGATAAAATGATAAGTAAAAAAGACAAATCCAACCAATTAAATATAACGGGATTAAATTAAAAAGTATATTATTTTCACGTAAATCAAATCGTTAACAAAATTTACTATAAGAAATTATTTCAATCTTTTTAAATTTGGGCTCTAGGGATTATAATCCGATTGACACAAATTTAAGGACTAAAATAACTTTTTACAATTTGGAAATTGAAAACCTCATTTATCTTAAACTTCATAAATTAAGCCTATACAACTTTTACCATAAAATGACAAGTGATAAATAAGTATGACTTACTAAATTAAAATAAAAAATAACACATCTCCATTATTGTTTTTGTCCTTTTTATTACTATATAGTTGGTAATGTCACACATTATGTCAACCAATTATTATAGTAACAGTGATGAACCTTATGATAATTTATGATATCACAATCATGCAAAAAGTATAGTTTAAAAGATAGTGTGAAAGAACAAAAATACATCCTCCTAATTTCTTTTCTCCCAATAAGAAGAATCAATATGGAGAGGATATAGGTCTGCAGCTGATGAAGATGAAGCAGTCCATGGCCCATCTTTTGATGAATCTGTATGTGTTTCACTTCTCTCATTTTCTTCCATTTGAGAGTAATATTGTCTCATATCATCTAGCTTCTTTTCATCCATTATTTCAGATGAATCTGAAATAAATTCTGGAATCACAGATTTTCCTTCAAGCATGCTAAGCACCGATGACATGCTAGGCCTAAGGTTTGCAGTGGCATTTGTGCAAAGAAGACCCACTTTTATCATCGTCATTACCTCTTTTTCATTGAAATTTGATCCTAATCTTCTATCAACCAGCTCCATCAGATTCCCTTTCTCTTTCAATAAATGTGCCTGTTAAACAAAAGTCAACAACATGTAAAATTATCAAATCTAAAGGTTGAATGAGAGGTTGTTTTTCATTCAGGTATAATTTTTCACTAAAATGATTTTTTTATTATAAATAAATCATGTCAAGTTAAATAAGAATCAATATAATTTTATTTAATTCAAAATGAAATTGTATAATTATAACACAATTTTAAAAATTAAATTTAAAAAAATAAAAATAATGCTAAATTGTATTAATATAATTTGAGTAAAATAAAAATTAAATTGAAATCATATCACATCAACACAATTTTATTCAAAAATCTTGTCATAACGATATAATTTCAATTAATTCAAACTAATCTTAGTTTACATTAAAATGATATTATAAGAAAACATTTTTATTTTAAATTAAATAAGATCGTATCATGATGACACTATTTTTTCACTTGACAATATTTACCTATAATGAAAATAAAAAAAAATTGTCCATTTTAAAAAATTTAAATAAAAATGTAGCACAAGATAAGTATGCAAAGAATAATTTGATTCACACAAAAAAATGTAGAAAATAGCAGTTACCCAATCTAAGAGATGCAATGCTTCTTGCTTGGGTCGAGGGATGGTATTGCTCTTTCCAGTTACAATTTCCAAGGCAACCACTCCAAAGCTATAAACATCTGCTTTATCAGTTAAATAACCATGCATGGCATATTCTGGAGCCATGTATCCACTGTATAGTTGAAATGCATATTCATATCAAATATCTTAAATTAAGTAACGCTTAAATTTTGTTACTTGTAATGTCATAATAATTAACCTTATTATGTAAATTATTTTTTTCTGTTTTTAAATAAAATTCTCAGAAAAGAAAAATTTTGGAAACTTCAATCTGACTTACTAAGTCCCAGCTATTCTTGTGCTTATGTGAGTATTGTCCTCATCATCAAGCTTTGCAAGACCAAAATCAGATATCTTAGGGTTCAAGTCTTTGTCTAACAACACATTAGTAGCCTTTATGTCTCTATGAACAACTTTTAATCTTGATTCTTCATGTAGGAAAGCCAAACCTCTAGCAATACCAACACAAATCTTGTACCTGGTTGGCCAATCCAATTGCAAACAAGATTCTCCATTTCCTTCATAAATTAGACATCAATACCATTTAGTCATGTAAATATTAAGAGTAAGTTAGAGTAAATGAAGGAACCATCTTTGATGATTATGAAAACAAATACTTACTAAATAAAGCATGTGCAAGGCTATTGTTTTCCATATATTCGTATACCAGCAACAACTGATCTCCCTCAACACCACAACCATAAAGTTTAACAAGACAAGGGTGTTGCAAAGCTGAAATCAACCCTATCTCATTTATAAATTCACGGTTCCCTTGCTTAGACTTTGATGCAAGCATCTTAACTGCTATTATTGTGCCATCTGATAAAGTACCCTGCAATTACGAAATAACACACAATTTTTGTGAGTTTTCTGCATTATTTAATAGGTTATTTATAAAATTGCAATACATCAATCAAAATAGTTATGAGAAGTTATGTAATATATTGAAGGATACCTTGAAGACAGGACCAAAGCCTCCTTCTCCAATCTTATTAGAAATATCAAAGTTATTCGTTGCAGCTTTGATTTGACGCATAGTAAACAAACCCATTTGCAAATTTAAATGCTTTAACTCTGTCAATAGAATAGAACTGAAATTAGATACCTTATACATCTTTAGAAAATGTTGTGTTTTATCGATATGTTGAGAGAGATAGATATTATTTTAAGAGTTTAATTATGATACATTTTTATCAAATTATAAATCTCTGTTAATATAATTGTTAAGGTAATCATTATAAAAGTCAACACACTTGCCAAACATAATTGGTCGGGATTGGAAGATATAAAACTATTTTATGTTGTTAGTGTACAAATTTTCTTCTTCTTTTAATTACCAAAAAATATACCAAACTGGAATAACATATTTAATCAATTTCTTAAAAATTTATCCTACGTAATGACACAATAAAGAATGAATTTAGTGAATTGAGGATATAACAACATTATAAAAACATTTTATAATGTTGTGCATACCCTACTTTCTCGTAAGATTTTAAGGAAATGAATTATCAAATTTAATTTGAAATCTAGGAGAGAAGAACAAAATAGACACATATATTTCACCATTATAGTTTGTCAGTTTATTCTAGAGAATCACCTTTTGCCAATGAATTTCTTTTCCCAATATGATGTCTCCAGCCAAGTACAACAAGGATGACAAACACAATTACAGCAACTGTTATCCCAATTACAACCCCTGTAGCCAAGCTAACTGGATCCGTTCTTTCGGGAACTGTAGTGTTTTCCGATACTTGCACAAGAACAATACGTGTCATTTGACACCTTAAACAAAAAATTGGAAGAATAAACTCACAGAGACAAAGTGACTCACCTAGAGTGGCAGATATAGCTGATATAAGAGGGCCATATACTGATTTAGATGGGATAGCAGTTGTTCCTTTTCCAGCCCAATAAAAACGAATTTCTAAAGACTTATTACTCACAGTAGTTGAAATTCTTCTTGTAATGTTCTTCCCAACTCCTCCTGCTTCATTTGCAATATTGAAATCCTTCAATTCTAGCTTTCCCTGCAATAGTTCAAATCCAAACCTAAATGAATTTTGACTTCTATAGTTCTTATTATATATGCAGTCTAAAGTCTATTGAATAATTCTGCAAGTGAAGTCAAATGCACTACTAAGAGCAAATTCTATATTTTAATTATGTGATATTATATATATGTTTAGCCTGGCAAATTAAACCAGGGTTTAATAGGTTTCACACATTCTATATCACAATAGGTTTCTTAAGTCAAATTCCAACTGACTTAAGAATCAAAGTAAAATTCTTTATTCCATTCTTAATGAAAATACTTTGGTGACCATAACTGAAACATAATTAAAATAACCATGTAGTACCTGAATGTAAACATCAAATATACGTCTTCCTAGGCTGCTGTAAGTGTTATCATCAGTGAACATGATCTCTGCAAAATTCAGCGATACCGTGTAGTTTCCATTTTCCAGACACATTCCATAATAAGTCAAAGAAATGGGTGATACACGAGCAGTCTCATACAATACAGAATCAGGCATAGAAAGCCTAATGTTACTTCTCTGGATATAGGTTGTTTCTACACTAGAATTATCCAGGAAATGACCGGTATTGCTAAATACCCAGTTTTCGTTCTCCTTTATAGATGTTGCTGCCCCTGATGAACCTGAGTCTTTATCATACGGAATACCTTCACTGCTTGTCAGTGGTTCACCACCACAATTTATATGGAAAGACTTAACGGCTGTTACAAAAAAAGTCAGATCTTTAGAAATGCAATACTCATTTTTTAATTTATTTATGAAGTTTAAATGTTATTGTTAAGTGTATGGGTTGTGTTCAAGAAGATGAGATCTTTTTTTTTATTATTTTTATGATGAGGGGGTAAATTATATTTTCATGAAAACAAAGAAGTTTCTTTTATTCTAATCAGCATATTAAAAATAGGTTAAATTATACTTTTAGTTATATATCCGTTTATTATTTTATTTGTTCTTTTATTTTTTTTTAATTTTTTTGTAAATTTAATTCAGTTTTATTATATTCTAAATTTGGTGTCAGCTTAGAATCAACCTTTTGACAATTTAATATAATAAAAGTGTTGCAAAACAAAATTTATGGCTTAGAAAAAATTTTGTATCTATAATTAAAAAAAACACTATTTTTAAGCACCAGCAATATTAAAAAATTAGAACAATTAAAATATATCTGTGAAGAAAAAAATTCTAGTTTGATTTTTCTCATATGGTTTCATAAATCTTGCCTTGGTTGAGGAGTTGTAGTACATTTGCATCAAAATGATGTAAAATTTTATAATGAATTCCTAAATTGAAATATTTAAATCCATCATGTTAAAGTTTGATTGTGGCAATTGAAAATTATCGTTTTATTAATTATACACATGAAAGCACATCCAAACTCAATAAAAGATTTTAGCAGTCTTTATGTATAAATTATTCAAAAACAACATTTTTTTTACTATAGTATTATTGAGAATATAGTTTTATAGAATAAAATGGTTGACAGTGGGAATTCAAATACAAAATATTTTCATTCTATCATCAATTGGAAAAGATAAAGAGTGGAATTAAAGGATTGAATATTCAAGACTCTAGGTGTGAGGAACCCAAAAATAATTAAGGAAGAAGTAATGTCTTCCTTTACGAAAAGGTTTAAAGGGGAAGTGCATGTTAAAATTAACTTAAAGGGTGTTTTATTTCCATCTTTAACATCAAGGGAGAATGTCATCTTAATTGGAACGTTCACAAAAGAAGTGAAAGAGGCAACATGATACTATAAAAGTAGTAAAAGCTCATGCTTAGATAGTTTCAACTTTAGGTTCATCAAATGCTTTTGGAAAACTTTAAAAGGGAACGTTATGGATACAATAAAGGAGTTTCATTCTAATGGATTTTGGCCCAAAGATAATAATGCTTCATTTATATCTTCATTTAAACCCTAAATATTATGAAATCCCTCAAGATTAAAGGACTATCCTCCTATTTATTTGGCTGAAAATTTGTACAAGATTGTTTCAAAAGTATTATCAAAAGGTTATGCATAAAGTTATAGATATATCATAAGCTGCTTTCACTGGAAGGAGGAGACTATTTTTTATAAAGTACTAATAGCAAATAAAGTAATGGATGAGGTAAGAAGGAGGAAAAAAATCTTGTATAATAATAAAGGTAGATTATGAAAAGGTGTATGACTCTATGAGATGGAAGTTCTTTTACGATGGAAAAACTCGGGTTTTGTGGTTAATGAATATTGGATAAAAGGTGCTTAGAGTCTTAAACAATCTTGATCTTTGTGAATAGTAAACCAACTAAAGGGTCAAGACAAGGAGATTTATTAGCGTCTTTCATTTTCTTAATAGTGACAGAAAGACTGGTTGTAGATGTTTGGGGATGGAACTCCAAAATTAAAGAAGTTTGCTATTGGAGTTTGAAGTTTGACTTGCAGGTCTTTAAGGTGCGAGAGTAATTAGAATTCGTTTGAAATGGTAATTTAAATTCATTAAGTTTATACAAAAAGAATAAATTGTTTGCATCAAAAAAAGAAGAATGACTTGGTTTACCTGATGACTTGAAGTTGAAAAATAAACAAATTAGTAAAATTGTTGCTCTCCCATTTGATGACATTGAGTCTTATGATGAATGGATAACTGAAGAAGGAGATAATGTTGAGGTTCAACAAACTCAAATTGAAGGTGATGGTAAAAAGGTTAACTTAACTGGAGCAACTTTAAATGACTCTAGATGCATGAACTTAATCTTGATAATATAATTTTGGATGACAATGTTGATGAAGATTTTTCATCTAGAGAAGAACTTGATAATGATGAAGATTGTGATGAAGATTTCATTAGAGAATTAGATGAAGGAAACCTATAAACTTGATAACATATGCATTTTTTGGTTCTTTAATTATTATTTTATTATTAATGTGTTGTATTAATTTATTTATTTTAATAATATGGAATTGGTATCATGAATGTTTATATTTTTTATTGAATTTTTTGGAAAATAGACTCTTAAAGAATTTATAAGTCTGAGTTTACAAAACTCTTACAAGTTTAGATAAACTCTTAAGTCTGATAAACTTAAGTTTGATAATGTTGGGTGTTTATATAAAAGGCATCTATGAAATGGGGGATGGGATTCCGCATAGCGAAGAGAGGCACAAACATAAAGAGTAAGGGATACCAGAATGTAATGCATGTTTAGAGGGCAATCATTCTCCCCTTTTGTTTTGTACCACAAAAGTATCCATTGGTTAACATATCGAATTGCTTAGCAGTAACAACTAGTTTGAAAAATTACTCAAACTTACTTTGTGTACAGTTTCCACTAGTCAAACAAGTAACAGGTCCCCTGTAGGAATATTAAGAGGAGACCAAAAAAAAAAGTTAGCAGAAACATTGAACCACAAACCTTAATCGACTTTCAGAATGTATGAAAAAAAAATCCAATTGTTTTCTAGACACGCAAATAGTATGACTTACACAAACAAAAAGGAATATATATATATATATATATATATATATATATATATGCTGATGCTTTTGTATTTTTTTTATCCAAGAACGATTCTGAGGTTCTCCAACTGCGTTGAGAGAACGTACCTCCAAGCTTTTGGAACCATTGATTTAGTGATATAAAAATTGGAGGTTGAGATCAGGTTTTGAAATTAATTCCTTTCATTCATGACGATGAAAAAAAAAAAAAAAAACTAAAGGTTAAATATTTTGTTAATCCTTGTATTTATTATAGTGATTTTTACTTTTTAGTCTTTTAAATTATTGTGTTTTATGGTTACTTGTAGTCTCTTACAAATTTGTTGATCGTCATAGTTTAGTTCTGTTTTCTTTGTCTGTACATTCCTTTTGTTAAGTGAGTTTTATTAAATGATAACGTGGTAATAACCACGTGACTGCTATATAATAAGGTTTCATGTTATTTTTAAAATATTTATTTTTTAAAATATCAATTTTTGTCCATGAAATAAATTCAAACTTGAATGTTATGTCCTTAATTTTATTTGGTTTATAGATTTCTATTTTCTTGAGTCTACACTCAACTTTTTTTTTTTTTTATCGGCATCTCCTCTCAAGTTCATCTTACCAATATGAAAATATCACTAAAGTTACTAAGAAAATCATTGAAACTACTGCTAAACGATTTATTAGTAGCACGGTAGCGTGTTCAAATCACTCCAATTCAAATTCAAATTTCCACTCTTATTATTCTTTTTTTAGTTAGAAAATATAACATGTTGAAGAATCCGATAAGAGAAATCAGTAAAAATCTTCTAATAATAAAACATGAGCTAATATATAAAAAGATAATATCATATGAAAAATTTTGAAACAAAGAAAAGAGGGAAAAAGCGAAAAAAGAATTTTTTTTTACAAAAAATGAAACAAACTTTCATCACAAACTTTCCACGTTTAAAAGAAGCAATTTACGATGAAAGTTACCTTTTCAATCAAATAACAAAATTAATTTATAAAATAATAACAAAATAAAATATTAATAATATTACTAAACTAAAAATAAAAAAATTATAAATAATAATAACATTTAAAAAAAATATAAGTTTTATATATAAATATTATAATAAATAAATATATATATATATATTAATTTATTATAATTTAATAATAAAAGTTTTATATAATATTATTAATAAAATAGTTAATAAAAATCTAAATATTATTATAATTTAATAAAATAAATATTTAAAATGAAAATAAATTATACAGCAATAATTTTTTTATTGTTATAAAATAATAATAAATTTAATTTTAATATTAAAATTATTTTAAAAATTTTAATTTTATATTTTTAAAAGATAATTAATCAAAATAATATTTATAATAAGTTAAATTTTATTTTAAAAATAATTATGTAATTTAATATTTTAAAGTTATTTTTTAAATATATTATCAATTATATTAAATAAAATATATTTTATTCTTAATTATAAAATTAATTTTGACTCAAATCTTACCATCTTTCCCTTAATCCAAACAACCAAATTTTCCACACACTTTTATCTCAAATCATCTCAAATCCACTCTCTAATCCAAACACACCTTAAGGTATTATTAGGTTTGTGGGTCTTCTATCTTATATGTTGCTAAACTTTTTCATTCTTTTCCAATGTGAAACTTCGACTCACACTTGAATACCTAACAATTTCCCCCTCAAGTGAGAGTTTCTCCTCCACATTGATATACTCTCCCTCGAGCGATTTGTGGGTCTTCTATCTTATATGTTGCTAAACTTTTTCATTCTTACCAAATGTGGAACTTCGACTCACACTTGAATACCTAACAATCTCCTCCTCAAGTGAGAGTTTCTCCTCCACATTGATACACTCTCTCTCGAGCGATTTGTGGGTCTTCTATTTTATATTTTACTAAACTTTTTCATTCTTACCCAATGTGAAACTTCGACTCACACTTGAATACCTAACAATCTCTCCCTCAAGTGAGAGTTTCTCCTCCATATTGATACACTCTCCCTCGAGCGAAAGCAAACGATCCCTTACTTGTACCGTCGTTCTCACACTTATACGGGACACAAACGACGTTCACACACTTATACGGGACATGCTTGCCTAAAATCTCCATCAGGAAGACTTTTGATATAGGGTCACCCAAGCCGCAAACCATTGGCTCTGATACCACTTGTTGGGAGAATCCAAGGAGGGAAACCTTGGGGAGACAAACAAGAATGAGACATGAGCTAACATATAAGGGCTTGGGGAGACAAACAAGAATGAAACATGAGCCAACATATAAGGGAATGACATCACCTTCAACCCAAAATCTTAAGACATTGGGTTTGTGGGTCTTCTTTCTTATATGTTGCTAACTTTATCATTTTTACTTAATATAAAACTTAAACCCACACTTAAATCTTAAACTCACACTTAAATACCCAATATGATATTATAAATATTTAAAAAAATTAAACATTTCTCTACTAAATTTATATTTAATAATTTCTCCTTAAAATAAGACTCCTTTTACATGGATATGTTGTATTAAGCATCTTATACCCATTAAAAAGTAAAATCCAGTAATAGCATATAAACAGAGAGAATTAAAGTAGTTTTGTTAGCAAAAGTTATCGAATTGGTTATTAGTAAGAAAGTTACTGGTTGTGTGAGTTTAGAGTAGTTGTCGTGACATGGGTACAAAACACAAAGCTGTGATGGCGATAGAAATGATAGGTGATCTGACACTGCTAAAAACACGTTGGAGTTGTGTGTAAAGTCCAACATCACACTCAGCAATGGTACTAAAAAGCGTTGCCATGCTACAATAGAAGACCAATGAGGAATAGTTTCAGCTATATACAGCTTCAGAATTTATAAATAAGCGTGAAATTAAATAGTTGAGGTTTGTGCTAAATCCACAACCCTAGTTCACTACGTCTATACCCTATTAACACCTATAGCTACCTACAGAATACCATGCATTCAGCTCCTTTTTTTAGGGTTGAAAGAGTGAGGAAAAAAATTGTAAGAAAATGAGTGATTTTGTTGGAGAAAAGAGTGAAGAAAGAAGAGGAAAGAAGGTCTTGACCCACAATAAAGTGTTTCATGTAAAAGGAAAAAGAAAAGCATGGAAGGGTGCTGAAAGCGGACCACAATCAATTATACACCCTACATAATTGATTATATTCTCCTTTTTTTCTTCTATTTATTTATTTTCTTTTTACCTTTTTCCTTTTTACATTCTAAGAAAAGAATTAGAAAAGTTGAGGAAATATATGATTTATATAGATAATTTTATTTAAAAAATTAATATTTTTTGTATTTCCTTTTTTTCTTGCAAAAGACATGATACTTTTCGAGAGATAAATAAATAGTCAATATACATTAAGTTCATGACGGTACTTTCTATTAACATAATTACATTTAAACAGAAATTATGAGACAAAAATATAATGTAGTCAAAATAAAATTGAAACACCAACAAATTACTTCAAAATAAGTAAGTGTGAAACAACAAAATTAAAGGACAATATATAATTTTTAAAATGCTGATTTTAGTGCACAAAACACAAGAGAAGAAAACTTTGTTTTTGAACATTAAGTTCAATCTTTCTTCTCTTTTGGTGTATTCATTTTTTTTTTAATTCCTATAACTTTTGGGAGACTCATCACCTCCTTTACGAAAACAAAACTCAGGCATTGCATGGGGGAAATTTTTTTTGTTAAAGTTGTGTACATGAAGTTGAAATCATTTTGGCCATGTTCGTCCATATTGCCCTCTTCTGCTTGGCCATTAGTTACCTAATAAGAAATTTCAATCCATTTTGAGCTAATTAATTAGAATTTTGAATTGATTGGACTCCACTTCTGTGAATTTGATCCCAATCCTATCTCTCGTTAGCAAGTGCACCTTACCTGATCATTGAATAGAGTTGCTAAATAAAATAGATAAATAATTTGAAAAATTATGATGGGAATACCATTGAAGTAATTGTAGTCTGACTCTTGATAAAGTATGTCACAGAATGGAATACGAATACGTGTCAAGTTTTGAGTCAAGTTAAATGGCTAGAAAGCAGTTTCGCTTGTTGCATTTTTCCAGAAATATTTAAAAATTCCTTTTAGCTTAGGACCGATTGCATTTATATGCAATAATCACAGTCCCTAGTGGTGCTGAATCGATCGAGGTATAAAATAATACTAAAAAATGAATTTACTACTGGAATAGGTGGATATCTATTGGCCAATTCATAAATGCTTAAGTTGAAGTTATGTGTGGCAAATTCTTTGTTGGCCTTTTATGGTAGGTTTGGCTAATGTTGATATAACTCATTTCATTACTACACCTAAAAGACATAACTTGCACACTTAGCTGGGGATTGAGATAAGAATCAATACCATTACGTAAGATTGTTCTTAGTGTCTCACATTAGATAAACCTAACAAACTAGTTTTTCTTTTTGTTCCATTTTGACCAATAAGCTTACTTTTTTATTTTAACGATTTTGTATAACAAGATTTTTCATATATAGGGTAATAAAAGTGATGAACTTTGTGCATATGAAGTTGTGAGTTTCGGTTTAATTTTTTTACATGTTTCTGTTGATTTTTCTTTTGTAACTATGATAAAAGAGATTTAAGAGATTTTATTATTTTATTTATTTATTTATTTTTATATAATTTTTTTAAAGTCTTATCTTATTTAGATTATTTATTTTTTTCTATATTAATGTTTGAAGTCTCATCCTTCAACTCTTAGTATTGAAAATTGTATGAGAATCATAATTATTATATGAATGAGTATTGACTTTTTTTAAAGTGTTCAATTATATCTTTCATAACCTAGTAAGATTATAGTAAGATTACCAGAATATATAATTTTGTAACTCAATTTATTTCTTTATAATACTTGTCTCATTTCTCATCCCAAAGGACATCATTACTCGTTTTCTTCTCTTCTCCTATTCTAGGTTTTACATTCATGTGCTTGATTATATGATCCTCAACATTACATCCAAGAAGTTCTTATGGTATCTTATGAGGCTTACACAATATACTTTGAATAAGTCCTTGATGAAAGTGATAACCGATATCTTAGGAAACCATCTTGTTTATGTTCTCAACTAAGTTCTATTACAATCTTAAATACTTATGACTGACAACATGTACAACGACACCAACTCTACACCAGAGAAACCAAATGATATTGCTGCAACATAAATCTTCTTTAAAGGCTTATTTATATTTAACGACGGATATATTTTAAGTGAGAAAAGAAAAAAGAAGCGTGAAAAACGAGATTCACTTTTATGAAAAACGAAAAATTTTTTTGTTTCAAAACTATCCACACTCTTTGTAAAGAAAAAAATAATTTAGTTACACTTAAATAAAATATAAGAAATATTTATTTTTTATTTTAAAATAATAAATAATTAAATTTATAATAATATATATATATATATATATATATTTATATATATTAATTATATAATATTTAAAAATAAAAAATTAAGTATTGTCTAAATTATTAAAATAAAAGTATTATATAATATTTAGTAAAATAAATAACAATAATAATATAAATATAATTGTAATTTGATAAAGATATTTAAAATAAATTATATGATAATAACTTTTTATTATTATGAAATAATAATTATATTTAGATTTATTATTAAAGTTATTTTAAAAGATTTAATTTTATATTTTTAAAAATTAATCTTTTCATTAATATATTTATATATATATATATATATAAATATATTAGATTAAATTAAATTTATTTTAAAGATAATTATTAATTTAATATTTTATAAATTTTTTAAAAATATTATCAATTACATTAAATAAATTAACTATATTTTATTTTTAATTATAAGAATAAATTTATAATTTTATATACTAAAATATTATTATATCTATCACTTTATTCACAAACTTTTCACTCAAATCTTAACATCTTTTCCTTAATCCAAATAATTAAACTTTCTACACATTTTCATATCAAATCATCTCAAATTCACTTTCTTAAATCTACTCCCCAATCTAAACACATCCTAAGCGATGTGTCATATGTGTCATCTATTAGAGCCAATTTAATCTTTGGAATATTATTAGAAAATGTTGGGATTGAAGTTGAATTTAAGTTTGACAAAATTGTTTCAAATAATGTGTTTGTAAAAAGAAATATATTGTTATGAAGGTCTTTTTTTACTTAATATATTTAAAGTTATTAAAAGTATATACTTAAGATGTTTATTTATATTATTGACTATTAAGATGTGTGACATAGTAGATTAATGTATGTTATTAAATTACGATGATTAAAATTAACATGCATGACAAAAAAAATAAAAAATGTGATATATATGTAAAATCTAAAACAATTAAAAAAAATTATTATTACGCGAAACATCAAATTGAACTCCGTTATTTAAGTTATACTGATCTTGATTACTTACAACGAAAATATGTTAAACATCAAGTCCTTTTTATCATTTTATTCATTTATTTTATCTTTGATTAATAAAAATCCTTAAAATCTTGATCGTTCTATGTTTTATGTGAATGTTGGCTCCTCCTTTACTGCAACGATCATCATTATCTTCTATAATCCAATAGTAACATGTTAACATGTAAGTCAAGATTTGTTCTCCTATAATATTTACCTCATCTCTCTTTCAAAATTACATATTCATTCACTCTCTTCAATTCCTAAATCTTGAGTTCTACCCTTCTGTATTTGCTAATTTATACTCTCAAAAAGTTCCTCTTTTACCAAGGTGTTATGTAATATACCGCTAATAAATTTCTAAATGTAGTACTCGTCCACGTCTTAGAAAATCACCTTATTCGTCTTCCCAGCCAATTTTCAACTATCACATAATTTTTCCTCCTTATTTCAACACAATCAAATTCAACTTCAGTACTTCAAATTCAAAAAGCCAAATAGAAGTACCAAAAAGAAAAGAAATTAATTAATTAAAGCTGATATGCATCCCATTATTCAACTTATATAAAGTTGGAATCCAAGTCATTGTTCAACCAAGTTGATATTATTTCCCCCATTCCTGAGAGCACTTAGGTTTTCCCCAAGTTCAAGAGTCATAACGCACAAGGTTCGCCACAAAAACCCAACACCTTTCTACTTTGTCATCATGAGATTCTCGAAAGCGCGCAGCTACCTTTTTTCTTATATATTTTTAGAGGGAAACCACCATTTTGGAATATATACCACAATACATATGTTATTGGTTACATATATTTATGAATCACATAAAACATTAATACTATGTAATCAATGAAGGGAATTCTGAAAAGAACTCTAACCTATTAATATCTAATACACGTTTATTTGCACCAAGAAAAAAAACATTTTCTTCGTCACAAACCAGCAAGAATATGTTCATTGGTCAAGGATATATATTGCATGTACTGTGATCTTGTCCAGTCTTTTCAATAAGACTTATCACAATTTACAGAATCAGAGAATAAAAACGTTGCTTTTTCATTAAAATTACAGAGTTCTCTTTTTGGGTGTAATGGATAGAGTTGATGTTATTCACTTTCCTAGGATAGAGAGTATCACAAAACCAATTTAGGAAAAAGGATTTTGAAGGTGGAAACCAATGCATGCCTAATTATACCTCTCCAATATCTCATGCTGACTAATTAAAAATTAATAATAATACCAGGGGCAAGATAATGGTTTTAAATTTATTTAGTTTTATGTTTTTATCATAAAATTAGTTTTAAGATCGCAGGCCTTGTTAACTTTTGAAAGTTAATAATTTATTTTCTAAATATCACATAAGATTGATATTATCTATGTTTAATTAATGAAACTAGTTAGAGCTAGATGTGGATCTGGAAACGATAAAATGTCACTTCTAAGAAGCCATATCTGCAACATTACCTATTCCTTGATATAAAATATTGCGAGTGTTATCTTTGAGCAATAGCGTCATTGACTTCATTGTGTAAAGGGATTTTCCCCCAATACCACAAATTAAAAAAAAACTATTTTCCCACTACCATGCTGTCCATAGGTCATTTCTCCAAGTATACCTATACTTTAGAACAACTATATATACTGTGGGTTGTAATTTTAATTCACGTTGGATATCATTATACCTATACTCCTATTTATTATCCATATTTTATTTGTGTACAGAGTCAATAAGTTATAACAAAGTAAGTTATTTTTATGTTATGGGCTTGAGTTCTTCTACTATCAAAAATTAACATTAATAAATAATACATATTTTTTTTAAAATAAGCTTATATTAGGTACCTTACCTATTATTGCTATATAAAATTATATATGACTGTATTCAGATTTTACAATTTATATATTGGTGTGTGTGTCTATATATATATATATAGTCAAACTGTTAAAATTCAACGTTGAGAAAAAGTGGTATTTTGGGAAATAATTTTGAAACCATAGTAGCTAGGGAAATAATTATTTATTTCGTTGTTCATTGCAAAAAAAAAAAAAAAAAAAAAAAAAAAAAAAAAAGAGTCTTATAAAGTAATGAGTAGAACAAATAAAACTCTTGCAATCACGTCTTACATATGTGAATACGTATGCACGCGTAAAAAGAGAAGAAGGTGAAATCAAACCTAAATGATAAATAAATCAAAGATTAAATTAACAAACTTTTACATCCATATAAATTACACGTATTCAGGTCGGTATATATACAAGTCTGAATACATATATTTACACGTATTTTTTTATGTAAAATAATGTTGATTTAATCTTTTATATATTTATTCAGGTGAGTACAAAGCAAAATATTAGGTAGGAGTTCTTTATGTATAAACATTTTAAGATATAAATATTTTTCTCATAAAAATACATATTTTTGTTAAAAATCATATCTTATTGCATTTAGTTAGTAATAAATATAATAAAATATATATTTAAAAATGTTACTAGTATATTTTTCCAAACGAACATAAGTTTTGTAAGATAAAAAAATTAATATTGAATACTCATATTCTTAATTAGCATATATGGATGAATTCTTTGTCATCAAAACTGTTTTTAAGATTGCTTAATAGGTTAACAAACTATTTTAAATAATACGAGCTGTAGATTACTTCTTTGTCCTTTCCTTGTCTTTTTAAGAATGCGTTCCATAGATATCCAATAAAATTTCTTCTATAAGCTGTGTGCGTACATCCATTAATTAAAACTTTAAACAAATTGTTAAATATACAAACTTTTTTTGGGTAAAAAAAGTTTATAAAATATAATTTAAAAATAATATTATTATGCTTTTTTATTTTTCATATTTATTTAATTAGTTGAATAAAATTTTCCATTTTTTGGACTTAAATGATTTCTTAGTGAATAAACCTAATTAACATAACTTGTCCCTAATGTGAATTTAAATACCACTACTTTTCACAAATGATGTTTTCTTATTTTCGTGTCATTTCTTTATACAAGGAAATACTAGCACTAATTAAGGCCATTCTTATAAAAGACAAAGGAAGAACTGGTACTAATTACGGTCAAAATTCCAACCAATTAAAAACAGATTCTCATTCGCTAATATCGATCATGCTTGTCCATTCTTATTTGCTATTCTTACATCACGGAATCGTCTTGGCAAGCAATAAAAGTATATATAGATTTTGGAAACCATTTGATAGATTGATTAAAGAATAAAAATAAGAATAAAACTAAGAAGGAAAGATGACTTGTGCTATCAGAATGCAAAATACATTAATAGGTACGATTTTGAAATTTTCTCCAAGAACTCCCTTTTTACCTTTTATTCTCTTACAATTCTTGTCGAATTTTCTTTTGTTTAATAAATCCTTTTATATATTTTCAGCAACATTATCTTTTTAATATATGTTATAAGAGAAAGTATATATCCATTGGTAAGTTTTCTTTTGCTGAAACTACTGGTGGGACTGTGGTTACTTCTCCTATATTTGTACCTTACAGAAAAGTGAGACCTATTAATTCCAATACATGACATACCTATCGAATATATTTGGATGGATAAGAACAAACAATCATATCATTATTATACAATCAATCGTATCATTTAATATTCATGATATATTGTTTTCCTTCTAAGCTTTATTTTAAGACAGAAGTGACAGTTTTTTATTAATAACCAATGGAAAGTTTAGAAGGAAACATTGAAGCATACATCTATAAAAGAAATGCAACAACAACATATTCTGATATATACAATAACAAATCACATAGGAGAATTTGGACTTTTCTATGATTTTTATTTGAACAAGAATTCAATCTAAAATGTAAACTACAATATCTATGAAAGCCAAAGAAGTATATAATGTTTCGGCTTATAAATATGTCCATGTGAATACATGATATTCATGATGAACCACCCATATTATCACAAATGGTTGTTCCATGCATGAATATGATCTAGAAGCTGCCTAAAATCCATGAGAGACGTCATGGAGCATCTTCATCCAACAAGAGGCAAAAAGGAGAGTGAGTGAGATAAAGATGTTGCCAGGTAGGGCGCTCTCATCCTATCTACTTTTCCAAAATTTCTACCCATGATGAGGCATAGTGGAACCAACCAACTATCCCTCCTTCATCACTCACTATAAATACACATGCAGCTCTCTTTCTCCTCCAACAAATTTCAATCAAAAGAGGATCTCTCACTCTCTAGTACTAGTGATGAGCTTCCATAATATGGATAACATTGTATTAAAGCTGACTAGTTTATACACCTTGCTGCTTTTGCTTTTTCTATCTTATAAGCCTGCTCTTTCATTCTCTTCTAGGCATAGCCAATATTGGGATGGTGGTAGGATATTGAGTTCTGCCTATAATGGTGATCTTGTCACTAACTTGCCTGGCCAGCCTAAGGTGAATTTCCAGCACTATGCTGGATATGTCACAGTCAATGAAACCAATGGAAGAGCACTCTTTTACTGGTTCTATGAGGCTATGACCAAGCCAGAAGAGAAACCATTGGTGCTTTGGCTTAATGGAGGTAAAAGCAGATAATAGTTAGTGTCTTTGTTTTAATTTGCTGAACATATATGGAATTGGAGATAGCTGTCAAACAAAATCTGAGTGAATGGTATGTGTGGTAACAAATCTATGATCAAACATGTCACAAGGTCATACTATGAAACTACTTATGTCACATCTTTGGTTGGGGTGCTGTGACATTTCGATCACTTGAGTCATTCGTATGTTTAAGGAGAAAGCCATGTCCTTATCAACAATGAAAATGAGTTATGACCTCTAGATTTTTGTTTTCTTTTAATTCGTTTAGGTGGAGTGGTATAGTATTAGGTGGCAGCTAATTACAACACTTGTGGTTTCATTTTGTGTTTGTTGTTGCTTATGTTCTCTGCTTAGGTGACAACATGATATTATGTTACAGGTCCTGGGTGCTCTTCTGTGGGATATGGAGCAACACAGGAGATTGGTCCATTTTTAGTGGACACTGATGGCCAGGGCCTCAAATTTAATAACTTCTCATGGAACAGAGGTATATGATGATGATGACCACTACTAAATATAAATACTTTCTGCCACAAGATCACTTTCTTTTCATGCCATATGGTATAAAATTTTGATGGTGAACCACAGCTAGAGCTCCATTATTGGTCCCCTAAATATACTTATTAATTGAGATGTGCTACTTATTAAACAACTCCAATAGTATACAAGAAAATTTTTTATTGCTGTTTTTTTATCACATTATTTACTAGATGTCGTACTAATTTTTTGTTAAAATATGTTATAACAAATAAGCTTTTTCTTATTATTTGGTGCTAAGAAATCATTGTATCTGTGATGTTGCAGAAGCCAGCATGTTATTCCTGGAATCTCCTGTTGGAGTTGGCTTTTCATACTCAAATACAAGCAGTGACTATGAGCAATTGGGAGATGATTTAACAGGTCATTACTTATCTTAATGCTGCTGCTGCATAATGAGCAGCAACCACTATGCCATTTTCTTGAATGTGGGTCACATTTTCTATTGTTTGAGGCTTAATTATGGAAAGCAGATCTCTGACAAATTCGACCGTGCTCTTTCTATTATTTGTGACAGCTAACGATGCTTACTCTTTTCTCCACAATTGGTTCCAAAAGTTTCCATCATACAGAACGAGGGCGTTTTACATAGCAGGGGAGAGTTATGCAGGTATTGAAATTGAAATACCTTTTTCTGCACAACTCATTTTTGGTCAATTATTCTAATGAAATTAATCATTGATACAACTATTTCTTTTCAGGAAAGTATGTACCAGAGCTGGCTGAACTCATCCATGACAGGAACAAGGACCCCTCTCTCTATATTGATCTCAAGGGTATTCTGGTACGGTCCTACATAAATTAAAAGTCAAAACAAATTGCTAGATAAAAATCATGGCACAACGAATCTTCCTTTACTAAAATTAATTTTCCATTTATTCTAGCATTTCTATATTTTAGTTCAACAGTAGGAATTGAAAATAGGCCTCTTATCCACATCATGTTCCACTTTCAATCGCTGAGATATTTGTGAAGAAAATTCTTTACTTGTCATCACTATAATTTTAAAATTTCAGCGTGCTAGTGTATGGATTGAACCCTCCTCATTGGGCACTGTATAAAGTTGTGCAAATAACTAATATTAAGGACAAAGTATAACTATTTGTTTTTTTGAAATTCTTTTGCAGTTGGGTAACCCTGAAACATCTGATGCTGAGGATTGGATGGGGCTGGTTGATTATGCTTGGAGCCATGCTGTGATATCTGATGAAACTCACAAAACAATCAAAACAAGTTGTGACTTTAACAGCACTGATCCATGGCGTAACGAAGATTGTAGTCAAGCTGTGGATGAAGTACTCAAACAATACAACGAAATTGATATCTACAGTCTCTACACCTCTGTCTGCTTTGCCAGCACAGCACGTTCAGACGATCAATCCATGCAAACTTCCATGAAGCTTACATCTAAAATGGTGCGTGAAGAAAATATCTTACTCATACCATACTTTTTTCCATGGAAAAAGAAAACCGTTTTAAACAAAAGTTGCATTCCATGGAATATATATAGATCTTTTGGTGAATAAATAATTTAAATGGGTATTATACAGTAGATGTTATTGAATTTATTCCAATAAGTTTAACTATGAAATGTAAAGTCAATGGAAAACTATTTCACTAAAAAGATAATCAGTTATTTATAATAACTATAAAAACATTACTTTTGATGTTTGTTTACTGTACATAAAAAACTGAATTTATTATTGTGAGTAATTTGAAAATTTAAACAAAACTTGATATATGGCAAATTGATTCATTGTACTGTTGAGTATATGAGTGTTCTGACACACTAACCTATTTAATTTGGTTGATTAGATGCCTAGGATGTTCGGTGGCTATGATCCGTGCCTTGATGACTATGCTAAAGCTTTTTATAATAAACCAGATGTTCAGAAGGCTCTTCATGCAAGTGATGGTCACAGTCTAAAGAATTGGAGCATTTGCAAGTAACTTTTTAACCCTTTTAGCTTTCCTGTCATGACAACATTAGAAATGCACTAATCCAACAATATATATAAAATCCTATATATATATATAATATGTTATTAATTATCTGTGATTATCTTTTCTAAATGATTTTTAATTATCAAATGTAGCAACAAGATATTCAATGATTGGGCCGATTCAAAGCCATCTGTTATCCCAATTTACAAGAAACTTATTTCAGCAGGACTTAGGATTTGGGTTTACAGGTAAACCACTGAATATATATCAATCTTAATATTCATGGAATTGTGCTTGCTAATGAATTTTCTGGTAGCTTCTTTTCATCATGTTGTGTTGTTGAATTTTTCAGTGGAGACACAGATGGTAGAGTACCAGTGTTGTCCACAAGATATAGCTTAAGCTCTCTTGCCTTGCCTGTCACTAAATCATGGAGGCCTTGGTACCATGAAAATGAGGTAATTAAATCATGAAAACACAAATTCGCTTAATCTTTTTATAGAAAAATCCAATTTTGTCTGAATATAATTCATAATATATATGGTTTATATGCAATAATTTTTAGCGTATATATTTTTTTATGTGATTAAAGTTCTAACATGAGATATATGAAGTTTTGTTTTGTGTTAATGATGTATTCTGATTGGAACAGGTTAGTGGATGGTTTGAAGAATACGAGGGGCTTACATTTGCAACGTTTCGAGGAGCTGGGCATGCAGTTCCCTGTTTTAAACCAAGCAATTCACTTGCGTTCTTCACTTCGTTTCTCAATGGAGAATCACCACCTTCTACAAAATAAGAAATCTGTATAATAATCATATTGGGTGCTCTTTGTGTGACCCCATATGAAGTTTTGCTCTTACATTAGCAATAGCTAATACCTATCATATTGTTAAAATGCGAAGCAACCCTATGCAAATGTAATGAATAAAAGAGTTTTGCTCCCTATTCACCAAAGCAAAATGCGAAGCTATAGTTTTCCCACCACGTACATTAAAAAAAATCCAAGAACAAATAATACTGATCTTTTTTTGCGTTTTTTTCTTTTCTTTCAGCCGTACAAATTCGGTCTACCTTAAAGAGTGGTTCTTCTATTTCAGTGGTACAAATGAAATCCTTACGCTGAAATTCAGAAGTTCCAATGAAAGGGAGATAGATACACGAAGAGAGGAACATGAACACGAAACAAAAAAAAAAAATAAAATTAGAAGAGCTATATAACAAAATTACAGATTATTTATACATATGAAAATTTTAAATCAGGAAGAAGATAGCTTTATTTTTTTTATTTAACTTTTCTCTTTTACACATATTTTCTTATCTTGATTTCAGCTTAGATAAATTGGCCCGATTTTAAGGCTTTTGGATTGACAGATATTATCCCATAACCATTTCTTAAAGCAGGTAGGGAATTTACTTGATGCAGGCTATAGCTTTTACAGCCATTAATGTGTTTAAAGGATCCACTGAACTGCAGCTTCTGCATAGTCGTAGCTTTCATTTTTGGCACTGAATAACGCATAGAGAAATCAATCTTGGAGGGCTTTGTGTTTCTCCGAAGAGGAAGATAGAAAGCTTTGTTAATATCCTCAAGCAGTTGTGTATCAGAGTCATATGCATTACTAGAGTTGTAGAACATCTGAAAAACTTTCAGGCATGTCAAATGCAGCAGCTTGCAAGGCTTGGGCAAGTTACTTTCACCGTCAACTAGAACATGTTGAAGGAACTCTTTCGTCATTTCATCTATGATCTCACTCCCCAAAGCCATTGAATCTTCCATCCTAAGATTAGGGTTCATCATCAAATTGAGTTGAAGAAAGTTCCACTTTCCCTCTCCTGTTTCCCTCTGTCACATGCATGCATATGAAATATAGGACTCATGTGAGGATTTATTTAAAAAGAAAAACAACTGATTAAATACATTTTTTTATCATAATTAATTAACTACCTTGTAGGTCTGCACATCATTTAATATACGACATATGATCATGAGTAGTTTAGTGATGGTTTCATACTGAGCTGGCCTGAGATTCTCTTCTGCAAAGGTGGGATTCAGAAAACATGAAGCTGGAAGAATCATGGTGTGTATGGCAATAGACACCATTGCATTCTTCAGATAGTCATCAATTGCTGGTGCATGTCCCTTTTTGTTCCACTTTGCTTCCGTGAGCCACGAAAGGAGAGTTTCACACCACTTAACAAAAGTAACATTCTCATGTTAATTACTCACAAATGAATTTTATATACTAAACTCTTAAACTTAGAAAGCTTACTAGATCTTGTAGACTACTCTTTATATCATGAATCCCTCCTTGTTCGAGATATTTTGTTGCAGCTTCACTCACAAGATTATCCAGAGCATTAAATACGACTTTGCCGTGGCTACTTAAGCCCTCAGAATCCCACCTGTGACATATATTGAGTGAAAGTATTGAAAATGTGCATGTTCTATATAGTATACGTTTTCGTTTTCTATTTTAATAATGTCTCCAAGTCACACAATTAAAGTAAAAAATTCTGTTAACATGAAACTTGGTTAAATTAACAATGTAATGTGTGTTTATTTGGATTAATGTTAAATATACATGTATCTTTTTTCCATGTCAAATGGGAAAAAATCTGAAAGCTAATTTGTGTAGCATGATTAGATAAACTTACGAGATTTTTCCTTAGAATTTGAATAAGGTTTAGATAAAATTTAGTTATTATTGTCAATTTTATCTTTTATGTTTATTTCAATGATTGTGGGTTAAATATTTTAAGAATTTCAAATTAGTTTTGATTTTATACATATAAACATTCTCATTTATGAATTTTCATATAGTTATTACTTATTCTTCAATTTAAATGTTTTAACCTTTGTGTTTTCTCCCAAACTTCCATTGTTTTCATTTTTATTTTACTAAATGTTCAAAACGTTAGTGTCAAGAGTTTGTTTTGTATGAGCAATGGGATAAATTACTGAACAATAAAGACAGTGAAATTGAGTATTGAGTGATGTGATGAAAAAATGTGTTTAGATTTTAATGGTTAAAAATAGTACATTTGAGCAGTTAGGATGAAGTTTGTTAAAAGAAATTAATAGGAGAAGAGAAACTTAAGAAAAATTAAGTCATCACTTGCTTGCATTTAAATTTGATGATAATATTTTTAACAAAACCATGGACATATATAAAGAAATGTGAGACAAGATTCAAGACGAATTTGAGGGATAAAGCATATGGTCAAATTTGTTAGGTTGCTCATTAAAAAAAATTGAAATTACTAAAAAATGAAGGACTTTGGTCAAAAACATATTTTGACAAAGTTAATTAACGATGTGAATTACGTGCAACTTGTTGAGTATACACAATTTACAAATAAAAAGTTGTTAAAAAAAATATGATTTTAGTGTCTTAAAAGTTGGAATTCAAGATCTATATAAATGAATACCATTAGTGATTTGAGAACTCTCACAATTGCAAAATTAAGAAGCAAGCCACACACCCAAGAGGTCTCAATGAGAAGAAATGAAGTTATCAACATTGTATTTAATGAAAAATAATGAATATTAGTTAAACTAGAAAATGATGAAATGGTGCAATTTTAAGGAAAATGAATATAGAATGAAATGATAATTCTCATCTTCTCTATATTTTAAAATTAGATAAAAATGTTTTAAGTGTTTTGTAAAGGTTAAAAAGTGAATTTAAATTCTTTTCCAAAGAAAAGCAACATTAAAATTAAAATTTAGATTGCTTAGATTTTAAATAATCAGAAATAACTTTTATTTAATTTAAAATCACAATTTTATTATCAAAAGTCATGGTAATGTTTGACATAAAAGAATCGATGACAACAAGTTATTAAAATTATATAAATAGAATTAGGGGTGATAAAGTGGGTTTTAATTCACCAAAATTTGACGGGCTGAGTTAATATTTTCAATTTCACTAGGTGATTTAACTTATCTTGTCTAACTTGTCAAACTAGTTGGCCAAAGATGGAGTAAGACGAGATGGTGAGCCAACCTATTTTTTTTAAAATTAAAAATTAAAATTAAAATAGTGTAAAAGTTTAATTTTTATATTATATTATTTATACATACTAGTGTAACAAAAATTATTAACACTTACAAATTAAATTCTAATTATTAATTATAAAAGAGTAATTTAACATATAAAGATAATAATTAATTTAATTTATCTTATTAGATATATTAATTAATCAAATAAAAAATTTAAAAATATTTATATGATTAATTATGTTTTTAATATATATATATATATATATATATATATATAATATAAAATTTTAAAAAATTAAATTAAAAAGGTTGTCCGGCCGAAAGCTCACTTTGAAGAGCGAACTAAAATTTACAATTCGTCCCATCCGGACGAAATTATTTTATACATAATATTTAAAGGGAAAAATAATTAATACAATGATATTTAATGTGTATTATAGATTAACTAATTTGAAATAAAAAGTATCTAACGAACTATTAACTAATAAAAACAAATATAAAAGATAAAGTATGGAATAAAAAAAAAATCTTAATCTAAACTTTATTCAAAAGTTCTAGTAAGGAAAATATCTCACAACTCTAAAACTCCTCTTGTCTAGAAATTATAAACACAGTTAACTAATAAATTATGTTTTTATCTTTTAATCATAATACTTATACACTACTTCATTTTATTCTTGCATTTGACAATATGCATTTAATAGTTATGTAAAGATTTAGTTTGACGTATTTACTACATTCTTATTTTCTTCTATATTTTTAGACTACCATTTTCCTAACATTATATATATTCAAAAGTTGCAACAATAATACGTATTAGATTATTTTTAACAAAATAATTTACAATGACTACAAAATTTAAGTGTAGGATCATATGGGTTAGCTTAAGAAGAGGGAAAACGGTAACAATATGCATATACCTTCTAACAGCATTCATCAAATCTTTCAATTCCCTGAGTGACCCTTCTGTGTCAAAAAAATCATCTGCAATTGTGATCAGTATAGCACTCTTTGCTACTAGGGTTCTTACGTAAGAGTGGTTTGGATAGGTAGTGGCGGCAGCTATGGCATAGTAGCAATACGTTGTCTTCTCTCTACCAAATCCCATCTTTGTTAGACCACAATCTTTGGCCCACCTGTTACAGTTATCATTGTAATTTCGTAAGTAAGAGAGATACGGGAGCATGCTGCGTTAGGATCATTCAAACCTCGTCATTTCTTTTAATTCACGTCTGAAAATTGATTGCTTAAACTCGTAATTCTGCATGGCAAGTTCTACGAGATCTGCGTTGTGAAACTGTGAAATCCTACACCGGAAAATTGTCAAAATCTAGGTTTTTACATAAAAGGAAACAATTTGGTTTTAAAAATGTACCTAACATGTGAGTTTTTTCCTTTCCATAGGAAATTCGACTCATTTTTTTCTATCCACATTCTATGCTTTAAATGATCCGTTTGAGCCAGCCAATGAGAATTTAATTCATGTTCAACCTGTTTGACCAATAGAAGGATTATATAAATGTTTTAACTGGGACTAATTCAATATTGGAGAACATCAACGATGAGAATTTACAAAGATGATAAGACAAAAGAAGAAAAAATGGTTTTTTTTTTCTTCTTATCGTTGTATTTCTTCCAAGAAAGTTATATGTCCAAAAAATAATTTAAAAATCTCCTTTCTAACATGGAGCATACCATTTGTTGGAATTGGGGCAATATCCTCTGGGGTTCACCATGTTTAGTTAGCAAGCATTTGTGAAGCAGATCTCTCGTGAAAGATTTGACATCTTCAAGTTCAATTTCCCCACAGAAAATAAGGTTTGAGGCTCTGTGCATTGAAAGCATTGTAGTTGTTGACAAGTGTTCTGGTTCCTTTCGAATACGTGCTCTAATTTCTTCATCATCCAGAAACCAACCAAAGCTCACTGCACTTTGTTTTGGAATTTTATGAGCAAAAAGTTGTAGAATATATGGCTAAGTTAGCAAGCCGAATTCTTTTAAGGTAATTACCATCATGATTATTTTTTTCGTGATTAAAAATATGCTGAATGTTTATTTAATAATATAAATATTTATATTTTTCTATCGACAAATATATATATGATAAATTAGATACAAGGACATCCATATATAAAATCAGATGCAACTATATCTATAGAGTTCGAATATAATATATAAGGTTAAAAGAGAAAGAAAACCTCTTATAATTTGAAAATAACATAATCAATAACTAAACTCTTATTTAGTATCTTCCCTCTAAAAGTTTTTAGATTTATTGTTTTATGTCATTTAAATTCTAGATGTTTTACGACCCCGTGGATTGTATTAATTGCTGTTTGATATTCAAGTTTGGCTTCTCAAATGATGAAACTAATAAGTGGAAATCAAATTTGTGCTTATTTAGTTTTTATAATTCTACAAGGGAATATTACGTTACTTTTCGTAAATGTAATTATAGACTAAATTTTTTTTGAAACTAAATCTAAATTTTGAGATATTTTAAGAGACTAAAAAAACATATTTTGTTAGTATTTTTTACACTTCCACCCAGTATTTCTGAAAAAAAGTTATGTATGGAGATTCGAGTAAAATAGTTAATTGCAACGGATGCCATACATGAGGGTGATACAGTGTATCCATGCATCCTTAGGAGCTGGAATGCCAACGAGTCTTTGTGAAGCTGAGCTTCAGCCATATTGGTCGGTTTTACCCACCATTCTTGCTTCACGTAGTTCCTGTATCATGCAAAACACAAGCTAGGGTTAGGCTTACTGTGTATAGATAATGTTCAGAGCAGTAATTAGAATTTAGTAAAATTTAATTCGATAAATTCTTTTAAAAAGAAGTTGAAAATATAAAATTATTTTTAAATAATTTAATTATCAATAGAATCAATTTAATAAGTTAATTATTTTTAATTTTTTAATAAATAAATATTTATATTAATGTTTATTTTCTTATAGTATTCATATCCTCATTAAAATTTATCTTTATCAATTACTTTTAACATTTTGCTATTATTTCAACATTCATATAACTTTCTTTAGAGTACCTGTAGATTTTGCCCAAACTATCGTCAATCTCTTTAGCAAAGTGCTCAGCCAACCCTAATCTTTGTAACTGGTTTATCATGCAGAGCTTTATAAGGTCTTCATCCATGGGATATGTTTGTGGAACTGTAGCAATGTCAAAAATTTTCAAAACAAAAAAGAAATATATAAAGCTCACCATAAGTCTCCCCATGCAAAACAATTCAATTTAATTACTCTGCAGTTTGAAATTTGTTTATTTGGTAATCAAGAGAAACAAAAAATAAAGTTCCAAACTAACCTCCATTAGGGCATCTCTGAACTAGAGATTCTAAATAGGCCAAACAGTCAACATTCCCAGTAGCCATGAATGCTTTTGCTGTAGCAGAGGGTGATTGGAACACTGAACCATCACCTCTCAGATTGCTACAAATATCTTCTTCACTTACTTCATACCAAGGTGGCAAAGCTTCAAGATATGATAACAGTGGCGCGAAGTAATGCTTCCCCGCAAGTTCCTCCCTATCCATTCAAGCATACAATGTAGTTAGCAAAATAATATCTTATTCATATACAAGATATATTCAAAGAAAAACTAACAAAATGAAAAAGAAAAATTGGGAGGAGTGATGAAACAGGTATACTTGTCAAGGAGATTCTGTTGATGGAGAAAGATACTTGACGTTGTCTCTGTCACTGTATCTGGGAACACAATTTCAATGCCAACACACTCCGAAAGTCGCACCATCGCAGGAAAAAGAATGCTAAACCAACGTGGACAATAGTTTTCGATATCCTTAAGCAGATTCTCAGTGTTTGCTTCAATGAAGGCCAGACCTAGAGATTGTAAAAATCAATGATGTAAAAAATGATAATAGACACCCATGCAAAAGCTCCAACAAAAGTATTTTATCAGCAACAAAATGTAAAAGCAATTGAGTCCACTATGCAGCAACTTAAGAAGCATAGAAGTAATTAATATAGAACCTCTGTGTATGAGTAATGCACCGGTGTTCCACTTTTTGAGTGCAACCATGCAAGCAAGGGTTGCTGGAAGCGTTTCCAATGAGGGTTTGGCAGAGGCATGACCCTCTCCCCAAAACCCTTCTTCATTTTGGTTGTTGAGGAGCCAGTCCAAACAATTTTTGAACATGGGTTTGGAAGGATTGTGGGAATCAGGTATCATTGCTAGCCATGCAGTATCATATGCAGAAGGCCATAAATAGGTGTAGGGATCAAAATTTGATGAGAATATTTTCCCCTTAATTTTTTCTACGAGGGAGCATGATGGAGAATCCATGTTTTTGTGATATAAAACAAGAACAGACGTAGTTGGAATGTGATTTGTCAAGTGACCATGCTATTTATATTCTATTGGTAGAATTTCAGACGTACACGGAACATGTACGCATGAGAGTGGGGTACTCCTCAATAAATTAATCACGACTTTTAATTGACCTGTATTCTTTTCCTTAAGTAGAATTCGTGGGTATCATAGTATTAAATAAATTTTAAAAATTCACTTTTTTTTTTCTTTCTGTTGTTCAACTTCTTTCAAATTTGTTTACTTATTTTCAGTTTATGCTATAATGGATAACGTTTAAGTTTTCTTAAATTTTTATATAAGAACTTTTCTCACAAGTAGTGGACGGTTTCTAGCACTCCATTGTACATCAACCACTTCACTCTTCAACTTAAAAGAACATTTACTAGTGCAGAGTTCACCTACTAGTTTACCCGTTTTATGTTGGACAAACAAAATGATGGAGAAAAATACACTATGACATTTTCATAAATAAATATAACTTGTGTACATTGGATAACCTGTGTTTGAAATAATTGTACTCACAGAAATAATGTGGTGTTTAGAAATTTCAAATTTGATGCTCAAAAGGTATTCAATTTTATTGAAATGAAAACTTGGATTTGGATTACTGATTTCACATATTTAGGTTGATTTTTTGAATCCATTTGAATACTTAAAAGTTATGTGTTGGTTGAATCTTAAAGACTGTTACAGAAGGCAAGTGCAAGTGATTAGAGTGGTGTCCATATAATGCAATAGTGGATAGTTATGTTAAGAGAGATTGATTTCTAGAGAAGATTATCCAAATATTTTTTTATGAGTAATATATCTTAATTTCGCTGACAGTGATTGATTAGTCACAAGATTTTATATCGAATTTAGTATGATTCTCTATCCATTAAATACATAATCAAGTAAATATGAAATCGTTGACGAACTCAAATTTGTCAATAAGAAGGTTTAATTTCACCGACAACGATCAAATATTTATAATTTTGGAAGCTTAAAAAATACTAAAATTTTTAGAAGAACGAATATTCTTATTTTTGTAAGACATATTTTATCCTAAAAAATATATAATCTCCTAAAAATTATTCTCAAAATGAATGTTTTAATGTTTCTTATTTTTTATAAAATAACAACAATATTTTTCCGAAATATCAACTCTAGTTGTAATATATACATAAATAATGTTTATATAGTAAAACATAAAATAATATTTTTATGATAAAAATATTAAATATGTTTCGAATAAACTTCAATAAGGTTGAAACTCTTATTTGGGTGTATTTAAATAATAATAAAAATAATGAATTAGAGTTAAGAATTTTGAAAGCTTATGTCCTAATCGTCAAAAGTAGATCGATACTTTTGTATTTAGGAGAAAAGACAATTAAAAATTAATACAAGTTTATGAACCTTTAAAATCGAAAGACTCTTAATAGTGCAAAAATTCTAATCCAATTAGATGGATGAGAAAAATATTGATTTGGTTGTAGATGCAATGTACATCCATATAGGTGACATAAATATGGTTGCTGTTGACATTAATGTTAGTTCACATTACTAACGACAAAGCCCATGTTACCAACACTTAACTAACCCTAACTTGTCCCTTTTATTAACTTTTGGGTCATACAGAACATTCCAAGTATTTTTTTTTTCTTGTATTCACCTAACTTAGAATTTTATATCGTTTCGGATGAAAATATTATAATTAATAAATAATAATTTAAATAAAATGAAAAAAATCTTTTGAGATTCCTTATATTTTAGCTAACTATTTATAAAGATTTTAAATTTAAATACGCTAAATTAAATTATAGATGTTGATTAATACATAAAATTGGTGATGCAAATTGATTTTTATGTTTATTTTTAAGTGTTAGAATTTTAAGATATAGATTAAAATATATTTCATTATTATTTAGAGAATCAATTCATTTTTATAAAATATTATTTTTACGATATTTACATTTAAAAACTAAATGAATAAACTTCAATTACATTCTAAAGTTAAAACCAAGTAAGACTTTTAAAGAATTTAATAAATTGAACATCGAAGAACATAGATAATTTTTAAAGTGAAATGTAATTACAAATTATAAGAAGTCAAATAAATGTGTGAGTCTATTCTTTCTTTTTTCTTATTCTTAGTTTGGCGTGTGAATAGAATATGATTTTGTTTTTTTGTCACTCTTAACTACGAAAATTTTATATAGGGAGAAAATGATGAGCAATTTTATCATTGTCTTATTTGCATGAAACTTATAATACATTATTTGGTGGTCCACTTGTCACCTATTAGAGCAATACGTCTAACAGAACTCTTTCTCAATTTTATATAAGTACTTCATTTAGTCCATAAGAAGAAAGTAACTTTAAGTTCAACATATATGATGAATAATTTCTCTCTTTAAGATTTTTTTCCTCACACAGTTTTAACAATATATTTTTTTTTAACAGCCAACAATAAATTAAATTAAGAGGTACATTTTAGGAATGCACCAACCCTTATACACATGACAAAATCAGGATCACCAACCTTTCAATACTTGGCACCATCAGGACAACCTGTGTGGTTCAACAAGATAACAAAAGTACAAAGTAAACCGATCTAAAAGGATCTCAAAACCTAAGGGATATCTATCAATACACATGTACTCCCCTGCAAATAACAAAAAGGCTAAAAACAACATTGTATGAATTACCCCAACAATGATCCTGAACTCTGTCGGAATCCATTACTGCACTCGTCTTCCTG
>Ga0209700_102989_pt1 | contig 33217 bp, 20 predicted proteins | sample SiratroredBW_FD_187528 | JGI IMG/M metagenome (GOLD analysis project Ga0209700, IMG submission 187528) | Root nodule microbial communities of legume samples collected from California, USA - Siratro red BW (SPAdes) (version 2) | ecosystem: Host-associated > Plants > Roots > Nodule | place: USA...
GTATAGCAACTGATCTTAATGCTAATTAAATTATTTTAATAACTAGACATAGAAGTTAGAAAATTTAGTTTATGAAATTCAATGCTAGAGAAATCAGGTTGAAAAGGCTTTTATTTGCGCAGATTGACAATTGGAAAAAAAAAATATTAAATTCAGTTAAGAGTATATGAGAATGGAGAATATTATTATTCAATCCCAAAGTTGTTATTATTATTGATTTTTCCTCTTTATTACTAATTGCGTTTCAAGTTACTTTTTATATTCAGTTACCACAACAAATCATTGTTGTTAAATCTTTGCTCATAATACAATTGATATGGAGTCAATCTATAATTTCCGTTTCCTGAGGATACGATACTCTCTTACTTATTATATTACTTGTGGACCCAGTATACTTGCTGGAAAATCTTTAACATCGAGCACCTCCCTTCAATCGCCACATGAACAGCCGCAAACTACAACTTTCAAACTTTTCGAAATGTTCAAAAACCCAATTCATTACAAAAATATGGGTATTTCCATCTTTTCGTTAAGGGCAGTATTGAAATTATGAAAATTATGAAGATGTAGAAAGATATCATGGAGGTAGAGAAAGAGGCACTCCAAGTCCAGTCTAAAAATCAACTTACCCCCTTGAAGATGTTGTCCTGTGTATGCTATTGGAAGACATTATGAAAACTAAGATATAATATGATAACTAGGTAAGATTTGTTTTAATTAATCAGAATCTTAATACATATCTCACTAACTTAGTTTTATTACTTGATATAATTCTTAAAATTTCTTTTTATTATAATTTTTATATTTATAATATTATTTTTCATACCACTTAAATATTTTATAAACTAATTAAATATATAAATTTACGATAAACCATTTTAAATATATTGCTATAAAATAATAATATTTTAAATATTAAAAACTTACTTTAAAATATTAAAAGTTTATAGATGTTCATTTAAATTATTATACAAAAATTAAAAATTTGATAATTGTTACTAATTTAATTATACTTACATTTTTAATATTAATAATTTAAAAATATGTCAATAGAAATGAAAATTAAATTTAATTATAAATTTTAAAATTAGATTTATTAATAAAAATTTAATAATTTATATAAATTTTTGAACTAGTAATTTTTAATAACTAATCTATAAATTAAATAAAGGGAATTCTTCTTTTTTGTGTATACAAATTCTCACTATTTTATCCTTTTAGTAAATACTTTTGAAATAAAATAATTACTTATAATAAACAAAATTACCTACAAAATGAATAAAAAGTACCTATAAAATATTATAAATTTTTTATTTTATAATTAATTTTTATAATTTAATAATATATTTTATTTTAATAATTACGTGTACCACTATATAAAAAGGATGCTTATTTGGTTTTAATTAGATAATTTTATTCTCTAATAAAGAATTTTTTTTAATAAAAGAAATAATTGATAAATTTTCTTTATTTCAAAATAACTAAATAACTTATCTTTTAAAAAATAAAGATTATATAATTTTTAATAATATTTTTATAGTTAATTTTTATTTTTTAATTAATTTTTCATAAAATAATAAAACTATATATATATATATATATATATATATATATATATATATATATATATATATATATTAATGTTTCATCACAGTATTGTTTGCTTTGGAATCTAGAGTTTTTGTCCTTAAAAAGATATTAATGTATTTAAACCTAAGTCCGTTGAAATGGTATTGCTAAGATCAATATGACATCCGATATATTTAAGACTCAGAGCTTCGTTACGAATTTGTTCTTAAAAGGTGTTTCGGTAAATTAAGGGAGGAAGATTATTTAAACAAACATTGGTCTCTATTTCTAAATGATGTGAAACTATTAGGATGTGAGATTATTAGGTGTACCGGAACAATTAATATAATAAAAATTTGAATACATTTTCACTATTAAATTAAATAAAAATTATTATTATTATTAATGTCAGTATATATTTAAATAAATATTAATGATTATTATTATGAATAATTTCATCTAATAATATTTTAGATAATATTGAAAGTTCAAATTAGATATTTTTAATACTATTTATAAATATAAAATATTTTCAAATATTAAACATAATTTATAATAATTATAACTTTTTTTGCATATTCTATTAATAAGATTGATATTTTATTATATGTTAAATATTTTATTAATTAACATTTTTAATTTTATACTTTTATTTATATACTTTTTATTAAATTTACTAAACATATAAAATATAAAAAAAATTAAAAAACACCAGGACGGAAATGAGCTTACAAGGACCGATCTCCACAGAATGTTACAAATGCTAATATTAACAACTAGAAATCTGATTCCCAAGATGATTTTTTGCATACAGTAACTAAATTCATTTTGGTAAATAAAATTAAGGAAGTGCTATCAAGGTAATTTTTTTTTTATTTTGGTTTATTTGAGAAAAAAAATTCCAAACAGTAGAAATTCATCCTTTCTACGTAAAACACTATCGAGAAATCAGTCAAAATAAACTCAAAAGTGAGAATGAAGTTAAGTTAAACCAATGACGACAAAAGGGTGTATCCAAAAATCCCTGAATACCTCCGTCACATCCTCTTACCTTTTTCTAATCTCCCATAAAACTTCGCTTTGGTCTGTCCGCTTACAAACTTGAACCCAGCTCAAGGACAGTTTCGTAATTTCACTAACCTCAGTATAAATACACCCATCGCATTTCCGGTTAACTCGTCTGTTGTTAGTTTAATTTTCTTCAGTTAGTTGTTATTTCGCTCCCGACATCTCCAATTCCAATGGAAAGAGGCAGAGGCAGTTACGGTGGCCGTAGCAGTTACGGTGGCCGCGGCTACACTTCCGGTGACCGATACGGCGGTGCAGGTCGTAACAGTTACGGTGACCGTAGAGGAAGGCTAAGTAGTGGCAATGAACAAAGGTGTCCTTCCCAACCACAACCACGAGCCCAGTGGCAACCGAAGTTAAAACCTTCTTCCTCTGCTGAATCCTCAGAACCTTTCTGTTCTCAACGTCAAACTGAAACTAAAAAACAGAATATTCAAAATTCAGGTATTGAGCGCGCCACTCTTGCTGTATTTATAGCCTAAGAACGCACCAATCTTTATAATAAATGATAGTAACTTAGTAAGAGTTGAATTTATATTTTGAATTACAGATGTTGGATCTTCGAGGAGGATATCAGAGGAGAAAGCAGAGAGTATCAGACCAATGCATAGGCCTGACAAAGGGGGAACAATGGCAGCTCAGAGGAACGCGCTTGAGGTGAACCATTTCCACGTTGTGTTCGATGAAAGAAGAGTGATATTCCACTACGATGTGGATGTGAAGGCCAAGGCTCCGCCCATGAACAACCGCCCTCAGAAGATTTCCAAGTTTCACTTGTCGTTGATTCGGGATAAGCTGTTTTCCGATCACGCGTTTCCGAGTTCGGCGTACGACGGCGAAAAGAACGTGTTCAGCGCGGAGCGGTTGACTGAAGGAACCTTCGAAGTTGAGGTGGTGAAAGGTGGTGACGCAAGAATGGTGTGCTATTCGGTCACTCTTACACTAGTGAAGGTGCTTGAACTCCGCAAGTTGAGAGATTACTTGAGTGGAAAGGTTCTTTCGATTCCTAGAAATGTTTTACAGGGCTTGGATTTGGTGGCGAAGGAGAATCCCACGAAGCAGTGTGATATGGTTGGGTGCTGCTTCTTCCCCAAGGACCATCCCATAAGTCCGAGAGAATCTAAAGGGATAATTGCAACAGGAGGGTTTCAGCAGAGTCTTAAGCCTACTTCTCAGGGCTTGTCCTTGTGCCTCGACTATTCCGTTTTGTCGTATTTTGGGGAGGACAAACCGGTATTGAAGTTTCTGCACGAACAGATTGAGAACTTCAATTTAAGGATGTTTCCGAAGTTCGAGAAAAGAGTTGAGAATTTACTTGTGGGGTTGAAAGTTAATGTGACCCACCGGAGGACGAAGCAGAAATACACTATAACAAGGTTGACACCCATGGTTACGAGCAGGATCAGATTCCCTGTTTTGGACACTGAGGGATGGAATCCAGCACGGGAATGTAGTCTGGTTGATTACTTTTTCAGGAAGCATCAGGTGGTGATTCAACACACGGACATTCCTGCCTTGGATTTTGGAGGCAAAAAGATGAATTATGTGCCCATGGAGTTGTGTGTCTTGGTTAAGGATCAGAGATGCCCCAAAGATAACTTACTGAATACAGATGCTGGCAATTTGTTGAGAAGCATGTCACTGGCTCCTGCAGGAGAGAGGCGAAATAAAATAAGGACTATAGTGAAATCAGAGGAAGGACCATGTGGGTAAGGGAATTTAATTTCATGAGCATGCCTGGTTAGTAATTGTTGCAATGAATTTGGCATCTGCAAAAATCGCAAATCATTTGTGTTGTCACTTTCTTCTCCTTTTCTGTCTACTAATTTCTCAACTGTCGTGATCAGCAAGTAAATATTTTACCTTGTTAGACGTATATAATATTCAAAATATTATTATTGAATATTTGTGCTTTCTGGAACTTTTGATCCTTCTTTTCCTTGGTTCTTACAGTTAGTGTTGATTGAACTAGCTGCTTGCAAGAAATCACTTGGTTTTGCTAGTATAATAGTATGAACTGTTTCTGGTACTTTGGTGTTTCTTTTTCTTTTTTGTTTCTTCATCCCGCTTTGATTGTCGAACGAAGATTCATTTGGTGAACTTAATTAAATATGAGGGAGACTCACCAAAAGGATTGCATAGCTTTGAACACAAGCACACATTCTGAAATGTTCTTTCAACCCTTACACCGTACAGAAATGTACGGAACAAATACACAGGTTTGGCTACATAAATGCAAATTGATTTATATTTGATGAAAGCTTTCTGTATGTGCAGAAGTTAAAATAGGAAATGTAATGATTATGGTACTATTTGAGTAATGATTTCATTTTTTGTAATGGGAGAACAAGTAACTTCATAATGTAAGAATCTTTTTAATTTCCACGTTATCGCCTTGTGTATATACTTTACCATGATTCTCTTTATCCGCCCTATCTTTTTTTTCCTGAATTTGTTAGAAACAAAGGCCTCACTGAATCTCATTTGACAGAGGTGGTGTTATTGAAAGTTTTGGAATGCATGTGCACACCTCAATGACAGACGTGACTGGACGTGTAATTCAGCCCCCAGAATTGAAGATAGCTAATCGAAGTGGTGAGATTATCAGTATGGCACTAGAAGTGGGGAAACCTCAGTGGAGTCTAAAGGAAGGATCACTGGTGGAAGGCAAGCAGCTGAAGTGTTGGGGCATTCTTTATTTTGCTGATTCCAAGTGCCAATTTAAGAGCGAACAGTTCATTAAAAAGTTTCGTAGGAAGTGCGGATTACTCGGCATTGGAATGGAGAAGCCAGCTTGGTCTGAAGAATTTTCTATCTCGACTCTTCACAAATACGATTCGATGTCCAAAATACTTAAAGAAATTGATTATCAGGTTCAACAGAAATATGAACAAAGGCTGCAGATTCTTCTTTGTGTGATGGCCGAGAAAGATTCAGGTTACAAGTGCCTCAAATGGATTGCTGAGACCAAGGTTGGGGTAGTGACACAATGCTGCTTACGTCTTCATGCTAATGAGGCGAAGGATCACTTTCTTACAAATCTTGCCCTCAAAATGAATGCCAAAATTGGAGGAAGTAATGTAGAGCTCATGAATAGGCTTCCAAACTTGGAGGGCGAAGGTCATGTTATGTTCATAGGGGCTGATGTTAATCATCCAGCTTCCAGGGACATCAACAGCCCATCAATTGCTGCCGTAGTTGCCACTGTTAATTGGCCTGCTGCAAATCGCTATGCTGCACGTGTTTGTGCTCAAGGTCATCGGGTTGAGAAAATTTTGAATTTTGGGAGAATTTGCCTTGAACTAGTTTCATATTACTATAGGCTGAACAAAGTGTGGCCAGAAAAAATTGTTATCTTCCGAGATGGCGTGAGCGAAAGTCAATTTCATATGGTTCTGACGGAGGAGTTGGAAGATTTGAAATCTGTGTTTCGTGATTCAAATCACTCGCCAACCATCACTCTTATTATTGCACAAAAGCGACATCAAACTCGATTTTTTGTGAAGGATCGAAATTTCAACGTGTTACCTGGAACAGTTGTGGACACAAAAGTAGTACATCCTTTTGAATTTGACTTCTACCTTTTTAGTCACAAGGGGATATCGGGTACAAGCAAGCCCACTCATTATCATGTGTTATGGGATGAGCACAAATTTACATCTGATGATTTGCAGAAACTCATATATGAGATGTGCTTTACCTTTGCAAAGTGCACTGGACCTGTATCTTTAGTCCCTCCAGTGTACTATGCTGATCTAGCTGCATATAGAGGCCGGTTGTACTATGAAGCAATGAATGAAAACAAATCTGCTCGCTCTGCAACTACTGGATCTTCTTCGTCAGTTTCTGGTTTAAATGATGAAGGGTGTTACAAGTTGCACCCCGATGTGGAAAACCTGATGTTCTTCATTTGAATGCCTTGCACTTGCCTTTTAGGTTGTGGCATAAGAACTCTGCTCTCTTTGCATTGGGACAAACCACTTGAAATAGGTTAGTTTGCTAGTGAATCTAACGGCTCACTTGAAACTATCTTGTCCTTTGTTATACTCGTGTAGCTTTGTCAGATATTTTTCATGTTGTTTTAGTCAGTGGGTTTTAGTTTTAAATAAAGGTATAGTCTACCATTTCTCAATTTTTCCTTTTCTTGATACGGTTTGTTTCTAATTTGGAATGCGTAATTTTATCAGGATATTTATTATATTTTATGTATTGTTATAACCATTTTTATTCTCCTAATAAGGTGAAAAAGGAATATAAAGGAATAATTAAGAAAGCCTTAAAAAAAGTAAGATGGCTCGAGCCCATATTTAGGAATTTTATTTTACAACAGTATGAACAAGGCTCATTATTTTATTTTATCTTTTAGAGTTCCTATGTCACATCATTCTTAACAATTTATTTGAAACTCTAGTTCTTCATGTATACTTTAAATAAGCTTAACACTTTTGTAGGCAAAGTTTTAAGTTTCACTTATAACATTATTTTAGGCATCACCAATACAAGTTACTTAATATATTATCAAAGAAGTTTACCATCAATCTTGCTCCCACATAGAAAATGTAAAACCACGAAAGATATTTTTGAAATAGTAGCATTAAATAAAGTTCAGGGAAATAAAACTTATATTTAAGTACACCAAACATAATCATTTTTGTTTTTTTTCCTTATATGAGTTTAGGGGGGAGTAGTAAATAAGACAACAGAAATCAAATATAAAAATCACGTTTCTTTCAAATCAAGAAACTATTATTGATTGCGTAATTTGTCAATATACAAAACCAACCAAGTAATATTTATAAATGACACCGACATCTACAACTACAAGTTTTGGTACAAATTTTGAAAATACATATTATTAGCCTTATCTAATTTTGGTACTTTTCGGATCAAATTTTCTGCTATGATGAACATACATAGCAATTATCTCATATTTTTAGTTCACAGAACATACTCAGCCAAAGATATAACAAAATACGAGGCATTCTGCATTTCATGTTTGCCAAAGGAGTGCAATTTTCAGTGGTGAAGATATGGGTAACTACTGTAGCAAAATTATTCGATTCCATCTCATAGCTGAGATCACGACAACAAATAGTACTGGAATATTTTATCTTAAGCATTGAAATTAAAAAGCAAAGGGCGATTTGAGGTTAATCGGAGGACTAGTTACATTACTTAGAACCATGCTTACCATACTCTTCTACTCTGTGAAGAGCATCCATGAAAACATCAGTTGTCCAATCCTTTACATCCACCTGTGCACAGCATGATAGGATTTCAGTCACTCATAGTGTGTTTGGATTAGGTTCACAGTCAGAAATTATCAATTAATTTGTCGTGGTATCACCATGATTTCATAGGATGATAAGATAGAATTGATTTTTGTGTTATCTAAACACATTTTAATTCTAAATGTTTCCTAATTCTAATGCAAGTACTTATGCTGATTCTTAAAGTTAAGCAACTTTAAAATATCATTTAGAACAAATGAGTTCTTTTGCGTATGTAAGAAAATACAACAACTAATAACATTCCTTAGCATTAAAAGAACAATTTTTGAAGTCAAAATAAAAATCTCGTGAGTAGAGAGATAAAACAGGACTTACTAAAAACAAATTAAAAACTCATGTTCAATTCTACCAATGGAATGAAAATTGGTAAGAGTATGTCTGCAAAACCATTCAACCTCCATTGAATGTGAATCCAACAATTTCTCTTACGATTTGTTTGGTTTTGAAGAAAGAAATAGAGGAAATAAGTTGAGAAAAGAGAAACAATTAAGAAATAAAATTGAATGTTGTAGTTGTATGCTAGAGAAAAGAAATAGCTGAAAAATAGAAAGAAAATGTTTTGAAAATTGTGTAATTTGATAAAAATAGAGATAGGGAGATAAAAAAGAAATAGTACAGTGAGTCGCACAACATTACAGGTAGAGTAGGTTTTCCAATCAAATTTATGGTTTTACAATGGTAATTTGCATTTTATTAATGCATTGCATATTACTAAGGTGAAACTCTACCAAACAAGCAACAAAATTAATTATCTCCCTCTCTTTTCTTCCCTTCCTCCCTACCAAAAAAACCCTTAGTCATGTTTAGTTTCTTAGGAAGGGAGAAATGGGTTTCAATAAACATTTATCTCTTTTGAAGAAACTAAACATGTATGGGAGAAATTGTTGGATTCGGAGGTAGAATAGTTTTGCAAACACACTCTAAGCGTTCAAATCTTGCATTGAAAATGCCCATCAAAGCAAGTAATAACTGCCTAGATCATGTGGGATGAAAAATATTTCATAGATTATGTAGACAAATGTAATAAAAGTCTGAGAAAAGTTAATTTCAACCATATTAATCGAATACAAAGCCTACAGAAAGATATTAAAGAATACAGTAAGGTGAGAGTGATTACCACACGCAATGGTTCTCCGGTTCTTATTCTGGAATTAGGGCGTGAAAAGCTGGATTCAAACGGAGTCCTGGGCCTGACTTCCCGAAACTTCTCCCACTCCTCTCGGGTGATCATTCTAACGGTGCCTTGACCTTCAGGAGCCTTCTTTATCTTACGCTCCAACAACTCTTGGGATTTAGATTCATCATACTGTCACCGGTTACATCCATTAGTCACAGCTTCATTTCATCGAACACGTGGTTTGCAACAAGATCAATCACTATAACCCTTTCATATAATTGTCAGTTTATATTGTGAAATTGGGAGGTGGCTTACGTACCATCATGAGGAGTTTGGCGAGGAGAGCGATTCCGACGACGGCGACGACCATGGGCATGGTGGCGGTGTCGAGGTAGGCCAGGGATTCGGGAACTGGAACGATAAACTGGTCCTTGCTCTTGGGTTGCCTCATCTTCCTTTTCTTCTCCAATTCCAACGCTCTTCTCTTCAATGCTTCTGTGGGCACATCACCACGAAGAGTGTGCAACAATCTGCACTTCAATGCGTTCATCCTTAGTTACCATTCATCAAACACAAGGTGGGTTCCCTATATGCGAATCGATGTTTCCTGTGTCTCTTTGCTGTTGTATTCTGTATATATAGTGTTAATAAATCATATTTCCTTTATATAATTAAAATTTATGATAAAAGTATTTAAATATGTCAATTATATTTGAAATTTACTATAAATGTTTTTATATTTTTATTTTTTAATTTTTCAATTGAAAAACAACTTTATAAGACGTTTTAATTTTTTTATCATGATTGGTTGATTTAAGTGTTCTTCTAGGAAAGTAATGTTGTTGGTGCACAAAGTTCATTGATTTTACAAATAATAAATACTTATTAAAAAAAATTATCAATTATGTTTAGCGAAACTTTTGTCAGAATAAACTAAAAGGGTTAAAAACAATCTTTTACCTTTTATTTACAGAATTCCACTTGTTTCATTTTTGCAGATTAAAATTGGGTTCACGTGGCAAATTCCAAAAGAGGATAATGATTAGAATGAGACTCTGGTTCCTTTAAAGAACGATGGGAAATGTAAGAGTGAAAAACATTTTAGAAAGTTAAATTGTTTATATTAAAAAAAAATAACAAGTTTTTAATTAATTTATTTATGTGATAAAATGTTTTTTATAAATTAATATATTTTAAAAAGTAATTTGTAAAATTAAATTTTAAAATATACGTTAGAGTTAAAATTGTATTATTAGTTAGTCTGAGTTTTTATTGAGATTAAATGTAATTTAACTAAAAAATTTGTTATAAAATCCACTAATTATTAATAGAGACATTGAATAAAATTACTCATAATATTGTATAAAAATAGTGGGATATATACTTTGTGGAACTTGAGATGATTAGGAAATATAACTATGAGGAAAAGAATAATGGTTGGATGTTCTAACTAGAAGTTTTAAGAATTAACAAAACAATCTGGTGTGGACATGTAAAATTTTCTTATCAACACAAGCATAACCACTCTAAATCTATTTTTGAAAACTACTACCATACAATTCATACATCAAGTCATCTAGTTGGAGTATGAGATGTTTGTACTTGTGAAGTGTTTGTACTTCTTAATAATGTTATTGACAGTCTCACAGTCTGTGCACATTCTAAAAGTCTCATCTTTTCTAGGTATTATTATTACGCATGATACTTGGGCTTATACTTTCACCAATCCATTCTCCAAAAGTCTATCTATTTGTCTTTGAAGTGCTTCTTCTTACACCTCTAATTAGTTCTTGAAACACCTCCAAAATTTGCAACACGGCCAAAAATATCCTTAATTTTGTATTGTGCATACCATTTTGCCCTTGCATCTTAATTCTTAAAAACCCTTCTCCTTCCATCTCTCTCACTCCGTCCACTACGTGCGCCACCTCCCAAGTTCCGAGCTGCGATTTGGGTGCCCAATTCATTCCAAAATTCTCAATTACTACTGCATTTTACAGCCATTTGAAGTACGCATAATCTATTATAAGATTTGTAGCGTATTTGGGGAGATTTCGTGGGATCTGCAATTTGGGGATAGAGTATTTTCGAACTGTTTTTGTTGTGGAACCATCCATTCCGCAACGTCTATATGGATCCTTATGCAAGTTGCGGAATGGGCAGTTCCGCAATACATTTGGACACCTCCCAATGTGTTGCGGAACCACCTGTTTCGCAACTTGTATACGGATGCTATGCAAGTTGCGGAATGGGTGGTTCCGCAACACATTGGGAGGTGTCCAAACATATTGCGGAACTGCCCATTCCGCAACTTGCATACAGATCCGTATAGACGTTGTGGAATTGGTGGTTCCGAAATATCCCAACCCACCTCACTTATCTCAAACGATGTTCTGCCGTTGTTACTCCTCCGTCGCCGCTGCCGTCGCACAACATCCACCCACACTACCACGCACAAACTTGCAACACCACCATCATCTTACCTTTCGTCTCCCACCTGTTTTATTGTTTTATGTTTTTTCAAAATCAAAGATAATATGGTAATTTAGTGAATGGCAGACTAGGGATTTTATTAAAATTTGGAGGTGCCCCAAGAACACTTGGAGGTGCAGGAAGAAGCACTCCTTTGTATTTCTTATTTCTTCTTTTTCACGGATCCATTATTTCTCCAAAAGTCCATCTATTTGTCTTTGTATTTCTTATTTCTTCTCTCCAAAAGTCCATCTAAATGTCTTTGTATTTCTTGTTTCTTCTAGGTTATTCTTATGGGTTGGTCGTTTGGCAAAATAGACTTCGTAAGGGTGAAAATCCTCCTAAAATATTTCCTCAAATTCCTTTAAGATTTTTTCTAAGTCTAAAAAAGTTGATGGTGGAATTGGAGAAGACAGTAAGTACACATTATTAGGCAAAAGAAGATATAAGGGTTAAAAACAAGTTTTACCTTTTTAACTTTTTAACTTTCTTGTAAGAAGCCAAGAGTGACTCTTTATCTTCTTTTTTAACTTTTGCTTCTCCATTCACTCCCTCATGGCCATTTATTCTCTTCTAACTTTTCTTATTGTGAGAGGTGTAAGGGAGTATGTACTTCCTTTCCTTTTAAATGGAAATTTGTTGGTGAGGCCATCATGTTATACATGTCAATCATATTGCCATGACCTTCCCAGCTATATACATGGCATGCCTCATTGGAACAACATCAGATAACACTTTATCTTTATACTTCCAAAGGAAAAATTAAGGAGAACTTTATTAGTCACTTTGATTTTTCAATTTTCACTCAACCATTGTAGCTTGCAACGTTTTAGGTGGAAAAATGGTTGGAAAATTAAGTTTTTCTACCAATCTCTTACTAGCCACTTCAGTGTAACTTCCTCCATCAATAATAAGTATGCAAACTTTGTTGTTGATTAGGTATCTTGAATGGAAAATATTTTCTCTTTGTTGATGAGTATGCAAACTTTGTTGTTGATAAGGTATCTTGATTAGAAAATATTTTCTCTTTGTTATGGACACAGTCAAGCATATGTTTCACTACCGACAAGTCACCTTTTTCAGAGACAAGTTCACAATCAATGTTGGAAGAAGAAGAACACATGGTTAGAGAAGAAAGAGAAGAAGATGATGTATGTTCACAATCTATCTCTCCATTCTTCATCACCATAACCCTTTTCTTTGGACAATTAAAGGCTTTGTGTCCAATAATCCAAGCATTTGTAGCATTTCATACCACTTGTTTTCTCTTCAAACTTGGGTTTAGGCGAAGAAGAAGAGACATGATTATTTTTAGAAGAATAATGCTTATCATTAGAAGAGAAAGAGTCTTTACGATCTTTAAAAGAAGAAGATGATGGTTTAGAATACTTACCTTAAAATGCATTGTCTTCTTCCTTCTTTCTTTTGAAGCATTGCAAGAGGCATATTTTTGGTATGTGTGGACCCTCTCATGTTGTCTCTCCATCCCTCTCATGTTGTCTCTCTACCTTTATGGCTTGGTGAAGAAAAACTTATGTGGTTTGAAACAAACTCCCGTTGAATGATTATCCAACAACATGACACAATCTAATGAGCATGTTAGATGGTTTAAAAAGGCTCTTTAAATGATCCAATCATCTATTATGATTTTGATGATAACAAATACTTCAAGTTTATGTTTGGATTTGATGAATTATGATCTATATACAACAATATATTCAATAATTTATTCGTCAAGAACATAGACAGTAAATAAGGCATTTCAAGAACACTGGATGGTCAAAATCAACCCTAGACAATCAAACAAAAGTGTTAGATGGTCCAAAGAGCACTAAACAGTCAACTCCAATCTTCTCCTTTAACACATCTTCTTCAACCATGTCTTCAACACTACCATGGCTTTGCCTACTTTAATTTTCTACTTTTGCATGCACATCCTCAAGGTGGAGTTGTTTTACAACCATTGACCACTTCCCACAAATCTTGACCCTACATGTATGACATAGTGCAAGTAGACCAAGAGTTGTAGGTCTGGTAATTAAGTTTCTTAACACCTTCAATGACTTGAAAATCACCCATCTTAGCAATAAAGATGTTAGCCAAATTTTTAAATAAAAAAATAAACAGCAAGCAGGATGAAATAAATCCAATAACTGCTATATTAAAAATTAACATAACAACAATTAAAGATTCGGTAAGTGAAACAAATGAAAAATAACTCTTTAATTAACAATAAGACTGCAGCAACCCAAGAGTTGGTGTTAAAGTATTGCATTTATCACCCATAATTGCTCTGAAAGTGACCTAAGCTTTGGAGCATGTTTTACAAGTATCCCCTTGTCCCGAACCAGAGAGGATGGTTAGGATGAGAACAACCTATAATTAATATAGGATGACTTTACATTTACAAAATAGTTAGAAGGACCTTCTCGGCTTGTGTAAGATTAATTGGCGTTCACCGTGGGAACAACGAAAATGTTCAAGAAGCTCATGGTATAACAACAAAAACATAACGAATGATTGACAAAGTTCTTCAAATATGAGATTAACCGAGATCAAGCAAATCGTCCTACTGATAGAGTTGCAAAGAGAGTTGGCAAGCAAAACACAAAAGAAATTATTGTTCTGAGATAGGAAAATATGGCATTGTGAAGAAGGCTAGGAGAGAGGACTCTTGTTTCCCATTGAATGGAAGCAACAACAAGAAGTTACAATTTCACCTTAGCTAGTGTTGTCTCACATTGGTTGAAGGTCATATTCATTTCATCCGTAGTTCTCCAGTCCTCAAGTATCATTAATTTCTCCGAGTTACCTATATGTAATTTAAGGTTTTTCACAACCTTTAAAAAAAATAGTAAATAAGTTAATTAATTGATATGGTTTGTTAAATGTTTTTACACATTTTTCATTTCATATTTGTTTTATATTTCGAAGATACTAACTATATTTATTTATTTTTATCTAATTGTTATTGTAAAGTATTGTAATACGCAATAGGGATCCAACAGCAGAAAGACAAATGCAGTTCACTTATTTTTATTTGTTTAGTCAAAGTATTTGGATGAGACAGTAAACATGAACAGTTACTTGTGGATACAGTGCATCTCTATCAAACCTCCTAATTTAATGGAAACGTAAAAGATTACAACTTTGAAGATATATATATATATATTATTGCTTAAACCAGACGTAAGAGAAAACTAAGCCCACTTTGCCATCAGAGACATGCCACCAGCACCCAAAAACACTGCTATGTAAGATTTTAATTGGAGGTTGATGCTACCCTGCAACCTGGGGCTCATGAAATCAGCAGAGAGAAGGTCAACCAAAGCCATGTAGATCAAAAGACCAGCAGATGAAGCGTTCAGCAACCCCACAGTGATTAGTGCACTTGGGCTATTCTCTTTGTAGGTCGTGGACATTGCAATTCCTAGGGCAATTCCAAATGGGGTTGTTACGGAGAAAAAAAACACCAGGATGGCCTTCTTTAAAAACTTGTACTGGGCCTATTAAAAACTTGAAGGGTTAGTTTTATCAACATAGAAACGGAAAACTTAATTATGCATGCATGCTCTTTCTGGTATATATTATATATACCTGTAGAATGCACCCTCCCAGACCCATGCCTTCGAACATTTGATGGAAGCAAAGCGCTGCTATAAGACCTTTTATGGTGCATGTGTTGTTTGAGGCTCCCATGCCAAGACCTATAACCACTGAGTGAACAACAATTCCAAGTTCTAATACCTGCATTTCCAATATTCACTTGCTTACAATAATATTAAATTATGTATTCACCTGCTTAAATTATCACCTGGATTCCTGTGGTATTTTGAAAATCTTCCCCACATATATATAACTGAGTTTTATTATTTTGGTTAGATTTTCCGAGTGGATATACTGAGAAGAGTTTGTATATAATTTGAATCACATGTCTCATGAGTCAATTAATACAATACACCAGGTATACTAAGATGAGTTTCTCTTTTTATATTGTTCTTCTTGATTATCCTCACCGAATTTTGGACTTTCAGCTTTATAATTAAATTCCTTATATTTTCTTTATTAAAAACTTTTCTCCTAATAAGTGTGTCGGTACTTTTTTTATATATTGTTTATCTTTATATTATAAGACTCTCAACATTATACTTAAATTCCTCACAATTTTTTTAAATAAAAAATAATAAACTTAATTATATATATAATTATTTATAAGGATTATGATAATATTTTTTTTTTGTGCAGGGAATTACCAGAGATATAACACTTGAAAATCCACACAAGTCCCAGAAGGAATTACTTAGGATATGATATCTACTAGCTTGATGTTGGGTGAGAATAACTGCACATATCTTACTATAATGTAGTGTGACTAAAATTGATTTAAACAATTACATAAATAGACTTTGATGTATTTTGAAAACCTATTAATTTGAATTATCTTTTAGTTGTTTAGTACCGTTTAGTGAATTATAATTCTAATAATTATATATTAACGCAAAAACATTTTAACAAATAAAAGTGATATTATTTAATTTAAAATATACATTGCAAAAATACCTAGTTTTTTTACTTCTTCTATTATACAGTTTAATAATATATAATGATAGACAATGTAAAATATATATTAGATAAATATTTATGGCAAATCACTATCTGATTAAAATACCCTAATTACGGATGATTCAAAAGCTTCAAAGGAGTTATTATATGATCTAAAATCACCGTGTCCTTGTTCAGTAATTTCTGATGACAAATCTTTGACAGAAATAGTGAGTAACAAAACTGTGTTTACTTTGCATGAAGAAACAATCTTACCATGGCAACAACACGATAACGTAGAAGTTGTGAATCTTGCCCTTCTGTTTTGCTCTCAGGTTGGTGGTGGTGGTGGCCATGGAAATGACCAAAGTTAACAACAGCACCCATCTCTTGGTCTCCACCACCTGCAGGGCTGCTCTCAGCTGGAATAATCTCAGTTCTACACTTCTTGGTATAAACACTAGTGGCCAAAGAGTCCACCATCATCGTTATTATCGCAGAAAACATAGCCACAAGTCCCGAAAACGGAAACTCATGCCACGGTTTCTCCTTCAGACAATCAGACCACAACATGTCAAAGGAATCGGGAAGCACGTGCATGAAGCCCGTTCCAAGAATTATACCAGCCGCGAAGCACTTCACAATTATGAAGAGATCGTTTTCAGGGCTCAAGGCTGGGACTGAACGTGTAACTAAGGGTAGTGTCACACCAATTATGCTAGAGACTAAGATGGTGAATATGGCTATGACTTTTAGTGGCAGGGCTTTCTTTTTGTTGTTGCATGTGTTTGCTGATTCAGCTTCACAATCAGCCAGGGCTTGAGGTGTGAGAAGAGTGAAGAGAATGAAGAAAACAAAGATCATCTTGAAGAGAGTCAGTGAAGTAATGGCCATTGTTTTTGTCTTTCTCAAACTCTATAGGTCACTCATTTCTCACTGTGACTCTTTATATAGACCATGTTTTTCTTTAATTAATAGCAGTAAACAAGTGCACCACACATCATATAATAATTCCACGATGGATGCATAACACCAACTATAATGTTATTACTAAACAAGTAACCGTACAAAATGGTACTACGGCAAGGATCACAGATGAATTGCAATAGAATATTATAAAGAAAATGTTTGTATCTAGAAACGGGTACTGAAGTCAATGCATATGATCATAGACGGAGGCAAGTGGAGATAATTTAGGTTTTGTATAAACGAATAAAGATATGAAGCGTTTCATGGATCATGCTGTGTTGAAGGAGTCAGATAATGATGCTATTTATAATCCGTAGCACTGGTTTAAAAAATTTGATTAAAAGAAGAAGTAAACTGCTAGGTGGGTGCGACCCTGATAAAATATCCGAATTCATCACTTGATGTTGTTTGAGATGAGTGCATCGTGTCTCTTTCCCTCATGTCCATTTGACTATGTTTGCTATGGATATAGGGTTTAATAAATAACTTTATCTCATTAGACTATAATAGATAAACTAGTATTTCAACTTGTAATTTATCACTATATTATTATTCTTAATATTAACACTATGCATTAGGTCAAACTTCAAAAGAATTATTATATGATATAAAAAAAAATATTACAAAATAATAGTATTATTTTATGTAAAAATCAAACAAATGTGTCATGTTATGTCAATTAAGATTAATTTATCAGTTTGTTCGACCACTAATTTATTATATATTACTTTAAGTAACAACTTATTAATAGCTTAAAAATTAGTTTATTATTACAATTTATATATATATATATATATATATATATATATATATATATATATATATATATATATATATATATATATATATAGTCATGACCTGGATCACAATGAGACGAGAAAATATGAAAATAGAAAATGAATAAAAGATATGGAGTCACCATCATAATTTATTATGAAAAATTAAAGAAAAAAAAGAAATGGTATGTAGAATAAAGATAGACTCAAAAGTTGATTACATGTGAAAAATATATTAACACCCCCACAACGTCTGTCTTTAATCGAATGAGTAAAAATGAATGTGATCTATTAAATTTTTATTTTTTCACAACATATAAATAAAAATTACAAATAAGGACAAAATATAATTTTTAAATTAAAGGTCCGACAAAGATTGACCTTCCTCTTACGTATTTTTATTAGTGACAAAAAATTATGACATAGAATTCTGATAAAAAGTTTGGTTGTTTTGAGAAATTAATGTTTTTAGAAATTTTTATATTTTTTATTTTTTAGTAAAATCATTAATAAAAATTTTATTATTATAAATATTAATATTACTATTATTATCATCATTATTATTTGTATTATTATTATTATTTTATATATATTTTATTATAAATATTATTGTTATTTTATTTATATTATTATTATTATTAGTATATTAATTATTACCAACAGAATAAATTTGTCGCTAAGTTGGCGGATAATATACTTAGGGATTATAATTTATTGACAGATTAAGTCTGTCAGTACATTGACAATTAATTTACCGATGAATAATTTGACAAAAAAAATTTTCGTCGATAAATTCGTTAGTAATTATTGACGGATTAAATCTTTCAGTAAATTGACCATAAAATTTTTTGCCACTAAAATCAATGGGTAATGACATTTTATCGAGGAAAAAATTTACACCGGTATTTTAGGTTTTCTTTGTAGTGGTTGTATAAACAACTGATGTAATAAGTCAACACCACTTTTTATATCGGTTGGGGCTTACAACCAAAGTAGAAAGTTACTCTATTATGTCATTTAGAGATCAACCAATGCAATAATTGACGCGCATAATTATTTAAAAAAAAAAATTGTGGAATTTTCTTGGACTATTTTCTACATCGATTGTTTCTAGCAACTGATGTAGAAGTAGGTCTTATTACATTGGTTACCTCATGGGGGATATAACATGTGTTCATATAATTACAAAATTGTCACCGCATTTTATTTACAACGGTTTCCTGTTAATCGATGTTGTATCCTGTCGTAAAATCCTATTTTTCCACTAGTGTCAACAGGAATGCAAGGATAATTTTTTTTCAAAATACTCAATCTTTAATTATAGGGATGTCCAAAATGATAATGCCACAAATTGATATCTTTAACATCACAGGGAAGAGAAATATTGCATTTAGATTTTTGATTAATAGCAAAAAAAATTGAAAACATACAATCCATTAACACTGTTAGCTAAACCAATCATCTCTTTAGTTTTGATATTGTGAATAATGCACTCAATAAAAGAAAATATTAGTTCACAAGGGAAATAATAAGTTTAGAAATAAATATATGATTAAAAGAGAATCCAGGAACATAAAAACATCAATAAGATAGATTTTTTTTATGAAAATGCACAACTCCAAAATAATTGGACAAAATAGTATAACCATTAGGTAATTCTATAAGAATTGGTTTAATGTGATTATATGAAGAAAAATCTAACAAAAAAGAACAACCATGATCAATAGGACCGGAATCTAAGATCTCTACATGTTTATTGAAAGTAGACTTACTTAAAAAATTGATATTACATGTAAGAGACAAGTTCAAACTAATGAGCCGATTTAGAAGAGGAAACAAAATCAATTTAATTAACTTGAACTTGGCTACCAAGATTATTATTCCTGAACAAGCCAAAAAGGATATTATTGGGAGAATCCGAGGGGGAAACCGGGGAGATCTCACAAGAATGAGACAAGAGCCAAACCCATATAAGGGAATGACACCACCTTCAACCCAAAACCTTAAGGCATTAGGTTTGTGGGTCTTCTTTCTTATATGTTGCTCAACTTTCTCATTCATACCCAATGTGGGACTTAGACTCACACTTATACCTAACAATCTCCCCCTCAAGTGAGAGTCTCTCCTCCACCACATTGATACACTCCCCCTCGAGCAGAAGCATTCTCTAACCTGACTACATTACTCATGACCTCTTACTTGTACCGCCGTTCACACACTTATATGGGACACGCTTGCCTGAAACCTCCGTCGGGAAGACTTTCGATACAGGGTCAAACTGTACTCGCCCAAGCCACAAACCATCGGCTCTGATACCACTTGCTCAGAGAATCCGAGGGGGAAACATAGGGGAGATCTCACAAGAATGAGAACTGAGCCAACATATAAGGGAATGAACGAAAATGAACGAAGATGAAGAAAATAGAGAACACAAGATTTAACGAGGTTTGACAATTTATCTACGTCCTCGGAAGCGTTTGAGCGGCTGTGTTTTGTTATTAGAGATATCAAAACACTAGGGTTACAATTACATATGATTATATAAATAACCCTAAACAAGGTACAATAACCAAAATACCCCCGCACTCCTGGCCCAGCCCACAAAGCCTATAACTTCCCCTATTGGTATTATGAGTCATACCTAACAAATCTCCACCTTGGCGAATATACGCCCCCTTAGAAGATATACAATCCGGAAGTATCAAACACATAGTGGGTTGGACTACCATGCTTCTCTAACAACTATAAACATTCAACAAATTCAAGCAATGGTTGAACTTGTCTGTGGTAACTGGCTTGGTTAACATGTCAGCTGCATTCTCCTCAGTACCAATCTTCTACAACAGTATCTCACCAGATGCAATCAACTCTCTGATCTTGTGAAACCTCACATCAATATGCTTTGTTCTAGCATGATATATCTGGTTCTTTGCTAAATAAATAGCACTCTGATTGTCACAATGCAACTGAACTCCACCTTGTTAATCACCCAATTCATTACTAACCCAGTAAGCCACAAAGCTTCTATTGCAGCCTCAACTATTGCCATGTATTCAGCTTCAGTGGTAGATAATGCAATAATAGACTGGATAATTGACTTCCAACATACAGATCCTCCATTGATAGTAAAAACATACCCAGTTGTCGACCTTCTATTATCCAAATCACCTGCATAATCTGAATCCACATATCCAATAACCAAAGGATCACCCTGTTGATTACCAAACACAATGTCATGCCCCCACAATACCTCTCAAGTACTTGAAAATCCATTTGATTGCCTCCCAATGTTGCCTACCTGGTTTAGACATGTACTTGCTAACTTGACTAACAGCATGAGCTAAATCAGGGCGAGTACATACCAATGCATACATTAAGCAACCAACAGCACTAGCATAAGGAACCTCTGCCATGTCTGTAACCTCCTTATCTGTCTTAGGACACTGGTTTGAAATGAGCTTAAAGTGATTTGCCAATGGAGTGCTCACAGGCTTTGTATTGCTCATTCCAAATCTGTCTAGTACCTTCTCAACATATCTTTGTTGAGATAACCACAATTTCTTTGAGCTTATGTCCTTGTGAATCTCCATCCCAAGAAATTTCTTTGCAGCACCTAAGTCTTTCATATCAAATTCTTGACTCAATAAAGTTTTCAAACCAACAACATCATCCAAATTTTTCGCAACAATCAACATATCATCAACATATAGTAGCAGAAAAATAAAAGAACCATCATCAAGACTCTTTACATAAACACAACAATCATACTCACAACTCTTGTAGCAAATCTGAAACATGTAGGAGTCAAACCGTTTATACCATTGCCTTGAAGACTGTTTCGATCCATACAAAGATTTCTTCAACCTACAAACCAAATGCTCATGTCCAGGTTGAGAAAAACCCTCTCGCTGCTACATATAAATTTGCTCCTCTAAATCACCATGCAAGAAAGCAGTTTTAACATCCATCTGCTCTAAATGCAAATCCTAGGTAGCTACTAATGCAAGTACTGCCCTGATAGAAGTGTGTCTAACCACAGGAGAAGAAATCTCATCATAATCTATCCCTTTCTTCTGTGAAAACCCTTTTGCTACTAGACGAGCCTTGAACTTTTCCCCCTCTTTTTTTGATACTGTCGGCTTCCTCTTGTACACCCATTTGCAACCAATAGCCTTCATTCCTTCAGGAAGGCGTGCTAACTCCCATGTCTGGTTTTTCTGCAAGGATTCCATCTCTTCTAGCATTGCACCCATCCAATTCTCTCTATCCTGGCTAGTGATAGCCCCTTGAAAACTGGTTGGATCCTCACTGGTAATGTTAATAGCAAAAGAAACCATATCCTCAAAACCCAATCTGGTTGGAGCTTTTACATTGGTGTGTCTCTCTCTATCTCTTGCAAGATTATAGTCCTGCAAATGAATTGTACTAGAATCATCTGATGCTGAATTAGAACTTTCAATTCTCTCTAATGTTGTTGCTGCTGGGATATGTTCTAACTCCATCTGCACCTTTCTTGATTCTGCTGCAACATGGACTGCTCATCAAAAACTGCATCTCTACTGATCAACGCTTTCTTGTCAAATGGATCCCAAAACTTGTAGCCTTTCACGTCTTTCTTGTAGCCCAAAAAGATGCACTTCTTGGATTTTGCATCAAGTTTCGATCTCTCATCACTAGGCACATGCACATAAGCAAGACAACCAAATATGCATAAGTGACTAAAATTAATTGCATTTCCTGTCCATACCTCTTCTGCAACCTTACCACCCAAAGAAGCTCGTGGTGATCTGTTGATGAGGTAACATGCCATACTAACCACCTCTGCCCAGAAGCGCTTAGGAAGCCCTACATTCAATCTCAAACATCTAGCCCTTTCAGTCAACGACCTGTTCATTCTTTCAGCAACACCATTTTGTTGTGGTGCTTTCACACTGAAAAATGTCTCTGAATTCCATGCTTCTCACAGAATTTTTGGAACTGCGAATCAGTGTACTCTGTGCCATTATCAAACCTCAAATACTTGATCTTTCTACCTGTTTGGTTCTCCACCTCAGCTTTCCACAACTTGAACTTGTCAAAAATTTCAGATTTCTGTTTCATGAAATACACCCTAACTTTTCTAGAAAAATCATCAGTAAAAGTAACATAATACATAGATCCACCAAATGAAGACTCTCTGGTAGGGCCCCATACATCAGAATGCACATAATCTAGAATCCCTTCAGTTCTATGCTTTCCAGTCACAAAACTAACTTTAGTCTGCTTCCCAAGAACACAAAACTTACAAAAATCGAGCTTGCAAGTTTTAACACCATGCAACAAATTTCTTTTATGCAATTCAGTCATCCCACGTTCACTAAGATATCCAAGTATCATATGCCATAATTTTGTATTATCGTCATGTGACTCAACAGAATGAACTCCACCTACAAATGTACTCCCTAACAGTTTATAGATATTTTCAATAGTTATCTTTCCTTTCATCACAATCAATGCACCTTTAACAATTCTAATGGTCTCCCTATCTTCATCAGCTTTAGGAATAAAACCATTCTTATATAAAGTGCCCAAAAAAATTATATTCTTTTTCAATTCAGGTATATGCCTAACATCACACAGTGTTCTAACAATACCATCATACATCCTAATTCTAACATCACCAATACCAACAATATTACAACATCTATCATCACCTAAATAGACACAACCAGAATTAGCTGACCTGTAAGTCGTAAACCACTCCCTGTTAGGCGTTATATGATAAGAGCATCCTGAATCAAGAAGCCATACATCTGAAAACTGAGTAGTTGAAATAGAAAGCATGTCTCCGTCACTGTTATGAGATTCCTCATTCTGCACCACATTTACAGACTTAGATGACTCAGCATGTTTTTCATCATTTTGCTTTCTCCACGTTGGACAGTCCTTCTTCATATGACCTGACTGTTTACACTTGTAACATTGAATCGTCTTTTTACCCCTTGACTTTGATCTGAAATTTCTTTTTCCAGAACCATCCTTCTCTTGCTTCCTTCCACGTTCCTGACCACCCTTAATGTATAAACTATCACCTTAAGAAGAACTTTCTCCTGCATTCTGTTTTCGTTGGTTGTGTGCCAACAGCGCTGCAGTAATCTCCTCAACCTTGATTGTTTCTTTCCCATACGTAAGGGTTGTCACAATATGTTCGTAGGAAGAAGGCAAAGAACATAACAGAATTATTGCTCTGTCTTCATCCTCGATCTTCACATCTAACTGCGCTAGATCTGTGATTATTTGATTAAAATATTCACATGTTGTGCAAGATCGTTACGCTCCTGCATCTTCAGCCCATACAACTTCTGCTTAAGATACAATTTATTCGTCAAGGTTTTTGACATAAATTGGGATTTCAGTTTCTTCCAAATTTCATCTGGAGACGACAAATTGATTACATGGTACATGATCTCGTCTACCAAACACAATAGTATGGTTTCTGTTGCTCGTTCCTGCAGATCCACCCAATCCTCATCCTCCATCTTCGCTGGTTTTTGCGACTTTAAAGTCTTCAACAACCCTTGTTGTGCTAACAGATCTTTCACCCTCGTTTGCCATAATCCGAAATTACTGTGACCATCAAATTTCACAACTTCGAATTTAACACCTCCTGACATAGCCATCTCAACTCGCTCTGATACCAATTGTTGAGAAACTCACGCTCTAAACACAGGAATGAATGAAGATGAAGAAAATAGAGAACACAAGATTTAACAAGGTTTGACAATTTATCTACGTCCTTGGGAGCGTTTGAGCTGTTGTGTTTTGTTATTAGAAAGATCAAAACACTAGGGTTACAATTACAGATGATTATATAAATAACCCTAAACAAGATACAATAACCAAAATACCCCCGCACTCCTTGCCCAGCCCACAAAGCCTATAACTTTCCCTATTGGTAATATGAGTCATACCTAACAGATATGATATTGTTGTTTAGTGAAATGAATAAATTCCTTTGATCCTTATAATGTTTTGAATAACAAAATTGTTAACTAGTGAGATCTTACTATTATAAAATTTGTGACCAAAAGGAAAGTGATACTTCTTATAACAAGTATCAACAACATAACCGTTTCTTTCATAATAAGTGTAAATCTTCTTGTCTTCATTAAATTTAAAACTCTTATCATCTTTATTAGAAAAAAATCATTTCTACAATAAACAAATAGTCATAGTATGACTAATTCTATCATAAAAAGAACAAGTGATGGTAGATTATATAATATTTTTATTTACAATAAAAGTCATATTTTTACATTAGTCACTAAAATATTATTATTTAACAGACATTCTTATTAAACAACATAAGAAAATATTTTTGTTGGGGAATAGATTCCATGAAAAAGAACATAAGTACTGATATTAGTATATTGATAGCATAAAATAATTCCAATATACCTCTTGCCGTATCATGCATTCTTATTAACTTAAATCTTCACATAGCATTAACCTTTTTCATATAACAAGTTGATGACTAATGGTATGGTTTATTCCAAAAGATTTTATGCAGTTCCATATGTATTAAAATTTTACTCTTACACCTCATTTCAAGATCATAATTATAATAATGATAATAATTATAACAATCAAATAATTACAATAATAATAATTATAATAATAACAATAATACTTTAGAAAAGTTTTTCTAATATAATGATAATAGGTTTTCTGTGTCCATTGTGTGATGTCAGATATAAAATCTACAATTGTACATATATATGTATAATAATCCATAGAAAAAAAATTCACTTCCTTCCGTAATCATTTTACAAACTTCATTCACCGTGATTTTTTCACTTACTCCATACTGACAAAATGTCTTCCGTTCAGTTTACAAATGCCGTAATTCTCTTAGATGTAAACTTCGCACATTTAAAAACACACAATCAACCTACAAATATAACATACATAAATAATTATATTTTACTAAACATACAAAAACTTAATTTAAAGCACATATATTTATCCTTCTAATTTTACTGTGTCAAACACCAAATTCAAGATTCTAATTTTAACTGAAAAGTATTATACAAATATCCAATGATGTTATATCGATTAGTTATCAAATCTCACATCATCAGTTTACTTCCCGTGGTAGATTCCTTTGACTTTTACGTTCCTTAATATAGAAACTTGTGCTTCTTGACCAAACAGCGTAGATTGGTCAAGTGGAGGTGCTATTAACTAGTGGTTAATTAGTTTCGTTTAGCCATTAATAATTCACCAGAGTGAAAATTTTGCTTGGCTTTCATTCAACCCTACATGTATTCATTTCATCCGTAGTTGTCCGTTCCTCAAGCATCATTGATTTCTCCCCGTGTTACTTATATGTAATTTAAAGTTTTTTCACACTTAATAAAAAATAATAATAAATAAGTTAATGAATAGAAATTGTTTATTAAATGCTTTTGCCCTATTTTTATTTCATTTTTGTTTTATATTTCGAAGACACTAAACATATTTATTTATTTTTATCTAATTGTTACCGTATATAGAGTATTGGAATACGCAATAGGATACAACAGTAGAAAGACGGCACATACTTCAGTGCAGCAAATGTAGATCACTTATTTATTTTTATTAGTTTACTAAAAAATATAAAGTATCCGGTTTAGAGAGTAAACTTGAACAGTGACTTGTGGGTACAGTGCATCACTGTCAAACCTCCTATTTTAACGGAACACGTAAAAGATTACACCTGTGAAGATGTTATTATTCCTTAAACCAGTGGTAAGAGAAAACTAAGCCCATTTTGCCATCAGAGACATGCCACCAGCACCCAGAAACACTGCTAAGTAAGATTTTAATTGAAGGTTGATGCTACCCTGCAACCTCGGGCTCATAAAATCAGCGGAGAGAAGGTCAACCAAAGCCATGTAGATCAAAAGACCAGCAGATGAAGCGTTCAGCAACCCCACAGTGATTAGTGCACTTGGGCTGTTCTCTTTGTAGGTCGTGGACATTGCAATTCCTAGGGCAACTCCAAATGGGGTTGTCACGGAGAAAAAAAACATCATGATCACCTTCTTTAAGAACTTGTACTGGGCCTGTTCAAAACTTGAAGGGTTAGTTTTATCAGTATAGAAATGGAAAACTTAATGATGCATGCATGTGCATGCTCTTTCTGGTATATATATACCTGCTGAATGCACCCTCCTAGACCCATGCCTTCAAACATTTGATGGAAGCAAAGAGCTGCTATAAGACCTTTTATGGTGCATGTGTTGTTTGAGGCTCCCAGGCCAAGTCCTATAACCACTGAATGAACCACAATTCCAAGTTCTAATACCTGCATTTCCCATGATAATATTAAATTATACATTCACCAGCTTAAATTATTTTGAACTAATTGAGTTTTATTTCTTTTTAAAATGAAAAACTTAATCGCATACATGTTAAACTTCATGACGATTATGACAATATTTTCTTTTCGGCAGGGAATTACTAGAGATATAACAGTTGAAAATCCAGACTAGTTCCTAGAACGAAACAAGTAGGATATGATAGTCTACTAGCTGGATGTTGGGGGCGCATAACTCCACACTTCTTACTATAATCTAGTTTCACTAAGGTTGATTTGAACCCCTATAATCTAATTGTGGAGATTTTATTCCTTGTGTATGGGTTTTTTTCTGTTCAAAAACTAAACTTGATTTAACCAATTATAAAAGTAGACTTTGATGTATTTTGAAAACCAGTTAATTTGAATTAATTTTTAGTTGTTTAGTCATGTTTGGGGTCTTATACTTTTAATGATTATATATTAATAATAAAAAAATTGTTAACAGATAAAATGATATTATTTATTTTAAAATATACATTACAAAAATACCTGGTGTTTTTACTTCTTCTATTATACAATTTAATGATATATAATGATTAAAAAAATGGGTCACTCAATGTCATCTCATATTTCGGATTTAAGTTCAAATAAATGTCCTGATCAAACTTTTAGAACAATTAACACAAAGACAAATTCGTTTCAACTAATCTAATAGGGGAAATGAATGTAAACTTTCAAAACCATTAAATAGATATTTACGACAAATCACTATATAATTAAATGGCCTAATTATGGATGATGCAAAAGCTTCAAAAGAGTTATTATATGATCTAAAATGACCATGTCCTTGTTCAGTAATTTCTGGTGACAAATTGACAGAAATAGTGAGTAACAAAACTATGTTTACTTTGCATGAAGAAACAATCTTACCATGGCAACAACACGATAACGTAGAAGTTGTGAATCTTGCCCTTCTGTTTTGCTCTCATGGTGGTGGTGGTGGTGGCCATGGAAATGGCCAAAGTTAACAACAGCATCCATCTCTTGGTCCCCACCACCTGCAGAGCTGCTCTCAGCTGGAATAATGTCAGTCCTACTCTTCTTGGTATAAAAACTGGTGGCCAAAGAGTCCACCATCATCGTTATTATCGCAGAAAACATAGCCACGAGTCCCGAAAACGGAAACTCATGCCACGGTTTCTCATTCAAGCAATCAGACCGCAACATGTCAAAGGAATCGGGAAGCACGTGCATGAAGCCCGTTCCAAGAATTATACCAGCCGCGAAGCACTTCACAATTATGAAGAGATCGTTTTCAGGGCTCAAGGCTGGGATTGAACGTGTCACTAAGGGTAGTGTCACACCAATTATGCTAGAGAATAAAATGGCGAATATGGCTATGACTTTTAGTGGCAAGGCTTTCTTTTTGTTGTTGCATGGGTTTGCTGATTCAGCTTCACAATCAGCGACGGCTTGAGGTGTGAGAAGAGTGAAGAGAATGAAGAAAAGAAAGATCATCTTGAAAAGAGTGAGTGAAGCAATGGTCATTGTGGTTGTCTTTCTCAAACTCTACAGGTCACTCACTTTTCACTGTGCTCTATTAGATGGTTGGAATATAGAATGGGAGTTCTCAAAATTAATAAAAGCGGTTGAGGGAAGGTAGCACAAAGGTGTCAACGTATCACATCCCTTTCTGTAATTAATAGCAGTAAACAAGTGCACCACACATGATAAAATAATTCCACGATGGATGCATACACCAACTAATTAAAGTGACTGCACATGAGAAGGATTAATGTTATTACTACAAAATTAACCTTACAAAATGCTACTACGACGAGGATCACAAATGAATTCCAATAGGACATTTCAATGAAAGTGTTTGTACATAGAAAATGGGTATTGAAGTTAATATATATCACATAGACCAAAAATACATGTCACATAGACGGAGACAAGTCGAGATTGCATGAATGAACAAAGATATGACGTGTTTTTCTGAATTATTCCTACAACATAAAACTTTAGCATTTACGAGGAAGGGAGGAAAGTGCAAGAAAACCAAGAAAAGGATTTTATTAAATTGTATCCTTTCTTATAGAAGACGATAAGTCTTGCATATAGACAAGAAATAAAAAACAAAACTAAAAAGAAAGAAGTTGAAACAAAAGAGAGAAAAAAACTGCATCATCATGACGCATCAGGCAGCAGGAAGAATTACTAAGCGATGGTGTAAGGTCGCTAATAGTTTATCTGTTGAAGATTTTATCTTAAGTTTCTAACAGCCCTCTCAAATTCGGAGTAGATGTTAGCAGTCCCAACTTGGAACATCATGAAAGAACTTTGGTTAAAATATCGCTTGCAGCAAATTGCAACATATAGAAAGGAGTTTAATTAAACCTTGGCGAAGTCTTTTCCGAACAACATAACAGTCAATTTTAACATGTTTAGGAGGAACATGAAGATTTTTTATAAAATAAATTATAATTCACACGTTGTTGATGCAAGCACTCTATATTATGCTTATGAAGAGTTTCTACAAATGGTTAGTTTTTTCTTTAAGTGTCATGATATAGAATAAATAAACCAAGGTAAATAATATAACCAGTAATAGATTGGAGAGTTAGGACATTCAGTCCAATCAAAATCACTAAAGACATTGAATTGAATATCATTATTTGCAACAAGGAAAAGACATCTTCAAGGGAATTCATCTTTTATTACCCTTATACCTAAGGTTGAGAATCCACGAGGCTTAAATGAATATAGACCTATATCTTTGGTGGGTGGGTGTACAAGACCATAACTAAAATATTATTTAATAGGCTTAAGAGAATTACTGATAGTGTTGTTGAGGACTTATTGATAGTGTTGTTGTGACCAATGAAGTGGTGGATGAAATCAAAAAGAAAAGTTGAGCAGAGTTATAATGAAGGTTAATTTTGAAAAGACCTATGATTCAGTAGACTGGGAGTTTCTTTATTATATGATGGAGAGATTGGGATTATGTGCAAAATGGAGTAAGTCGATTAAGGGTTGTTTGGAATATACTTCAATATCTATTCTTGTTAATGGTAGCTCAACACATGAGTTTATACCAAGTAAAGGGATCAGACAGGTGATCCTTTAGCCCCATTTCTTTTCCTTATAGTGGTAGAGGGCTTAGAGGGTTAGTTAGGCAAGCAGAAAAGAAGAGTATAGGCAAGCAGAAAAGAAGAGTATGTTACAAGGGGTCAAGATAGGAGCAAAGCAAATTGAATTGAACATGCTTTAGTTTGCTGACGATACATTGTTTATGTGTCAAGCAAGTGCTCAAAACATTATAGTGATCAAGAGCATTCTAAAATTCTTTGAATTAGCGTTAGGTTTGAAAGTCAATTTTCATTAATCTAGAATGGTGGGAATTGGTATGGATTTATGGATTTAGGTGTGTTGCATAGGTATCTTGCTATGATGAACTGTTGTAAAATGGTGATTCCATTCATGTATCTTGGATTACCAATGAGGGGAATATTAGGAAGAGTCATTTTTGGAATTGTGTAATTCAAAAGATTAAGAAAAAGCTGAACAAGTAGAGGGGAAAACATTTTACCTTTGCAGGGAGAGTTATTTTTGTTAAGTCTGTTATAACTACACTACCTCTATTTTTTCTATATGTTTTTAAAATGCCATCAAAGGTAAGGGTGGAAATAAAAAAGAAATCCATAGAGAATTCTTGTGGGGATGGGGTCATAGTGGTATGAAAATTGATTGGGTAAGTTGGAAAAATGTTTGTAAACCTAAGGAAGAGAGGGTTTAGGTGTTAAAGATTTGGAAGTGTTTAATATAGCCTTATTAGGGAAATGGAAATAGAGAATGGGGTCGGATGAAAAATACCTTTGGAAGGAAGTTCTGGAATCAAAGTATGGATCTTGGCGAAGTCTAGATTTTGAAGTTGGAGTCAGTTTTGAATCTAACTGGTTGAAAGATTTGAGGAAGACGTGTAGGAATGGGGCAAAGTACAATTGGTTCAACAATAATATATCTTGGGATAGAGGGAATGCGAGTAAGATTTTGTTCTGGGAATATGGTTGGATTGATGATATCCCATTACTGGAAAAGTATCCTAGAATGTATGCTAATTCACTGGTTAAGAAAGCTAAGGTAGAGGATATCACTATTTGGAGAAAATGGGAAGTAAGAGTGGAATTTGGTTTTAAGGAGACACTGATTCGAGTGGGAGAACATGCTTGTGGAGGAGTTTTATCAAAATTTAGGGCAGTGTGTAGTTCTTGAAGGGAATGAAGATAAATGTATTTGGAAGGACAAGGAATATCAAGCTTATACTGTAAAATAAGGTACAATAAACTATATAATATTTGTGATGGGAGTACACTGACTTATACAGCCTGTTGTGGAACATTAGAGCTTTACCCTCTGTCCTACATCATGCATGGAGAGTGTTGATAAATAAAGGATCGACACGAGACAATTTAATCAAGCGAGGGGTGTGCATGTTGAGCCAGGTTTGTATACTGTGTGGTTTAAGGGATGAATTTGTACGACAACTATTCTTTAAATGTGAATTTGCAGATAAAGTCTGGCAGAGGTGTGATAAATGGTCTGGTATTACCAATGTGTGGCATAATAATGTGGAAAGTCACTTTTGCCAATTTTATATGCCAGGCTTAAGTAACCATAAAGTTATTATTTGTAAGTGTATATGAGTTGCTATAGTGTGGTCCATTTGCCTACATAGAAAAAATAATACATTTAAAAACTATGTGATAGATGCTGAGGAGGTTTTTAATTTAGTTCAAGTTAGAGCTTGGTCATGGATTACAAATAAGAGTCACAAGGCAAATTTTCCATATTTTGATTAGGTCTTGTGTCCACTTGAATGTCTCAATTCAATTACATAGAGGTACACTGATGAGTTCACGAGGATTTGTTGTAATGATTGTAGTTATATTTACTCTTGATTTTTAACTTTTGTTAGAAATATTTGGATTAGTAATATATTGTTTCTGTAGGTATTTATAGGAGCTCAATGTATTGGTTTTTGTACCCAATTGGGGTTGGGATTTAGTTAGTTTTTGGTTGGAAACTCTTGTTTTGTGGTAGAGTTTGAAACTGGATGAAATTAAAATTGTTTTTTGATAGGCTGATCCGCATAAGAGTACAGTGATGATAGTAAAGTTGCAAAATTTTTATTTGCCTTGGATTTAAGGAGGTTTTTTTGGGAATGCTTGATTGTGGTTTGTCTAGAAATGTGCATTGATTTTACCTGCATAATGGGTTAGACAAGTATTAATTCTTGAGTAATAAGAATGAGACTTTGACTGGTCAAACAATCTTGGATGCTTATAATATTTTGTAATTGTTTTACTTATTAAGCATATATACATTCACTAGGTATGGTGTAATTATGTTGTTTTTATACAGGTTGGAACATTCCAAATGTTGTTTGTTTATTTCTTTCTTATTGTTGCTAAAAAAAATACTAAAGAGAAGCACAATGGTTTGTTATGATTGGAGCAACAACAGAGTGTTAAGATGTTGAACAACATGAATAATATTAAGTTGTGTATTTGTGAGGTACATTATGTTGAAATAATAAGGCAAAGAGAAATATTGAAATGAGAGTGATATTATTCAATGTTTACTATTGACCTTATATAAGTTAAAAACTCAAATATATGCCACTCACTTTCTCCACATATTTCTCTTCCTAAAATAATTCTATGTACATTAATAAAAGCTTAGGAATTGATAAATTATTAATTATAGTAATAAATGGCTGGTGTTGTTTTTTTTTCTTCAACACTCCCCCTCAACACTAGCTTCCACTTTGTTTGTCATGCCAAGCTGATGATAGAAACTTTCAAACTTGCTGCCGCTCAAGCTTTTTGTAAGCAAATCTGCAGCTTGATTTTTTGTTCTAACATGCTTCAACTCAATTTCCTCTTTCAAGACTTTCTCTTTGATAAAGTGGTAATGCACCTCCACATGTTTAGTTCTTGCATGAAAAACTGGATTCTCTGCCAAACGTATTGCAGACAAATTATCGCAATACAGAGGAATTGGATACTTTACTAGTTGATGCAAGTCT
>Ga0209700_102990_pt1 | contig 33214 bp, 16 predicted proteins | sample SiratroredBW_FD_187528 | JGI IMG/M metagenome (GOLD analysis project Ga0209700, IMG submission 187528) | Root nodule microbial communities of legume samples collected from California, USA - Siratro red BW (SPAdes) (version 2) | ecosystem: Host-associated > Plants > Roots > Nodule | place: USA...
AAATATCATTTAAATAATTATTAATTTAGTATAATTATGGCTTATTATTTACTCAATTTAAATTATGCCAAATAAATAAAGAAAATAAATATTACATACTACATAAATTTTCCTTAATTTTTTTTTGTATCTACTACATCATCATTGCTCAACAATTTAGAATTATCACATGAATTATCTATAGAAATCAAACATGATCCTAAAAGTTTAAATTAATCAACCCCAATTATTTTCGATGCACAAGTAACAAAAATATTTAAAATAAAAAAGTTACTTAAAGTATTGTGTTACTTGTTGCAAACTTAAACTTTCCTTGTATCTGAATTTGAATTATGTTTTTCCTTTCGATAAATTAAAATTCTGTTTTGCATAGGTATCTCACCCACCACTACATTAAGAAATAATTTAACAGAGTATAACAATAACTAATTTTATAGCCTTTACCCAGTGAAATCAAAAATATACATTACTCTTATTCACTTAGATGTATTGCATTAAAGACAACCCTTTTTCAATTATAATATACTTTAAATACTATAATTAATATTGTACAGTACTCTAATTAATTCTCATAGTCCAATATTAACATTGCCAACTTCTTCGTCCTAGACAAACTAAATTTTGTGATCTAAACTTGTAAACATTAATTATTAAAGGTGTTAATCAATTGATGTTAACTATCATATTAAAAAGGTGGATAAATAAATTTAGTGAAGAGTGTCCTACACTGGTTTAATATTATGAAAACTCATTATTATTTCTATAAATAAAAAAAAGTATTATTCACATATTAATCTTTTTACTCTTTATTTATATATTTAGTAATTTGATTGTCGGAATATTTTTTACAGATATTCGAACAAAATATAATATGTGAAGTCATTCCCATAACAGATATTGGTTCAAGATTTACTTCTTAAACCAATAAAAATATAATTATTTTAATAATTAAAATACAAAAAGTAATTTTAACAAATCCACAATGTCATATGATTTTTAAAACTAAAATAAAACACAAATTTATAAATTCTTAGTATTTAAAATACACATAAAAGCTAAAATATGTATATTTTACTTAAATTGAAATTTCAAAAATAAACAATAATATAAAATGTGTATATCATACTTAAATGGAAATTTCAATAATGAAAATCAACTATACCTTATTGATATTTTATTTTGTATTTAATATTGTTTGGAGAGAGAAGACTGAAAAAGAATAATAGATAAATTATTTAAAATTATATTAAAAATAAAAAAATGTTCCCTAATTTGAGTGAAGAAACCTTAAACCAATATTAAATAAAAAAGATAAAATATTAACATCATAAATGTATGAAAATTAATATTAAAAATAACTTCCTCTGTTTGTATATAATAGTTACTTTTTTAAGAAAAATATTCCTTTGTTATATATTATTTTTTAAATTTTAAGGTAACATATTTTTTTTTCCAATTATACTTTTATTTCCATTTTTATTATGCGTTGAAAATTATTTAAAGAGAGAAAAACGAAAAGGTATAAATATAATATATAACTTATTTAAAATTTGTATTAAAAATACAAAATTAAATTAAATAACTATTTATGTAGAAACATACAATATATCTATCTGCCTCATCAATGACCTTTAAATTCTTTCGTCACTATTCATTAATAGAAATAATAAATACTAGCAATATTTAATAAAAAAAAAGTATTGTAATAATAAGTATAAATATGTTAGAAAGCACATTTAGAAATGCATAGAAAGTGAATGTTGAATTTGGCTATGAATGAAGTCACAGATAGGAAAAATGTCTGGTTTGGTTTTGCTATCTGTGTTGTTTCTCCTTCTCCAACATCCTCTCCCATCTCTCTCAAACTCTGAAGGTATGAATCTGTGTTCATTCTTTTCGCAATTTTCTTTGGATAAAACAAACGCATTCAGATTGTGTGTTTCAATTATACTTTCATTTGTAGGAGACGCTCTCTATGCTTTCAAACAACGTCTTTTTGATCCCGACAAAGTATTAAATAGTTGGGACCCCACTCTCGCAGATCCATGTACTTGGTTTCATGTTACCTGCGACTCCAACAATCACGTCATTCGCGTGTAAGCTTTTACGTTTTTCATCAGAGTTATTGGGTTTAGGATTTCACTGCTTTCTTACCACGTGTTTGTACTTTGAATTTCAGAGACTTGTTCAATTCTAACCTAGGTGGAACTTTAAGCCCTTCACTTGGCCAGTTACCCTTCCTCCAAGACCTGTATGAATGTTTGGTCTATCTAATTTATTGACATGAGTGAGAGCTGCACAATTTGTGATTAATAAATTCTTCATTGCAGGAACCTGAATCAAAATAAAATATCTGGGAAGATTCCTCAGGAACTTGGAAACTTGGGGAACCTTAAGGGTATGTATTTGTCTCATAACCAATTGGATGGGAACATCCCAGTCTCATTTGGCAAGTTGAAGTCACTTAAATTTCTGTAAGCATGTCTATGTGTTGGATGCCAAAAAACTTATTCTCAACACAAGTTATCAAATCAAATGACGTGTGAAATGTGTTTTATTTTGCCCTTGTATAGATGGCTAAACAACAACCAGTTGACAGGATCCATCCCAAAAGAGGTCATTGATCTTCATCTCCAAGTCCTGTAAGATTCTCTCTCCATACTTTCTTTTATCTTTATTTGTGCTGGAGCAAGGATCTAGAGAAAATACAAAATCAATCTTATTTTCTAATTTTATTATTGATTTATCAACAATTTTGGAACCTCAATTTTGCAGTGACGTGTCTGGTAATCACATCAATACAGATGGCAACTTCCCCAATGAAAAATTAAGGTGTAGTAACCATTATAATTCTTTACAAAGATCATATAACCATGCTTGATATGTATGCCTACCATAATAATTGAATTGGAATGCATTATTAAAGATGAATTTGATTAATATATTTGCAAGAAAAAGGATTACATGGTTACTATACTAATTGAGTTTTTTGTAATGATAATTTTCTTCCTACTGTTAGATTTACTGTATACATTTATCTTTCTTTGCTTTCAGTTTTGAGAATGACAAAGCAGTCTAAGCTGAGAGGAACAGTTACTTGCAAATACAGCAATAAGCTTCATTTAGGCATCAATTAGTACCAGAAATGTATGGCAGTACAAATTTAAACATGTCACACCATACCCAAATGTCGGATACACACACTAAATAAAAGAAAATTGTTATTTATATAAAAACTCATACAACAACACCTTTTGTGTTATCTTTTCATCACATTATTTACTATTCTTTTTAATTGTTAAATTTCTTCTACAAATTGTTTTATGAATAATATTAAATAAAGTAAATTTATGACCTGTCTCACATAATAAATTTATGAAGGGGATAAATGTTAAGTAAACATGTCTCAGTGCTCAAAACATGTTTGTTATTATTACACCAATTAGGTACAAGGCTTTATGGCTGATAAAAAGTGAAACACTTGTTATATATATTCATTCCTACAGAATATTGTAAAATATTGTTCTTTCCCTCCATTCCTTTGGTTGTTAGTCAAATTGTACTCTAATAACTATAACTCAACATACAGTCAATCAAGCAGCGTGGCCAAATTTAAAGTTTATGTATGTGTAAAATTCGTACTTAAGACATAATATATTGATCTATTTAAGAATAATATATGTAATAAGATAAAATAATTTAAAAATAATATTTGTGAAAAAATTTCGTCAATTATGGTACTGATCAAGCAAGACTATCAAAGGAGTGTTTTTTCCTGCATCATCAAGTAATTCTTGGGTCACCTCCAAAATTTATGAAACGGACAAAAATATCCTTAATTTTATATTGTACAGACTATTTTATTCTTACACTCTAATTTTTAGAAATCCTTCTCCTGTTACTTGTCCACTTAAGTAAGTCAACTTTTGTAAAATTATTATATTTATCACTTTGTCAGACAAAAAAATAGGAATAGACATTTTGACACTTGAGTTATTGAGACTTCATCAGTATTTTCATTTATCTTTTCGTATTACAACATCACATTAGTTTAAATTAATTTCTACTCTTATCATTTGAAACATATCTTTAATTTTTCAAATAATTTTAAAATTAAAAGATTTTTTTATTATTGATGCATTATTATTAAAATGGTCGGAGTCCAAGATAGAAGACTAAATACAATCTAACATTATATTCAAATCATAGAGAAAATATTTTGAGATCATTCTTACGAATCTGAAAATAAAACAAAAGTATTTTTCTTTTATTTCCTTACTCGTCTAAATTTGTAATTAAGTATAGGTAATTAGACAATAAAAATGTAGTAATCTTTAACTATGATTCACAAAAGTAGAATTATTATCTTTCGCAAATTAGCAACTTACATTCCAACAATTTATATGCAATCTTGATTCCACATAATAAAATTAAAATTTTATTGCACAGTATAACAATAAAACAAATAAATTTAGTAGGGAACTAAATTAACGAATACAATATATAATCAAACTCATAATATCTTTTATACTTGAAATTCAAATCATCAATCTTATCAATTTTTCTCTTAAAGGACTTTTAAACCAACTAACTTCACCTATCATTTCCTAAATTGAAGTTTACTATAGTTTCAACAATCACATAATATATTTTCTATAACAAATAAGTCAAAACAGTAAGTTAAATATGTAGAACTTGACGTCCATAATAATATTTAATTGTATACATGTTTCTTATGTAATTAATCTTAGTAATATTCTTAACATCAACTTCAAATATAAATAATTATGTATATATTTATAGTGTGATCTTGCAACTCATCTCACACGAAAAAAATTCTAGAAAATATCATTTAAATAGTTGTTAATTAAGTATAATCATGTCGTATTATTTATTCAATTTAAACTATGCCAAATAAATGAAGAAAATAAGTATTACATACTCCATAAATTTTCCTTAATATTTTTATGTCTACTTGATCATAAAAGTTTAAATTAATCAACCCTAATTATTTTGGATGCACAACTAACAAAATTTAAAATAAAAATAGTTACTTAAAGTATTGTGTTACTTGTTGTAGGCTTATGAGTAATTATGGTCTTTGAATTATGTTTTTTCTTTCGATAATTTTTTTTTTTTTTTGTTTTACATAGGTATTTCGCCCACCATTACATTAAGAAATGATCAAACAAAACACGCCTTTACCCAATGAAATAAAAAATATACATTACTCTTACTCACTTAGATGTATAGATTTAAAGACAACAATTTTTTTCAATTATAATATACTTTTAACATAATCCATGACACCGATCACATTTAGTTATAACAACGTAATCATTTCACAATAAAATAGTTTAAATAAATATCTACTTAAAACAATTGGATACAATTTATATGTTTCAATCAACATATCAATAAAATAATTCATAGTTATTATTTCCTTTATAATTTTAAATTTGAATACATCCATATGCACACAAATAATTTCTCCAGGGTATATACCAATTGCTTTGATAAATAATAAGTTGTAGGGTGTTCACATAACTTATTATCATGGATTTTAAAATTATACATGATATGACATTCCTAAAAACCTATACATTCTGTTTTGATAATGAAATCGTATAAATATAATATATAACTTATTTAAAATTGTATTAAAATTACAAAATTAAATATTTTCTTTGACTTCATTTAAATAGCATTAAATGACTATTTATATAGAAACATACAAAATATGTAGTCTTTTTTTCCATTTGGTGTACTTTTTTTCTAATAATGCCCAAAATAGATAGAAAAAAATTTATTTATCAAAATGAGAAAATTTTGCCTCCTAGATAGGATTTCACGTCACGAATCTTTCATTCGAAGCATGATTTTAGGTTGGTCAAATACAATTAACATTTCTTTAATTATTTGACACTATATTTATTATATTTAATAATTAAAAAATAATAATTAAATAATAATAATTAATAAATCCAGAACAATTAAGACATACAAATTTATTTTAATTTTTAAATAATAATATAATGATAATAATAATAATAATAAGAATAAAAATAATTTAAATTAAATTCATATAAATTTAATTTAAATAATAATAAGAAGAATACTTTTAATTTAAAACAAAATAATATAATGATAATCCTAATAAGAAGAATCATTTTAATTAAATTCATATTAATTTAATTTAAATAATAAAAATAATTTTAATTAAATTCATAAAAATTTAATTTAAATGATAATAATAATTATTAAAACAATATTACCAGTCATAATAAGTGAATCAAGTTGCAGTTGTCTAGTATCATTAACTCTTTTCACTATCAGGAAGAGAGGCAATGAACATACACTTTAGACATTGTAGTATGAACTATTTATCAAATTATAATAAACCATCATCATCAATTGATAAATAGTTAATATTATATTAGTAAATATTATTTTCTTTATTTATAAATGTTATTATATTATAATTATAATAATCATGATTATTGTTGTTATTATTCTAATTAAATTTGTTAGAATATTATTACTATTATTATTATTATTTCTTCAAAAATAATCATTAAATTATTATTATTATTAAAATTAAATTCATATGAATTTAATTAAAATTCTTATTATTATTATCATTATATTATTTTTTTTAAATTAAAATAATTTTTTTTGTCTTAATTGTTGTTCTATTACAGTCTTGTTAATTATTTTTTTTAATTATTAAACTTAACAAATATAGTGTCAAATAATTAAAAAATGGTTGCACACAAATGAGTTTAGTAAGAAATGTCTTTAATTAATGTCTTTAATTGAAATCGCCATCCTGTCACTTGTATTTGACCAGCCTGAAATTATTTCTCCACCAATAAATTTTTAATGTGAAATCCTATCTAACTGGCAGAATTTGTCCATCTAAATTTTTTTTTTCTGCTCATTTTAGGCATTATTATGAAAAAGTATACCAAAATAGAAAAAAAAAAAAGCCAAATATCTATCTGTTATTGATGACCTTTGAATTCGGACTATTCATTAATAAAAATAATAAATACTAGTAATATTTAATAAAAAAGTTTTGTATATAATAAGTATAAATATCTTAGAAGCACATTTAGAAATGCATAGAAAGTGAATGATGAATTTGGCTATGGAGTCTCACATAGGAAAAATGTCTGGTTTGGTTTTGCTATCTGTGTTGTTTCTCCTTCTCCAACATCCTCTCCCATCTCTCTCAAACTCTGAAGGTATTTATCTGTGTTCATTCTTTTCGCAATTTTCTTTGGATAAAACAAACGCATTCATATTGTGTTTTCAATTATACTTTTATTTTTAGGAGACGCTCTCTATGCTTTCAAACAACGTCTTTCTGATCCCAACAAAGTATTAAATAGTTGGGACCCCGATGTCGTAGATCCTTGTACTTGGTTTCATGTTACCTGCGACTCCAACGGGCACGTCATTCGCATGTAAGCTTTTACGTTTTTCATCACAGTTATTGGGCTTAGGATTTCACTGCTTTCTTACCACGTGTTTGTACTTTGAATTTCAGAGACTTGTTCAATTCTAACCTAGGTGGAACTTTAAGCCCTTCACTTGGCCAGTTACCCTTCCTCCAAGACCTGTATGAATGTTTGGTCTATCTAATTTATTGACATGAGTGAGAGCTGCACAATTTGTGATTAATAAATTCTTCATTGCAGGAACCTGAATCAGAATAAAATATCTGGGAAGATTCCTCAGGAACTTGGCAACTTGGGGAACCTTAGGAGTATGGATTTGTCTCATAACCGATTGGATGGGAACATCCCAGTCTCATTTGGCAAGTTGAAGTCACTTAAATCTCTGTAAGCATGTCTATGTGTTGGGTGCCAAAAAACTCAATCTCAACACAAGTTATAAAATCAAATGACACGTGAATTGTGTTTTATTTTGCCCTTGTATAGATGGCTGAACAACAACCAGATGACAGGATCCATCCCAAAAGCGGTCATTGATCTTCATCTCCAAGTCCTGTAAGATTCTCTTTCCATACTTTCTTTTATCTTTACCTGTGCTGGAGCAAGGATCTAGAGAAAGTACAAAATCAATCTCATTTTTTAATTTTATTATTGATTTATCAATACTTTTGGAACCTCAATTTTGCAGTAACGTGTCTGGAAATCACATAAAACACATGGCAACATCCCCAATGAAAAATTAAGGTATAGTAACCATTACAATTCTTAACAAAGATCATATAATCATGCTTGGTATGTATGCCTAACATAATAATTGATTGGAATGAATTATTAAAAATGAATTTGATTAATATATTTGCAAGAAAAAGGATTACGTTACTATACTAATTTAGTCTTTTGTAATGATAAATTTCTTCCTACTGTTAGATTTACTATATACATTTATCTTTCTTTGCTTTCAGTTTTGAGAATGACAAAGCAGTCTAAGCTGAGAGGAATAGTTCCTTGCAAATACAGCAATAAGCTTTATTTAGGCATCAATTAGTACCAGAAATGTATGTCAGCAAAGCTTCAAACATGTCACATCACACCCAAATGTCTGATATACATACTAAATAAAAGAAATTGTTATTTATATAAAAACTCATATAACAACACCTTTTGTGTCATCTTTTCATCACATTATTTACTATTTTTTAAATCGTTAAATTTCTTCTACAAATTGTTTTATTAATAACACTAAATAAAGTAAATTTATGATATATTTAAGAATAATATATGCAATAAACTAAAATAATATAAAAATAATATCTGTGAAAAAATTTCGTCAATCATGGTACTTATCACAGTAAATAACATAATATAGTCTGAAATAAAGATTAAGCAATAATAAAAACAATTATAATTTTTTTGTTTAATATTAATCTTCCTGAATTGTTAACAGTTATTATATATTTAAATAATATTTATATTTGACGAGAATTGAATATTTTACTTAATATAAAATTTAAAATTTAATAAATCTGATTTTTATTTAAATATCTTGAATAATAGAATAATTTAGAATGAGATGAATCCCCATTCAAATGTACGAGATATCTAATAAATGGTGAAATTTTGAGCATGTGAATATCTAATAAATGGTGAAATTATCTAATGAATGAGATGAGCATGTGAATGATGATGTCAAAATGCAATGGACGATAATGAGCCTTAGTAACATTAAACCACCTTCGGAACTTTCACTTCACTCTTCTTCAATCATCTCTTTCATCTCTTCTTCATCTATAGTTTTGAAGAAGAAAAAATCATAATCAAAGCAGAGAAGAAAGAAGACGAGAAAGAAGAACTGGTGATCAATAAAATTGAATGTTTAATTTTTCTGTTGAGTATAAATAAATAGACTTTTATAATTTGATTAATTTAATAAAAAATAAGAATAAAAATAAACAAACGAGTAAAAATAGATCGGAAATAGCAATGCAAATTTCATTATTATTATTATTATTATTATTATTATTATTATTATTTATTAATAAAAAATAATCAAAATAATTTAACTCACGTCCTATTAGTCTAAAATCACTAAACTATCAACTAAAATCGAATAATGTAGTCTTGTAAGATTCTTTTTCTTTACTTTTTTTTTTCTTATGCTTTATTTTGACATTTTTGCATGTGTTGAGGGTTTGAAATGGAAAAAATTCGAAATCAATTTCTTTTTAATTTGTTGTTAATCTGCCAACTAATTTGAAACCACAATTGTGTTGTGTAATAATGTTTCTAATAATCACTTCTCAGACCCATCAGTAGATGGCATCGCTTAATCATTCTCTATTGAAAGGTATGGTAGCTTTCGCAATTCTTGACAAAAGTCAGATAACCGTATTTGATATGCGGGTAAGATAATCATTAATTTCGTAAAATATTATTTGTTACAGTACACAGTAAAATTCTAGCTGAGTAGCTCATTAAGCACTGAAGATTGCAGTTAAACCCTCCTTCTCCACTAATCTGACAATATTTAGTACACAATACTTGGTTAGAAAAAAAGCTTCCCACCACTAAACTCAAGCACTAAACCATGTGGTAATGAATAATTGAGACATTGTGTAGATCCATCGGAAAAAAGTTCTGGTAAAACTGAATCTAAATTAAATCGCTCACTATAACTAAGTATTTTCAACGGATGGAAATAGTTACAATTCTGTGTGTCGTTGATGGTAATCATAAAAGTTAAATAAGATACAACACAAAGATTTGGTTATGCCAATCTGATCTTTAATGTTCGTTTTTCTCAGCGTATTGGAATTAAGAAACTATGGCATAACAGAAAACCACGCCCCTGTTCTTGCTACCTCGGCAAAGTCCAAGGCTGCGAGACCCGACAGGACATATGCTTATGTTGAATTGTTGGCAAAAACCATGTGAAGAGAAGATCCTGCCATGTTGGTTTAGGCTTTAGAATCAGTTTGCATTAAAGACAACTCCTCTTCCGCTCTAGCAAATGGTGAACTCACAGGAAGCTCAACATCCTTATTTTCTTGGTCGAGGTCAGTCAGTTCTGAAACAACTGAGTGGCATTGCTGCCAGGCAGTGGAATATAAGGAAGGTGGGTCTTCTTCAAACAGAATCCAGTTCTTATTTTTGGCTTGAACTAAGATAGGGTACAGGATGAACCCCAGGAGAATTACAGCTCCACTCACAAAGAACGTTCTCAAAGAAGCCAAACACATTACAAGAATAAGCAATAAAGCAGGAGGCAAACATAGCATGGCTGCCCAAAATGTTGGCAACGGAACTCTGTAAGGTCTGTGAAGATTTGGCTTGTTCAACCTCAAAGTTATAAAAGCTGCAAACTCAAGAAGCATTCCTACGGCATATAAGAAATTGAGGAACTCTATGATTTCCTGAAAGCTCATCCACGACAAGAAGATAACTCCAGTGGCAGAGAACAAAATGCTAACCGTGGGCGTTCCATACTTAGACCTTGAAGGTAGATAGTACCACATAAATGTTAAATGGTTGAAGCCTTTTCACAATTAATATGAAAGTTGAAAATTTTCAGCTAGCTTTCAATTAAGTGCATGATGGGGGTGAGGAAATTGGTGTACTACTGTTAGGGGAAGGCGTGAGAAGAAAAAAAATCTGACCTTGAAGCAAATACAGCTGGAAGCATTCCCATTTTGCTCATCCCTTGAAGTTGAAAAGCATCACTACTCATTTCTGCTTCAAACAAGCCGAGGTTAGACATAGCAGCAGCCACTTGAATCCAGAGTTTGAGCCAAGAACCACCAATTAACATCCCCACCTGTGCAAAATAACCATCTGCCCACTCATTTGGCAAGGACTCGAAAGCACCTGTTCCCGCAAGAAGTGGGATCAAATATGAGGAGACCACCAAGACTAGTCCTCCAACAAGTGCTTTTGGGAACGTTTTACTTGGATTTTCAACCTCCCCAGCAAGGGTACTTGCCTTATCCCAATAGTTTAAATTCCAGAACATACTATTGAAGTATCTTCGCCATTCCACCTTGCCAAAATCTAAAGCAAGCCACCGCCTTGGTCTTATTAGTGGAATGGAAAGAAGGGCCATTATGAGAAATGGGGAAAGTGAGAAAAGGGCAAGCAAAACAGCAGAAAAGCCAACAATGTGAAGGCCACGGTAATTCAAGTAAGTTAGTGAAAATGTGATCCCCAAGAGAGCAGGTATTCGAGCAGTGAATCGGTCAAAGAGAGGCAAAGATTGTTTGACGTAGTCGAGGAACAAAACGGGGTAAAGAGCATTGTCCATGACCCCGCTGAACCATTTCCAAAAGCCTTCCTGAAATCCCCAAAAGGGTCCAAAGGCTGAGGAAATCCAGATAACATATCCACCGTTTTGAGGGAAGGAGGTGGCAAGTTCAGCCGTAACAAGAGCTTCTGGTATACTCCATATTAAAGGGAAAATGAAGAATCCGAGTAACGAGAAAAGAGGACCACCACCACCCCTCACGGAATCCTCTACTCCAAAAGGACCCCCTGATACTTCATAGAATATTAGAGCTATGAGAGGCAAAAGGGTTAGCTTGGGATTGGATTTGGCGGCCTCTTCACCCATCACCGTCACCGTCAGCAACCACACACACACACACACCCTTTCATGTTTTTCCTGGTTTGTGTATCAGAGATCCATGCCTGCCAACTGAGATCTGTTCACCTCTTCACTCCCAACCTTCATCCTCATCCCACTTTGACCAAACTTCTTTCCCTTTTGATATATTCTATTCTTTTCTGTTCCAACATCCATTCACCACGTGTACGCCACTTTCACTCACCACAATTATGGAACCAACTCTGCATAAATTTCATTTCTTCCCTACTTCCACAACGGACATTTATTTACTTATGATAATTTTTTAAATTTTATTTCTTTTTAAATAATTTACTTTATTTAAAAATGATTTAATTAACATTTTATTCCGCAAAAATGTTTACTTTTATAGGATTATACTCATAATAAATAAATATTTTTAATATACAAATCATATTTTAATTAAAGTTTATAATGTAATACATATTTTAATATACCAATTATCTTTTCAGTTTCTGATGAATAATTTAAATTATAATATAAGATTATTTTAAATGTTTAATTATTCCGCACTCTTTTGAGAAAACAAAAAGAAAGGAATAAGAGAAATTCTAAATCACTGGTAAAAATAATCTTTCTCGAGGGGCTACCCTTGTTTATCATCCTTCACTGAATAAAGGTGCATTTATGGAGTTCGACCTATTAACTACTCTTGACTTGTGATAGGTAAACATGTGATTGTAAAGCCTCCAATGCCATCTTTCTTCCACTTTTAACAACAGTCATAAATACTAACTCTATAAATAGAAGATTTTATTTACTTTTAATCTCAAATACAAGACTCTAACTATGTTCTTTTTGCACCAGAAGGAGGTTTATCATTATTTAACACCTAATTCATATTTTATAAAATTATAAGTTAACTTAAAACTTCCTTAAACTTTACGATGATTTGTTTCTTCATTTAAAATATTATATACATTGAAAAACATGTTATAATAAAATTTTCATTTTCATCTCAAACTTTTAATTACTAATACCTTCATATTAATTCTTTCCAATTTTCTTAAGAATTGTTGTTTTCCTTCAAAATTTAAGTCGTTTAAAATTTTCTTATTAATTTCATACATATTCCTTGAAACTTTACATGTTTTTAATTTATATTTTAAAATATTAACTAAATTTAAAAAATTAAAAGATGTGGATGTCAAACTCAAATATGTTTGGTTTGCATATTCACCAAAAAGTTTTTTTCACTGTAATTGAATTTAACCGCATTGATAAAAATAAGCTATTTTTGTAACAATTAATGTACACACTTGGAAGTTTCAAACTTTAGTTCTTATATGAAACCATTTCAAGTTTATTTATCCCCCACTTTTCATTGTCACCTGTTTTAATCCTCAACATGACATAAAGTATAAACCACTCTTAGTGATCATTAAGGCATGTACACTGAAAATTAAAGCTTTTATATTTATGGGATTAAAAAACAAAAAAAAATGTATTATATTTCACAGTAAATTAAAATGAAGTCACACTATGTAAGAAATGCTTTTCTTTTTTTGACTAAGCCTTGTTTAGCCATGAACTGGCACTTGTTATGCATCCAGGGCACTGGATGACTCTGGCTCTTAAGTTATTGGAAATATGGATTAAACCTTTGCTCAACTACATCCATATGGGCGGAACGGGAGAACCAATCAAACTTGACAATAATAGACTCGAGTGTGACCAGAAATACGTGTTAGTCGGCAATGAATGTACAGTAGGAATGTGTGAAACTTGGGTCATTCGTTGAGCCATAGTCGACTCAAGTAACATAGCATTTGCATTGAACTAGTTAAACTCAATTAAATTCATAAAATATCATATGCATAATTTCAAAGGTTAAATATAAAAGTGAGATCTAGTTCATATAATCTTTCATCAGTTCATCTGCATCCTAGTGTCGTCTGTTGTCACGAAAAAATATTGTTAGCCTGCGATTCCGAGGAGCAAAAGAAAGTTCACTTTTTATCTTTTGGATTTCACAGAATCAAATGCATAACTCTGTAATTACAATAAGCATTACCTCTGTGTTTAGTTTTGGGGAAAGCAAAAAATGGGAAGAACATAATCACTCCACTCGTGTTTCTATTTAACTCCAAAACCTGATGACTAGAGTTACGTAAAATCAACCAAGAGGAACAAGTGAAAAACATTCCGTCGCATGTTTAGGGTTTATGAGGCAATTTTACAATGCAATTTCAAATTCCTTAATTACCACATACTGTATTGGCAAAACAAAGGTAGAATTAAGATGAAAATTGAGGGCAGAGAAATATACATCCTATCCAAAGGCAGCAGCAGTGGTATAAGGAAAGAAGAGATTTGCTAGTCCGAAGTGGCAGAGGAAGGTTGATCTTGAATAAGTGGTAGTGGTGGAGGCTCACCGAATTTCATTACGTAAGCTAGTTGATGGACAGGACGCAGTTGGGGAATGAGTTGGGCATCCAAGTAAGCGTCGCAAGAGAAACACCAGACGGAGAGATCACTGATTGAGAAAGTGGAGGCATTGATGAAGAAATGGATGAATGAAAAAGGGGAAGCGATGCGTGAATAGCATTATACGTACCTGAAACTGAGGGTGAGAGAGTGATTGGTGTGGCGGAAGTGGTGGAGCATGTGCTGGTTGACGAAACGGCTACAGAGGACCTGCTTACAGGAGAGGCAGAGCCAGTTTTCGGAGGGATGTTGGCAGGTGTGGCACGGTGTGTCGGGAGGCGGAATGTGGCTGAGATCGGCGGATAAGGAGGGCAGATGATCGCAGGAAGAACGAGCCTCCACCCATCCTGATTCAGACCCGTACATCACATCGTAATCTTCTTCCGATAACCCTAAACCTTTACCTCTACCTTCCTGATCACACTCATCAAACTAATATCAGATGCATCAATATCATGTGCCAATCAAATTCAAGTTCTTAAGTTCTGGGAAATTACCGGCGTAGAAGAAGAGGAAGCCATTGTTCTTCAAATTTCAACCCCTATCTCTCTCTCTCTGCGCTTATGCTACTTCACTACGAGTGTTTCCAAAACCAGGTATTTATATATCCCATCCCAGCCCAGTCTGGCCGGCCCGGCCCGGCCCAGTGGGCAGAGTACACTCATTCACTATGTTATTAGAATCAAATAATAACATCTTCTTTAGATTAAATTCTAATATTCTTATTCTTATTCTCATTGTTTATAAAAAAAATGTGTTCCTTTAAACTGTTGTATTATGTATACAATTTAAAAATGTAAGCATTTCTGAAATTAAACTTTAATTTTTTCTCTACATTGATATTTTTCATATTAAATCAAATTAAATGTAGTTTTATACTATAATAATTCATTTAAAATTCATATTTGTATACACTAGTTTGAGTAGTTGACTAAGCTGTGGTGATGTTTTTATTTTACTTTTTTTATATTTATATTAATAAAAATATAGGGTCTATTTTTTAACTCTCTTTTTAATAGATTGAAAATCATTACTTTTGATAATTCTTATTTATCATTAAATCATTATTTTTTATTATTATGAAATAAATATTATATTATAAAATAAAGAAATGAATAAAAAAATGAGAATGAAAATATTTTTTCTATTTTCTATTAAAAATAAAAATAAAAGATTGAATATATGCAAATAATGTATTTTATATATATAAGTAATGTATCCATTATATTTATAGTTAAAAATAAAAAAATAAATAAAAATATTATTGTAAGTTATAAAAACAAAATAAATAAAATTAATAATAATTTTATTCTGTCACAAAATTAAAATTATATAATTAATATTAATTTTCTTTTAAAAATTTTGTATCTGTATTATCTGAAACTTACCGTAAACCAGAAAATAAATATTTTAATAAATCATGTTAGTTATGATTTGGAAGGATGACTATCAAATTTTGCTTATTTGGTAAAGATTTGAGAATATTTACTAACAATTTTAGAAACCGAAAAGCTAATGAGATGTACCTATCGATTTTTAAAATTTTTTAACCACATTAAACGGTTTGATAAAAGCAACATCATGATATATTATTTACTAATTTTTTTTATATATAACTCGGAGAAATTAGTTTCCTGTCTCCCTATGTGAATATGTTTAAACTTATCTAAACACAATTTATTGTTGAATGAGAATGTTATATTTTGAAAGGTAAATTAAACATAAATAAATTTACTTTCGCAACTTTTTCTCGATCTCTTTTTCTACCAAACACACAGACACACAAAAGATAAGTGATTTTCAATAAGTTTAATTTGAAAGAATATAAAAAGATAGTGTTATTATACTACTTTTTAAAAAAAATAATTATATACGTTTTAAAAATTTATACCAGATTATTGCGACAACTTTGCATATTTAGAGAACAGAAGATATTGACACAATCCAATTTTAACAAAATTACTCAGAATTTTAATACTGATATTAAATTTAACGCTTAAAATAAAAGATTTATAAAAATGAAAAGTAAAAACTTCTCAATTATTAATTATTAACATAATATTAATTCATTTGATATATTTTAAATTTTTTGAATTAATTATTCATTTAAAGAATTTAAAAGTTTTTTCCCCATTTATTTCCTTTTTAACCTATAATCTTATAAAATCTTCTACAAATTAAAATAAAAGAAACAGTAATTGATAATAGAGAGTGACCAAACACGCCCTAGGGTTTTGACTCTACTATATATGTCAAAGTTTCGGTCCCTTTTTCATATTTGTGTGCGACTTGGAGGCTAGGGTTTGGGGATTCTTGCGATTTCATCTTTGCAAATCAGAAGCATGGGGCACTCCAATGTGTGGAACTCTCATCCCAAGAACTATGGACCTGGTTCTCGCACCTGGTACGTAATTCATCTCCCCTTAGTGGTGATCCAGAATGGCAAAGTTGATCCTTTTCTATGCATGTTCCTAGTCCATTTGATTGCGATTATTATTACGGTTTCGTTTTTAGTTTGAAGAATTTTTTTAACTGCCAATTGAGAGCCGTGAAGCGTTGCTCTGTTTTTATGATAACTAGTTTTTTCCTCATCATTTGGGTTTGAATTAAGTTTTGTACCATTTTTTTTTATCTTGTTGAAGTTTTAGTGTGTTTATAATATTGTTTTTAAATATAATTTATTTTGCAAATTTGATTTTGGTTAAAGTTGAATTTTGAAAAATTCTATTTAAAAACAGTTGGCAGGAAGACTCAGTAAATATCTTTTACACTAGTACAAAAGCTACCCAACTTAATGTGTGACCCGTCATCTAAAATTATATTATGCATTATTGTGTAGATGAGATTTTGTGTTGTTTGTAAATGCTCTGAGGATATAGTTAGATTAGTGATTGTGATTGGGCGTCCTTTTTAAATATTTAACGATTGTGTAAAGATACTGAATCATAATACCAGACATTTGCAAATTGGTATATAATCGATGGACCAATAAATTTGGTAAGCTGTCTCGAGTGTTGATCTTGACCAGTATGATTGGAAATCATCATAGTGATTTTGTATAATTGCCTATGAAAAAGATTTTGTGTATGCATTGTAAAATGTATGTCTTACATTAAGACTTTGTTGGGCATCCAGATGCTACCTATGTTGCATAATCATATGTTAATAATGTGTCATTTGTTTTCCTCTGTTTTGAATTTTGTATTTTCGAACTATAGAGATATTGTTTGCCTATTTGTGAATTGGTGGTACTTGATATGGTTTGTTGTTTCTATTCTCATGAGATTTGTTGATTGACTGAGAATGTGCTTTCTTGTTATGCAGCCGCGTCTGTGGGAACCCTCATGGTTTGATTAGGAAATATGGGCTTATGTGTTGCAGGCAGTGTTTCCGTAGCAATGCTAAGGAAATTGGGTTCATTAAGGCAAATATTTTTTATCCATCTGTATGAATTTCAAATTTTCCGAATTATTTCTGCACAGGTTTTCATAAGCACTTTTTTTTTTGTTGCAGTATCGCTGAATGATCAGTGTTCATCTTCCCCAACCGTTTTGGATTCTGGAATTAGTGATGATAATTTGGGGATGATTTCATTGTTTGAAGAATTTTAAGAATTTCTATGGCATTTAGTCGAGTTAATTATCACACTTAAGTTGTTGAACTGAGAATATTTTTGTTTTATATAATTTTGAGCTATCTACATCTTTCTCTGTGGCCATTTATCATTCCGCAATTTTCTTTATCTACTTTTTTATTATTTCTCTGTGTTTGTTTTATTTTGACCAGGATAAAGATATCATCACGATGATGATGTCCTCCCAATAATAATAATACTCCCAATAATATTTTCGCATAACTGTAAATCGTAATAACGTTTTCGTTGAAAAAGAAATTGTAAAATTATTTTGTATTTAAAGGGAATAATAAAATTTTATAATATAGAAAAGTGTTTCGTGATTAATATTAAAATTCATGGTAAATTTGTGGTCTGTATTTTATTGGCAAGGATTGACTTGATACAGTGCCTTCTCAAAGAACTCGAGCCAGTGATAAAAGATGTAATTGGGCCTGTGCGTTACGTACCATACCTGTATTTAGAAGGACAGAAGAAGTTTGTCAAGCACAATCATCAATCAACAATCATCAATCAACCCATTTATAGATATATTTTTATTGCTCTCGTTGTAATTTTATCCTTGTTGACTTGTTCTCTTATTTATAAATAATTTTGGAGTTAACATCATGTGTAAGATCATGCATCATGACTACATGGTTGATTGCATCAAATTTGAGGGCATGGTCCCCTCCCCATTTCAAAATGTACTTTCAACACGGTTTAAGGCTTATACTTTAGATTTCGCTTTGGTTCTTCATAGCTGGAAATCGGACTTATGGTTAGTTAATCATTTGTGAAAGTCGAGGAATTATATTTTATCTAATAATTATATTTTAAGAGCATTCAAAATTTGAACCATTCGATCTTCATCTAATAATAACTGGTAAATAGATACACGAACTTGTAAAGGCGTCCAACAAGTTCTCCTATAAGATAAGGGTAAACGAGTATCACTGTGATGAATGAACTTACCTCAACTAATTTCAACATCATGTGCTGGTCATTTTTTCATATCAATTTCTCTGTAAAAATACTCTGCAAATAACACACTTGAAACAAACAATAATAACAGTTTTGGTGAAATTAGATTAAGTTACTATTATACAGGTTTAGCCTCGCACATTTTCAATTATTAGATCACATTAAGGTTTGAATTATGATGAACTTCATTTTACACAGTACTATTTATTGTAGCAACCTTTGAATCAAACTGAACTTTCCGTTTTAGGTCCAGTCTAGGCTGAGGAAGAAACCATCCACTACACCACACTTTTTGTGTAACTACTAAATAGCCATTATTTTATTATGACTCTGATTTCAGTTTTCTACTTGCTAATGTTTTTCTTTGTCAGTGTTTTGTACAGTATATATGTAAATAACAATTCTTACGGCCATGAGTTCAATGCATGATTATCCTTTCACGTTTAAAAACGTCAGAAATCTTGCGGTCTTCAGACTTACTGAAATTATATTTACAGTACCATATTACTATAATTATTATCATACTCACTCAATTTTAATGCACGCTTAATTTTAGAAGAAATATAAACCAATATTAGAAGAATAAGTGTTTGAGAAAAAGTTATTAGCATAGGTAGTATTACCCCAAATAAAAGTGGAATGAAACAACCCAAACTCAAACTGATTGATATTCTTTGATGTCCTCTGAGATAATTGTGTCTAGATATTAATTACACAGTTGTCTCAAATCAAACATTTTGAATAGACTTTTTAACCCCATTAATTTTTACTATAATCCTTACATAAATAGTTTTGAACTGGTTGAAAGCTTATTTTCTCATAAATGTTAAAGTAACCATGTTTGGAGGAGCCGTCTTTTGACAACTTAACATGCACAGCACAGCATTCATAATCTCCTTAGGTCACAGCTTCTTACAAAAATTCTTATAGCCAAATTATCTGATATGAACTCATGCACACAGAGACTGATCTCCTGAGATAATGTACCAGCCGAGCAAATACGATGCATGCATGTAAACTGTTATCAGCAACCATGGTTCGATCGAAATTAAGAAAATATTGTGTTCCAGACCTCCCTCATATACATTGTAGAGAATACAAACCATAGACACACACACACACACACACCAACTTTGTTCGACTTTTATTTCTTTATCAAGGGAAAAAAATGAACTATGTAATGAAGAGAAATGCAGACAAAAATTGTTATAGGAATAATACATTTTTCTTCTCTAAAAGCGAGGGGCAGAAGGAAGAATCTGGTATCACATCTGTCCACGTAATGTGATATAGTGTCAACTCAAATCTACAATTGAAACTGGAGTTGAAGTCCGTGGAGAATGTGATGGATATTCAACAACTGTGGAGGGAACAAAAATCCAGTTACAGATAATGCTGTCTGTTTAAATAACAGTTTAGAACTCAGACTCACCACCACGATCTCAAGCTGCCAGCCGTTCTAAGTTCTTTTTCAACGCATACATACCCCACGTCTCCCAATTACAGGTGTAATTCTCTTTCTTTATCTCCTTTTATTTCCTACCTTCCAAACTTCCTTACTGCATGCCTACAATGTTTCATTTAATATAATATGGGGTGGAATATTTTCATACCTATGTCTTTGAAGATGCACTTGAGACTTAGTCAGATGCTATACAATTATTGCCAATTATATGTAATGATTCAGTTCAGATGTTTTCGTATGGTTAGAGAGAGAGCAATCCCTCGACTAGCATTACTATAAATAGAGTGGTTTTCCAACTTTTCCGTTCAAGCATTTTTAAACAAATAGTGAAGAACACACACACACACACGCACTCTTATAGTTACAGGCGTCCTAAGAAAAAGCAAATGGAGCCTATTGAGGAGATCTCCCAAGAATGGATGAGTTGTCTTAGTGAAGTGTACACAGAGGAGGAAGCTGACTTCATGAACCAGCTGCTTCACAAGTGCTCAATCCCAGAACAGTTATATGAACGTTTCAACTTGGAAACAAAATATATCTTTCCCACAACAAATGCTGGCAACTGCTCCAACAATTTGGACCACGTGTCCATTGGTTTTTCCATACAAGGGAATGACGCCAAGTTGATGAATGAAAATACTGAGCAAGAGCTGGGGCTTGACACAGGGAGAGAGAATCTTGCTGATATGGATTTGCAGGCTCACAAGGCACGCCAAATATTAGTTTCTGAACCAGAAAAGGATAATTCCAGAAGCATGGAGAAATCAGAAAAAAGGTTTAGGAGCTCATTTGAGGTAGAATACCACGAAGTGTCATTCTTCTTCACATTTACTAGTATTATTACTATCTTTTTTCGCATTTCCTTCTCATGCAGAATTCATGATACATGAATTGATGATTTTCATATAGGGCCCAGAGAACAAGAGGAGTGTGAAATCTAAGAAGAATCCAAAACCAGCTTCTTTGAGGAACACTGAAGAGGAAGCAAGTCCTGAACCTCAGAGTCAGACCTTAAGCAGTTGGTGTTCAGATGATGACTCCAAAGATTCTAGAGCGCTGAAGTTAAGTGGAAAATCAAGATCTAATAGAGACCCTGCAACTGATCCACAGAGCGCGTATGCAAGAGTAAGTCCTTTCTTTGAAGTTATCCTTCCTAATTGCTGACCTTTTATGATACTGTTTTGTTTTCTACATTTTATGTAATGGGAGGGATTGGCTCTTATATTTTGCATTGTGCAGAAGAGAAGAGAGAGAATAAATGAAAGGTTGAGAATTCTACAAAAACTAGTCCCCAATGGAACTAAGGTAGCCTGCTCAGTGGCAATCAAGTGTTGCTAAAGCAGTGGTTCACATGACAAAATTCTTAAGTTTGATTGCTTGATGAACTGCAGGTGGATATCAGCACAATGCTTGAGGAAGCTGTGCAATATGTCAAGTTTTTACAGTTTCAAATTAAGGTAACAATTTGGTTATCATTCTTACTTTAGCTGCATCTAAAATTTAGACAATAACTGATATTATTTCCAACATTTGAATTTTAACAGCTTCTGAGCTCTGATGATCTGTGGATGTACGCTCCCATTGCTTACAATGGAATGAACATTGTCCCGGAACTTAACATCAACATCACCAAACAACCAAAGAAATGCATAGCATAGCAATAAAAGAGTATCAACAGCAGGCAGAATCATTCTGTGATGTTTATATATGCTCTGTTCACCAAACAAACAAGGACGCATGAAATTAGTTAAAATTACTGAACCATGTGTCTTTCTCAACAACTACACATCAATTTCAGTTTATTTTTTCATTCTTTATTTGGGCATTTGAGAACACACTTCAACGGATAATTTTATTTCACTTTGAGTCGTCACCATTTCATGCAATAATTGTACCGGAAAAATAAAATATAAACATCATATTTTTAACAATTAAGTGCTATTTTTAAAACTAGTTACCAGATTATTTTATATATAACTTTTTTTGTGTTCTGAATTTTACCTTGTAGAAACTTGTCTCACTTTAAAAGAAAAATTGCACCTTTACCAACCATTATCAAATGCGTTCTGAAATTTGTTTATTTTGTATTTGAAACAGTTCATAACTAAAATCTTATTGCAAAAGCCTTTTTTTCTCAGAAATGTTTTTCTAAAATTTCTATAAGATGTGTTGTTCCACCAATACACGACACAATATTTGAATATAGATTATACTAATCAAAAGGTGGAATGTAGTGCTACAGTTTAAGGATCCCAATTTTTTTATGTCCGAACAATTGTGGATTTTTTATTTTTATTTTTTATAAGTTTTCTAATAAAGGAATTCATGCATTTCCGGTCACTAAAAATAACTTACACGGCAATCTAAACCACATGTTACCACTATAACCTTCGATGCTATGAACCAAATTATAATTATAGACCAATGACTTTTTATCGTGTCTCAAATATTTAACTTTCTCATTTTACAACATTTGGCATTAGATAAATTCTTCATTCCGAAAATGGTGAATCTTGTAAATCATGACTCGTATATTAGGAATGATTAAGTTTCGTTTAATTGGTAAAACTACTGTTAGAAATATTTATGTAGATTTTCTAGAAACCCTCCAAAAAGGTGGTAAAACTGAAACGAACTCATTTGGTGAGCGACAGGAAGAAGATTACGAAGTTAACTTGCATGTATTACAGCACCATAAGTTACAATCTTGCGCGTGGAACAACGTGTGTGGTAAAGCAGAAATCCTAGCACCCAGAGAGATAGCACCCCACTCTGCCCTCTAAGTATACAGAATGCTACATTTCCATATGATACAGTCTGCTAAATTCAATGTGAAAATTCAAAATGTCTCGAACATGGTGCAGGAAAAAGCCACACCCATGCTGCCTGATTGACCTAGTTTTCCTCTCATGCTCTTTGATCATTGACATGATTTGGAATTTCTGCTTGGCTGTCCAGGGGCATATACTGTGCCATGATTGCTCTGATTTCGGAATCCATGTATTGCTGCAAAAACACAAAAAATAACACCATTAAATTTGTATCCTATAAAACTGAATAAATTATATTACAAATAAATCACATGGTGTCTTGATTTGAGCCAACTTTTTAGTTATACGAGCTTGGAGTGTTGGGCAACTCAGCACACTAATACAGAGTTCCAGCATTATGCATCCAATAACAAAACCAAAATGAAAGAAAGCAGCAGAGTTTACCCTTATTCTATACTTGTACACAAGGAATGCCCCACCAGCAATCATAGCTACGCCAATTAGAATCAGCCAAAAAGCAGCCCAAGTAGATCTTCCCTGACTTCCAGTTTTACCTGTAGGTAATCCAGTAGAGGGTATGAAACAAGCCTTCTAATAAGTATATTGAAAAATCGAGTAAAATGTCTTGAGTAATTAACTCACTTATGCAGGTATCGTGGTCCCTCATATAGAGAAGATCTCCACTACAAGTGCAGTCATAGCTGCCCCAAGTATTCTTGCAGCTACATTCAGGGCATTGACAAGCCTTCTTCTCTTTGCATTCGTCAATATCTGTAAAGATGAAACATAAATTCAATTTCAGGTATTCATTTTTCTCGAGTTGTCTGGAAAACATTCACTAGATATCGGCGGTTTCCCCTATTAAACAAACTCAGGACAATACATCTCATCAAGAAAAGATGGAGGAAGATAATTTCGACCAAGGTAGTAAACCATTGAATGCACATAACATTTCTCCACGTATTTATAGAAAACATAAGAGTATTAGAGACATGTTTGGATGAACTTCTCCATAAGCTCCTTCTAACAAAATGAAAATAAGAAGGAAAGTTGAAATTAGCTTCTTCATAAACTAAATTAACTTACGTATAGACTAATATGTAGAAGTTCTCCCATTCAACTTTCCTAAATTTTTATTTCAAACTTGTGCATAAGATCATATTAGCTTGTAGAGAAGATAATTTAAATTTTTCCTTTTAGTTTTCTCTCTTAAAATGAGCTTATGGAGAAACTTCTTCAAACAGGCCCTACAAACCGAATTCAGGATTCTAATTTGGATATGTTATGTATATAGTAAAAAGGTTTCGGGAAAAATATTAAGAGAAAAAATAATCCAGGTATCCCTCACCTTCACAATTTTTGACACCATCACCTTTAAACCCTGTGGGACACTGGCATTTGACCCCTCCGTTATCCTGTTCCAATAACAATTCATGAAATACTTCAGTTTCCAAGACAATCCAATAGAACTTCAACCATTAAAACAACATTTAGTGGAGATTAAATAAGTTCAGTGGAGTTGGGTCCAGAAACTTAATATTTACTAACCACACAAGCAGAAAATGCATGTCCATTCCGGGCATCATGCCAACAGCCTCCATTGTTTATCTTGCAACGCCCAAGTCCTCTTGCTGCAAACGCAGAAGACACTAGTTATAATTAAAAGCACGACAGGAATAAAAGAATAGCAGTTTTCCCAAAACAACAAAAGGATCATCGCATCCTGCTCCACACAGCATAGAAGTGAAAGAAATAAACATGGAACGCCAATAGAACCCTTTTGGAAGTAAATTATGCAGAGAGAAAGTGAAGTTTAAAGCCTTTAACCTTCGCAAGTTGTATAACCATCTCCCTTGAAATGGACACCGTCAACCAGGGGGCATTCACATACTCTCCCACGGAATGTATCCTGACCAGATACACACATATGTAATAAGAAAATAAAAAACTATAACCCGAAATTGCTCTTTCTTTAGTAAGTTATTTTCACAGATAAATTACCTTGCATGCAGTGATGTTAGCAGCTTTATCCTGCCAACAACCACCATTGTTTGTCAAGCACTCATTTGTCTCCATATCTGTCTCAAAAAGGTATACCAGTTGGAAAGAATCAAGTCTGCACCTGAATAAGTATACAAAGTAAATTTTATGTGAACCAAAGAAGGAAAAATTTTACCATTGCTCAGGCAAACAGCTGGTTCAGTAGTTTCTTCAAACCCAGAACATATAGCCTTCAGAACAGCCCCTTTCTCCAATTTTCCTGGAAAGATTCTGTTTAGCATTGGAAATCCAGATTACTAACCATCGCAGTAGCATACAGTACAAACCTCGATATTGTCGATTATTGACCACAAGAGTAGGCAAGATCGTAACATCACCCCGTGATCCCTTTCCAATCTAAAAAAAACTAGTTCTGTTAGATATCTATATATTACTGCACTGATATAATGAATTAATAGCAAGTACAAAAGAAAGTACTTGGGCATCTTGCTCTTCTTTCAAGACAGGATTATCAGTATCAGCATCTGGATCTCCCATGCATTTCCCAATCTTATCAATATTAAGACCTGCATGTATTGAATAAATATTATTGTGAAGTCATGACAACAAATGTAAGAAAAAATAACATGGCATGATGACTCATTTACCCAGCGATTTTATCACAGCATCTGCACATTCCTTATTGTATTTTTTCTCCTTCATGGGGCATCTAATTTGAAAATCAGTGACATAGTCCCACCACACCCAAGGCTTTCCAGTTTCATTTGCCACCTTGAAAACACATAGCTGCCTTAAATTTTCAATAACCACATCTTTCCCGTCATAACCTGTGCTGAAGTCCTGCTCAGGGTCTGGAGCGCAATATCTTCCATGATTTATGCATTGAGACTTGCACTGTTTGCTCAATGTGAAAGCATGAGGACAGTACCAAGTTATATAATGGGGTGTAAACTGAGTGTAACCGCCTTTCTCTAGTATCTGTGCAGCACCCTTGAAATCCTTCACAAATTCCATCAACATATCACACTTAACTCCACACTCATCGTTGCTGTTGCTCCACAACTCATACTCCACACGATCATCTGGGTGAGGGACAGACTCTCTCCAATCAAGATTCACGTTGACCATGTCCCCACCACTTATGGCATCCTTTAACTTTTCACCAAAACTTTTTCCAACAAGAGCAGACGGTATAGTTATGTTCTCCACATATTTGGCAGATGAGCCATCCTCTTCAGGCGTGTCCATAGTTATTAAGGGCTCCTCAACATCATCTGCAACAAGAACCGCAGAAGCTCCAGCCTTCTGGGCATTCCAGACCTTCAACGCAAAGAAGCAACCTGCAAAGGACACAGCACTCTCACTCATGAGATGCTAACATTTCAGTGCTAGGTCATACACATAGGGGCACAAAAACCAAACCAAGCACGCAAGTTTCAAACTTTTTGCTGCTACAAAATAAAAGCTCAAGACATAAATATCATCATCCAACATTCAAGTAAACAAATTGGGAAAAAAAAAAAAAAAAGAGGAAAGAAAGAAAGTTACTTCCGCGATCGAGCAGAACAATGGTGGGAAGAGCACCGGGGGTTGATTTGAAGGAAATCCCAAAGTCCTCAAACTCTTTACAGCCTTTCTTGTTATTCTTTGGGTAAACGACGTTCCCCGCCATGCTACCACCGTATTGAGGGATGCCGAAGTTCCCAATGGCACTGTCGTGAGTCCCTCTTATTTTCTCCGGCGACGTCACTCTCAGGCTGTTCTTCTCCACCACGAATCGACCCATTATTGACACAGGTAACAACACTAACCCCACAAATAAACTCACCAACCATCTCCAAACCTTCATCTTTTCTTCTTTCTCGTTTCAACACCAACTACTCTCTCACACACCCTTTCTCCTCAACTTTTTCTTGCAACTACTGCTCTGTAGTGTTGTTTTGTTTCACAAAAACAAAATCATTGATCATCTCTGTTCTTCTCACTGCTCACGGCCAACAGCAGTCTATTCCACTCTTCGTCTCAATGCTTTCTAAACCGATAATCACTCTCTCTCTCTCTCTCTCTATTTCACTGTTACTATCATAACTATAAACACTGAGCCCATGTTTTTTTCGTGTTACGCAAAAATTAATATAAATATTCATAAATTTATAAAATTTTACCACCACAAGGAAGAATAAATTTCTCTACCGTTCACAATTCACATCAGAATATATGATCCATAATAAAGCAACTGATTATTTGCAAATTAATAATATTAATAAAGGTATTCTTCTTTTCTATTTATTCCTAAAGTAGTAGCCAAGCATAAAAATATGCCAACATCAAATACTGAAGAAAGGTAATTGCACATATATTTTTATTCGATAAACTATTTATACCATAACTACCATTTTCTTCAACAAATAATAACGTTAAATGTTTATTTATTTAAAAATTTCTAACATATATTTCATAAACTATTTATCACTAAAAACATTATCACGTGTAATTGTTTAAGTAAAGAAATAATGAACACATCAAAAATGCCCAAAAGTTAAATACCCACTCCCACTCTATCACCCGTACACGATGATGACAAATATTAAACTAAGATGGGAGATTTTGTCTTTCTTGAAATATTAATATTAACAACGTCTTGGTTACTATACAATAAATTAAAAAATTAGTATTTTTTTTTTATCACACTTAAAGAGTGTGCATCTGATAGTGATATAAAGTGGAGAAGAATAAAATGATAAATAAGGTAAGAAGGAAGACAAATACAAGACAATAGAAAGTAGACATAACAGTTAAGGTTCCGATTATTCTCACAATATCATGCATTAGAAAATTATAAGGATAAATTATTCAAAATGTATATTTTATTTAATCCACTTTTAAAAAATATTAATTTAATTAAATTTTCTATAATCAATTAATAAGATGAAACGGATGCTGTTAACTTCTGAATTATAAAAATTGATTTTTTTTTCAGAAAAATTATTTGGCCTGCTCAGTCACACTAGAGCAAACTAAAACTACAATATCACAAAAATTATATATATGCAGTACTGGTATACTAGTTAACCTCATGACTTTATGGGTTTAATTTTATATACTCTTAAAATTAATTTAGTTCTGAAAAGTTGAAATTAGTTAACATTTAAAATGTCAACTAATCATTGTAAAAAAATAATTTGACAGTGTCGAAAATAAAGCGAAAAGAAGCTTCATATAAGGTGATTGAGGGGAGAACGAAATGGCATTGCGAGTGACACGTAGTAGCCAACAGGAGTTTGACAAGTGCACTCAGTGACTCACTCCCACCAATAGTAGCCAGACACCAGTTTTTGTCGGTCGTCTTCTACAATATTTTCTGCTGTGTATATCCATCTATTATTTTATAAACTATATATATATACATATTAGCTTTTACTAATTTATAATATAAATATATATGGTCAAGCATTAATCACGTGGTTGTAAGTAAAAAATCTATCCGAATGAGTACCACGAGTGGTCCTCAAATGAATGGGTCTGCTGACATTTATTAAATATTTTTATGGGTATAAGAAAAAGCAAACAAACTTATCATTCATGGGTCAAAACAATTCATTCGTGACAAATTCTTCCTCCATTCTTATACTTTTTTTCTGCACTCCTATATAATTTTTTTATTTCATAACTGCCTTTCATAAAATTACATAAATATTCTTATCTTAATAAAACTCCTCCCTTTCTTAATCGGATAACCAGGTTATCCGATTTAATTTTTTGAAAATGAGAACCGAATACATCTCCCATCCGGTTCACAATTTCAAAAAACTGTAAACCGGATTGCCTGGTCATCCGGTTGTCAAAATAGACAACCGGATGACCAGGCCATCCGGTTCTCATTTTTAAAAAAAAAATACAAACCGGACTACCCCATCCGGTTCTCAACCCAGCAGATCAAAAAATCCTCAAATTCGCCGTCGACAGCCCCCCAAATCCCAAATCAACTACTCTAATCATCAATATCACCTACTAATTGCTAATAAACATCGTCCAAAGCTCTCCCGGCTGTGCTAGTGAGCCAAATACTTCCTTCAGCCCTTTCGTTAGCTAGCCATCCGGTTAAGAGAACCTTCGTCCGGTTTAGCTAAGCCATTTGCGACTTCCGTTCCTTCGTTATTCAAAATCTTTCAATTAATCCTTCATAGAAGCATTAGGTAACTAATTTGTGATGTTTATTAGCAATTAGTAGGTGATATTGATGATTAGAGTAGTTGATTTGGGATTTGGGGGCTGTCGACGGCGAATTTGAGGATTTTCGGATCTGCTGGGTTGAGAATCGGATGGAGTCGTCCGGTTTGTATTTTTCTTTAAAAATGAGAACCGGATGCACCCCCATCCGGTTCACAATTTCAAAAAACGAAAGGGAGGATATTTATGTAATTTCATGAAGGACAGTTATGGAATAAAAAAATTATATGGGGGTGCTGGAAGAAGGTATAGGGGTGGAGGAAGAATTTGTCTTCACCCATCAAATCGGGCTTTTCTTAGATTGCTGGGTCAACACTATTCAAAACACCTTAGGTAAACAAAAATTATAATTTAAATTAAATTCAATTATTTTTTAATCAATCAGTTTAATTCACAACTAAAATTTATATTTAAAAATAAATAAATAATTAATATTAAAATATATCTTATAATTTATACGTTAAATTATTATATTTAAAGCTAAACTTAATTTCAACTTTATTTAAATATTTTTATTTTCTTTTAAAGTTGAGCAAGATAATCCAGTGTAAAAAATTAAATTAAACTTGAGAATTAAAGTTTATTTAAAAATATAAATTGAATTGATATAATTTTCAAAGTGATTTACGAGACAATATCGGACAAACCTATTGTTACATCTAAAAATTATGTTGCTAAAGAATATTTGTATTTAATAAAAATAATTATTTCAAAAATTTTATTTATATAATAAGTCATACAATAATAATATTTTTTTCTTATTATCGTTATTTATTATATACTACAATAAGAGAGATGACTCAAAATAAATGGTGAAATATAGGACATCTATCCATGTTCAGATTAACATCTATCAATGTCTTCATTTATTGGTATATATATATAGTTTTTATATTTTGACAACAGCAGGTGGCACACACCCATTTTACAATTTTATGTGGCGCTGATATGGTCAAGATAAATGACTGTGTAAAAAATATTCCAGTGTGTCATTGAGAGTCATGTTTAGGGTTCTAATATTTTGGGATTTTATTTAAAACGCTACCCAGCATATTCCATCAAAGGTTGAGAAGCAGTGAGTTTGAATCTCAGATATCTTGAATCTCGTCATTGCTGTCGTCGTCGCTGCAGTCATATCTGCTGCTGTCACCGAAGCTGCTGTCGCCACCGTTGATTCTCGACCACCGTCGATTCTCTTACCACCGTCGCTCGCCACTATCGATGGTCTCCCATGGTCACTCGCCACTACAAACACTCTAACACGAAATCTCCTTTATGCAAATAGGTGCACTGGACTCCTATCACGTTTCAAATCTTAAATTTAAATACTTAAAATCTAATTATGTCATTTCATAACAAGATATCCTAAATGTCATTAAAAAAGAAAAATCTCATTTTATCCTTATTTACGTATATAATTAAACCACGTCAACAGTTGGCATCTGATTGTATGACAACTATAGTTCTCAAAGTAAAGTTTTCCATATATATATATATATATATATATATATATATATATATATATATATATATATATATGTATACACTCAGTTTTAATAGTTTAGTTCATTTAAACTTCAGTTGAAACGCTTGAACCTTGAACTTTCGGTTAAGAGGCAGTCAATGCTACTTCAGCTTCGACAGTTTTTTAGTATCGAATTATTGTTTCAACCACCAACATGTCATTATGATTTTATCTATATCTGCTTCTCAGCAAGAAAATCATTACCATGTTTATAAGGCGATTGAAAACTACTATGACTTTTTTTACTTTTAATTTAAATACCAAATTGTTTTATATATTTTCCTTAGTTATGATGGTAACGAAGTATCTATAACAATGGGAATGAACTAAAAAATGTGGTTTCAGTTGAATGATGCACCCTGCAGTACATTGATAACGGGTGAGCATGTGATGGAGTGTAAAAATGAATGAAAAGAAGTGATAGTGAGAGTGATTCTGACAATGTCACACATGTGGAAGCTCATTTTGACCATTTCCTTTGATAGATATGTTTGAACTGCTCCCCAAGCTGCTGTATATAATGGCCACACTAAGACTAACTCAAATACCAACCAAAACCATCTCCTAAGAGACATGGAAGTAGCAGCAAAACCTACACCACTCATTGCCATCCACATCATTCTCATCCTCCTAAACCATGTTTACCTAGTCCATTCCCGAAACCTCTCACCTTCTCCTTCACCTGCACCATTCCGGAATCCTAGGTTAGGTTCATTTCCAGCTGCATGTCAAACAAAGTGCAAGCAGTGCAAGCCCTGTGTGCCAGTTGAGGTCACAATCAAAACAATGGCAGAAGAAGAGAATGAGTACTATCCCATAGCGTGGAAATGTATGTGCCACAGCAACATATTTTCACCTTAGGCAACACTTGCATTTTTTATTTTCACTTGTGATTATGTTACCAAAGTTATCTAATATCTAAACTAGTTTTCCTTCAACAAACACATTTCAATACGTGATCTTAATGAGGAGGGTTTCTATTGCATCAAAAGCAAAGAGATGAGAGGAAGTTGTGGATAGGTTCCTCTAATCATGTTTCCTTCAAGGGCTGTATTTATGTCCCATATCCTTCTCTCATTTACTTGGCTAAATCTATAGAGCGGTCAAACTATAAACCATGCAAATTCATTAATCTATTACCTTAATTTAAAAATTATTTGCTTCTAAAAATATTTCTTTATCAACATTAGTACTAATAAATTTATTTTTTTAAAAGATAAATTTTAAATAAATTGCATACTAAGTATAAATTGAAATAAAGTTAATTTATTTCAAAACAACTTTAATTTTATAAACTTAATAAAATCAAATTCTAAAATTTCCTTATTACTAATAGCTTTGCTCATGATGATTTGATTATAAAACACATTAAAATAAAAGTCACTACTTTAATTGATATAAATATGTTACGGTTAAAATCAGAATTAAATATTAAAAAAGTAAAATTTTAGAAGTTAATATCCCAGGTAAACAATATATAATAAAGATATTTAATATTAAAGAAAAAATGTTTAATTTAATATAATGAAATATATGGTTAGAATTGTCAAAAGTAAGTTTAATTTAATACACACACATATATATATATATATATATATATATATATATATATATTAATTTATATTAAATTATTATATTTAAAATTAAATTTTATTAATATAATTTACATTTAAAAGAATTATTTTTATTTACATTCGAAAAAAATCATTAACTATCATAAGATCAAATTGAACAAAAAAAATTATAAATTATTTAAAATACAAATAACTTGTAACTAACAAAAATTCATTAACTGAGTTATTGAAAGCCTATACACTATAGTATCTATATTTACATATTAAAGTGCTCCTAACAATTACTTACATATTTATAATAATATATATAAGAGAATTTTCTATTTAATTTACACTAATTGTTTGTTTATTTAATCTTAATAATATTTTTAAATATAACAAAAATAATGTTTATGGGTCATGTAAGTGAAAAATGAAATAAAATGGTTATCATCATTGTTATTGAATTTTGTTCTTTCAGTTGAATTAACAACTTTTATAAATTTGAATTGGGTTTTAGTACCTAAAAATTAAAAAAAAAAAAAAGGGGGG
>Ga0209700_102992_pt1 | contig 33214 bp, 16 predicted proteins | sample SiratroredBW_FD_187528 | JGI IMG/M metagenome (GOLD analysis project Ga0209700, IMG submission 187528) | Root nodule microbial communities of legume samples collected from California, USA - Siratro red BW (SPAdes) (version 2) | ecosystem: Host-associated > Plants > Roots > Nodule | place: USA...
AATTCTAATAAAAATAAAAAAAAAAAAAAGAAAAAGATTATTACCTAAGATCATCTTGCCTGCGAAAGACTTACCGAAAACGCCCGTTTTTCTCTTCTTTCTCACTCAAATACATGGAATTGGAATTTTTTTTTTTTTTAAAGCCCATAGCGACCCAAATACAAAATAGCAATAGGTCACAGTTAGGTTACCGGCGAAGCTCAATGGAGTCTTTGGTCCTTAATTAGCACCCTAAAGTAATTACAAGATTAAGCTCTATACGACAAAAACGGTTTTATTTTTTTTTATAACATTGTAATTCATACTAGTATTTTCACGGTAGTATTTTGTTTAAGTAGAGAAAAAATCACGCAAGAGAGTATCCATACTTGTGTTGATACTTGTATTAAAGTTAAAATCAGGTCTATCTTGCACAATTTTAATTAATATATTAAGTAAAATTGTATCTATCTTACACTATTTTTTTATGTTTCATTTATGAATTATTTTATTTTTTTCCAAAAATGAAAAATACATCAATAAAGAAATCATAATAGATGCATACAATTTCTCTTAAGGTATTAATCAAAATTGTGGTAATTGAACACGATTTTAACATTAATATAAAAATTGTTACTGTCATGTACAATTTCTTCTCTACTTAAGTAAAATGGTGCATGTTTAGTTAACATTATATGAAATTGTGTTATGTTAACATGATTTATTTAGGAAAATAATTAAATATTTCAATTTTTTTTAGAAATAAAAAATACATCCACAAACAAATCATGTTAAACGCTTATAATTTCACTTAAGATATTAATTGAAATTGTGACAGTTGAACATGATTTGAACATTAATATAGAGAAAATAGTTTCGGTTTTACATAATTTCTTCTCTGTTTAGATGAAATCGTGTCCAATTAACACGATTTCTTTATAGTAAAATCGTGTATGATTTATCTATTTTAATAATAAAAAAAGAAAATATCCATTTTAGATAATACTGGTGTGAATTACATCATTAAAAAAAATTTAAAAAAGTTACATCTCTAAATTATTTTTATTAAAAACAAAGAATGAAATAAATATAACAAGCCAAGTTACATCTCTAAGTTATTTTTATAAAGAAAATGAAATAAATATAATAATTCATTTGGTTACCTAACCCTTCTAGAAAGCACAAAATGTTACATGGATTATTAGGGGGAGTATCCATCAATTCATCCAAAATCTTAAGCCTATAATCTCATTGGCAAAATTCTGCTTATAAATATATCCCTACAACTTTATGAATATTACATATCTCCTAGTCATTACATATCTCCTAGCCACTTGTAACCAGTACTCCATACCTTTTACAATCCACACATATTAATATATAGTTGAGCAACACCAGAGGACTTAGTACACACATATTAATCTAAATACGAGGTGGACATTTGTGAAGGAACTTATTTTCATTATGTTTGGAAGATATGGATTGTAAGATATAGGGTGACAAGAATACAAACTTTAAAATATATATCTTCTAACACTCTTGTTGTACATATTTTGTAAAAAGGTGAGAATATTTTAAATTTTTTGTTTATATATAATATTATTTTTCACTGTTAAATTAGATTGGAGTTGCCTCAAATATTCTTAGAGGCTTTTATGTTTAATTTAGGTTATTAGACCATAAACATAGTACAAAAGGCTTTTGTATGAAATTCAAAAGCAATTAACTGATTAGAAAATTTTTTACCAATACACTAAATGTTTGGTATTTTATCACTTAATGTTATTAACAACATTAATCTTATAACCCATCAAACTTTAAAATCTAAAAGGAAAGTTCTTCGTCTCAGTCCACAGCATAACAAGAGTAATTCTATTAGAATTATAATTCTTACCCATCATCCTTAAGATTCTGAGTATTATCATTGACAAACTCTCAAATATTCCAAAACAAGGTATTAAATTCTACCAATAAGAAAAGTTTCCCACAGGATTCTTTGTGACATATTTTTTTGAATGTTGTTGCTACTTCTTTTTCTTAGATTTTGAGATCATTGGTTGAGAATTACCATCCTCTTCACGTTTGCTTGACAATTACATTTTTTTTTTAACACCTTTCTTAAAAAATTATATATATATATATATATATATATATATATATATATATATATATATAGATTATATTATTTTAATTTTTTGATACCAGTTTTACTTCAAAATAATATACTTTTAATATAATAAAAATATAAATACACATAGTTTTCCTAATAATAATGTGATAATAATAACACTTGTCAATATTCACATGATGTAAACTTAAATTTTCCATGTTTTATGTTCCTCGAACCTGCCCGACAGTCAGCGAACTGAACCTATGAGAGGTGTATTAAAGCACTTACAATTGTTGAGACCAGCCACCTTGCATCGTTGTTCATACAATGGTAACTCATCTCTCGTATCTTCACAATATGTGCCCACAGAGACGGAATCACTACTCAACTTTTGTCAGCAACGAGACCTTCCCAGAGCCATGCATGTGTTGGATGCCATGGAAAGACGCAGAGTCTGGGCCGACGCTATCACCTATTCTGAGCTCATCAAGTGTTGCTTGGCTCACGGTGCTGTCAGGGAAGGCAAACGCGTTCACCACCACATATTCTCAAACGGGTACCATCCCAAAACGTTTTTGATCAACACTCTCATCAATATGTATGTCAAATTCAACCTCTTGGAAGAAGCACAGCTACTGTTCGATAAAATGCCTGAACGAAACGTTGTATCGTGGACCACTATGATATCTGCTTACTCTAATGCCAAGCTCAATGAAAAGGCCATGAGGCTCTTGGTTTTTATGTTTAGGGATGGTGTCATGCCTAACATGTTTACTTTCTCTTCTGTTTTGAGAGCGTGTGAGAGGTTGTCAGATCTCAAACAGCTGCATTCTTGGATAATGAAAGTGGGGTTGGAATCTGATGTATTTGTTCGCAGTGCGCTCATTGATGTTTACTCGAAATTGGGGGAGTTGTTCGAAGCTTTGAGTGTTTTTCGTGAGATGGTCACTGGAGATTCTGTTGTTTGGAACTCCATTATTGCTGCTTTTGCTCAGCACAGTGATGGGGATGAGGCTTTACATCTTTACAAGAGCATGAGCAGAGCGGGTTTTCGGGCGGATCAGTCAACGCTTACTAGTATTTTGAGAGCGTGTACTAGTTTGTCGTTGTTGGAGTTAGGGAGGCAGGTCCATGTTCTTGTGCTAAAGTTTGACCAAGATCTTATCCTCAACAATGCCCTTTTGGATATGTATTGTAAGTGTGGTAGTTTGGAGGATGCAAAGTTCATTTTCAATTGGATGACCAAGAAAGATGTAATCTCGTGGAGCACCATGATTGCTGGGTTAGCCCAAAATGGTTTTAGTATGGAAGCACTCAATTTATTTGAGTCCATGAAAGTGAAGGGTCCAAAACCAAACCATATTACATTTATTGGGATTCTGTTTGCGTGTAGTCATGCGGGGCTAGTAAATGAAGGTTGGGTCTATTTTCGATCTATGAAGAACTTGTACGGGGTAGATCCTGAAAGAGAACACTATGGGTGCATGCTTGATCTTCTAGGAAGAGCTGGAAAACTTGATGACATGGTTAAGTTAATTCAAGAAATGAATTGCGAGCCAGATATTGTTACGTGGAGGACTTTGCTTGATGCCTGCAGGGGACATAAGAACGTGGATTTAGCCACGTATGCTGCTAAGAAGATTCTAAAGTTGGATCCACAGGACACAGGAGCTTATGTGTTGTTATCTAATATTTATGCAACTTCAAAAAGGTGGAATGAAGTTGCAGAAGTTCGGAGGGCTATGAAAATAAGGGGCATAAAGAAAGAACCTGGATGTAGCTGGATTGAAGTCAATAAGCAAATACATGTTTTTATTTTGGGAGATAAATCACATCCTCAAATAGATGAGATCAATAGACAGTTGAACCAGTTTATTTGTAGGCTAACTGGTGCTGGTTATGTACCTGACACAAATTTTGTACTACAAGATCTTGAAGGGGAACAGAGAGAAGACTCTCTTAGATATCACAGTGAGAAACTGGCAATTGTTTTTGGTATCATGAGCTTTCCAAAGGAGAAAACTATTAGAATATGGAAGAACCTAAAGATTTGTGGAGATTGTCATAAGTTTGCAAAACTTATAGCAAAGTTAGAGCAACGACATATTGTAATTAGAGACCCTATTCGATACCATCATTTTAGAGATGGGGTATGCTCCTGTGATGACTATTGGTAGCAGATGAGAAGCACATACGACGATACAGAATCTATGACAACTTCTAGCCTTTAAGCAGCATACTTGACTCTACAATCAGCTGATATTTATACGACGATAAAGTGTCAGCAGTAGCATTGCTGTTAGTTAATGTCAGGTTGAGTAATCTTATTCTTTACTTTTATTTATTTGTTTGTATATTTTTCTTGGCTTAATTTAAATTTTGTTTCTTATAATTTACAAAATCCACAATTTTAGTTCCTAAATGTTTATTGTCATGTCAGCGTACTACAATAGAAAGACGTACTCCAATAGAAAGACCTTATATGACCCAAATCTTAAACTTATGACCTTGGGTATGACTCTTACATTGGAGATGCTCCTACAATTGCATATTCTCTACACCAAAAGTTTGTGTCCGAAAGGAAGAATCGCACAATATTTAGATGACAACATCAATGCTAAAAGAGATAGATTTGCCTAATGTTTTCTGTGTTGAAACGATATATACTCTCGTCTACATACTTAACAAATATCCAAGTAAAGCAATTTAAGACAATACATCAATCAAAGTTTGGAGTGTGCAAACACTATCAACTAAACAATCTAAGAGTTTTTGGATCTATATCCTACATATATGTCCTCTTTATCTAAAAGGATACAAATTAAAAGACAAGACTATATGAGGAATCTTTTTGGATATAACGTACAATGGGATATAACGTATATAAACATGTTTTAATACGGTTTTTCATAACTATTTTCAAAAGAAAAAAATTGATAAAATAAATAAACTTTTCTATATGATGTTAAATTAATTTATTAAGAGAATATTAAGCTAGTTAATTATAGTCCCAAGTCCTGCATTATGTATGATAAATATATTTTTGTTCATAGAGTATTTAATTTTGACTTTTTTATTCTGTAATTGATAATAAATCTATTCTTTTAAATGAGATTTACTCAATCAAAGATTAATTGGACCTTATTTGATATTATTGATTAAACTTGAATTTTAAGCATATTCTATTACTTTTATTGTTTCTAATTATTTATAGATATTCCATGAGTTCTAAATCTAATCAAATCTTTTTGCAAAGATATTCTTTGAATTTTTTATAAAGACAATCTTTTAAAATTCTTACTTGATTTAGAACAAATTTCCTTCAAATATTTTGTAAATATCAAAAATAAATTTAGAAAACAAAAATCTAAAGCTTTACTAGAATGACGATATTTATAAAAGTAATCTTTTGTACATAAAGAAAAATCTGATGATAATTGTAATGATCAATATATAATAATTAAAGTTGAGTTAATTTGGTAAAAAAAAAAATATTATAAATAGAGATTAAACACGTAATAAACACACATCACAACATAGTATAAATTCTAATTTTATTTTCCTTTATAATTATTGTGTTTTAGTACATTATGATTTATTGTAAGGGTACCCAAATGAATATGCAAGAATTATATCGAGGCTAAAAAATAAACGGATATTTCAAGATAAAATAACAAATCTAAACATTATTTTGATAATCAATCTACCTTCAGGAAAGCAAGATTTAACACTATCTTGGGCTTCAATCACGGTAATCTACCCTTTACTTTGTGTCCTTCTATTGAATTGCATGTTAAAGAAGATTCATTGCATGCTCTTGCTAACAGAGTCGAAAGGAGATTTTAAAATGGGAAACACAACAACTATCTGGGAAGGTACACCTCAATACCGTTAGTCATCCAAAGTATGTTATTATACTATTGCATATTTACATATGTCTTCAAGTTTGTTAAAGAACACTAATAGATAGATAACGAATTTTCTCGATATATATATATAACTTAAACTATGTATGGAAAAAATATTTTATTTATAATAATCACACTTACTGCATTCTCATTACCTCTATTTATAATAATCAAACTCTTTAAAATAAGAAAATAAAAAATATTAAAATGAATAAGAATATTCTAAAACTCCAGAGATAATGAGAATATCTTTATTTTAATAATGTGCTATTTATGATACTCTCCTCAATAATTTCCAATTTACTCACAAAATCCTAGAATGTGAGTAATTAGTGAAAATAGGTGCTATTTGAAGTTTAATATGGACATAGTTGTAGCGACAAGAACTTTGTTAAGATTATCTTCGATGATGTATACTAGTTTCAATATATAGTTGTAACGACAAGACCTTTATTAAGATTATCTTTGATGATATAGGCTAGTTTTAATATGTTTGGTCTCTTGTACTATATTATTGACAATGTTTATATTTAACTTGTTATCAAAATATAATTATATAGGAGTGTCAATATTTATTTAAGGTTATTTAATATGATTTTCATTTAGAGTCCTTCAAACACACCTTAATCAAGGACTTAAAATCTAGCTTTTATGCTAGAATGAGATACTTTATCTGCATAAGAAATATATGGTTATGTGATAAATGCATAAGTTTTTTGATCCAACTCTGACATTTGAGTTCTTTTTACAGTAAGCTTTCTTCATTTTAATTATATGATTATGTTAAATTCTAGATATTCTACATTCTGATTCTTTGAGGAGATAAAGTAAACATTTATTTTAAAAAATGAAAATCCTCGTTATGGAATAAAAAACCTTTATTATAATAAAATACTTGAATTTTCGCATGTATTTTATTTTAAATTAGATCATTAATTTTTTTTTTCTTGAAGTCAATTTTTTTATTTTTGTCATTTCCTATAATGAATTTACATGTAACGATGTAATTTATAGATAAAGTATAATCTTCTTAGTTTTGTTTTGTTGGTAAGAAGTACTTTATTATTTCTAATATGTGTTTCTATTATATAGAAATCTCTACTACACTCCTTCTAAACTTTCACTAAAAAAAAAGTCATGACAGTTAAAATATTGATTAAACCCTATACAAATTAAATGTATTCTTTCAATATACTTAAATTATATAGTATTCTATTTTGAAGAAGTGTGGCAACACACACGGACTACTGATTATAGAATCGATCGGTCAACAAGTAGCTATCACATGGTAGAAAAAGAAAAAAAAAGGCGACAATTGGGCAATGAATCAATCGCTAATAATCTGCTTGCCAGCTTCATTAATGAAGCATTTGACCCGATAAGCTGTTGAGATTGCGTAGTTTATATTCAGTATCAGATTTTTTATTTCTATAATGGTAAGAAAACAGGAATCTTACAAAACTTCCCGTGAAGACATCTGAGAATAATCCAAACACAACGATGTTTATGGGAGCCACAAGCATCATCTCCATTTGTTTAATGCTTTCTATTTCTTTTATGTTAATGGACTGTAGTTGTGCCATGCTTTTATTAATAACAGAAAAAAAAAAATCAGAACAAGTATTAAATCATGATGCTTCATGGAAAGAAAGCGAAATTTACTAATATCAAACTCTTAAAAAATTGTACAGAAAAATGCACGAGTACAATTGTGCTGACAAAGAACAAGCAAGATAGTTTGACAATCACGTGTCCCCGAACAAAGTGCCGCATTTAGAGGGAATGCAAGATGTAGTTGAAACACACGGGTCTATATGTATGTGTCGTAGTTTTCTCTTTGGCTCTGAGACGAGATATATCTAATCTTGTTTTGACAATTCAAACTGTGGGTGTTCCAACTTTCAAAGCGCGGGGAAGAAAAAAAAAATGCTCTAGTAAGAAAACTCCTTTTCATAATCAATAACTGTTATTACCCCCATCAGTGGTACCTACCGAACCAATGGAAAATTTAAGTCTCTTGCCATCTGTGGTTTTGCTTTTTCTTCTTCTCAATGTGACTACTTCGGTGGCAGCACCGACAGCAGAATCTGTGTACACCTCTTTCCTCCAATGCCTCACAAACTACACAAAATCTCAAGACCATGTTTCCGACATAGTTTTTGCTCGAACCAACTCATCCTTTTCTTCTGTTCTCCAAGCCTACATTCGCAATGCCCGATTCAACACCACTTCCACACTCAAACCCTTGCTTGTTGTCACTCCCTTGGAAGAACCCCATGTCCAAGGTTCTGTGATTTGCGCCAAAAACATTGGGGTTCAACTCAAGATCAGGAGTGGTGGACATGACTACGAGGGCATCTCGTATGTCTCCGACCAACCCTTCATCATCCTCGACATGTTTCAGTTCAGGAACATCACAGTGGATGTGCAAAACGAGGTTGCTGTGGTTCAAGCTGGTGCCACGCTTGGGGAGCTTTATTATAGGATTTGGGAGAAGAGTAAAGTTCATGGCTTTCCTGCTGGGGTGTGTCCCACTGTTGGTGTTGGTGGCCACTTGAGTGGAGGAGGGTATGGTAACATGTTGAGAAAACATGGGTTGTCTGTTGATAATATTGTTGATGCTAAAATTGTTGATGTCAAGGGTAGGATTCTTGACAAGAAGGGTATGGGGGAAGATGTTTTCTGGGCTATCAGAGGAGGGGGAGGAGCAAGTTTTGGAGTCATCTTATCATACACTGTTAAACTTGTTCCAGTGCCTGAAATTGTTACTGTTTATAGGGTGGAAAAGAGTATGGATAAGAATGAGAGTGTCACCGAGTTTGTCTTGCAATGGCAGCAGGTGGCGCCGCACACTGATGATAGGCTTTTCATGAGGCTGCTGTTGCAGCCTGTGAGTTCTAAGGTTGTGAAGGGCCAGAAAATCGTCAGAGCCACTGTCATGGCTTTGTTTCTTGGAGGGGCTGATGAAGTTGTTACATTGATGGGGAAGGAGTTTCCCACTCTTGGCTTGAGCAAGGAGGATTGCACTGAATTGAGTTGGATTGATTCTGTGATTTGGTGGTCAAATTTTGACAACACCACAAAGCCTGATGCACTGCTTGACAGGAATGTAAATTCAGCAAGTTTCCTCAAGAGGAAATCTGATTATGTTCAGAAACCAATTTCCAAAGAGGGTTTGGAAGGGATATGGAAGAAGATGGTTGAATTGGGGAAAACTGGGTTTGTTTTCAATCCTTATGGAGGGAAAATGAGTGAGGTTTCATCTGATGCCACGCCCTTTCCTCACCGTGCAGGGAACCTGTTCAAGATTCAGTACTCGGTGAATTGGGATGAACCAGGAGTTGAATTGGAAAATAATTTTACTAGACAGGCTAGAATGTTGTATAGTTACATGACTCCTTTTGTGTCCAGTAATCCAAGAAGTGCATTCTTAAATTACAGGGACCTTGATATTGGTACCAACAGTTTTGGAAGTAATAGCTACAAAGAAGGATCTGTTTATGGAGTCAAGTACTTCAATGACAATTTTGACAGGCTGGTCAAGGTCAAGACTGCGGTTGATCCAGAAAACTTCTTCAGAAATGAACAGAGTATTCCAACTCGTACAGGTTAGTAATATAGATGATCAAACAATGAAACTGATGCACTTGTTAGTTCCTTCTAAATTGCTTGGCCTAATATTAATAGTTCTTACTATTTTAGTAAATAATTTGATTATGATAGTGTGGAATTTGGGTGGTTCAAGAAATTGCATGACTTTGATTCCTTCTGATGTGAATTTCAGCTGCACTTGGCTTTGGTAAAAACCTTACACATTATGCAATGTAAAACATGATTTATTTAGTATGTGATTTTCTGGAATGAATCATTAGGAACTCTAAGTTACAGGCTATAGTAATAATTTTTCTTCTTAGTTGTTACAATCTATTTATTAGTAATAATTTTTCTTCTTACAAGTTACAATCTACTTAAAAAACAGAAGAGCAAAAAATTAATACCTTTTAATTGTATTATAACTTAATAGTGTGATCTCTTCTAACCAAAAGTTAAGATTGCAGACGTGCAGTACTCAAAGTTCTAATGTCATTTCTTCACTGATTGCAGGATTGAACACTGGTGCAAGTAAATCTGGTGCTTCCAAATTGTCACACTTCAGCCTTTATTGGAAACTGATGGTAAAGGTGGGAGGGTTGCTCATCCTTGAATTATTCATATGATTATTGTAATCAAATATGGAGTTAGAACAATTAGGTTGTTTTACTTTTATCTTTCCCTGCAAAGAAAAAAAATGTATATCTAGCTCTTTTGTGTATTGTGAGTTTTCAAATTGAAGAATGTTTGTTGAATAATCCAGCAGAAATGATAAGTTACACTCAAGTAAATTTTTCCTTTGGAAAGAAGGGAAACCATTGAAGTGTAGAAAGTGGTTGCTAGATAATGATCTGATTCAAAATTTACTGTAATTGTACGTGAGGTATATATAAAAATCTTAAGATAAGATTAAGATATCTATTATTTTAATTAAAGTTAGATATTAAGATAAGATATCTGTAATTTAAATTTAAGTAAACTGTAAGATAAGATATCTAGAACTTGATTATTCAATTAGGTCAATAATCCAATATGAAAGTAAGGCCCCAAAAATTGAGCTTCTGGTCAAAGAATGTTAGTGAAACCGAGCTGAATGAATGAATTGCCTCCACTATGAAAACTGAAAGGACCATTGAAAATATTGTTGCTAATGGCAATTTGAACGTGTAACGTATTACAATATTTTCTATTACTTGCATCACTTTATTAATTTTAAAAATAATTAAATTAATTAATAATATTTTATTAATAATTTATTTCAAAAAATAGATAAACTTAACTTAATGTCATTAGAATTCATTTCATTTAAAACACATCTTAACTTAGATAAATGCTGTAGTGATTATTTTTATTCGTAAATTGAAAAAGACAATAAAATTTATTCATAAAGAGCTAACTATTAAAAAAATCAGGATAAATTTTGGAACATAAATAATTATTAATATATAACTGCAACTCACACTGTCAAAGCATAAATATAATTGTCCATACTTCAGGCAAAGGTAATAATAATATACATGTATAGACACACTGCGTATAAAAGCGTTTCATGTACAAATTTATTTTCCAAAAAGAGAAAAGAAAATAATATCGATTTTTACCATTAACTATACACTTTGAAGCCTTCTGCATCTGCTGCTATCACAACTGATGTTTGGTGTCTGAAGCTATATGTTAAGTGAATCTCGGCATATCAAAGAAAAACTAACTGTAAAAAGGTTTGAATAAAGTTTAAAAATACAAGACATATTTTTGTTTAAAAATTATAAAATACCTTATGAATAGAGCATATTTAATTAGATGCTCGAAGCGAGTCATCTTTTAAGGTTTTATAAATATGTTAACAAAGGTTTTTCTTAAAAACGTTTATAGAGACCACTAATTGTGAGTAATAGAAAAAGATAATGGATACTTAAAGATTTTACGTTGGTTCATTTGAAATATGAGTTATCTCCAATTATCTAATGTTAATGTAAAGAATTTTATTAAACAAATAAATGTTTACAAGTATTTATACTATTATTTTTAGCTTACAAAAGGATACAAAGTTTCTTAAAATTAAGTATATAATATTTTTATAAGCTAAATGTACAAAGTCTCTCCAAACTACACAACAATTTACAATGTTTTATACTCAATCAAGTGAATACAAAATATAACACTCATTGTTTAGAGAATAACTTAATGTGATAAGACTAATTTACTATCTATGCAGTATTTGATAATTTGTTTGAAAGATGACATTTTTTAAGCACTAGAAGCTACGAAAAAAATGAAGGAATTGAGAGTTTTTACATGTATAAAAATTTTGCGTAAAGGTTTCATCAAGTTATCATGTGAAAGTGAGTTTCTATTTACAAGAGTCAAGAAAATATTTGTTTAAAGTCGTTGTTTATGCATTGTACTTAGTGATAGAACTTTTGAAAGTATGTTTTAGTTTGATATTTTACTATTATACTGTATTGTTGAGTTATAAAGACATACTGTATATGAGTAGTTATGATGAAAACTGACCATCCAAATAAAATGTACAATGTTCATTGAATAGGTTATGCATGTGTTAGAATCTCCTTTGAAAAATGTGAGATGTTCTTCAAAACTTGTAAACAATCTTCTTAAGCGTCCAATGTGTCATTGAAGGTGCTTGATAAGATCTTAATCATTTAACTCTTCAATCTTATAAAACTTTTGGATAAATCATCTCATGATACTTTTTCAAGACTTTAATAAAGTTCATATAATTTGCAATTAGTTTGTCAATACCGATTTTGTCCGGATAAAAATATACCGTTTTTATTATTAAAAATAATTTATTTAATTTTGTGGGTGCTTTAATCAAAATAAAATAAATAAATAAATTTTTTTTATTGAAATTTATTGTTAGAAAAGAATTAAAGAGTATTTAAAATAATTAAGGTTTAAGTGAGTATTTAAAACTTATTAAATAATTAAAAATAGAATAAAAAATGGTTGCCACGTGGCAAGCTAGGAATGGAGAGGATTTGTGAATGGAATGGGTTGGCACATGGCAAAGAGAGTGAAAAAGAAAACGGAAATCAGTTGGAGAGGAGAGAGAATTGATAAAAGGAGAGCGGGAGCAAAAGAGAGAGAAAAAGGGAAGGAGAAACGAAAGCTGGAGAAAGGAGGAGGATCAAGAGGAATTTAGGGGAAATTGAAGAGAAAGAGAGCATTTTCGAAGTATAGGTGATAGAGCAAACATATTTTGCCTTCAACGGGTATGCATTTTAATCTATAATTTCACTGGTTAAGAACTGAAGTTGCAGCATCTTATTATCATTGTTCATATGCTCTATGTTATTTTGTGATGTGTGAGTATGGATTGATTTTAAATAATGTTTATAGTTGAATTGGAACAAGTTATATTTGGATCATTATGTGTAAATAATTGGTTGAACCATGATGTTAGTGAAATACGCCATGCTCACTGGTAATTTCACTGTCATTTTTGAACTTTCAAACGTGCACCCCAAACCCATACTGCAACCACCATTTTTTTTCTCTCTTTGTCAGATCTTGCTAGCTAGCTATGGTGGTACTATTGGTACTCGAGTCTGTTCCAAGAGGTTATCTACAGAGAAATACCTACTCACTCCCAACCTCTGCATACACTCGAAAATGATGTTCTCCCAGTCACTTCCCCATCCTAATACTTCCACTCATACCCATCCTCTCTGCTATCTCTCTCTCAACCCCACGCACCCAAATAATTACACCTTCACAAACTGTGGCCACTGCCATGGGTAACTATGCCCCTTACGCACCTCCAGATCTCGTGAAAACTTCTTCAATTATGTCTTTCATCTTAACAATCTTATTACCTTCTCTGCTAGCACCATATCCTCTCTTGCACTTCCAAATAATACCTCCTCGATGCCACGTCTCCTCTGAGCCATCATAACAGCAGTCATCCCATTTCTTCACCCACATCTAAAACCTCCTAACCACCCATCGCTGCCCTCTGCTTCACCACATACTTCTTCGCCAACCTAGCCAAACCTCTTTGCTAATCCATTCTTCTCCCCTTTCATCACCTTCCATACACTATGTTCTTCAATTTCTAATCACCATAACAACAGCTAACGAAACCATTAGCCTTCACCATCATCTCTTAATTACCACCAAACCATCATCTTCCTCACCCCTCTCTCCATCGCCTCCACCAAACTACCACGAAAACTGCCACCATCACCTTCCTCTCCTCTTCCGCATGCCACACTCTTCCCAGGCCCCAGACAATGCAACAGGAATGCACCTCCAAGTTTACCATGCAGCCACTTTCCCTTATTATTCTCCTCATCGAATCACCCTCACAGAATCTCACAACCCCTCCATGATACCTTCTATCCCCAGCCACCTTCTCCCTCCACCTCAACTTTGCCAAACGCCAACCATAGACCTTACCCTTCACCTTCTTGCTCAGCCTCACACACCTCCATAGCAGCCCTTCCTCCCGAGTCACCATACTTCCCATAGCCTTATCACGTCATTGATATTCATCTTGTAGCAACTATCCAAATCTCCTAACCATCATGCATGGCCTTCATCCAGTAACTACAAAATCATTGAGTTATGTCACTATGCATGCACCTGTTGCACCATCATCAATCACCAAGAACCAGCACCTATACCCACCAAGGCCAACCTAACTCTTGAACTCCCACCTAGCCAAACCTCCCCACCCTCACCTCCAAGTCACCAACTTATTTGTAACCTCTGAAACCTCCTAATCTACCTCCACGTTTTTTCCCTCCTCCACTGCTGTTATTTCATATTGTCATAAAATAAACTTAAAATAGGAAGATTGTTTTGCTATTGTCGTTTGGTATTCCCATATTAGCATTAATATTTTTGGGACATGCGTGGTAGGACTATTTATTAGGACTCTTGATCTATCTTTGGTATTCGAAGAGGCAAACCTTTTTGCCTATATAAACCATGTAAGTTTGTATGGAACATATACAGAAAAGAGAGATTAGAGAAACTTTGCTTTGAAATACTTGCCTTCTTGTTGCCAACAAATTGGTATCAAGAGCTATATGCAAGGTGAGCGTGAGAACTGACCTGCTACGAGAGAAAGTGTTGACGTGTGCGTAGACCGAGAGCTGTGTGAGTTAAGTGTAAACATTTGAGAAATATAGCAGGTCTAACTAATGGCATCTCGCTACCCAAATTAACGAAAGCTGTCAACTACGACTTCTGGAAGGTGCAAATGAAGGCTCTTTTCGGCTCCCAAGATAACTGGGACGTGGTCGAGAATGGGTATGACGAGCCGACAAACACTGATGGGTATTCAAATAACCAGCTGAATGCATTGAAGACCATTCGAGCAAAAGACAAGGCGACTCTGTATTTATTATACCGAGCTGTTGACGAATCCGGATTTGAGAAGATTTCCAACGCCATATCTTCAAAGGAGGCATGGGATATCCTAGAAAAGGCAAACAAAGGAGATGAGCGTGTGAAGCAAGTACGACTTCAAACCCTCAGGAGTGAGCTGGAAAATATGCAGATGAAGGAATCAGAAGACATATCCGAGTTCATTACTCGAGTGGAGACCGTGGTAAACAAGCTAAGCTTGAATGGTGAGAGTCTCTCATCAAACCGAGTTGTTGAAAAGATCTTGAGATCACTGACAGATAACTTTGAGAACATTATGTGTGCAATCGAGGAGTCAAAGGACCTATCAACGCTCACTGTCGAAGAGCTTGCAGGTTCTTTGGAGGCGTATGAACAGAGAAGGAAGAAAAAGAAGGAAGAGTCCCTGGAACAAGCTCTCCAGGTAAAGGCAACTATCAGAGATGGAAAGGTCTTCTATGCTCAGAACACCAGAGGGCGAGGAAGAGGCAGAGGGCAAAGAGGAAGAGGAATATGTGGAAACGAACAACCCAACCAACAAAACTTGCGAGGGCGAGGACGAACTCGGGGAAGAGGAGGTCTGACAAACACAAACAACGATATTGAATGCTACAACTGTGGGAAGTGTGGGCATGTTGCCAAGAATTGTTATTCAATAAAATGCTACAACTGTGGAAAACTGGGTCACATTTCTAAGAATTGTAGGTCTGAGAAGAAAAAAGAGGAACCAACAAATTTCCTCGCCAAGGAGGAAGATGAAGGATTACTGATGGTGACCAACATTCCAGAAATCGAGATCAAACGAAGCTATTCCGATAACTCGGTTTGGTACTTGGACACCGGTGCAAGTAACCACATGTGTGGTGACGAGCGTTTTTTTTAAACACTTACAAATGAGGAGTCGGGATCTGTCTCATTTGGTGATGCTTCGAAAGTAGTCGTCAAAGGCCGAGGAACGATCTGGTATCAACAGAGAAATGGGCGAGTTGGCGAAATTAGAAATGTCTACTATGTACCTGATCTTAAAAGCAACATACTGAGCATAGGACAATTAATGGAGAATGGATACTCAGTTTTTATGAAAGACCGAGAACTACAGTTGAAGGATAAACTTGGGAGACTCATGGCCCGAGTAGAGATGAAGAAGAACCGCATGTACAAACTTGAGTTGAAGATAATTCAAGACAAATGCATGCAACTCGGTGTGGAGGACGAGGCTATGAAGTGGCATTTTCGTTTTGGTCATCTTCATTTTGGTGGGTTAACCAAGTTGGTGGAAAAGGAGATGGTGCTTAGACTGCCTAAAATGGAGTTCGAGAAGAAGTTTTGTGAAGATTGTGTCATTGGAAAGCAGGAAAGAACGTCTTTTCAAGGGGTTCCGAGTACTGAGCAAAGGAGCAACTCGGACTGATCCATACCGACATGTGTGGACCGATAACTCCGGAATCATTCAGTGGTAAAAGATACTTCATCTCTTTCATTGATGATTTCTCAAGGAAGGCATGGGTTTATTTCCTAAAAGAGAAGTCCGAGGTTTTTGAAATATTTAAGAAGTTTAGAGTAATGGTAGAGAATGAGACAAACAGGACGATCAAAGCAATCCGATCTGACAGAGGAGGCGAGTTTACTTCCACTGAGTTCAACAAATACTATGAGAAACATGGGGTCAGGCGATTCATAACTGCTCCATATTCTCCGCAACAGAATGGTGTGGCAGAACGGAAGAACTGAACTGTTCTTGACATGGTTCGATCTATGCTAAAAGGGAAGAATTTGCCGAAAAAGTTCTGGGCAGAAGCGGTGCAGTGCGCAGTCTATGTGCAAAATAGATTTTCACATGCAAAGCTAGGTGAGAAGACGCCATAAGAGATCTGGAGTGGCAAGAAGCCGAGTGTCTCTCATCTGAAGGTATTCGGTAGCGCTGCCTATGGGCAAGTGCCGAGCCAGCACAGAACAAAACTGAAGGATCGGAGCAGAAAATACATCTTTGTTGGCTATGATGAGAAATCCAAAGCTTACAAACTTTTCGATCCTGTTAACAATAAAGTAGTGGTGAGCCGAGATGTTCATGTGGAAGAAACAAAGGCATGGAGTTGGAGCAACTTGACCAAAGAAGGAACCAGTTCGGAGGTTGTTGCACCACCAACATCAATAATCACTGAATCCTTAGATGAAGAAGCCGAGCCCCAACTACCAAGGACGAGAAGACTACAGGAGATATACAACACTACAAATGAAATTCATGTTGTATGTCTCTTGGCTGACTCCGAAGACATGAGTTTTGAGAAAGCTGTCCAAGATGAGAAGTGGAGAACAGTCATGGATGTGGAGATCGAAGCAATTGAATGAAACAAAACATGGAAGCTGATCGACCTTCTTGAAGGAGCTCGACCCATTGGGGTGAAATGAGTGTACAAAAAAAAAGTGAAGGCTGAGGGAGAAGTTGAGCGTTACAAAGCTCGACTAGTGGTGAAATGTTACAAGCAGAAGGAGGGGATTGACTACGATGAAGTCTTTGCACCAGTTACAAGAATGGAGTCAATCCGACTTCTGATCTCAGTGGCCGCTCAGAACCAATGGCAGATTCTGCAGATGGATGTGAAGTCAGCTTTCTTAAATGGAGAGCTGAAAGAGGAGGTGTATGTCGAACTACCACTTGGGTATATGAAAAAAGGAGATGAGAAGAAAGTGCTGAGGTTGAAGAAAGCCCTTTATGGGCTAAAACAGGCTCCTCGTGCCTGGAATGAGAGAATTGATAGGTATTTCAAGAGGAACGGGTACGAGTAGTGTCCATACGAGCATATGTTATACACAAAGAAGTCAGAAAAGGATATGATGGTAGTTGCTCTTTATGTCGATGACCTCATATTCACCGGGAGCAATGCAAGACTAATCAAGGAGTTCAAGGAGATAATGCATAAGGAGTTCGAGATGACAGACTTGGGACTAATGAAGTATTTTCTCGGCATAGAGGTGAAGCAGTCGGAGGATGGGATTTTCATATCTCAAGAAAGATATGCTTTGGAAATCTTAAAGAAATTCAAGATGGTGGATTGCAACCCGGTTTCAACTCCAATGGAACTAGGCACAAAACTTTCAAAATTTGATAATGGAGAACGAGCTGATCCCGGGAGATATCGGAGCCTAATTGGAAGTCTGAGGTATCTTACAAGTACCAGACCCGACTTAATGCTAAGTGTTGGAATTGCAAGCAGATTCATGGATGATCCGAGCTATACACACTGGAAAGCCTTGAAGAGAATTTTGAGGTATATTCGAGGAACCCTATCACTTGGTCTTTTGTATACAAGGACGGATGACTACCGACTAGTGGGTTACTCGGATAGCAACTGGTGTGGGGATATAGATGATCGGAAGAGTACATCGGGCTATGTGTTCCTACTCGGGAACACAGCTTTCACTTGGTTGTCAAAGAAGCAACCCATTGTAACTCTATCAACCTGCGAGGCCGAGTATGTGGCAGCCTCCTAGAGCGTGTGTCATGCAGTTTGGCTTTCAAATCTGCTAAGGCATTTGGGAATAATTAAAAAAGAAGGGACTGTGATTCGAGTTGACAACAAGTCGGCGATCGAGTTGGCAAAGAACCCGGTCAATCACGGAAGAAGTAAGCACATTGACGTCCGTTTTCATTTCATCCGAGAACAAGACAGAGAAGGGAAAGTCAAGCTGGAACATGTGGAGAGTCGTGCCCAAGCTGCGGACATGTTCACCAAGCCACTGCCAACCACATTGTTGGAGAATTGTAAAAGGCTGATTGGAATGAGAGATAGAAAGAGTATTTAAGTTTAAGGGGGAGATTTGTCATAAAATAAACTTAAAATAGGAAGATTGTTTTGCTATTGTCGTTTGGTATTCCCAGATTAGCATTAATATTTTTGGGGCATGCGTGGTAGGACTATTTATTAGGACTCTTGATCTATCTTTGGTATTCGAAGAGGCAAACCTTTTTGCCTATATAAACCATGTAAGTTTGTATGGAACATATACAGAAAAGAGAGATTAGAGAAACTTTGCATTGAAATACTTACCTTCTTGTTGCCAACACATACCTCCCAACCTTGAAAAGAGTCATGCGTTGCTCTCCCATGCACCTCCAAATATACGTAGCCATCACCCTCAAGAAATCCATAATACTTTCCTCTCTCTCGCTCTCCCATTGCACCTCTAGAGTCACGTCCCTATGCCACAGAACATCCACCAACCACCATTACCTTCTTCTCCTCTCCTATTACGCATTATAACGCCATCAATGGTATTTCCATAGTCACCTAAGCCTCCTTCATTTTCTTCGTTTCCTCCACGTCTTTCCTTCTGTCTCGCTGCGCCTCATAAGCCCACTAAACTCTTCTTCATCAACACACCCATGCACTGCCGTAACTCTGTACCTTGCCACATGCATCGCCGTCGTCACTCCATGCTACCGCCGACATCGACGGTCCCGTGGATGCTTTCCTGCCATCACTTGCGCCAGCCAAGTCCTCCCCTGCCTCGAAGGGGAGGCTCCCATGGTCTCCTAAGGCGCGCATGTGCGCCACCAACCCTATTGGGTTAGTGGGGGTGCTCCCTACACCCCCTGTATTCCAGTCTGCACCTACCACACCTCCCAATTCCTAAAACACCCTTGTCATTAGCAACTGGGCTTGCTTCCTGCACCTCCATCAATTAAAGTTTACACTTGCAGAAATCCAAATTCCAAAAATACCCCTGGGCACTGCTGGGTCTTGATTTGTGTGTTTGTTTCCTGCACCTCCACTAACTAGAGTTTGCACCTACTGGTGTTTGAATTCCAAAACTGCCCTTGGCTAGTTTTCTTTCTTCTTTTTATTAAAATATATATATATATATATATATATATATATATATAAATCTTTTTTTAATAATGATAATGTTTTAAAAGTTTAATTTTAGGTTATGATTTTTTCTAAAAAAAATAATATAATAAATAAATATCAATTCTTGATTTAAGTTCTAAATGACCGCACACGTCATGCGGAATTTAATTTAAGAAGTTTCAATTTTCGTTTGGGATTATCAAAAGGCCGCATGCGTCTATGATATTCCGAAATGAAATGAAATTTTCAAAATTAATAAAAATATATAAAAATTCAAAAGAATAAAATGTCAAGTTTCTCAAAACAACTCAACTTTTTTTTAGAACTACGTATTCCTTGATTCTTCACCCATTAAGGATGTTGATACGTAGGAACAAGGACAATCCTTGTCGGGTCCTTTAATTTAAAAAATTATTATTTTGTTTTTAATTGCATTTTAATTATATTTTTGGGAAAAATAAATATTTTATAAACCACATTTGATTTTGATCATTTGATTAAAGGTACTGTCTTAGGACAGGCGCTGTGGGATGCTAATACCTTCCCCACACGTAACCGACTCCCGAGCTCATCTCTAATTCGCAGACTTTTCCTTATTCTTTTCTTGGTTTTTCCATTGTTTTCCATAATAAACTATGGTGGCGACTCCATTTCTTTCTTTTCATTAGTTTTTATTTCTTTTATTTAGATCGTCATACCCGTCGTGATTTTAGGTCGCGACACAGTTTTTTTTTTTTACTTTAAATATAGCATTTTGAATGAATGTTGACGTGATCACATATAACATGGATATAGTTCAATTTATTGAATTAAGTTTAGATTGTTTATTTATCTTTTATTGATATGTTCATATTCAAATTTACCGTAATAAATAAATCAGAGTCTGACTATTACATAATGCAATGTTGACCATTATTCATGCCTTGCGTGAGAATCGTTCCATCATCCTACAAAGAATTTCTATCAAGAAGATCAAGTTCTTTGCTTTCAACACATTGAACATGTATTACATGTGATCGTTTTAAAACATTATTCATATCATGATTGTTTTTATGAGGTATAACATCATCTATAACTGGTAAAGAGGCAAAAGAATTGGAAAGAGACAAACTCGCATAATGATCAAGATCACCCTTAAGAGAAGTTTGCTTATTTTGATCAATAAATAGAAAGGTTCAACCAGACTTGACATGCCTTTAGGACTATCATCATGAGCAAAACCTGAAGAATGGTGAACTTTCACCGCCACAACATCAACAACAACATCTCTATTAAAAGAAGACTTAGGAATATATGTTATGGAGACCCAACACCCTTATGATTATTTACTAAAATTTTTGGCACAAATCGTTGTTTAGTTTTTAAACTTTTTTTTATGAAGCTCTTCCTGTTTATTATGTCTACAAGAAGAAAGCTTATGACTTAACATTTTACAAAAGAAACATAAAGGAGGAAGTCTTTCATATTCAATATTCGCTATAAAAGCAAAATAGCAAAATCAATACGCTCTACTAAAAGAGGCTAAGGAAAGTAAAAATAAGATCAACATCCATAAGAACCTAAGCAAAAAAGCTTCTAACTTTATCATATTACAATCATCTAATGCTAGAAGAGTTTCGATTCTACGTGTAATTGAATATTCCATGAATACTCCATGTCTTACCTAACATTGTGTCTTAATCAATTTGATAAAGACAAAAACAAAATCTCTCACATACGAAAAAAAAACCTAAAAACAAACTCCAAGATCTAATACCCAAAATCCACTTCATCCTTTCAAGAAAAGAAAAATTCAAACTGATAAAACCAAAAGAATCATTCTGTAAGGCACTAAATAATTTCACACAATTCTTGTTTGGAAAGATTTTTTTAAGAGAATCCTATCATGAAGATGATTTATCATCTATTTTCTTAGACACACCTCCTCAACAATTTAAACAGTAACCAAATTACCCATGGAAATGGAAGCTGATAAAGAAATATATATTGCAATACATTGTTTAATGCTTGTGCGAATGTTTTATCATTGTCTCCAAACAAAATTCACTTGCGGCTTAGAATCACTCGAAAGAAATCTGAGACCAGGCGTTCAAGAAAAGTGCACAAAGCAGCAATACTGCACACAGCCAAGAAATTTGACCCACACCAAAACACCACTCGTCAACACCCACTACCGCCAACGCATCACAACAAGAACCAAACCACAAAGCGGCAATCCAAGATGAATAGCCATGCGTACAACTGCACCCACCACCACGCCATGTAGCCCTGCTCCAACCCTTTTCTCTATATTACTTTAAATATATGCTCCCAAAATAAAACACATTACTAATACATAAATCAATTATATAATTGAAAAATTACACAGCAATTAACAAAAATCAAGTTGAATTGTATCTCAATAGTAAGATAAAACGATAGTTGTTGTTAAACAAATATACGCTATATGTTTGAAAGAAAAATATAAAGATATATTTATTAAATAAAATATACATTTTTACACGCAAAACTTTCATGTAAGATTTGGGCACACAACTAATATGCACTTCACAAATTATCAACTAAATCCCAAGAGTAAAATTTTTTAGTACTTTTAAAATAATATCTTTTAATAATGTATTAACTTCATATATGAAAACAAAGTTGGTAACATACATATACATAAATGGATATTTTTCTAACTCATATCTATTATCTTGTCCAAGACAGATTAGATGATTTAAATCATAATCAAAGCACTTTAGTTAGTTTAGATAGTTGCGCATTTCAACTTTTACTCTTTTAAATAAAAATAATTTTTCATTAACTTAACTAATAAGTATATCTTTTAACACATTAATAAACGGATCCAAGGAAGATTTGAAAGAATAAATTTCAATAGTTTCAAAATGAAAGTTTATAAAAAAAATAGATTATTTAGATTAAGCAAAACATAATAAAAAAAAAAAGAAAATGAGTGAAAAATTTTAAGAAATGCGATATATGTAAGATTATAAATTGTTTTTGTTGTTAAAATAACTGAAAAAAGTATGATTAATTTTATTAGTATGATTGATAAATTATTATTTTTAAGTTGATGAAATTATAAGATTTAATTATTTTTAAATAAAAATTAAATTATTATTATTATTATTATTATAAATTTATTTTGATTATTATAATTTTTAATTTTTTATTAATTTTATTATTATTATTTTATTTTTATATTTATTTTATAATTTTATTAAATTTATTATTATTATTATTACGTTATATTATATAATTAATTATATTTATTTTATTATAATATAAGTGAAAAAAAAATGAGAATTAAGACGTCGACTATCAAACACTTACAACTTACATCTTACAGTTTAATTTTAATTTCAAACATTCATAACAATAAATATTTTGTAATTAATGAAAATAAATCAAAAACACAAATTCATAATCGACTACTTCAGCACATATAATAGATCATGTCTTAGTTTTGTCACACAACATCAATTATCATAATCAATTATTCAATTTGATATCTTACCTTACGTGCGTGTTGTCGCGAAATCCACTATCACGCTTGACTTCACAACACGGTCACGACGGTTATACTACCATCATTATCATGCTTGGCTTCACAACCAGAAAAAAGAAAAAAAACAACACAACACAGTAAAAAATTTGAAGATAACTATGCGAGAAGTTACCTACTCCCCTCACTTTTCGCTGCTTCAAAATCATCTCAAATAAGTGATCCAAACACAAGTGCCGTTTGTTTTTCTTTATCAGTAACTATACGAATCCAAACACAAAGTTATAACTATTAACATAAGATTTAAAAAAATGTTTAAAAACAATTTTAAGTCAAAGTCTTTGACACACTTCTATCTCATTCTTATCCATATTATGGCTATTGTGTACTGATTCCTATACTTAAGATTTATTTATTTGTTTTTCTTACGTTAAATACAGAAGTGTGGTGTTTACATATCTCTCTTTTTTTATAAATATTATATATATATATATATATATATAATATTTATTTATTTATTTTGCGCGCATGTTAGCCCCTGCAACAAAGTTACATAAAATAATTACAAAACGATGAGCACAGGAAAACACTGACAGTTTTGGCATGATTGAGTTATATAAAACCGGGTGAATCATAAAAGTATCTTGGAATTGGTTGATGACAGCGGAACTGAATTATTATGTTGCGTTACTATCTAAGAAGACATAATGGGTGGTCCAACTAGGAACACAAAGTGATAAAAGGAACTAACCCTCTACTAAGCTTTCAAGAATTAGAACAAATGGAAAAGCCAAATTCCCTACCGATCCTTTCTGCTATTGTTCTTCTTCTTCATGTCTCTACCTCTCTGGCCACCACATCAGGAAACTCCTTCTACGCCACTTTTCTTCAATGTCTTCAAACCCATACAAACCAACCAGATCATGTTTCCGACATAGTCTATGCCCAAACCAATGCATCCTACACCTCAGTTCTTCGAGCCTTTGCTAGAAATGCAAGGTTCACCTCCCCCTCCATCCAAAAGCCATTACTTATTGTCACCCCTCAAAGTCAACACCATGTACAAGCCAGTGTGGTCTGCGCCAAAAGCATAGGTGTTCAACTCAAAATCAGGAGTGGAGGACACGATTTTGAAGGTGTTTCATATGTCTCCCAGGGACCGTTTGTCATCCTTGACATGTTCAATTTTCAGAATGTCACAGTGGACATGCAAAACGAGATTGCTGTGATTCAAGCTGGTGCCAGCCTCGGACAAGTTTATTATAGGATTTGGGAGAAGAGTAAAGTTCATGGCTTTCCAGCTGGGGCTTGTCCAACTGTAGGAGTTGGTGGCCACTTGAGTGGAGGAGGGTATGGCAACATGATAAGAAAATATGGGTTATCTGTTGACCATGTAGTTGATGCCAAAATTGTTGATGTCAAAGGTAGGGTTCTTGACAACGCAACCATGGGGGAAGATCTTTTCTGGGCTATCCGAGGAGGGGGAGGAGCAAGCTTTGGAGTCATCTTATCATACACTGTTAAACTTGTTCCAGTGCCTGAAATTGTTACAGTTTTTCAAGTTGACAAGACTTTGGAGCAAAATGCAACTGATCTAGTTGTTCAGTGGCAGCAAGTTGCTCCACACACAGATGATAGGCTTTACTTGAGGCTTGTCCTACAACCTGTTGTGAAGGGACAGAAAACCATCAGAGCCTCAATTGAGGCATTGTTTCTAGGAGAGGCTAATGAGCTGGTCAAATTGTTGGGGGAGGAGTTTCCTTTGCTGGGACTGAAGAAGGAACTTTGTCGTGAAATGAGGTGGATTGATTCTGTGGTTTGGTGGGTTAGTTACAATGATGGCTCATCACTTGATGAATTGCTTGACCGAAGCCATTACTGGGTGCATTCCAACAAAAGGAAATCTGATTATGTTCAGACCCCAATTCCAAGAAAAGGGTTGGAATGGATATGGAAAAAGATGATTGAGTTGGGAAATGTGGAGCTTGCTTTGAACCCTTATGGAGGGAAAATGAATGAGGTCCCTTCTGATGCTACTCCGTTTCCTCACCGTGCAGGGAATCTGTACAAGATTCAGTACACTGTGGGTTGGCAGGAAGCAGGAGGTGCAGCAGAAGAAAGGTTTCTGAACCAGATTAGAATGCTGCACAATTTCATGACCCCATTTGTGTCCAAGAATCCAAGGGGTGCCTACTTTAACTACAGGGACCTTGATATTGGTATCAATAGTCATGGTAAAGATAATTACCAAGATGGACAAGTTTATGGTATCAAATACTTCAAGAAAAATTTTGAAAGGTTGGTGAAGGTTAAGAGTGAAATTGATCCTGAAAACTTTTTCTGGAATGAACAGAGCATTCCACCATATCCAGGGCATAAGAAACTAAACCGATCAATTCATTCAGTTAACATTGCTACTTTTATCTAGTAGATTGGTTTAACTCTTATTACTGTGTATTTGGGGAAATTTTATCCTTTGAGACAAAACTCCTTCATTACTGGCTTTCTCCTTCGCTATGCATGTTTATGTAGCGTAAATATATATCAAAAACAAAATAAATTATGTCATATAAATATTAGTAAAATATTTATAACATAATTTATTGTGTTGGTTTTTTAACATTTTTTTTCTTTTCTTTAGGCGAAAATATGTGACTTCTCTTTTGTTTTTTGTTTTTTTTATTAAGTGTTACACTGTCCATATATGTAACTAGAAGTAAACATGAGAGAAGTACGTTCTTTTTTCTCTTCTCTTAATTAAACAATTTATATTTTTTAATTGTGGTAAAATCACTTTTCAATAAGAGTTTTATCTTTTGACGAAGTTTCTTGTCAAATTTTTATGCATAAAATTATGTAACGGGAGAAGGTTTATAACATTAGATTTACATATTTAATACATAAATTTACTTATTCCTTGCTTTTTAAATTCTATTCATTACATATGTAAAATTGTTAGTTTTAATGGATAAAAATATATTTTAATCCAAAAAAATAAAGTATGGTACCCTCTAGCAGGATTTTAATCCATTAAAACATGTTTTTAATCTATTAAAAACACTAAAAAGTAAATTTCAAATTATTTTAATAAATTAAAAATACATTTTAATAGATTAAACTCATGAGACTTCTAAACCTTAAAATGCTTAAATAAAAGTAATGGATTTAAACAAAACTTTAATCAATTAAAATAATTTTCATTATAAACTAAACAAAATTAAGAATATTTTTATATCTGAAAAAACATTTTAATCCATTAAAATAATGTTGCACATTTAAAATAAAGTTAAAACACTTTAAAATAAATTATCTATTCAATCTAGAAAAATCAATGACAGAGAAACCACTTACAACACTTTTAACATACATATTATAACTTAAACTAAAGTTTACAACTATACTGTAACACATGGGGATCCAATTGTCATTTTCAAAATAAAATGTCAAATTGAAAATCTCTTACAGTCTCTTAAATATTAAATTAATTACTTTAATCAATAATATCACTTACTAATTGTTAATAAATATTAAAAATTAATTATTTATCGCTTGTTCCAAGGTTTAATTAAAGATTTGAAAAAAATGAACGAAACAGATGAACTATAAACTAGATATAAAGGTGAAGCGACTAAAGAATATTTTTGTCTTTATACTTTTTTAATTAAAGACATAGTTATCTTTTAATAATAAATATAGAGGTGCAGGAAGAAGTTAGAGGGGTGGAGGAAGAATTCGTCCTCTTATTCTTCTAAACAAAATGTCCAACAGCTCAAAACAAGATTTTGGCCCATAATAGTGGAGAAACATATAGTTATTTCTTTCTGCACTCATACTTTATCATGTACTCCTATAACTTAAAAAAAGAGTATACTTTTTCTTTTTTTTTCTTTTACTTTTTGAATTAGAATTTTTAAAATGTTAAATTGATTATCTAAGTTGTACATTCTAAAAAGTAAAATTGTGTTCTTGGATAGTATAATCTATAATTATAAAATTAACACCTTCAACAAAGTACGATGCATTAGTCTTTATAGAGTTATCTAACTATAAATCAGGAAACCCATGCCAACCATTGTATGAAAATGAAAGGACATTTCTTTCTGCAACTCCATAATTTACATATGCACCCTCATAAAATTGAATATTCCAAATTTACCTCTACGATATTAAATGGCAGTTGAAGGGATTATTAGTTTTTGTGTTGTGTTGTTATGACTTCTTTGAATGCTTTATGCGCTTCATGCTTGTGGTGGAGTTTGGTGGTGATGCTCGAAGTTTAGAGTGCATATTGCATTGCTAAGGTTGCCCTTTGCTTCTTCATGACCTCTCTTCTACTTTGAGTGGTGCAGGCTTGGTTATTCTAGCTATAGCCCTCTTTGTAGTGTTGTAGTAACTACTGGAGGTACTTATTTTATATATGAAAACCTTTTCTAGATGACTTGTTTTTATCTTCTATTGTAATATATATTGTCTTTAAACTTCTAGATTCAGCTTAAAGTTTGAAAAAGTTAAATTACAAGTGTTTGGTAGAACAAAGTTGTAAGATGATACATAAAAATATAATCAGTTATTGAATTAAATACTAATATTAGGTAATAATTTTAATGGTAATACTTGTTTGAGATAAATCTTATACTGTTCCACAAGCTTTTATCTTTTGAATAACTATAAAACTAATCTTGAATTTATTCATTGTATTCTGCAAAAATGATTGAAAATGATATATTATTCCAGAATCAAACTCAGATTGTTCTTATAAGTTTAGGGTAATGTTAATTAATCGTGTCACATTTATTAAGTTAATGTTCTTCTTTGTAATATGGTGCTTCATTTTACATGTCACACTTATACCAAGTTGATGGAGGTTGCTCTGTTTCTATATTATTATTATTATTATTATTATTATTATTATTATTATTATTATTATTATTATTATTATTATTATTACTATTACTATTATTATTATTATTATTATTATTATTATTATTTCTTAGTATAATGTATGGTATTGGTTGTATTTAAAATATATTTTACAACCTACTTCAATTTTTTCCTCTAATTGAACAAGGAAAATTGTTATAAATAAACTATTCTATTAACCATGATGAGTGCTTAGTGCATGGAATATGTAAAATAAAAAATAAAAAAAAAATAACAATGAACAAGAAAATGTCATAACACAATATAATCAATTTTAATCCTCTTTGCATGTTTCAATCATAAAAAGTACAAATATTGTGCATTCAACCTTTTAATAAGCTAACTCAAACTAAATTTACTAATTCAAAATCCAAAAAGAATTCAGAATAGTTATAATCAACTCAACTATAGTTTCATTTATTTTCAATTCAAAGGAATCATAATTCTAATTGACAACATTGATCACCACATTCTCTACCCATCTGAACTAAACAATTTGAGGAAATTAAATAATTAACTTCTTTTATCTGGAGGTAGTTTATATCTCAAAAGAATCATAACTTGAGTGTTCATCCGCTCCAAAGTAGTATAATAGAACTTTCAAAACTGCTACATAACCAATATCTCCACTTGTCTAAATTACCGCTGCATTCTTCTTCCTCAGTGAATTACGACAACTTTAAGTATATAATTTTCCAAAACTCAGATAGAAGAAGAAAGAATATGATCCACTCTAGCTGAAGTAAAACTTATCTTGATTAAGATTCTAATCCATCTATTTTGATTTATTCAATACCATTTCTTCATAGATATAGTCTAATCATAAAAGAATCATTTATCAATTGAGAATATTAGAAAAAAAAAATTAAAAAGTTTAGACATTTAAAAAATGAAAATTTAATTAAAGTAAATAATAAAATATTTCAAAATTATTTTTAGACATTTTCATAAGAATTTTCATTCTTAATATCATAAATCATGTCTTATAAAGATAATTAAACATCATAATGATTGCAAAAGAAAAATTAAGAAAAGACAACAGAAACCAAAAAAGATAAAAAATAAAGATCACAACCAAAAGATATGGGAACCAAAGATTTAACTGTACATATAATTAAAAATACATTAATATAACAATGGAAATATCAAGACGACATTGATGTAACTTAGATAAACTATTACACTTTTAATAACTTTCTAATGTATGTTTTTTTTAATTTGACCGTTAAATTATAATTACATATAACCTTCATTGTGTGTTAATTTCTTTTAAAATATAACAGAAAATGGTAATTAAATGGTTCATATTTATATATACTTTAAAAATTATGTATTACATCAATTTTAATAGACATAAATGGAGCATAAAAAAGAACTTTTTTAAATAATAAATTTTATTTTGAGTTAGAAAATAAATTATCTAATTAAAACTTATTAAAAAGGTGTGATAATTAGTGTAAATTACACAGTGATTTGATATATTCCATTAATAATGTGTTAGATTTTTCTTACAATGATTTAATATTATCACTTTTTTTTGCACGACTTCTATAGGTCAAACTTTAAAAATTTGTGTAAAACATCTATTCGAGCTTTAATTCAACGACTCTAATACGCTATAAATTATTATAATTAGATATTATCAATTCTTTTAATAATTAAAAGTTGTCAACTTTTAATTAATGTATAATATTAATAATATTAACAATAATAATATTAATCATAATATTCATAATAATAAAAAATTATAATAATAACAGCAATAATAATAATAATATTAATAATTTTATTAATAATATTAATATTAATTTTATTATTATTAATATCAATATTATTAATAAAAATAATAATATTAATATTATTAATAATATTAATAGTAATAATACTAATATTAATAAATAATAATATTATATTAATATTAATAATAAAAATAACATTAATAGTAATAGTAATAATATTCATGATAATAATATTATTATTTACTTTAATAATAATATTAATGACGTTAATATATATATATATAATTTATATTTAAAAATGCAGATGCAAAATGGATATGTAAAAATTTGTGTGGAATATTAGTTTTACAAACAAATTTGTATCATTATATAAAAGTCTATATGTATACGGATTTAAATTTATATATAAAAGTTTTTATGTAATGTTGATTTTATATATAATTTTCATCTATATTTAATATTTGTAGATTACCATAAAAGTTACAGAAATTAGATTTTAAAGAGATTATAATTTCAAAAAAAATAAAATTATTCTTTTATGTAATATTTTAAACTTAAAAACAATTATCATTCTTCATCAATTTTAAATCCTATTTCCTAATACGCCTGAAAAGAAGTCCTTACATACAGAGGTTCATGCTATGAATTAATTTATACATTTTATATTAAAATTATAAGTAATAAATATGCGTTTAAATTTGAATTATAGATACAACAATTAGGCCTTGCTATAAAAAAAAGTGTAATTGGATGCATTGATACGTATAAATCTTTTTATACTGTTTTTAATATATAATTAAAAAAAATATTGAACTCTTTTAATAAAATTAATTTAAAGTCATATATTAGGTAATTTCTAATTAGTTGACATAAAATTATATTGATAATTTATTAATTAAATTTTAAGTATAAATAATTTGCGTATTATGTTTCATGACACATCTTAAACTCACAGAATATTTAAAAGAAAAAAAAATATAAAAGAAATGAATGTATAGAACTTGAGTTAACAAGTTCAAACAAATGTGAAGAAGCATTTTTCTAATATAATGAACATGTTTAAATTATTACATACATTATCAGCAATCAACTCCTCTTGATATTCTTCCATATTTACAAATACTCACCATATTTATTTCTGATGATAGATTGCAGTATTTCGTTGCAGTCCTCGTGTAAATTCCACCGAGACCACATGTATATTCCAATACTTGAATAATGGACAAGTAATCATTCACTAAGACTGTCATTTATATATGGTTTGCTGATTAAAAAAAAAAAAATCATTCACCAAGACTCACCAAATGCTTTTGGATCTTGGCTCTTCTAAATTATCCTTATATAACAATTCCTACATGATCATATTTTTATGATGGTAATTGAATTGAAACTGATCCATGTTCAGGTTAAATGAAGATGATTCAAGTGCAACATTTGTTGTGAAAGGTGCAAAGACCATATGTAAAGCTAATTCAATCAACGCTAGAAAAAATTCTAAGAAAAAACTTTTAACATAGATAACATTCTTTTATAAATTAAAATTAATTTATATGTAAAAGTTAATTTTATATTTTTCATATTTTTTCCCTAAAAGTTCTTGAGAATAAACTCTTCCAATCTATCTTTAATATATTATCTTGACTTGTGGCATGATTAATGTGTGAATAGTTATGATTCAGTTATGATATTTGCATAACTGCTAGTCTAGAAACTTAAACCAATTAGTGTGAATGACATCCAAACAGAAATTATAACAAAAGTTACAAAATAATTTCTCTTATTCTCACATGAATGCAAAAAGATATTTTGAAACAAAATCCTTCTCAGAGCTGAGAAGTCTTTAGTCTGAACACAGTTGCATCCCAGCAAAGATGCCAAGTCTAGTTACCTTAGTGCATTTCAAAGTGGTGCACGAAACCCTAGAGGCAAAACTTGGTGGAGACATGAATAGATATAGAAATAACAATAAATGGTCTATCCCACATATTGTCAAACAATGCTTGCGTGTTAGGTTTGGTGCATGATTTAAGTAGAAGAATTGGCACCATATATATAAAGCTGTAGTACCCTTTCTGAGTTGAGAATAACTTTAAACCGCAAATTATGCTCTAAGTATGAAAGCAGAAAAGGGTTTTGTCCTGCGCATTAACCGGGAGAAAACTTAGTTAATGATTGAAACAAGTGCATTGTGTATGTTTGGTCAGAAACTAAAACTGCATTTTGCAGAGTTTGAGATTTGTGGGTGCGGATGTCTTTTTTTGACGAAACACTCGCAATTATTTTGTGCAGTTTCCCGTTTCCACATTTCATATGGGTCTTCAAATTAAGGTCGAAGTTCAAATCAGTAGGGTCAACCCATGTGCATGTGGGCACCAAAACAAGCCAATATACACATGGTGGTTCTGACTTTTAGGAGTAAGGGAACAAGTTATTCAACTCTTAATCTATGTCAATGATTACATCATAATGATGTTAAAAATTGTTCTGCCATACACTATATGTGATGTTAATTTAGAGTGCACAAAAACTAAGAACTATAGCTATTGAAACCATTTTAAAAAAGAACTTTCCCATTTCTCTTGTTATCTGATTATTTTATCCATAAAGTTTTGAAAACTAAATGGTAATCTCAATTATGTGTGGCACATCTCCATTTCATTTAATTTTCCAAAGTTGGAGTAGTAAAATAAATGCATAGAACCTTGACTCTTGCAATTGAGAGATAGGATCAATCCCATATGTGTTAGGAGTGATGTCTCTGAGTTGAGTGCATCTCAAGTGTATTTAAATACTTTTACGGATGACAGCAGAAGCACGCCCAATATTTAAGTGGAGAAAAATAAAGCAAGTAAATAATACCAAGAAAAATGCACACCGAATTTAACGTGGAAAACCCCCTTTGGTGTTGAGGGAAAAACCACGGGCCAAACTCCGAGAAATGTCCACTATTGTAAAAAGAATTACAATAATATATCTCCTAGTGAGACACTCTCCTACTACAATTGTAGTATTACAGAGCACTATAGAAATGACCCCCAAAAATTTCCAGTGTATAACCAAAACACTCTCTGAAATTTTCTCTCTCACTTTATATATTTATCTATCACTAAATGGTTAATTGTTTACTAACCATGGATGCAATTTTACCAAGGCCCAAGGCCTTTATTTATATGAAACAAAGGGCGGTGCCCTTTCTCTACCCACCGATGTGGGACTTTGAGAGGCACAGT
>Ga0209700_102994_pt1 | contig 33212 bp, 17 predicted proteins | sample SiratroredBW_FD_187528 | JGI IMG/M metagenome (GOLD analysis project Ga0209700, IMG submission 187528) | Root nodule microbial communities of legume samples collected from California, USA - Siratro red BW (SPAdes) (version 2) | ecosystem: Host-associated > Plants > Roots > Nodule | place: USA...
TAAAGAAATAAAATACTGATATATTTGTTTGGAGTATTGAATTGTATTATTACTAAACTGGGTTCTGAATTGACTCTTGATTCTGCTTACTGTTTCATGCAACTGTTCTGATTCAGTAAATTCAAATAAAGATCCAGTCTGTGAAACAGAATTGCATTTTACTGAAAAATATCAAATTGTTTCAAAAAGTTTTGAAATCCAATTCACCCCCCCTCTTGTATTTCAGCCAAAACAGTTTCCAACATTGGGCAACAAGTGTATTAATCCAGATTTTAGTTCAAAATCAGCATCTAACTAGGATATTGAATGTATAAAGGTTGGTAAGTAACATCAGGTGCAACCAATTCTTTAAGAGTTTTATTGTCCATATTATTAGAATGAGAAGAAGTATCTAAACTAACAGTGCGAATATGACTACTCCTACTATTTCTAGAATCTAAAGAAACAGAATCAAATGCATGATCATGTTCAATCTCAGGCTCAAGTGCATGTTCAGATAGTATCCTAGCTCTATTTAACAGATGCAAAGTCTTTTCTATCTCAGGATCATAGACATACAATTCTAAGCCCTTACTCCTAGTATTCATACATCACACATTCAATAAAAATGGAAAACATGAAAAATAAGAAAAATGCTTACAATTATCTACGAAATAGAAGAAAATGGGGAAAATAAGTTCTAAAACACTATCTAATGAAGAGAAAAATCTTAAAAATGAATAAAAAAAAGTGGTCAAAATGGCTCAATTTGGTAGTTTTAGGGTGGTGCCCACCACTTGTGGTGTTCCTTGTTACAGATGCTTTTCTTTATGTCCCTGCAAAAATCCAGCTCAATCGGAGTTAATCAAACAATTCAAAAATACCCTATATACCCCCTTTTGAAAGAAAATAATTAAAAAATAAATAAATAAAAAAAGGATAAACAAATTTTTCACCACTCTAATATGCGCCTAATATATGAAAATTCATGCAAGAAAAATAGAGAACTATGAGGGTCCCTGACAACGACACCAAAATTTGATCCGCACTGTCGAACACGTTCTAAATTAACCAGGAGGCTAGAATTTGCAATATAGCGGACCTAGGTCATTCTTCCAAGGACCACTCAAACGTTCTCAATTACTAAAAATGTAAAACAGTAGCACGGTGGGGAAGGGGTGGCAAGTACGACACTTCAACAAAATAAACAAAGAAAAATGATTCAAGCAAAATAGAGAAGTTCACGTAATGAAAATCAACCTGATCTCTCTTCGGTTCTCCCTAATCCCTTACGGGTTCCTAAATATTATCCCAATTACAGACGTGGGTTAAACAGATCGAAATCCCTGTATCTATTTAACTTCCCAAACACTTTACAATTGCGGAGCATTTTATTGAACACCTAGTGTGCCAAACCAATGAAATCGCATGGTGAGCAACATCATTGGTTCGACTTGATTTCGATTCGGGAACTCCACAATACATTCCAATCGGACTATATTCAATCATTTACAGATTCAATCCAATCATTAAATTTAGCAAACGAATTAAAATAGAAAATGTATACGCAATTACAAAAAAACCAACACAAAACACGAACCTAGGGATAAATGGAAGCAGGAGAACCTTTAGGGACCAGATTGAGTAAAAACCTTAGCCACTCATGGTGGAATGAACACTAACAATAGCCCAAGATAGAAATGCAGAAATTGTATTTCAAAATCTATCCCAAAAACTGCAAAAGTCAACAATGATCCAAGAAGAAGAAACAAGCAAGTAGCCAAAATTGTATTTCAAAATCTATCCCAAAAACTTAGTTGGCGGCTACCCCCTTTGCTCACTATAATATTCAGATTTTAACCTGACCTAAGGTGGCCCAGGCCCACCTATAAGTTTTCCTAATACACCAAAAATACACAGTTTTGATCCCAACTAATTTGGGGTGAAATGACTAAGTTATCCTTAATTGAATATTTTCGCTGAAAGTGTTGTTCAGATTCCGTACGTCAACTTCAAGACTGATTTTGTCCACCTTAAAGTCCAAATTTGGTCTTTGACCCTCTCACAACGTTTGTAGATCTTTGAGTTATCTATAAAACAACACAAAGATCAAGTTAATCGGAGGTCTGTAGCAAACGTTATGGACAAAATACGAAACATGCTCAAGTTTGGAAACATTCCGAAAATTTTATCAAATTGAGTCAAACTTTCAATTAAAGTCCAATAAGCCCAAATACAGTAAATTGGTCCAAAAGTTGTCATTATTATTATCACTATGCATTAGGGAACTGGTTAAAATAAATACATATCAGGTTCCGTGAGGTGTAGCTTTGTAGGCCATAAGCATGCGATTTGTACTCCTCCTGGTCAGTTCTGCGAGGATTAGCTTTCTAGGTTCAAAGCTTTAACTTGTACACCCACGGTAGGTTCTGTGAGGTGTAGCTTTCTAGGCTGAAAGCATGAGATTTGTACTCCTCCCGGTTGGTTCCGTGAGGATTAGCTTTCTAGGTTGAAAGCTTTAACTTGTACACCACGGTAGGTTCCATGAGGTGTGTTCCTACAAAAGGTGCACAGTTGCCAAAGACACAAGAATAGCAATTCATAGTTCTTTATTACTTATACTGCCTTATTAAAACTTCCTTGGCCAAAATCCTCCTTAGGGAAAACATGTCGTAGGTAAGAAAAAGAGTACACTAGGCTATAGAAAATCTAGCTGAAATAAAATTTGAGATGGTCAGCGTTCCATGTGTTGGGGATCTACTCTCCATCTAAATGTTCGAGTCTGACTGCTCCGTTCCCTAAGCTTTCGTGCACCCTATACGGTCCTTCTGAGTTGGGTACGAACTTGCCGTCAGCAGCATCCTTCTGAACATTACTTGTCATTCTCCAAACAAGGTGGCCCTTCTGAAAGTTTCTTGGCTTGACCTTGGCATTGTACCGTCTGGCAACTCGTTGCTTGTAGGCATCTCCTTTTATTTTGGCCTTTTCCCTACGTTCGTCCAAGAGGTCCAGCTCTGTCTTCATGCATTCGTTGTTGAGTGCTAGGTCTTGTAATTGATGTCGTATAATGGCCTCTCCTATCTTGACCGGCAACATGGCGTCTGCCCCGTATGTTAAATTGTATGGGGTTTCCGCTACAGATGTCTACGAAGTGCACCTATACGCCCATAACACTTCCAAGAGTTCATCAACCCACTTTCCTTTTGCTGTGCCTAGCCTTTTCTTTAGTTGTGACAAAATGACTTTGTTCGCTGCCTTAGCTTGACCGTTTGTTTGTGGGTGTTCAACTGAGCTAGTAACGTGCTTCATTCCCAACTCGTCCAAGAAAGGTTCTAACTTTCGATCTACAAATTGCCACCCGTTGTCTGTTATGACCGTATGGGGTACACCAAATCTGCATATAATCTTCCACATGAATGTTTGTACATTAGTGGTCGTAATCTTTGCAAGGGGTTCTGCCTCTATCCACTTGGTAAAGTAGTCAACTACCACAATCAGGAATTGCCTCTGGCCGGTTGCTGGTGGAAAGGGTCTAATAATGTCCATTCCCCATTTGTCGAAAGGCCACGGAGCACTGATCGCCTGGAGATCGGTCAGTAGTTGATGGATGAAGGGCTCATTTCTTAGTAGTTCTTGCACTATTTTACATATTTCGCGCACTCCTGGCTGACGGTTGGCCAGTAGTACCTGACTCGGATTATCCTGGCTGCCAAAGTTCTATAACCGCAATGCATCCCGCACACACCATTATGAAGTTCATTCATCACGTATTTGGCCTGCTCCCTACTTATGCATTTCAGGAGCGGGGTGGTGAATCCCTTTTCGTATAGGTCTTCGCCAATGAAGACATAACGAGCAATTTTTTTTGTGAGAGCTTTATCAGATACAACTTCTCCCTACGCTAAGGATTTAAAGCACTGGTGATAGGAGTTCGCCAGTCCAGTCCTCCACTACCTCCACATTTAAGCAATATTCTCCTAATATGGTTGGACCGTTTAACATAACCCTGATAACGGTGTCGAACCTCCCTTTGCCTTTACCTAGTGCTAAGTTTGACAACACATCCGCCCGCGCATTGCGGGATCAGGGAATGTACTCCACTTTCGCTGACTCAAAGCGACAAAAGGAGATCAATGACTTTTTTGGTAATACCTTGTGTGTACAGTGGGTTCTGTACAATTTGTATAGCTACTGAAGGGTTCAGTAGATTGTTTTTACTACTGGGAACAGGGTGTGCTTGCAGGGTGCAAGTGTTCTATTGTTTGATACTGATCTTGGAGATCATTTCTAGTGGAAATCTTAGCTAGTTTGCAAAGGATTGGATGTAGCCCTTGAGGAAGGGTGAACCAGGATAAAAACTTGCGCTCTTGATCTTTCTTTCCCTTTTCTTGAACACTTATCTTATTTCTGGTGTTTGCGCAATTAACTGTTTCCCGCGTACAATTAATTGTTTTGTCCTAAGTTTGTTAGGAAATCTTTTCTAAAATTGTTGAAACATATTCTGGGTTCAGGATATTTCTTATCTTGATTTTTCAGTCAATCAAGTTTTCAGTGTAATTGATTATATTTCTTTTAACTAGTTTTTCTTGAATCTTGATTTGTATCAACTGGTCATTGTTTTTGCTGAAACTGTTTAATGAACTGTGTTCTGGGTTTTCTGAAATACTTTTCTGACTGTAGTTTATTGCTTCCGCACTTGATCTGATTAAATACAACTAGTATAGTTGATTGATTGTTTTCAAGAATATATTGAACATTAACTGTACGTTTTACAGAAATCATCTTTTAATAGTTTGAATAAAGATTCTTCATCCACTTTTATTAAATTGATCACAGTTTGCGAAAAGTTTTTGAAGTTCAATTCACCTCCCTCTTGAACTCAGGTTGAATTTATTTTACATGATCTACCCGTATAAACCTAAGGAGTTTATGAAAATTTGGAACCATACATGACTTTGACATATACTATAGATCATAAAATTGAAAGCTAGGACACAAATGAACAATTTAAACCGATTAAAATCAAAGAAGACACAAGAAAATTCAAAAACAGTTTGCAACACATATAAGAACACCTAAACAATGTATTTTTAGAAGGTTCAAGAAGATTGATGTGTTTTGAATCGTTTAAATTCAACTAAAGCACTTTCAATTGGTGGAAAACATTCAAAACATGTAAAAAAGGATGTAAACAACACAGAAAGTGGAAACAAAATGAGAAGGGGTCAAGAATTTAGCTCTTGAAGACCAAAGCTCTAGACACCAAATGATGGAGAGGCTCCTTGGTTCTTTAGCTTGTAGCTCACGCTCCAATGGATGAAGAGCATGTTCAAGCCTTTTGCACCGAACACAATGTATGGAAGGAGCTCCTCATGATGCGGAAGCAATGGATGTGGAAGAATTCACCATGGAAGGAAGCGTGGAAGTGAAGATTGGTACGATTTTGGTGAAGTAGGTAGTGAAAGCCTTGAAGGAGGTTAGGCCAACCTTCAAGAGAGAGTTTCTAGCTTCTAGGAGAAGAAATTCAATGTGAAACTTGATACAATGTGCAAAAAATCTAGCAGCATTTCATTAAGGTAATCAAGCTTACAAGAGAGGCTCTTAAGCCTCTTTTTTATTGAAGAAGAGAGGAGCTAATAGCTTCCCTAGCAATCTACCTTAAGTAGTGTGTAGAAGAAGCTAGGGTTAGAAACCCTAACTTGCACCACACGCTAGGGTTAAGTTAACCTAGCGTGTGGAGCAAGCCACTCCAAACCCTAATCCATGTGCCAATGAGAATGCGCCACATGTCAATGTTCTAGGCACCTCAAACCCTAACCTGGGTGCCTTTCTAACCCTATGGCACCTAGGATTTATTTTTACAAAGGAGAAATGTGTTCTACAATATTTTTACAAAGGAAAATCTTCCACAATATTTTTACAATTTTCCACTAAAGCTTAAACTTGTCAACATCTTGATGTCTATTAGTGCCTTTGACTCCTCCTTAGCTTCAATGTGTTTGATCATGGATCTAATGATTGGGCCTTGCCTGGGCCTTCGTCCATCAAAACTTGAATCACTTTGGATCGTTAAACTTTAAAAAGAAACCTCTAGATCTTGTCATTTCCCGATTAACTCTCAACTTTTAATGAGTTTCGATGTAGCAACGCTTTTGTTTGGCTTTGGTTTGATTATAGAAAAATGAACATTCATGGCAATATATGAAGTAGAACAGTTCATGCAATATATGGCTAGATAATATATGAAGTAGAACAGTTCATGCAATATATGGCTGGATAATATATGAAGTAGAACGGTTCATACAATATATGTCTGAATAATTATGCATACTGAAAATGTTTTAACAAAAGTTGTAACCAAAAGGAACCAGAAAAGAAAAACATATATAAAACAATAACCTTTTTGGGATTTCTTCCTTCACCACAACACCCATTTGCTCCTTATAGCTTCTTCCTTGCTAGTTTTTCTTTCTTTTTTTTGAATCCCCGTTTGTCCACCAAGAGCAGCAGAGAGCCAGGTGTTGCAATTTTGAGAGAAAGGGTAGGAATGGATGAGCCAGAGCAAATGTCGTATGTGAGTTCTCCCCCCTAGGTTCTGCCAATCCTCCTTAAACAAGAATATGAGCGACACATACATGTTGCAGGAGGTTTGACTCAGCTAGGGTTGTTCAGGGACAAAGTATCTTGTTAGGGAAATGCTAATTGTAGAGGGGGTGCTGCAGGAGGAACAGAGCAAATTTCTTGTTAAGAAAAGGTAATGTTGCTGCTGAGGAAAGCAACGCAGACGGAAGCAGTGCAGATGGAGCAGGAGCGTATCGTTGAGATTTGAGGGTATGTAGAGAAAGTGAGAAGGTGTGAAAAGGGAGTAAAGGTTTGATCCAAATGTGTTAGTGAGGGGTGTGGAGAAAAAAAAGTAACGAGTTGAACCATGCACCCCTCTTGGGTTAATCTCCCTTTTTTTTAGAAAAAGGAAAAAACAAAGACAATGAAAATTTTTTATTTTCCTGGATGTAAAATTTAAAATAAAATAACTATTTTTTGAATTTTTTCTTTAGCTCTTAAAACATTTTTGACATAAAAATTTTTATTTTTATTTTTACCCGGACGAAATTTTGTATTAATAATACTAAATTAAAAATTTTGTTTTTATATTTATTTATATTTTAGAAAACATTTATAAAAAAATGTCAACAACATTTTCTTTTGATAGGTTGCTTATATTAATCAATCAGACTGATATTAAAAAAAACTATATATTTTGTATTTAATATATTTTGGTATTCAATTCCAATTATATATTTAGTACATATTTAATGTACATTATAGCTTATTCTGTATTTATAAGTTATAACAATATAATATAATATGACATTAAATATTTTTTTTCTTCTGTATTTAATATTTTTATATTTAATGCCCTTTATTATATAGATTTATTTTATGTAATCTCTTAATGATACATAGTAATAAATCAAATACTTTATTTTATATATTTAATATACATTTAATTGTATTGTTTTTATATGTCATCTAATTATAAGATATTATATATATACGTAATATCCCTAGATAGGAGAGATTTCTTTTCAACGACATGTGGTAATATCATAAAACTTCAAATAAAAGAAGTGAACAATGTCATTGTGCTTGTGTTTTCTGGAAGAGTTATGCATCATTCTAATGAAACCTTTAATACTTTTGATAGTCGAGTAGATAGAAATGTTTTCATGAAACCTAGCATGATTTCTCTGTGGAAAATGTGTTTTGGCTGAGTTCAAGAGGGGGAGTGAATGGAACTATTAAAACTTTTCAAAAAAAATTTCGCAAATACTAGAAAGTATGAAAGATTGAATGAATATTCTTTATCAATTCACTGATAAATACAATTTAGAATTCCACAAAAAGAATCAGTATGTCAAAGAACAAATTCAATCAATTATACAGATTTATCAGAAATTGAGACACTACAATACAATTCACTGAAGTCACAAAATCTTGAAATCCAATTCAATGCACTAAGACAAGTAGTTACTGCAGTTGATCAAGATACTATCAGAACCACAAGAAAAAGCAATTTATTTAGTTAAGATGAATAATAGAACAACGCATAAACAATCAAATAATAAACACTCAAGAAATTGATACTTATCTCAAAAAAGAATGTTATGTAAATGTTCTTTTATTCAACAATGTTATTATGAACCGGTAACTGTATTAATTCGTTTAATAACACAATTAGTCAATTAAACAAATGAAATAACAAGTTCAGACACACACAGATTCTCAGTTTAATAATCAAACAGTAAGAGCGATGAACAACTTGTTGATTGAGCAAAAACAGAAACCCAAATGAGTTCAAGAAGAGAGAAAGAAAGATCAAGAACACAAGATTTTATCCTAGTTCACCCTTCCTCAAGGGCTACGTTGAGTCCTTTGCAAACTAGCAAAGATTTCCACTAAAAGATCTCCAAGATCAGGTTTACAAGATACAATATTGCTCCCCGTAGTACACACTGCTCCTCGCAGAAACCATACACGCTGCTGAACCTACAGTAGGTGTAAAACCAATGCAGAAAACCTCTGTAAACAACCTGTTACAATTACAACCCTCTGTAAAGCTCCAAGAACAATTTTCTTGTTGAAAAACAATTGCTCAATCGATCACAAGGTTTTGAGCGCATTTTTTTCTCAAGTGTTTCACTATAATTCGCTCAATATGATTTATGTACTTCTTGTTGTATGAAAAGCACTTGCATGTCCCTTTATATAGAAAAACTGTTATTTTTAACCGTTAAGATTTCAATCGATTGAGTCATCATTCAATCGATTGACAACATCCTGTGACTTGACAGATTTAAAAATAGTTTACTGATTACTTTTCTGAATTTGATTAACAAACTCTAATTTGCTTTATTCTTAATATCTCTTGAAAAATATTATTATGCAAATTTATCTTTGGAGCTTACTTTTGAATAATCAATCATGCAATCATACGCTTTTAAATCAGATACACAACTCACAATCACACACACACACACTGCCTAGTCTAGGACCAATACTCTATCAAGCTCTTCAAGTCTTCATGCACTTTATGTTGTAGCTAGGATCCATTTTACGCTTCACTCTTGTGTTGATTTCATCAAATCATATCCAACAGCTACTGGTGCTAACATTCTCATCCTCTATATCATCCAAATAGAGTAAGTAATAGTTGCGTAATGAAAAACTTTTACTTGGGATATGAGTTAGACTAAGAACTTCTGCTTGGTCCACTTCTCAAAATTTTTTGTTCAACTTTAATACAAATCTGGACCAAGTCATGAAATCCCTGTAAGGGAGAAGTTATACTCTATCTCTTATCTCAAGACTCAAGCCACTCATGAATCTCGCCACTGTCACACTTTCATCTTCTTTAATGCCAGCCCTCATAATATAAAGCTACATTTTTTGTATATATTCTTCTATACTCATATTTTTCTGATTAAGTCTATGGAGTATGTCCATGAGTTCGCTATGATAGTAAGAGGGTATGTGTCTTCTGTCTCTCACTAAGTCACTCTAGATAAATCCAAAGTAGCAAGGGTTTTAGGTCCAGTGCAATAGTCCTTATGTCAGTGCGCTAGGTTCCTAGCAGCACGTAGTCCAAAATTTATTACGTTCACTCCATAGCGAATTGGGTCATCAAATTTTAACCACACACTCCCAATCTTTGGTTGCACAAATTTTGAGGTCAATACGGTTATTTGATTAATTTCAGTATATCAATTACAAAGGCCAATTTTCACTTCAGTCGTAATTATGCCAACAACCAGCATTTGGCTTTTGAAAATTTATCACTTTTTGTACACTTTGAATTAGAATGCGCCTTTTTTAAGAGTGTTTCATATAAATCATGATTCGGCCTTGTACAAAATTTCACTTCAATATGATGTGTATATTGTTTACAATAAATTTTCCAAACCAATGTAGTTTACAAAACAGCTTCAGAAAATTGATACATATAGGAATCCAACGAGTTTGAACATAACAACAAGAAATAATGGAAACCTAACTCTAAGGAACTTGTTAATCATCTAATAAAAAGCTAAATAAGTAAAAAAAACATGTATGTAAAAACACACAAAGGTTCACACAATTGCAGTTTACTCAATACATTTCATCAAACACATAATAGACATAGTATAAGCATTTTCACAAACACCTTGTGAACAAGTTTCTAGACATGGAGTTTATGACATATTTGGAAGCACATGACTTAGAACATGACAAGAACAAATTACAAACTTGAAAATACCTAAAATAAGAAGATTCAACCGATTAAAATTAAAGAAAACTCAATTAAAACACAAAAACAGTTTCAGCACACAACAAGAACACCTAAACACTTGATTCTTGGATGGTTCAAAAAGATTAATGCTATTTGAACCGTTTAAACTCAATAACACAACATTTAATCAGTACAAAACACTCAAGAAATGTAAAAACAGTGGTAAACAACGTGGTATAGTTGAAACAAACAAAAAGGAATCAAGAACTTACATTCTTGAAGACCTATGCTCTTGATACCAAATGATAGAGCAGCTCCTTGTTGCTTATAGTTTCTTGCGTGTGCGACACTTGATGTGGTGTGGGAAGAGGCTTTTGCACTGAACAAAACAAAGGAAGAACTCCTGAAAGCATGCGGAAGCAATGGGAATGGAAGAAATAATCGTGGAAGTGTTAAAGTGTGGAAGAAGCTACGGTGGAAGCTTCAAAGGATGGTGAACTAGGAGATGAAAGGGAACTTGAAGGAGGTTGGGCCAACCTTCAAGAAAGAGTCTCAGACTTCTAAGAGAAGAAACTTAATTGGAAACTTGATAATGTGTTAAAAATTATGTACCATTCCATTAAGGTAAATCAAGCTTACAAGGAAGATGAACTAATAACTTCTCATGCAAGCTTCCCTAAACCCTAGGCACCTTCCTTCACCATCCAATGAGGAGACGCCACATGGCATGCACTAAGAGGTGTTTCCAAACCCTAACCTAAGTGTCTTTCTAACCCTAAGTGACCTAGGGTTTATTTTACAAGAAAGAAATTTGCCTATACTACTTTTTATAATTTTAACAAATGTTTCTCAAAGTTAAGAATAGTCAGCATCTTGATCTGTCTAAGTGCTTCTGACTCTCCACAGGCTTCAAGGTATCTGAGCATGGCCCTTGTCTGGGCCTTCTTCCATCATATGCCAAACAAAACAATGATGGCTTCTTCCTCCACATCCATTCCTTCTTCCTCCACCTCCATACATTTTCAAAATTCTCAAACTACCCCTCATTAAAGTGTACAATGTCTGATTTACCTTCACCAACCTACACCTCCATATATCCCACCCTTCAAATTTTTCAAACTACGTCGTCACTGTAAAGAAGAGTCACCGTGAAGAGCTGAGTTGTCGCCGTGTCATTTGTATCCGTCGTGTTCATCATATCCATCGTTGGTTAGCATTGAAGGTATTGCACTGTTGTTTATGAAAGGAGTAATGGAATGAGAAGGGAGAGGGAAGTGGGTGGCGTTGTGCAACTTGAGGTGGAGGGACGATTTTCCGTTTGGTTTCTCTTCTAGATTGCTCAATCCGAAAGATTGAAAAACTTATTCAATGAATGAAAATCAAAAGGATTAAAATGAGTGAAAAACTTATTTCAATCTACTATTTAATGTATCATCATATTTTTAATTTAAAGGTTGTAAACGTCTGTAATATATCCCAGTCAAAATCAGCAAAATTGAAATAAAATAATAGCATAAGTTGTTGCTCCACTAGTATTGGGCGTCAAACACTTGCCTCAATTTTAATGTGGATAAAAAAATAAAATTTATTATAAAGAAAATAGAGAAAGTGTAACGAATCCATACAACCTGATTGACTTGACAAGTAGATTAATGTAGAAAAACTATGAGTAGCTATGGCACAAAGTTAAGAAAGAACTGGAGGCAATGCTGGGTAATCTTCAAAATTTTTGGAAGCACTCCTCATAGTTGCGGCACAAAACTGGCATTGCAGCCATTCACACAATGTTGGACAACGACAACGACAGCGACAACGTTGGCGGGAGCCGCTCCTCACAGTGGTGGAACAAAGTTGGTGGCACGGGTTCAGGTGGCAACGCGGGTTCAGGTGGAAGAATGTATGGAGGTGTAGGGTTGAGAAGGGTATAATTGACTGTGCAGTAAAATAATAGGCACAATATGAGAAATCTACAATTGTATGGAGGTGCCTGAAAAAGTATGGTGGTGGAGGAAGAAGTTGTCCAAAACAATAGAGGGAAAAGGGACTTGATTTTTGAAGAAGGGAATTAGGTTTGGCTCTACTTAAAAATATATCGTTTTCCTACAAAAAGGAAGTCTAAACTCAACCCTCGAGGAGATGAGCCTTTTCAAATCCTCCAACGAATTAATGATAATTCCTATAGGATAGATCTACTTCTAACTTATCCTTCTTCTTCTTCTTCTTTATAGAAGAGCCCGTGATAAAGGCCCAACAACAAGGGCAATGGCCAGAAGAATCCAGAAAGAGTGGCATTCAGCTGAACCCGGCAGAGTAAAACTCTTATCAACATGAACTATATCTTTGTCTGAAAATAATAGTGTAGTTTAATTTTTCTTTTGGACCATATATTGGACCTTGTTATATTTCTTTTTTTGGACTTTGTAAATATATTGAAATATTTATGTTGAGATTGTTTTACAATTTATTTGTTAGAAAAACAAAAAGCATGTATTTTAAGCACTAAAGCGTTACATATTTTTGTTATATATATTGCATGGATAGATAGGAGCACCTAAATACTTTTGATTATATGTTTATAATATTTACTTATAAAATATATATATATATATATATATATATATATATATATATATATATATATATATATAAATATATATATATATATATATATAGGAATGTATGGTTTTCATTAACATAGTTACATATATACTTGTGAAATAAAATAAAATAATATATAAATGATTTTTTTTATTTTTTCTAACTTTTGAAAATATTTTTCATTAATTATTTAAATAATATAAAGTTTAATTTAATTTTTTTATTATTTTCAATTTTATAAAATAATTACTTCATATTAAATTATCTCTAAATTTAAACCCATATTATATAATATTTTGATTATTTATTATATTATACAATTTATTTATTCTATCAAACCAGTCAAAGATATTAAAAACTTTACTCGTTTATTTATACTTTCTATTTTAACGATCTAATTCATCGTATTTTTCATTCTCGTGCTTTCCTGTACTAATTTCTCGAATCCAGTCTCTTTCTTAATTTCATTTAATCATTGTAACCAATTACTTTAAGAAAAAAAAATAATAATAACCAAACTCACAAATTTTTTCAAATACAATTAAAATTATAAAATCATATATAGTGATCTATAGTTTCCCAATCAGAATAATACAAATATTAACATAAAAGAATAACAGTAATCACTAACCAATATTTGAAAATAAAATAAAGTAGCGATTATATAAAAAGCACATCCAATTATATTACATATCATAAGAAGCGAAAACTTTGATACTAATAGGCATGTAGAAAGAATTTTTGGAAGAATTATAGGATTCAACTTTGGATTTTCCTTACTATATAGACAAACTTTCGATAAAATAGACTTTCTTATTAAAAAACATATTGTTTAAGGATTATCTAAAGTTTACACTAAAAAAACTCTTTAGTAACTAATTTTTAGCTACTAAATTGTTATATTTTGGTTGTTAAATAACTACAAAATAAAAAGTAATGACTGAATTTAGTGATAAATTAGGTTAAGATGATTGGTAGCTAATATACCAATCATCTTGACTTAATTGGTCACTAAATTCAATAATTACTTTTATTTTGTAGTTATTTAGCAATCAAAATATAATTTAGTGATTATTTTGATCACAATTAGCAATCATTTCATTTGGTAGTTAAAAAATTAGTCACTAAAGAACTTTGTTCTTGTAGTGTTATTTATTTTCTTCTTAGGTTTGACTTAAATTATCCAAAAATGTGTCTATTGACCCCTGTCACTTTTTTTTCTTGTACAATTTTAAACAACTTAATGTTGAGACAACAAATTTCATTTTTTTTTTTCTATTTTGATGTCTATAAAAGTTATAAACTTCCTCTCACATTTGATACTTCTATTAATACTTTTAAAACTAACAAAAAAGAGAAAATAACTACGAGGCAATAGTAAATAAAAACTAAATTTAAACTTAAAAACCAATTTATGCAAAATTTAATTAAAACAAAGTTCAATTGAAGTTCACATAATATTAAAAAATGAATCCATAATAATCATCAATATTTAAAAAAAAACATAATATTTAAAATACATTTAATGTTTTTTTATGAACGAAAAATAAATTAAATTAAGTAGAATATTTTAGAAATATTCTATCACATATGCATCGTGTCAATAGCCCGTGGTCTTCATATAAAATAAAAATTACTCTACCTTACCACTACAAGAAAATGCTTGATTAACGTCATTTTTTTTTTGCATGGGCCAATAGACCGACACAAATAATGTGGACTTTTGGTGTGTGAAGGTTTGACCTACGCAAAAATCACAAATTTAAAAAAAACATAATATTTAAAATACATTTAATGTTTTTTTATGAACGAAAAATAAATTAAATTAAGTAGAATATTTTAGAAATATTCTATCACATATGCATCGTGTCAATAGCCCGTGGTCTTCATATAAAATAAAAATTACTCTACCTTACCACTACAAGAAAATGCTTGATTAACGTCATTTTTTTTTGCGTGGGCCAATAGACCGACACAAATAATGTGGACTTTTGGTGTGTGAAGGTTTGACCTACGCAAAAATCACAACTAATTTTTTTAAAAAAAAAATGCTTGCGTCGACCTGACCCACGAAAATGGAAAAAAATTATTTTGTGTCGGCCTAGTTCACGCTAAGTGTAGCGTGGGTCTGGCCACAATAAGTGTGGCGTGAGTCTGGCCCATGCTAGTTTTAGTGTGGGTCTGGCACATGCGATCTTTTCATAAAAAAAATTTCTGTGTGTCTTTGTTGAGAAGGCAATAGAAAAAGTTAAAAAAATATACTAGAATTAAATTGAATGTAGAAAAAATAAAATTTAGGAAATATAATATGAAATGAGTATTATTAGTATATTAGTAAGATGTAAAAGTAATGAAAAATGTAAGAAAGATAAAATAGATATAACTTTATAAACAAAAGAATAAGTTAAAAAGTATTTATGAAATTTATTATTAAATAAATTAGAAAAAAAATTATGAATTTAATGATATTTTAAATTTTGTGTAGTATTTTTTTAGTATAATTAGTATAGAAGAAAAATATCAAAGTAATAAAAAAAATACGCTATGATGAAATTTATGTAGTAAATAAATAAGTGATTAAAAGGTTTTATGATTATTTATTAATCATTTGATGGAATAAATAAAAAATATATATGATCTTAACTTTAATTGAACGGTAGTTGAATCATAAAATATAAATAAATGACATTGAATCATAAAATATAAATAGATGATAGTTAAAACATAAAATATAATAGTTGAAGCATAAAATATGAGTGAATATAAGATATAATATGGTAAATGATACTTAATTTGTTAAAATACAATTTAGTATGTGTATTAGTTATGAATGTATGAATATGTTATATTTTTCCAAATGTATGTTATAACATTTTTGTCAAAAAATAAATAAATAAGAGCAATAAAAGAAAACATGTTAGAAATGTTGTAATGGACTGAGTTTTACAAATCAACATAACATAAGAGACTCTTCATTTAATAGTGCAGAAGAGACTCTTAATTTGAAATTGGTGCAGAGTAACAATAGTAGATTAGATTAGATAGCATTCTCATTAATAATGATAGGATTGTGAAATTGGTGCTTGACTAAGTGGTGGATCATACTCAACAATAAATTAAATCTTTTAAGATCGAGACGTCAACCTTGATTGATAATATGTTGATTAGATGCTCATAATCAAATACCTTTAATTAATTGTCAAGGACTCATTTGTATGCACAAGGGACCTTATTCACAAATGATTAGGTTTCATCATTGTTTTAGAGTGGTCTTATAAAGAGTGTTGTGCATATTAATATAATGTTTTTCCCATTAAAAATGGTGTAAAACAACTACATATTATTTAAGCAAATCCTTTTTATATAGATAATAATAGAAAACAATTAATGGCTTCATAATTAGGATTAGTTTAAGACTCACGTGGTTTATTAGCTTAAAAAACTTAGTTAATAAACTAAACTAGTTGTTAAGTAATTGAATCAAATTTTAAGTATAATGTTATTTATTTAATCCAATTGAATGTGCGTATATGTGAAATTTTGTTAAAGCAAATTAAGTTAACAACTTTATTTGTGTAATGTGTGAAAATGTTGCGAGACAAATTTGAGTTGAAGAAAATAAGTTTAGAAACTAGAATTTTTTAATTAAACTTTACTAGGTTAAAATTACTTAAATCAAAGCCTATTTTGAGTTAAATTTATTTAATTTTCTTTATTTATTTAAATTTTTTATATTATATTATTAAAATAAGAAAATTTAAATATGTTAAATGTCATTACTTTTAATAGTTTTGAAATTATTTCCTTATATGAAAAGTAAGAAAATTGCAATTACATGAGACAATATAAAGTAATAAGGAATAAAATAAAGAATAAAGTGAAAAAATTAAATAAAAATTAAATATAATTATATTGAATATTAATAATATGATATTATAAGAGTATAACACAAAAGAAATTGATGGTAAAATTTGTATTTATCAATATAATGTTATTGTTTTGAATTGATTATATTAAAAAATTTGTTTAATAACATAATAAAACATAATATAAAAAATAGAAGTAAATAATATATATATATATATAATAAAAATAATGTTTGAAATAAAAATTAGCTTTGTACAGATACATTGAAGAAGCTGAACAGTTTGATACAGGTTTCTACATATATATTCAGTAAAAACGATAGAAAAAGAAGGTTGTGTGGGCAATAGTCCACGCTATTGTTGAACTAAGGATGCGAGGGCCAGAGCCCACACTAGTTAAGTTAGGGTTTTGCGTGGGCGATGGCCCACACTATAGATGTTTTAAATCACAGGGTTTCTTTTTCCTTCCATTTCACGCGGCTCACTCGACGATCTCCCATTTCACCACGGAGCTCCCACATTTCACCTCCAAGCTTCCAAAATCATCTCCACAGACATTTAATCTTCGATTGCACTTTAAGAAAGTTGGATTTGGGTGTAGAGGGTCATTTTCACGGATTGGATTTTGACCTTGAGGTGTACAAGAGCTCTGAGCTGCAAAAAGTGTTCGTGGCCATGGCGAGAGTAGGAGGACCTTCGATGGAGTAAACTCATGATTGTGTTTGGATTTGTTTTGATTTTCGGTTCTCTTTCGAATGATTTTTTGTATTGGTGGTGAGTGCAAGGATTTGGGAGTCGAGGGTTTGTGGTTGGGGAAGGCAGTTGCGGGTAGCGGCGGGAGTGGGGAAACTTCGACAACAGGAGTGGTGAGGTTGAGTTTGTAGTGGTGCTTTTGTAAGGTAAGGTGTTTTGCTTATAACTTAGCGTTTCCTTTGTGAGATTGATTCTTCTGTGGCACAACAGAGTATATTAGTTACCATTAAATACAAAAATACCACTAGAAAGTAATGTTAATTGAAAGAAATTTTGTAGATATCAATAAAAATAATTATTATAATCTTTAAGAAAAATATTTAGTTGACATGTAATCTTTTCATTCCCATGCATGTAATATTTTCATTCCCATGCATGTAATCTTTTCTCTTTTTGAAGAGTTTGGAAATACATTGGCTTTATAAGCCAAAGACAATATTTTGAGTTCCAGAACTCTGCCATGTGTTCACTTAGATAAGTTGTAAGCCGGAGTAGCATAAACCGGTAAGGATAAACATATGTATTCTGTAAGTAAAATCATTAAGGCCTTACAAAGTATACCATTCAAAGGGTTTTGGTTGTCTATGTTTTGCACTACAACATGAATCTATGCATTCACTCAAATCAGATTAAAGGTTTTGTAAGATATCTCTGAATTATCATATGCATTTTTGGATGTTTAATTACCTTTGGTTCAATAGATATAACATTTTCTTGTGTATTTTTGTTATGATATCTTCATATCCCTCCAAACTTGAGAACTTTTTGCTTGGAGTTGAATTTTCAGAATGGCCTATTCTCTTGTGTTAGTTCAGTTCCACACATCACACTATATTCAAAGAAAATGAACAAAACTTTAGACTCTTGTTCTCTTTGCTCTTTCATAATCTCTTCTCTGACTAGCTTTGTACTTCTTATTTTGAAGCAAAACTTCTCCTGTAACATGATCAAGTCATATACATCCTTATAGTATAATTATATTGCTTGAACGGTTTGCTGATGCAACCTGTATGAACTTGTTGTAATTGTTTTATTACAAGTTGTCAGCACCAGTGAGTTGCTATGAAGATTTGATGAAGCCAACTATGTGATGAAGTTCAAGACCTTGTGATCATATGTGGACAACATGGAGTTTGCTTGAAGATTGGAAGAGCTCGGTCCAGAACTTAGGATTGTGTGTTGTGTGTCAAGTTTGAGTTCAAATCAATAATACATGCAATCTTAATCAAGGATAAGCTCCATGACTATTTTCTGATTTAACAAAGGATTTGAAAAATCATTAAAATTAGAACTTGCATTTTGAAAAACTGTTTTAACTAAATCGGGAAAAACAATCGACTGTTTGACAAAACAACTGATTGAATTTTTAAGACAATTGTCTATAAATAGTTGGCGCGTTTTTGAGAACAAATACGAAAATCATTCTAAACATTTTCTGAGCAAGAACTGTGAGTTTTCAAAGAGAGAAAAACGCCTTCTTGTCTAGTGATCAATATTATTCAAAGTCTTTCATCAAGAACTATTTACTGAATATTGCTGGAGCTTTGAATTGACTGGGACTGATACATCACTGATCTGATCATCAGAATAAGCCTTTTATACCCTTTCTTCATTACTTTTGTAATTTGTTGTATAGAAGTGCTTGTGTTGCTGTGTTCGTGATAAATCTTTCATTGTATTGGATTCTTTTCTTTTGTGAGTTACCTGGTGTGATAATTCTGTGTGTACAGTGGGTTTTGTAGAATTTGTAACTTGTTGAAGGGATCAGTAAGGGGTATTTTGAAATATACAGTGGAGTCTATATAGTTCTAGGTTCTGCTGTAAGTTTCAGCAGAGGGTTTACTGCGGGGAGCAGTGTATCCTTGCGGGTTGCAAGTGATTGAATTGCTGTAAACTGATCTGGTTTGATATTTTATAGTGGAAATCCTTACTGTGGAGTAAGAGACTTGACGTAGCCCTTGAAAAAAGGTGAACCAGGATAAATTTGTGTGTTCTTACGATTTCTTGTTGTTTTTTTTTTATTATTATTTTTCAGAATCTGTTAAAACTTGTTACATCATTAAACCAGATACGTCAATTGTCCTAATCAAGGACAAGGAAGTTGTGGTAACCAGATAAAGTTTACGTAATAGTATATAACATAATATAACTATCTAATGAATAATTAAAAGGTTAAATTATACAGTTATATGTTATAGCTTCTTTTCTGTTGGGACTGGGGTATGATGAGATCAATAGGGTACCCTCCTTATGTTATGTTATGCGTGACTCATAAATAAAGACTTCAGTTCTGTGTCTTGCTTGTATATGTTATTTCAGTTTGTCTTCTTTAAATTAGGTTATTAATTTTGTCATATTTATTTTGTTTCTAAATGGAGCGTATTTAAATTATTATTTATTTTATTTCAGATAATTAAATGATAATTGCTTAAGTGATTGAAAATGATTTTTAGTCAATGGTTGAAACACGAAAGGTATATAGCTAGTTTTATTCGAATTATCTGCCTCAAAATCATCATCGAAAACTAATTATTTTAACTTTTCTTTTCATGTTATGAATTTATTAACTTAGCTATATATTTCTTTATTTTTTAAGTTATTGAACTAGCTTGTAGTATTTGTTTTCATACGTCGTATAATTAATTCATTTAAGTAGTATTTTAATAATACTTTTCTATTTTTGAAGTTGTAACTAATATTTAATATAAATCTGGCATTACAAATACAAAAAAATATTAAAATAAAATACAAAACACCGCATTGATATTATAACAATTATTTCATTTTTTTTAACGACGAAAAATAAAATTAATTTGATATTAAACTAAACATCCGCATTTGACAGTATTTTGAAGCTGAACAAGTTGACGGAAATGATGTTGAACTGGAAATTTCTGTACCGTTCATGATAAAAAAAAGTTTAAAATACTTGTAGATGTTAATTGAAATGACAATTGTTCTTACACGTTGATTGAAATCTTTTTTTACCCTTATTCGAATTGTTTTCTCTATTATTTATTATGTTTGTAATGCGAAATGTATCTCTCTTCCATATCCAACAAAAAATATAAATGAAAAATAATACATAATGAGATCTTTCTCCATTTATAATATTTTTAAAATTAAATTAACCGTCAACTCATCTTAATATCAAATTAATATTTAATTTGATAATAAATATGTGATGTTAATTATGTTGTTAATTCGGTATGATGTTGTTCATATTGACCGATAAGTTTTGGTGTTTGAAACCACATTGACGTCCTAGGTTGGAAAGTGTTGTTATGCTAAAAGTTTATAAAAGAAACATTTCATAACTTTGACGAAGGTGATTTCAATATCCTACATTTACTAATATAAAGGAGTAAGTAAAGTCCAAAGAATCAAATATGGCGAACACGGTCTAAAATGAAAATTTTCAAAATTTTGTCAAAGGAGATTTTAATATTCTCTATGAAAATTACTAGATGACGAGTATACTAAAAAAAAAAGAACATTAGAAAATTTTTAGTAGTTACAACAATTGTTATCGAAAGAGGGCATATTTTTTTTTTGTGACCGGTACATCAAAAAGATCGAACAAACATAGATTAATACATTATAACATTTATATTACATTCATTTAGGGTTTAAGGTTTATGGTTCTTTACTTATATACATGTGGTAGAACATTCACTAATACAAAAAAACACATGTTACATCAGTCATGGAAGATTTTTACACCAATTCCACAACTGATGTAGATGCAGACGATATAAGATGTCTATAACATTTTATATTAATTTTTCGACCGATGTAAAATATATCAATATTACATCGGTTATAAATACAACTGACGTAAAAGAGCATTTTAAAAAGCAAAAATATTAAAAAAGGGTTACATTGGTTGTAATCGACGTAATACGTGACTTTTTATATCAATTGTAGCAATCGATATAATGTCTTACTGGTTCACATATTACATCGATTGTAACTACAACCATGTAAAAAGTCACATAATACATCGATACTAACTTACAACCGATGTAATATGTATATAACTTTTTTATAACTTTTTGTCAAATTTATTATTTTCTCGACCTATAACAAACATACCGGAATACTAAGAAAATAAACTTCTATCTTCCAATATAGGAATAATAAAGCTTGTGCAATTATAGAACTACAAAATCACCAAGAATATTGAATTTTATCAGATAACAATTGCATATGAATATTTGATCACTCTTTGGATGAAAAATATATCACATTACAGATTAAGAATATATGTACATATAGTTAACCAAAAACAATCATTTTATTCACAAAAATGTTGGATATTTTTTTGTGCAGATTTAGATTATACAGAGAATGTATGTGAATCAAGATCAGAGAGTAGAAAAAGAGAATAAAAGATTCTTATACCAGTTCACTCTTCCTCATTAGCTAAATCGATTTACTTTGAAAACTTGCAAAAGATTCCATTAAAACACAATAATTGTACACACCACACAACCAAGATCCAATTTGGCACCCTGCAAGAACTTACTCTATTCAAGAATCTGATTAGATACTCTTGCTCTACTCCCATGCCAGAAACCAAAGGGTTACCTATGATAATCAGTTTGATAAGGAAAGACGACAAAATTTTAGAGAGAAGGTAGAGAAAAGGAAAAAAACCGCCTTCTTATAGAGAGATGGTAGTTTTTGTTATAAAAATAAAAATTGAATACTTATATTTTCTATTTTATTGGACTTTTATCTTTAATAATAAAATATTTAGGTTTCATCTTATTTATATCCGAAGCTAAATTCTAGGTTTTAATATGTTTATCTTCTAAAGATATTTTCTAGGGTATTACAAGAAGTAAAGAATAATTAAAATTTGAAGACTACTAGAAACAAATATGTTGAACTAAGTTGGGCCTAGTGTATCTACGCTGGGCTTGAACAACGAACTTCAATTTTTCGGGTGGCGGGTTGGGCTTCATGAGTTAAGCTAGGCGAAATGAATAGATTTTTCAAGAATACCCAGTTTTAACTGTCAAAATTACCCAATCAATTACATGAAATCAATCACAATGCAATACCAGACAAATCAAATCCTAAAACAAGCTATATACTAACTTCAGAACAGGCTAAACACAACACACTAATTCAAAACACTTGTAATTCAAATAAATGAAAAAAACGAAATCAAAACGAACTTACCTATGATGTAGAATGCAAATGTAAAAGTTCAGAAATGCTGAAAACTCCAAATCACTCAATAATTATGCTTAACTAGTGCAAATGTGAGAGGTGAAGCATGACACTATAGTGTTTAGAGCAACTGTGAGGATGCCTAAGTTGGGTTAGGATTTTCAAACAAGGCCTACTAAATTTCGAACTGGAGTCGGGCTTGGGTAAGGTGTACCGACCCATGCTTAATCGAGACCAAATAATCCAAAATGGGCGTGGATCAGTATGATATGTGTCCAACTTAGCCACTCTCGAGAACAAAATTGCTCAAAATGCATGGCTTAACTACCTGATCCGAGCTTGAACGCCCTTCTTTTTAAAAAAAAAATTCTATCCTCTAACAACTCTTGATTCACATAAATTACACCATAAAACACAACTAAACAAAATATAGTTAACAATCTAGAGTAAAACCACACAAAGAAATTAGAAAAAGAAAAAGAAAATAAAAATTTTGGGCTGCCTACTAGATATTCTGTGTTTAACGTTTTGAGAGTAACAGTAGTTTAACCGAGGTAAAGGAAACTTGGGATACAAAACTCCTTAGTGACCATCTTTATCTTTCTGGAGTATGGACTATCTAGTGTAATTTTTTGATCAACTTTAACCTTTTTTATCACCTAAAGGTTTGCCCATTTATGTCTTCATCTCTTGAAGAAACTTTTCATCTGTGAAGTGTCAAATATGATGAGTTTTCCAAGTCTCACTTCCTCTTCCTTCAACTTTGGGTAAACCTTCTCAGCTTTGAATAATGTTTCTAAATTGTAGTTATGTTTACTTAAAACATCTAACAACTTTCTTCCACACGCTTGAGTTGTGTTCTTTCTTCTTTGTCACAGGATGAGCTTTTACTCTCTAACATTCTTTTGGAGATTCAGAAACATCCAAAGTAACTTCATCATCCTGTGATCTCACTTTCATCTTTCTATCATCCACATCAATAATGACTTTAACAGTCTTCATGAAAGGTCTCCCAAGAAATAACGACATATCTTCATCTTCATCCATATCCATCAACACAAAGTCAACTGAAAAAATGAATTTCCCACATTCACCAACACATCTTTGACCATCCCATTAGGGTACTTTATATATCTATTAGCAAGGTGCAATGTCATTTTGGTAGGCCAGCCTTCAGGTTAACAATTCTCTTCATCATAGATAGGGGCATTTGATTGATGATGGCCCCTAAATCCAACAAAGTTTCCCTCACGAGTGACTCACCTATGGTTACTAGAATAGTAAAACTCCTAGGATTTATAGACTTGAGGGGCAAGGATTTCTGAATGATTGTTTTATAGCCAGCCTCCAACTTAATGGTATCTTCTTCAATAAACATCCTATTCTTTGTCACCATATCCTTCAATACGGTACAATGATATGCAACTGTAAAAGGAAGCTTTGAAGCCTAACATACATAGACATTTTCCTTGAAGCCTCTGTAAAAGGTACAATGATATACAACTCCTTAAAACCTTCTCTGAATCTAGCAAATTGTCCTTCCTTGTCTTGTCTTATTTTGAAGGTATAAGGGAATAAGGAAACTTCTTCTCTAGTGAAATTCTAAACTCCTCTCTTTGTTCTTTTTTTCTTTTTTCTCATTTTCCTTATAAATTTCTTTATTTTAATCATTTTCATTTTTATTTTCTGTTCTATCACAATCTCTTCACTCAATTTTTATTTTTCCTCCTAAATTAACTCACTCTAGCAACCACTTCTCTTTCTGTATCACTGAACCCTACCTTTTTCCCACTTCTTGTGATAATAGCTTTCCATTGCTCATTGGGATTCACCTAAGTTTTTATAGAGAATGTTCTTCCAAATTGATCCACCATTATTGGTCCTTTTGGACCACCAAATTCTTCAAAATGCATCTGTATTTTTCTGATTCTGGATAGACAATTTCATGAATTGTTGTAATCTCTCTTCCAGCTTGTTAACTAGTTCATATAACAGTGCGTATTATTGTTGGTGGGATCCACTACCCGATGTTCCATCTTGTTTTTCACCAAAATTAGCTTTGCTTTGTTTCCACCCCTGATTCGAAGAATTGGGCAAAAGTTTGTTGGAAAATTGTTGGCATTCTTGGTTTCCATTAGATTGACCTCTGGATTTTGGGAACTGCTTGGAACTTGGCAGTATCCATTAAAATGGTTCTCTCTGCAAAAGTTAAACTTAGAATTGGTTGGGCTCAGACTGATGCAGCTTGTATGGCTTGTAACTGTTGAGGCAACTTCACCATTTGCCAACTTGTTCAAATAGATTTTTGTGCTAAGTCAAAATAACATCTTGTGAATTCAACTCCAACCCTCCTTTCTTTTACATAAGTGTCCTCCCATGATGGCTTCACAAATTAGTAGAAGTCATGGACTCAATTATGGGGATGGCTTCCTCTACAATCTTGAATAAAACTTAACTACTAAAAGAGGCATATAATATTATCTTTGTCTACGATTGAAGTCCACTACAAAATGTTTGCACTTGCATCTCCACTTCAAACCCATGAGTAGGAGACTTTCTGAAGAACGTCTTGGATCTCTCCCAGGCTTCACACAATGGTTCATTAACACCTTGTATAAACGTGGCTATAACCATCTTCGCTTCAATATTCTTTAGTGGTGATAAGAAACAAGCTAAAAACTTGGTTTCCACATCTTTCCAACCAGTTAACGTTTGGTTGGGTGGAGATTGAAGACATGTCTTAGCCTTTCTAGTAAGCGAGAATGAAAACAACCCTAAAAACAATGCCTCCTCATCTGCTCCCATAACACCAACTAACCTACATTATTCATAAAAGGTGTAGGTCTTCCTAATCCATACCATAAAACTAATCAACTGTAACAAACTAACTTTCTTCTAAGTCATCTTCTCGTTCATTTGTTGGCCTTAAAATGCTTGTGAAGTCTCTCAAACTCGCATATGCAATTGAGTCCCTAATGATTCTCCTGTGATTCTAATTCTGAGCCTGATTTGCTTTAGGCATCTCTACTTCAAGAAGAATTTCTAGACTTTTAGTAGTAACTAGGTAGAAGAATTTGAATGAAAAACCTGCTCGACTAGAACCTTTCACCCTATATTCTTGTATCAAATAAGTTTCTTCATGTAGGCCTTTTGATCTCTGGATCTACAAGTAATGGCTTTTTCCAGACCCCTTAAACAAACAACTTAAGAGTTTTTACTAAAACAAGTGTTAACACGTCTCAAGGACAATTATTCTACACCTCTCAAGGACAATTATACTACACCTCTCTGATAAAACCAATTCCAGTCTCTCTTAAGATTAAGACCTCTCAACAATGAGAAAAACACTCTAAAAAAATATAACAATGCAAGCTCACAAGATATACCTCATATAGTTAAGGATTTACGATGGTTTGAATACAACCCTATAATCACTCTCAAAAGGCAAATATGAACAATGAAAGTCACTATAAGTATTTCTATTCTATACCTTTTTTCTCCTTGTATGTATTTGTATCTTGCTTTTTATCTTAAAAGACTTTATGTAGCCTTTGTAGTGATGACTGTTGAAGATGTATTCATTTGATGCGTGGAATGGAATCTTTTATAGTGATGAATATTCTTGTCTTCAATGTGTAGTCTGAATCATTAATCCATTTGAAAGCTTTCCATCTATATTCGACAATCTCTTCTTTGATGTAATCTTCGCTTCTTTATCACATATTTCATCTTTTGAATTCTTTCTTGATCTATAGTAACTTGAACATTGAAACTTTTACTATACCTTCACCATTTTCCCAATAGACACTCTAATAAGAAACATTTTTTATATTTTTTGCTCATCACTCATCTTTCTAATCTCCTATAGAAATAATTTGAACATGATTCATAATAAAAATTTGTATTGAAGCACATGAATCAATCAGAATCAATTATTTTATACATTAGTATTTATAAATATAATCTTTGAATTACAACATCCTTCTAATCTTGAAATTCCAAAGTTGATACCTTTTCAATAAGTCTATATAATTTTAAATGTTGAAGTAACTCAAACTTAATTAAAATCTAGTTATATGAAAACACATTTCTGAAATTGATTTAATATCATAACTGCTAAGTTCTTCACTTAGAGAATGATAGCTTTCTATATCAATTTATTCAACAAATTTTTGATTAAAAATTTGATTTATATAGATTAATAATATCAGAAAAAGTTTCAAAAACACTTAAGAATTATCTGAATTTAATTATAAACTTTAAGCACCGAGTTCAGAAACTCAATGTGACGATAAATTTATTGTGAGAATAAAGACTTTTGTGTGTTGGAGAACGATGACCATCTAGCATGTTTATTCTTCAAATAGTGTGAACCACACACAATAGGGTCGTCTTGATAGAAGAGCCCTAAATAATGGCTCAACCACAAGGGTGATGGCCAGAAGAATATCGGAAGAGTGACACTGAGCTAAGCTCGACAAAGTAAAGCTCTTATCAACATGGGCCACATCTTTCTTTGTAAATAGCAGTGTAGTTTAATTTTTCCCTTTTGGGATATGTTTTGAACCTCGACATATTTCTTTTGAGCTTTGTATTTTCGGCCATAGTAGGAGCAAAAGTAATGTACAGAGTTACATAGAGCTTCAAATTGAACTTCATTTAAGCCCATTTGAAACCCTAGGCAACTTAGGGCATCAACAGCAAGCATGAAACGTCCACCCTCACACTTTGTGCATGACACAAGATCTACGATTGTCACCCCCTTCCATTGATCACATGACAAGTGTCACATGGCCATTAGTTGCTCTACATTTAGGAATTTTAAATTTGAATTTCCGACTCACTTTTGGCTCCAAGTTGGCTTACTTAGGAAGCTATAAATTCTTTTATGCAGCCCTTGAAATTTAGCCTGAATGAAATTAGTGAACTCTTACACATTTTCCAGCCCCACTTGTTTGAGTTCCTCTATAGGTTACCCTATCTTGTTTAACCTAGAATCCTTTGAAGAATTGGCCTAACCTCTCATCCCTTCTCTCCATTTCTTCAGCACTTTCCTCCATTGAAAGACATTTTCTTCCATAGCTTCAACTACATTTTTTTCTACTGCCAATTCTCCATCTATTCACGAGTTCAAGATTCATGCCCAACCATGGCCTTAAAGGTTCATCATTTGGTATCAAGAAAGATTCTTTGCAGTAGTTTTCAATTTCTAGGGTTTTCCTAATTAAATTTTCATGTCCTGAATGTTTGTCACTATTTATATGCTTTGTATCTCCATTTAATAAGTTCAATTGCATTCTATCTTCTTGAACTATCCAAATTCATGTTCATTAGGTATTTTTGAGTTCGTGCTTTGTGCTTTTAATTTTCTTGAGTTTTTGTTCATTTTAATTTGGTAAAATAGATTGGTTTATGTCTTAATTTTATTTTAAATCCTTATTCAAGTGTCACAAGTCTTGTAATTCTATACATGTCATAAAATTCAAGTAGTACTTTGTTTCAATTTCATTTTCTTCATTTAAAAGTCATTTCCGTAAGCTGCTTGGATTGTGTCATTGTATGAGCTGTTTGGTGCAGTTTTAGTTTCAAATTTGAGTTCATATCCTTTTCATTAGATCATTGATGAGTTCTTGAAGAAATGATTTCATTATGTGTACTAGTTCATCATCTCTTGTTTAAATTCCTTTAGGTTTCTTTCAAATTGCAAACAACAAGTGTTCTTCAAAAATTTAGTGGCTAGTTTCATTTATGAAATATTGGATCATGTGAGTTTGAGGCTGAAATGTTTAATTTAAATCATTTGAGGAGTTAAATACAACACACTAAAGAGGCACATCTTCTAAAAGGAAATTTTTACATAAATCTTTCACAAGCCGGATGAAAGAAAAATGTGACTGAAAAAACAGTGGACAATGTAGTTTGACCGCTGATTTTGAAAAAATAACCGTAACCATACCAAAATGCAAATTGACTTGAAACCAGCGCTAAAATTTCATATACATCGTTAAGTTTACGTGGTAAAAATTTCAGAACAAAATGTAAAGTATACCAAGAGCAATAAATCAAACAAAACGCTACCAAATTTCACTCCAAAATATTATTTTGGTTTTTCTAATCCATTCTGGTACTTTTTTTTAGGAATCTGTTTTATGTGCTACTTTTCTTGTGTACCTTAATTTCTGCTTGTCAATTGCCTTTTATTCTTTGATGTTTGTCGCATAATATTCCAATTTGAGTATAACATTTCAAGTTGAAAACAAGGATTTAACTCTTCTTTGGTATCATAATGGCAAGCTTAAGATTTGCTCACATAGAGAGGACAACCAAGTGCAACGGCTTTGAGAGTGAAACACTAGTGGAAAGGAGTGCCAAAGACTTGAAGAGTCAAATTTCTTAAACATAGCTTTAATTTATTGTACTAAGAGTGATTGTATTTTTTTTGTAATTCTTTTAAACATTTCAATTAGTGGACTAATATTTCGAGTAGACGGTAAGTGTGTCTCAAAGGTCCACAAGTGCCAATGAGTCTCACCTAGGAAATGCCTAGTTTACAATTCTTACAATTTTACAACTTTTTAGCTTAATGTGTGTTGCTTACGTTTGTGTTCAAGAGTTTTTAATAAGACAAATGTTTGTCTGAGTATAGTGGGATAAGGTTCTAGCTAGAAAGGACTTAGCTTATTCTTTTTTTCATATGAAAACCTTTTTATACAAAACTTATAGATGTCTCGACCTTCTCCTTATTTCAGTGGTGGCTCAAGGCTTTAGGAGGCCTAAAGCGAATAAAAAATGAGGCCTTTTTCAAATTAATAAAATAATTAAAATTATGATATTTTTATCTAAAATTTATTTTTCGAGCTTTTTGTGATGCAAAATCATCTATTAAATTATCATAATTAATTTCATTTATAAAATCTTTTTCAATAGATAATAAAGTTAATCCATTTAATCTTTGTTGAGACATTGTTGATCATAAATAAGATTTTATTAGTTTAAGTTTTGAAAAACTCCTTTCAACTGAAGCAACTAATACTAGAATTGTTAACATTATTCTATATGTCATATATGCATTTGGAAAAGAATTTATTCTTTTTATATAATTAAGAATGTCAATTAGTTTATTATTTTCCAATCCTATAATCTCCTTTAAGATATTTAAAGGATATTATCATGTTTTTAGTTATAATTTAAATAAAATAAAATAACAATAATTAGGTTTATGCATTGGGTCAAATATTTCTATTCAATGTTTTGCATTGATTTTATAAATACGCAACATTTTTCTTTAGTTTTTTTTTATACAATAATTTTTTTATATTATAACTTCTAAATAATTTTAGATACTTGCATGGCAAAACACGTTGTGATATTTAGTTTTATTATTTCAACTGTTTTCCTTTAGATACCAAATGGTCGCACGTGTCCTGCGATGTTTAATACGAAACTTTGGAAAGGGATATCATGTTCTAAATAATTTTAAATACTTGCATGGCCGCATGCATCACCTAGTATTTAGTTTTATTATTATGAAACTTTAGAAATAAATATCAATTTTTTAAATATCAAGTTTTAGAAATTAAAAAATAAAAAATTTCAAAACTAAAAATATTTCTTGTACTCTAAAAATAAAAATATGAAAATTTAAAAAATTAGAAATATCAACCTAACAAACAAGTTTTCTTTGAAGAACTACATTTCCATTGTAAAAATACGTAAGAGGAAGGTCAATCCTCTTTGAACCCAAAATAAAAAAAAAAAATTCTTTGCTTTTTTTCTACTTACACTTTTTGTTTTGTTTTTCGTCAGGCCCAAAATAGAAAAATATTTTCTTTTTTCTTCTTTCTACTTGCATTTTATTTTGCTTTGTCCCAAAATAAAAAAAAATCTTTGTTTTTATTCTTTCTAATTGTATTTTTTTGTTCTTTTTAGACAGATAATCTAAATAACCCACATTCGTTTCACTTATTTAATCAAATGTATTGTATTAGGAGGAGCTAATAAATCCTCTATATGTAACTGACTCTCATACTCTAATATGATTTCGCATACTTTTCCTTGTGTTTGGTTTTTCAATAATTTTTCGTAGTAAACTATGATAGCGACTTCGCTCGATTGTTTTCAAAAAGGATTTCTTTTATTGTCCCGTCATGATCTGATTGGGATAGTCATATTTCAGCTCTTAAAGTATCACTATAATACCCCATAAAATCCATCATATAGGAATCACATAAAGCTTGAATACAAAACATTACATAACCAAGGGAATCTAGTAGAGTCATTCAAAACATATTCCCTCTTCTTAGGTGTTTAAAAGTTTACATATCCTTAAAATGTAATTAAATAAACATCAAATAACTACTCTGATATAACTTCATCAGCAACTTGAGGTATATCCCTCTCCTGTATCAACATCATCATCTCCTTCCATTTAATACATGATCATCGCAGATAATAAAAGAAAGAAAACATAAACAACCACACAAGAAGGGAAAGCTAACTATTTAGAACATGCTTAAAATAAACATTCCAACATTTATAATTCAAAAATCAAAGTCCCCATTTCAACATTTCATAAACATTGATTCTATTTCTAGAAGACTTGTGCATTGAATTGGACTCAGAGATTAGCACCTATCAGATGACCACTTCGAACTGTGAATCCATACAATTCCCCACAAATCATAACATCATTTCACATGGTAAATTCATTTATTTGTCCTGAGCAACTCTTTCAAATTGCAGTTTTATTTAAATGAACCTCTTTCAAGACTCACTACCTGGTACCCATCATCTATATGATTATAAGGTACCAGTAGAGTCAGGATACCCTCTTCTCGATAAATCCTCAAGCAATGCACATCCTATATCATTTCTACTCAGTATTTTCTTTCCTAGAAATACTAAGTATAGAATACTATTTCACAATAGTTATCAACTCATCAAGTTTACATGCTACTACTCATACATGTTTCAATAAATTAAAACATTTTTCAAAATCCCAGACTAATAATATTAGAGAATTTCTTTATTACCAAATTAAAGTTAAATTAATATAAAATATCAAATTAATTGAACTCATTTCATGTTCAAAATCAGTTCAAACTTGCCAATGAAATAATACGCAATATATCTGGCATAAACACATTCACTTCCAAAAACCTAAATACTCAAATTGAACAAAAACACAGTACTCAATAATTCCTAACTATATCAGAAATTACGAATAGATATGTAATACAAAGACATTTAGGTCTTATATTTTAGGTTCTACATATTAACTTAAGAGTCAGCTTTCCTTACTTGTAGACACATATAAAAGATTCCAAGCTACAACTCGCAAGGATAACTCAACCTACAATATATAGTTCTGATCAATTATCTGAACCTATCCTTAAAAATCATTCTTGATACCTCTAAGACCACATACACGAAAATACAGATTTTTTTAGAAAACCCTAAATTGCTTAATAAGAGGGGAAAATTTACCTAAACAAAAGATTGTGATCCATTAAGCTTGTTCTACACTACACCAGAAATTTGGATGTGGCTTTTGAATATCTAATCTGAATCAAGAAAGAAATGAGATTTTCTTAGATAAAGAGAAAAAACAACTAAAAACAAATTTGGAATTTTTGAGACAAAACAAAGAAATCTAAGAAAAGAGTTTTGAGAGTTTTTAAGAGAGAGGTAACAATTTTTTTTTTCTTTTTTTTAAGTACTAAACCCTTAAATTTTGAGAAGTATTAAATATAAGGTGTTACAATACACAACTATAAAATTAATTAAAAATGTTACCATTATGTGTGTCAAATAATAATTCCTAATTTTAAATTAGAAAAAATAAATTTGATGAAAGGTAATGAAAATTAGATAAAATAATCACTATTATAATAATTTGTATATACTTGCAAATATATGCATTCGATAGTTTCTTATACTTTGTGTCCGTTCTACTTTTTATGTTTTTTTTAATTAATCAAATTTGCTTATTACCAAAATATCCTATAGAATCATCGATCATTATAGTGAAAAAGTCTTAATATCCTATAGAATCATCGATCATTATAGTGAAAAAGTCTTAATATCCAGTAAGAACTATAGTCGAACATATAATCTCTGGAAAATAGTATATTTGATTAAATGATGTTATACTTAACATTATAATTTTATTTTTAGTGTAAATTTAATATTGTTCTTTGTTTTCTAAATTAAGTTTTAAATATTATATGCAATCCCAATTTAATTGCATGGTTATTAATTAAGTAGGAGACTTGGTTTTCATGTATATTATACTATCGAATAATCAAAAGTTTTCATTAGGATTGTTTCCCTATTTATATTTTTATTGTCAAAGGACAAAAGCATGTATTTCTCATTCTTGCATGTGTTATGTCTAAATTATAATTACTATTATTGGCAGTCATGCTATGTCTATGTTATTTTAGCGTGATTATAGAGAATTCACAATATTATGAATTAAAATTATTTATATCTTAACATAAAATTGAGAGTATATAAGTTTTTTTTTTTTTTTCAATTTGAAAACTAAGAAGGTCACGATTTATAAG
>Ga0209700_102995_pt1 | contig 33210 bp, 13 predicted proteins | sample SiratroredBW_FD_187528 | JGI IMG/M metagenome (GOLD analysis project Ga0209700, IMG submission 187528) | Root nodule microbial communities of legume samples collected from California, USA - Siratro red BW (SPAdes) (version 2) | ecosystem: Host-associated > Plants > Roots > Nodule | place: USA...
AAAAAAAAAAAAAAAAATATTATCATATATTTATATATATATATATATATATATATATATATATATATATATATATATATATTTAAATGCGTGAAAAATCTCATATAATATTTTTAAATTTCTATTTTTAAGTTGTATCTAAACTAATTTTAACTTAAAAATTGTTTATATTTATATTTTTCTTCTCATAAAAATTCTTAAAAATAATCTTATCTAAAAGTCTATGACTTGTAATTAACACATTTTTTTTCTCCCAGCCTCAAATTTCTCTAAGTTTACTAATTAATTATATACTAATTTTTCTCATAGTACTTGTAAATAATAGTTTGAAATTTTCTTTCATATTGTTTTTGTTAAGTTATACAATACCTATTTGTAAAAAAAAAAAAAAAAAAAAAAAAAATCATGAACACTTTTTAAAAAAACATGAAAAAAATTAATCTCTTAAGAAATTGTTTTTAAGTTGTGCACAACTGATTTTAACTTATAATAAAATTTATTTAATATTTTCTTTTCCTAAAAATAATTTTAGGAAGCAAACATACCCTTAATTATTAACTATGATTATTACAGTGTGTATTAGCTGAACTCAATTTGGGCCCATAAACTAAATGGTGGGCCAAGAGTCTTGAGAATAAATTGAAAAATTTTGATCTTTGACTACAAAAAAAGTAATCCATGATCATACCCACAGACATAACCCTGTTTCATGGTCTTTTTGGAGTTTTATTTTCCCCTTTTCTTGAATTTTTAATACATGTTAATGTAATTATTATTATATTAAGATTGTCCAAAGGTTGGACACATATCATCATTGTCTCAACATTTTTTAATCTGTTTCTTTCTTTCTTTTAATTTGGTGCAAAGCATGAAGTGAACTCCTATAATTACTATAAAGTTCATAAATTCCTAATCATATGATAATTTATTATTGCATAAATGTAAAAAGCAATATTAACTGAATTCCTTCTTCATCTCTCCCCCATGACACTTTCATTAAATCCTAGAAACTGGAAAGCTCTCATGAATTTATTTAACACCACCGAATTTTATAATGTAATTTTAAGTTTAATTAATTCTCACGAAATTGATCTTCGAGATGACAGTAGTGTCTCTCACTTTTAAATTTTTGGCTTTACATTAACTAACGCAGTATTTATATTTTCCACAGTAGTTGTTTTTTATTTTAATTTTTCACAATATGTTTGTTATTGATTAGAGAGACGTGACTTAAGCTATACATGTTTATATATGAATAAAATAGAGAAAAAAAAAAAGATGAAAATATGTTGTTTACATGAATACGGGAAAAATTTAGGATGGAAAATATTATTACATTCTTAAAAATAGCCCAAACATATAAGAAAATCTTTCTGGGCTTCTATACTGTATCGGGCCATAAACAATCAAGCACTGATTTACTTCATATTTCCGACTATTTCTTCCTATCTCTTCTGCACCCCATAAATATTAAAACTTCTACTTTATAATTTTTAAATGGTGTAATTTGAAAGTTTATTTTGTTCTATTAAAAAATTCTGAGATTGTATAATTTATGTTAGTTTTAATTTTTGAATTATGCAATGAAGTTACTTTTAACTTTTAGATTGCATAATTTTAAAATTATTTTTGACTTAGATTTATTTTTACTTTCAGATTAGATAATCAAAAAGTTAAAAAAGAATTTTATATTACGTAATTTATAAGATTTTTTTTTTAAAAAATAACTTATGTATTGTGTAATCTGAAAGTCAAAAATAACTTCTTAATTTTACAATCGATAAACTTTTATGAATTGTGAAATTTTTACAAATTACATAATCTAAAAAGAGCAAAGCGAAAATTTTCATATTCATGGAAGTCTAGAAGAAACGTGTGGAGGCAGGTGAATAAATATGGCCGATGTTTTTTCTTTTCAATCCAAAGACTTTTTCTATATAAAAAATATATGTTCAAGCAATTTTTTTAAAGACTTCATATTGAGTGGTAAAACAATTAAATTACAATATTTAAAAAATAAAAAGAATTGAATATTAAGTTTCAAATTGTACAATTAAAAATTAATTTTTACAATATTATTCAACAATTTAGATTGTGAAAAGAGTTTATAAATTTTATAGTAAAATTTCGTTTAAAAGGGTAACTAGTAAAATTAGTTTTTCATATCACACATTTTGCGACAATCCAAAGAAAAATGATAAAAAAAAATGTTTGACAATATTTTTATAAATATTAGAACTTGTTTATGTTGGATTGTTTGATATTGACTTAAAACACGACATTTATGTCTCTTTGTATATTGGTTAGATATATTCGTTGAGTTTTATGTCAAACCCTAATAGTCCAATATAAAACTATTTAAATAAGAGCTCCCAATATATTCTTCCTTACAATTTTGATATAATTTTTCTCTATTTTCATTTTCTTTTTTTGGAAGCGACGACCAAGTGAGTCTTTATGACATTTTGTAGACTATTTTATGGTATGGGTCGGTGGTTGTAGGTGTTTTATAGTGATGGTGGATATTTTTCTCTAATTGCATTGAAATTTTTATAGGTAAAAGTGTGCCATTGAGGTAAGTGTTTTATATTTTGTGATTTTTTTAGTGATCTCAATCACGATAATACATTAATGTCTTCATTGATTTTGTGTTTTTAATTTGTTATTGTCGTTTTACTTTAATATTTACCATTTTTTTCATATTCACTTTCTATATCTTGAATTTACTATATCTATTTTGGTGTACTTTTTTACATTTACTATTCACCTAATTTTGTAAAAATCATTAAAAATATTTAAAAATTATATTTTGATTCAAACATTTTTGTGGTAACTTCTTTTAGTATATGTTTGATAGCAAAGTCCTTAAATTTGATACAATAATCATATTTTTTGAGATACAAATATTTGGTAGAATAAAACTTTAAATACTCATAACTTTTGATAAAGAGTTAGGATTGAGACAATAAAAATGGAAGTTTCTTGAAATAATGAGAGGAATTCGCTGTCCAATACCAAAATCTCCAAAATTCCTCTATTTACTAAAAGTTCTTTTAATATTTTTCTACATTTTTAGCGCTTAGTTTACATATTTATAGTTGTCAAAAAGTTCTAAAAATTTGTGATATTTCCTTATATCAAATAAAGATTTATCAAACCTTTTACATCTTAGACATGTCATACTTCCATGTTCAAAATTTTTCATTTTTTGATTGTGTCATTTTTCATATTGTTGTCATTTGTATTTGATGTATACAAAGCAAGGTCATTGCAATTGGTATCTTTTTTTAGTATTTCAAGTTTTAGTTTTAAGTCAAAACCAATTAATATTTTAAGAAAATGCCAAAAGTTTACGTTGAAACATAAACAGTCTCGAATATTTTATCTAAAAGATCTCTTCTGTACCATTTCTCCTAACAACAAATTCATAACATGCTTGAAAACACATTTTGTTGCCTGACAAAAATGATTCATAGCATGTTTAAAAATGTTTCTAACATATATAAAAATTTCATTTCAACTAAGATGAAGAAACCATTATTTCAACGTACTTCTTTTTATAGAAACATATTGTCTCATTGTTTATGTATAATTTTTTTAAGCTTTTAAAGAGAATTGTCAATAGAAAAAAAAAATAATTAATTGAATCAAGATATATATTTACATAAAGTTGTTGCATAAACCAAATATGCAAAAACTTTCAATGATTGATAATAGAGTTTGGATTGTAGCACCCGAGACGAAACCCCCTAAATTAGAAAGGCAGTATTGGAAACACATTTCCCTCAAAATTCAATTGGTAGCTTGGATTGAAAAAATAAAATTCAAGTCACATTCAATAGATGCTGATGTTTTCTATCAGTTATCGAGTTTTGTTCTGGTATCCCCACACAAGAAATTGATGAAGAGTGCCTTGTTTTGCTAGAAAATTAGTGATTGTGGTTTGTATTGTTAGACTTGAAACATTTAACCTTGGTCCAAAATTGAGTTTTGTTATTACTCTCACAAGAATAAAGATTTGATAAAGCCAAACAAGACAAAACAAGCAGGACAAAGCAAGCAAGCAATTGGAGGAGATTTGGGATTTGGTCTTGTGTGAGTGAGTGAGAGGTTGATTGGCAAAGAACCTATGCATAATTGAGGAGAATTCCACCAGCACAATGGTCTAAGAGTGATTAAAAACTAATCCAAGTGAGCTAGCTAAAGTTTGGTGCAAATTGGTTTGAAATACACTGCACTGGACAAAAATAAATCGATTCCAGTTTTTATGAAATCGATTTATTTGTGTCTGGCAGAACTTAAATAACTGATTTGTGAAAACAGAATTGGAGGTTTTTCCTTTATAAAAACTGCAAGGTTTCTAAAGTGCGCAAGAGTCTGAATTACAGAAATTGAGAGTCATTTTCTTGAGATCACAGTGAGAAAACACTTTGGGTAATTGAGAAGTTCTTGACCAAATTCAATTGGGGTTTTTTCTTGAAGAATCACTCTTAACCAATTCACTGTGCCATTGGAATTCTTCAAGACTGTGCAAAGGGTTCTTCTGCGCGCCAATCAGGGAGTCTTTCTTAACCTTTCTTGGTCCCTTTTGTATCAAGCAATACGTTGATTGTTTGTAATTCTGTAAAACACTTGAATGTTCGTACTGTTTTAGGCTATAGGATTTAGCCTTGTTTGTTTGCTGAATTGATTGGGGGACTACAGGGAGCAGTTGATCAATTCAGTGGGTTTCTTGATTCTTACAGGGAGTAGGAATTGTGTGATTGATTGTAAATTGAACAATTAATTGATATAGTGGAACTTTCTTTGCTTGAGGGGCAAAGGAGACTGGACGTAGCCCTTGAGGAAGGGTGAACCAGTATAACTGACTGTGTTCTGCTGTTCTTGACCTTACTCTTTCATTTCTAAAATGTTCTTGCGCTGCTCATTGGAATTAATTGGTAATAAAATTGATTCTTGATAATCTTGAGCAAACTTGGTTTAAATTGCTATACTGCTCATTGGATTTGGTCTTTGTGATTTGAATAGGGTATAACTTTGCCTTTACAAGGTTCTGTAACATCTCTGAAACTGAAAAGCAATTTGTTTTTGATATTATATTAAAACTTCAAACTGTAATCTATTTTGTGATTCTTCTGCAGAGATTGTGTCTTTGTTTTTGACTCCAAACCACAACTGATTTGTTCCAATTGAATTCTGAATAATTTGCAGAACTGCTATTATTGTAGTAATTCAATTTCAATATCTGTTCTCAATCTTAGTGGCTGTCCAATCTGATCTTAATAGTAGCAGTGCTAATTCTTCTTAATCTTTGAAATCCAAAATAAGTATTTCAGTACTGATTTGAAAAACTGTCTTTGGTGTGTTGATGTGATACTATTGAAGTGATTGTCAATCTTTGGTATTGATCACCTTTATATTGAGTCTGCTGAACTGCTGTGTTTGATATAGTTGCATTGGACTTGACATTCTTAGTTGATATTGGTTTTGATATATCTCAGTTACATAAACTTGCAAATTGAGTATTAGTATTTCTATTTGTATTCTATCTTGTGTGCAATTTGGTGTGATTGAATCTGTGTGATATATTACTTTGAAATTGTATGAGTTAATTTGCTTCATACTGTCTTTGCTGGATAATATTGGTTAGAATCATTTCTGCTGCATAAAACTCAACTGGTGTATGTGCTGTTTGAAATTTGCTCTCTGCCAGCAAAATAAATCAATTTATTTGTGACTGAAATCGATTTATTTCACCACTGCACCTTAAATCTTTTATCATCGAGATTCAGAAAAGGTTTTCTATTAACTAAATTGTTTTCAGTGTTTTAAATTGACAAAAATCTTTTAAAGTTCAATTCACCCCCCCTCTTGAACTCAGCCAAATATATTTTCAGCATGCATAGATGCTCAATCATAGCAACTCATTGTGAATAAGGTCAAGAACTACTAGAATACCAACATGAAGAAAAGACTCATCATAATGGGCTTAGATCTCATTACTGACAAAACAATAAAACAAAACACATTTGAAAATGTGATGGTTTAGGGCACGACTGATAAAAGAGGATATAAATATTCTAATTTGTTTTCTTGGAAAGAGAAACAAAATAGACTTCATTCTTAATGGATATGTTTTTGCTCTATTACTCTATTTGATAGAAGCTGATTTTCTCCTTATTTGATTTAGAGTTTCACGTTGAATAGAGTATGAAGGAGGCCGCGGAAGTAATGGATGCAGTGTATAATTCACTGATTGGATAAAGTGGTTTAGAGGAAAAAGGATATGTGAGAGAGGTGAGACCAACTCTCACCAGGTGCCTAGGCTAAACTCAAAAGAGGAGCTAACCTAGAGGTGATCACAAGAACAAGTGAAATTGAATTTGGATAAAATTTCTCTACTCATTTCATGATGAAAATATAATAGGCTAACACACTTATTTCTACTGCTAGGATCAACCCAAAGTGGAGCCAAATTCAAAAAATTCAATTTCATAAATAAAACTCTAGATCTAAAAGAGCATGACATGTGAATTTCACATTTCTCATACCTCTTATTCACATTTAGCATATGTTTAATGTGCTCCTTATGCATCAACTTCATTCCTTGGACATTCTGGGGTTTGTATAGGGCTCTAAGAAGTCCAAATGCAACCCTAGATGGACTATAGTATCTTATTCTAACAATATTCTACGTACCATGGCTCAAATACAAGGTCCAAACTTTATTCTTCTTGGCCCAAATACAGGCCCAAATTATTCTAAGTTATTCTAAAAATTTATACGAGTAAAAGAATTCTTTTTGATGCTCCATGATCTCTAGAGTGATCTCTTTAAGATTTTATTCGGGCCTGAACAATTGGTGGTAGGCCCAAACAAGCTCAGATGGGCCTAATCTTCTAGAAAGCTCTTGATCTACCTTTTGCCTCTTTATCCTCTTTATTTTTTTGACTAAGGTGGTTGGGATATATTTCACCACTATTTTTTATAAAATATAAAATATAATATATAATCTTATAATCTTATAATAGACTCTTTAAATTCATCTCTCTACTCATAATAACTATATCGTAATTAACATTAGAAAATACAATTAAAGGTAGTGATTATTGGTTATCCAAATTCTTGTTGAAAAAAAAAAGAAAACATACTCCTTAACAAAATTGATGGTTTTTAGTTTAATGCTAACAAATTCATCCCTTAAACTCAAATCTTTATAATCTTTCATTCCAATCATCTTCTTCAAGTTACAAAACTATTGTTATTATAACCAATTAGTAAATCTAGCATATCCATAGAGTGACCAATTGAGGAGCCACAACCGATAGTTTTTTCCCTTTCATAATTTCTGAAAGATTTTTTCACTTAAAGTATTCTTCTTTGCAGTCAATGAATGCTTACTGTTTGGCCAAATCATAGATGAAGCTAAAGTATTATCAACTTTATTAGCCACTCTCAAATTTCCATGCCTTTCTTGGAAACTAGGTGATTTTGGTCGAATAAACTCTTTATCTATCTCTCCCTTGCGCCCAAAAGCAACAGTCTTCGTTTACAGTACTAAAAGTTCTCTTTGAATCTCTCCCTTGTTTCATGATGTTGTAATAGGAATGCCTGGAGACAAATCAGGCGCAAATAGATTCACAGTATGTGTAGACCTAAAAGTAGTTTCCTCAATTGGTTCTGCATTAATCGTCACAAGTTCAGATTCATCATCCTCCCACCTTATATTAGTTATCATTCAATTTCAGGTCATGCAAATCCTCTTCTAAAATAACCACATCATTTTCTTCATCAACTAGAGGATTGAGAAAGTACATTTTTCATCGCATGAGCCACAACCTATGCTTTAGTCTTTGCAACTTTCATCTCTACCATCTAGAGTTCTAATGTTTGAAGGTTTTAAGAACTTCTTTTGCATCACGCCAGAGAGTGATGACCTTTATCTTTAAATTAAGTTTGAACATATGGTCTTTCATGAAAATTGAATACGCTTACTCCAATAATCGTCTGATATTAAGAATATTATTTTTCAAGTCATATACATAATAGACATCCTCCATAGTACTTTTTTTTCCATCTTTGGAACCTTCATTGAGTCTTCGAAAGACACAACAAAAAGGTGTTTGTGCCCACACATATGATTGCTAGCAGTAGTGTTCAGATACCACACCATGTCATTATCTAGAGTGATGCATTCATTTGGCATCATAAAGATCCCTTCATCTTTTGTCTCATCTTCCTTGACTAAAATTGTGTTTTCTTCCACTTTATTTTTGGCATAACAATCCTTTGCATAGTGTCCACATCTTTCACAATTCTAACATTCAACATTTGGACAATTTAAACGACCACCTCTTTGACGACTACGACTCGTCCACCCTAGTTTTGCTGGTTTGCTTATCCTCTCTTTGCACTGTTGTTTCCATGACCAGGATCTTTATTTGAGATCGTAACATTGACCTCCGCATCCTTGTCCTCTTCCTCAATTGTGTTGAGCATACATCACCTTATCTTCCTTGATGGTCATCTTTGTTTGCAAGGTTTCCTCTTGGACTTCTTGTTTCTTTATTCTTCTTTCATTGTTCATATGCTTCAAGAAAACTCTCGAGATCATTGCTAGTCATTTCTTCCAATTTTCTTGACTCCTCAATTGCACATACAATATTTTCAAAGTCATCAGTCAATGACCTAGGAATTTTCTTTACGCCCTCTTGTATATGTATATGTATATGTAAGGGTTTCTCGATTGTATTTAAGTTGATTGGCTATTGTTTGCACACGAGTAGTGTAACTAGATACATCTTATGAGTCATTCATCTTCATGGCCTTTAACTGACTCCGTAGAGTTTGAAGATGCATCTATTTAAATCAATCGGCACCCTTAAACATTTTTTTCATAGATGTCTCACGCTTCATTCGAAGTTGATGCACCATAAATCTTCTCAAAGATTGACTCATTGACAACTTTATACAACGTGTAGAAAGTTGTCTAATATTTCAATCGTGTCTTTCAATGTGTTGATTTGAAATCCCTTGATTGATTTTGGTTCTTCAAAACCTTCTTACACCACCTCCTATACATATTGAGATTCAAGAAACTTTCATTTAGATGCTCCAATTATTGTAGTTTAGTGTCTTTGATTGTTTGAACAATAACTAATTATTGATCACACTTGTCATAACTTTGATACTAATTTCAAAACAGAAAAAATAAATATTTTAATATTTTTTTTTCAAAGAAAGAGAAACTTTTTTAATGAATATGTTTCTTCTCTATTATCTTATTATTTATAAAAAAAACATATAATATATAATATCACAATAAACTTTCAAATTTATCTATATGCATAACACTTATGTTATTTAACGCTAAAAAGCCAAATTAAAGATAGAAATGATTGGCCATCCAATCTCCTGTCTGTTAATTAAAACCGCACACCCCTTAAATAGTTTGTGTTTAATGCTACCGATGACCAGTCTAAGGACACCATCAATATCAGCCACGTGTCTCAATGGGAGAGTGCTCGACTTGAAGCTGAGGCCAGAGGATCTAGGTTGCAAGTTGGATCTGGGATCCTCGCATCTCTCTGGGCTAGTCTTAAGCAAAATTCCAACCCAACCTTGTCTTACATCACGATCAGTGTCAACCGAACACATGATAGTGTATAACATGTGTGCCCTAGTGCTTCCCACAAATCATGATTTTCAGTTTCTAATATTCCAGAAATCACCAACACAGAAAGTTTAGTTACATATAAGGGTGAAAATAATGTCATGGGAGCAAGCAGCCAAATTCTGAAGGTAATGGAAGGTTGTGTATCAAACTTACAAGATGATGACATTATGGTTAAGCATTTAGAACAGCTATTTAACACTTATTATTTAACCCTTCTTATTTTTCGTACGCTTAAAAATAAATTGTTAAGGATTTGTATAGTTGTTAAAATATCATTTTCCACAATTAAGAGAGTTAACATAGTCTTCTCATTTAGTCAATGGTACTTTAGTTTCGGTCTCGTTGGCCGTACATTCAATAGCACACGGAGGACGTCATTTTGCATTGTTGTTGTAGTAATTTATGTATTTTATTGTTTTTTTTAATTGATACGAAACTACAAAAATGTAATTTCTTATTCTAAGTTCATCTCTCTCTATTATTATGTTCCACATATTATATATGTTTTATAACCTTTCAATAGAACTATACATTCAATTTTTTTAATCAAATTTAAGACAACAGTATTGTAAAATATAGCATTTATTTTCAATTGGATTGAAGTTACAAAGTTATAAAATTGATCTATAATCATTACAAGAATGTCACAATTAGTTGTTATAATTTAACCAGAAGATGTTATTAGAGTCACTCAAGTTCATTCTAACTAATTTAATACAAAAATTTTAAATAGATTAGGCCTCTTCTAAAAATTATTAAAAATAAATAATAATGAAAATGTGTTAACGTAAGTTGGAGGGACGCAAAACGTGACATTAACATTGTATTTCAAATTAAATAATTGTATTTCAAATTAAATAATAGAATGTTAGTGTTGGTCTAGGTGACAGAGATAACGTAAAGTAAAAATGGAAAAGAAAGATTGATATATAAAGTATCGGCCTAATCGATGTTAAAATATTAGTAGTTTATTTTCTTAACATCGAACTGTGGGGATGTTTTTTTTAAGTGTGGCATCGACTAGATGAACACTTTCACTTATATAGATTTCAACATATACTTACAGTTAATTGTGTTATACAAGTTATTAGAATACTTTATCAGTATACTTTATCGAGAAGTGAAATTTAATCCTAATTTAACCTTACAAAACTAACTTGTAAACTAAGGTTTATACTTATTTATAAACTAATGAAATACCTCATTTTTAGTCGACGTGGGATCTCCATCATACCTCCTCACGTCGAGACTGTTCAACTCGTGCATGAAACTATATTATTTAAGGGTGGTCCGATAATAGCCCGATAGCGGGTGACCCAAGAATCATGCTAGGATAGACTTTGACACCGTATAAATAAGTGAGATTTAAGTTTAACTCAATCTTACAAAATCGGCTTGTAAAGTGAGGTTTGCACCCATTTTATAAACTACTGAAAGATCTCATCTCTAGTCGATGTGGGATCTCCAACACCCTCCTCACGCCGAGACTGCTCAACTCGGGTGTGAGACTAAATTGTTTAAGGGTGGTCCAATAGCGGCCCGATAGCAGGTTACCCAACAACCGTGCTAGGATAGACTTTGATACCATATCAAGAAATGAAATTTAAGCCTAACTTAATCTTACAAATCTGACTTGTAAAGTGATGTTTATAATCATATTATAAACTATTAAAAGACTCATTTCTAATCGATGTGAGATCTCCAACATATTTATATAAGTTTCAACATATACCTACACTTAATAGTATTATACAAAGTAGTGTATTATCTACATATGATAGTACAAATATTCATTCTATTATGAATATTGGTTTTAAACTATATTTTGTTGACTCTCTTAACTTTTATTTATTTTGTTTACAAGTGATCCTTTAACTATTAATCTTGGTCAATCTTATATTCATTGTATATTTTATGATGCACTGTTCCTTTTTATATTTTAAATCATTTTTGCATTTGAAATATACTAAAAGGACTATTATAAAATAATGATAGTAGAAAACCTGTTTTGCATTATTAATGTTTTTCACTTGATTTTTTTTTTCTGTTAGGAACTTATAGTCATAGAGAAAAAAATATTCATGTTTGTTTGATAAATTTTCCTATTCTTTTTCATACGTGATACTTAATTCAAATTGACTTAAATGTAATTGTGATTGCTTAATTCTTATATTGACAATGAGAAAAATCAAAATGATCTTTAATTCAATCATCACAAGTGTTAAAACTAATTTTGAAGTAGTAATATTCTTTTATTAATTTAATGTTAATTACATAGTGCATATTAATATATTGTAAATATTGTAAATGGTTTTACTGAGAGGAGATAGAACAAACAAATAATCCTTATTTTACAAAATATTAAGATGAGCTTAAGAGTAATCTATCTCCCAAATCACCAAAACAATCTTCATTACTAAGCATCACCAAGTCTTATATAAAAAAAAATTAATTTTTACTATCATATATAACTCCATCTATTCTCATTACAAGTAAACTGAACCAATTAATATTCTGTTTAACATAACTTCTAAGAAATATTTAAATATTAGTCAAATTTAAATATTAGTCGTAGATTACCTTTTGTTATATTTTTTATAATAACATATATGTTTTTTCAAATAATATAATAAAAAATATGTTATTTCTTTTTTTATTAATAGAAGAATTATTATATATTTATCAATTCATTCTTTCTGCTTTAAGTATATTTAGTAAGACTAATAAACTAATTATTAGTTTATTTGAAAAGTTTATAACCTAGTTTGATAATACAAAATTTTTTATAATAATACCATAATATCTTATTTTATGAGTTTGTAGGTCATAACCTATAAAGTTAATTTAATTAACTTATAACTTATTTAATTTAAAAAATAATAATTCTTTGACAATCACTCCAAAATTAAAACTTATGACAACAACGGTGGTGTGACAACCTTTTCTTACATGGTAAAAGATAAAATTGTATTATCCTCTTCAGAGCAATACTTCATCCCTCCCTCCTCTTTGTTTCTTACCAAAAACCGTGCCTGTTACATTGAAACCATAATATCCCTTCATTCCCAGATAATCTATGCTCCCATCATAGCCGCAACATAGCCCTCCTAAGCCTTCAACCTTCAAAGATGACAAAGTTCACTACTCCTTCCATCATAAAACTCCAAAATTACACTGCCGTCACCATCAAAGTAACAAACTTAGAACATGAATGATAGATAAAAAGACTGACAAAGCTAGAGACAGCACGACACCACAAAAAAAAAAAAAAAAAAAAAAAAAAAAAAAAAAAAAAAAAAAAAAAAAAAAAAAAAAAAAAAAAAAAAAAAAAGAAAAACTTTACTGCAAACGTGAACAACCTAACAACAATAAAAAACGGAAGAAAGACCGACAAAAAAGAAGTAAAGACACCGAAAAATGTAAAAATAGTTTTTCAATCTTAATCATTTGAATTTCAAAATACTTCTCTCAAACCAAATTTCATTTAAATAATATTTTTCATGCCAACTTATCGTTATATCACAGTTATATCAAATTATCAACTAATTATAATGACTCGGAACACTGTAAAACTATCACTATTCTTAACTTTATTCTATTATTATTTCTTATATTGAAAAATATGTCTTCATTATTTTTTAATTTCCTATTTTAACACATTTCAAAATAGATACAAATTAATTATCAGTAATCGTGACATAGACTTGTGTACGAATAATTATAATATTTTTTAATTTTTTATAGATTCCACTTGTGAGAAGTATATTATGAAATTTTTTATTCTTTTTAATAATATCGGCCCATAGACACATTATTATAATTTTTTATTTAATTGATAGCGTCCGCTTGAGAATGTATATCGGCTAAACTGATGCTTAGTAAATTAGAAAAGTAGCTCCATTTCTTTTCAACACAATGGCGTTTCATTCTCGTAGCTTCTATCTTTCTTTTTTATTTTCCATTTTCTCTCATCCTCCCTTTTGATTCAGCATAACAGAGAGCACTTTGAGTGTATCCTCTCATATCTACGTATATATTAATTTTCAAATTATGTGGTTTGAGTGGTATGTGAACCTTAGATAAAAGATTTAGTAGTTTTCACTTTCTGTCTTGTTATTGTTATTCTCTGTCTTATTATTTCTGTTGGCGTAGGATTGAGGTGAATTCTTACTCTTTTTTTTCTTTGGTGAGTAATATTAACAATACATTTTGTAAAAAACACATTCCTGAACAATTGGTGGCGAGAAGGCAGAGAACATCGAGGTTTGGGAAGGATTTATTATCATTTGCCTAAATGTGAGTCCTATGTTTTAATTTAGGTATTTTGATTCATGCGATGGTTGGAGTAGATTCTGTTTTGTTCTTGAGTTATGTTTATAATTATTGGACCATGTTAGCACTCGGATGCAAAAGGCCAACCTAAGTAGAACCAATTCATACATTTTGCTAAAAAGACTATATACGCACCCACCCCTGTTAGTGCTCTACAGACGACTACACGTGCATGGAACCATGACTGATATATGATGTTGTTTCATCCCAATTTCTAGACCTCTTTTGTTTAATTTTATAGAATGAGATTGTAAAATAAGCGATCGCTAACAATTCAAATGAATTGAAAACTGGATTTACTTCCAAATCTAACACACAATTCAATATATATATATATAATTTTAGTAACGAGTTTAATGACTATAGATTCTGTTGGAAAATTTTATATCATCAATGAATCAAAAACCATTTTAAAATTCATACCGACCTATAATAACATAATAATATATATTTTCTAATTATTTTGCACTTAAGAGTAGGATTTGGGTTAAAATGTGTTGGGTTGATTTTCTTCTAATGAGCTTCAAATCATTACAATTTTGTAGAAAAAAAGAGACAAACACAATTTTTAACTACTTTCTACAACAACTTATCTTGGTTATTTTAAAGATCCAACATCAAGCTTATTGAAGATTCTTCACTAATATTTCTTTAATCTGAATAGGGGGATTGTCTACTGGAAGTATGTATTAGTTGTTTCGGAAATCCAACTATGAAATCTTTTTCAATTACTTTGAAATTTTCACTAAAGTCTTATCATTCACAGTATTTCATTTTGGATGGTAGGATTTGAAATCGAAGCTCTAGTTTGTTTCTAAAAAATTCGTGAACAATAATAATTTTTCTTGTGACGAGATTATTGAACTCTTCATTGTTAAATATCAATTTGTTGATATATTTTGGGCCATTGTTGGCGACCATGAGGAATAGAAATAATTGTATTGATATGCTCTGTGATTGGTTTTTATGAGACTCATTGTCCCTTTGTTTTGGTATTATTGAAGTATCTACCATCTCGTGGACTTTTGGTTTCTATTGAGAGGTTTTTCCCATGTTAATTATTGGTGTTGTTTATTCTTCTATTCTCTATTACATATTATTTTTTTATTAGATTGATTTATTGTGTTTAGGGTGTTTCCATATTGTTATGATATAAGTGAATCTTATTAGTTCTGCTGCCTGACTCCAACAATTGGTATCAGAGCTCCTCGGCTTGGGCTTATAGTTTGGTGAACAATGGAAACTAGCACTAGTAAGATAGTTACTCTAAATGGCTCTAATTATAATGTTTGGAAGGCGAAAATGGAAGATTTACTCTATGTAAAATTTTTTCATAAACTTGTTCTTGGTGATGAGAAGCCTAGTAATATAAGTGATGAAGAATAGAATCCCTTGCATAGACATGTTTGCGAATATATTGGAATGTGGGTTGACGATAATGTGTTGAACCATATTGTTGGGGAGACAGATGCTCGGGCTCTGTAGATTAAGCTTGAACATTTATATTATAGAAAAACTAGGAATAACAAGATGTTTATGATAAAACAATTGTTAGGTTTGAAATATACTAGGGGTATCAATGATAAATCACTTAAACAACTTTTAGGAAATTATGAATCGATTATCTGCTATGGGTATCAAGTTTGATGAAGAAATTCAATGACTATTGTTTCTTGGCTCCTTACCAGATTTGTGGGAAATTCTCATAACTTCATTGTCCAATTCTGCTCCTGATGGTGTCATCTCTATAGACCTTGCCAATAATAGTGTTTTGAATGAAGAAATGAGAGGAAAGTCACAGGTTACATCGTCTCATTCAGATATTTTGGTTTTTGAGTATAGGGAGAGAAGCAACAGTCGTGCTCTGAAAGACATAGATCAAAGTAAGAGCAACTCTAAAGGCAAGTACAAAGATGTTGAGTGTCACTAGTGTCATAAGAAAGGACACATAAAGAAATATTGTTGGAAGTTGGACAATAAAAGTGAGAAGGATAGCAATGACAAGGGTGAAGATAACAGTGATGATGAAGACAAGATCAATGCAACTTCTGTTAACTTTCTTTTTGTTCATGAGTTTGAGTTTGCGAATCTTATTGATAACTCAAAACCAGTTGGGTGATTGATAGCGGTGCTTCTTTTCATATCACATTTAAGAGAGATTTGTTTATTTCATAAACTCCTGGTGATTTTGGCAATGTGAAAATGGCTCATGAAGGTGTAGCAAGATGTGTTGGTGTTGGATAGGTTTTCTTGGAGATGTCCAATAGGTCTAGATTAATTTTGAAGCATGTGAAACATGTTCCTTATGTTCGGTTAAACTTACTTTCTGTGGGTAAGTTAGGAAAACTATAACAACTCCTTTTCAGGTGATAATTGGAAGCTCACTAAGGGTTCCATGGTTGTGGGTAGAGGTACTAAGCACACTAAACTTTACATAACTCAGGCTAAAATTGTAAAAGATGTTGTTCAAGCATTTGAGTTTGTTGATGGAACAGACTTTTGGCATACGAGGTTGTGTCATATAAGTGAGAAAGGGATGATTACTCTATGTCGGATTGACGAGGGCCTCAACCTAGTCGAGAAGGGGAAGATTTATTGGGTTGGTTCTCTTTTTGTGAGACCCAAACCCATTATTTTTTTGTGTGCCCATGACATGACAAACCCAATATAATGCACCCACATTATAATTAGGGCAAAAGGCTAACCCTAAGAGTGTGCAATCGTGAGAGAGCATTTGTGTGTAGAGAAGTATGTGAACAACCACTTTGAAGAAGAGAGAGAGAGAGAGAGAGAGAGAGAGAGAGAGAGAGAGGCAAACACAATTTACATCTACTTTCTACGACAACCTATCTTGGTTATTTTGATGATCCAACTGTGAAACCTTGACTGCTTGAGCTTACTAAAGATTCCTCACTCATATTTCTTCAATTTGGATGGTGGGATTGTCTACTGGAGGTTTGTAGAAGCGTTAAGAATTTTGTGAAGAGTTGCATTTCGCAGAAAGTTTATATTATTGTCAGTCTTGGTTGTTTCCGAAATTCAACAGTGAAATCTTCTCTAATTGTTTTGAAATTTTTACTGGAGTCTTATCACTCACAATACTTCGTTTTGGACATTTTGAATGGACAGATTTGAAGTCAAAGCTCTAGTTTGTTTCCAAAATATTCGTGAACAGTGGTAATTTTTTGGTGACGAAATTCTTAAACTCTTCCTTGTTAAATTTCGATTTGTTGATATATTTTGGCCATTGTTGGTGACCATTTGAGGATTAGGAAGAGTTGTATTGATATGCTCTATGATTAGTTTTTGTGAGACTCATTATGCGTTTGTTTTGGTATTATTGAGTATTTATTGTCCCGTGAGTTTTTTTGTCTCTATTATTGAAAGGTTTTTCACATGTTAATTGTTGATGTTGGTTTATTCTTATGTTCTAGACTGTATATAAGGTTTTTTATTAGATTGATTGTATTTAAGGTGTTTTCATATTGTTTTGATAAAAGTGAATCTTATTGTTTATAATGCCTGATTCATCAAAATAAAAAAGGAATATCCATATCGTGTAGGAATTTCTTTTAGTAAACCAGAACAATATTTTCATATCAATTTAGACTTAAGAGTAGGATTTGATTAAGATGAGAAGGAAGCGTATATATGATATAGGGATTGTCTTTAGTAAATCAAAACACATATTTTTTAATTATTTTAGACTAAAGAGTAGGATTTGGGTTAAGACGAGAATGAAGTGTGTATATCATATTGGGATTCTGTTTAGTAGATCAAAATTAATTTTGGACTATTCTTGGGTTAAGATGAGAAGGAAATAAGTATATCATGTAAGGGTTGCCTTTAATAAATAAGAACACACCTTTTTTAATCAATTTATATTTTAGAGTAGAATTTGGATTAAAATTAGAAAAAGAGTACGTATATCATGTAGAGGTTGAAGACATTTTTTATATTAATTTTGAACTTAAAAGTAAGATTTTGGTTAGGATGAGAAAGAAATACATGTAGGAATTTCCTTAAGTAATTCAAAACACATGTTTCTTAACAAAGTTACGAGACCAATGTTTTTCATCCATTTTCTCTCTTTTCTTTATCAAAGCGGTATGCTTTTCTTATTTGTTCTTCCTTCATAGACTCCTGAGACGGAATTATAAAATTCAATACACACATTTTTTTCTTATTTGTTCTTCCTTCCTTGATAGACTCCAGAGAGCGGAACTATAAAATTCAAACTCACACATATTTTACCTTTTGTCAATTGAACATCAAAATATTAATGATGCGACACAATAAGTAATTAATGTGAAATAATTTTTAGCTCAGATTAAAATATATATTATATTTTAAAATCTACATAATTATTAGTAAACCTTTGAAATTTTATAAATTTAACTACTCAACCTTCAATCTTTTAACATTTAACAACCAACTTTAAATTTTACAATTTCTGTGAAACTTTACATTTGAATAATTACATAGTTAATTGACACAATAATAAGATGAATTTTAAAATTAATACAACAAAATCCGTGAAATTAAAAATTAAATGATAAAATTTTAATGATAAAATTATATATATATATATATATATATATATATAGATAACTATGATTAAAATTTAGTTAAGAGTTTTTATTTAGTACGATTATTAATATTATAATGACTATTTGAAAAATCCATGCACATTTTTCAAAGTGCAGTTCATATTTTTTTAATGCAACTTGAAAGACTATGTTATTTTGTAGACTAATAATTTCATGATAAATATGTAGAATAATTAATAGAGACTAGATGTATGATATGTTTGATTCTTCAAAGAAATTAAGGCAACGATTCATCAATAGAGTTCATGAATTTGTTTCAAAGGTAGTGAAGCAAACTTCATATATATAAGATGGAGGGATAAGGTGTCTTTGTATCAGATGTGTTTGTGAGAAAATCTTGAAACCTTCTATGTGAGGGTTCATATGCTACAATATGAGTTTCAACTCAACTATAGGATATGGGTTCATCATGGAGAAGAGGGTCAAATGTGGTCGACTTATGTTATGCATCCATCAATTATGATAACATGAATTGTGTTGATCAGTTTGGAGCAGTAACTAAAATTGTGTATGATTCATACATGTAGATAGTTGATATAAGAAGTCTTTATGAAGACTTGGCTAATGACAATATGTATGAAGGAAAATTCTCTAATGAGGAGACGCAAAATTTTTATGATAAGTTAGTATCTACAAATGAACCTATTTGTGATGGAGCAACTGAGTTAAGATTATTGATATCCATTAGGCTTCTAACTGCTAGAACCATTTAGCATGCTACCAAAAAGTGTTTAGATTATTTCATACAAATGTTAGTTGATGTATCTCCAAAAAATATAATTGCATACCTAAGAACTACTAAGAGGCCAAAATAGTTGTGTCAACTTTAGGTTTGAAGGTTGTAAAGATTGATTGTGGTGAGATGCATGTTGTATTACAAAGATGACATCAAATTAATTGAATGCAAATTTCATGATCTTCCAAGGTATTTGCCTCCAAAGGGTCGAAAGGGAAGATAAAAAATGTTCCAATAAAAGGAATATTTTATTTTCTAATCATATAAAGATTACAAAGACTATATTGGTCAATAGAATTTGCAAAGCAAGTGAGATGACATTTTGAAAACAAAATACATTATAGTCTATTATGACATCCATGTGATAAGAAAGCTTGGAGGCACTTTGGTAATGTATATCCATATTTTGCTACTCACCCACGTCATGTGAGAATAAGTTTATGTTCTAATGGATTCACTCATTACATCCAAGCTTTAGCAACCCTATATTCTTGTTCGCTTGTATTTGTTACTCCTTATAATCTATCTCTTGAAATGTGTATGACCAAGTCATACAAGTAGAAAGTATTACTCATGACTTTGTTACCTGTAATTCAATTTAGTTGTGTAATATATAGTGTTTGTAATTGTACAACCTTTATTACTAACGTAAATATAGTCACCTGGATAAACCTGATGAATTATTTCTGGTCACTCATACCAATAAGAAGGGTGGTTGGGTTGATAATCGTTCTCGTGAGACTTATGTAAGTTATTACTTTAAATTTTTCTTACTTTATTTATATTTTTTTCTAATTTTTTAACATTTGCATCTCCCAATAATTGTTTAGGAAAGCTATCATGAGTTATTGAGGTTCCTACAATCGAATAGTTCTAAAGGATCAACTATCAATGTCCACCAAATAAATATATCAACAAAGCTTTAGGCTTGGAAAGATGTTGCTAAAGGAAATAGTAGAGGTAGAGTTTATGGAACAACAGACTTAGCTAGTAATTGGAGTTCACCCCTCACTCAACTATCATTTTTACTTCTACCACTGATTATCACTACTAGAAAATTGTTGAATAGTGACTGAAATTAGTGATAAAAAAATTCAGTCACTATCAGTGACCGAAAAATTCAATCACTGATTCGGTCACAGATGATGATGATGATGATGATGATGATGATGATGATGATGATGATGATGATGATGATGATGATGATGATGATGATGATGATAATAATAATAATAATAACAACAACAACAACGACAATAATAAGAATAAGAATAATAATAATATTTGTAATTGTAAGAATAAGTATAATAATAGTCGTAACATGATACAAAAGTTGTTTTGGTCTGATGGTTAAGGTTTCTCTTAAGCTACTAAGAGGTTCTAGGTTCAAGTCTCTCTTAATGCACTTTGTCCAATTTTTAAAATCAGTCACAAAATCGATTAGTAATTCATATGCAAGTCCAGCAACTTCACTCCCACTATATAAAAGACAATGATAAGCAACCACTTTCCAAAAGTTCATCCCAAAATCTAAGTGTCTTTATTTCATATTTGTTTTCATGTACTAAATATTCTATTTACTCTAATAGTTTATACTGATTTCACAAGCAATTTTAATAAATCAAACGACTATTTATTGTAGTGTATGACAGACTTCTAGTTCTTTTATCACTTACATTTTATGTTTTTACTTTTAATTAATTTTTTTAGATAATTGTACTTTTCAAATTTTTTGTTTATGTAACATTTGTACATTGTAAAAATAGTATCAATATGTAGTTGGTTTTATACTTTAATTTGGATTTAAAACTAGCATTTAAAATTGTTATTAGATTTGGTTCCAATTATTTGAAATTAAATTGATATTGAATTTCACTAATTAATTGCTTTTATAATTTTGATTTGTATATTTCAATTCAGATTTAGGATTAAGATTTGGGATTAGTATTTAAAATTAATATTCATATTATTATTGGATTTTGGGTTACAATTAGCATTTCAAATGGAATAGGTTTCCGATTGTATTCCTTTTAGAATTCAATTTGGGTTTGACATTTGATATTGAATATTGAATTTAGAATTGAATTTAGGTTTCACATTCGATATTGAATTACTTTTGCATACAAATTTGGATATATACATTTTGAAATTGAAATCAGGTTTGAACTTGATATTAGGTGTAATGGCTTTGAAATATATATATTTTTTTAAGTTTACCTAGTCCTGTCTCAATTATGGATTAAACTCACTAAAAGCTTTTTTTCTTTCTTTTTTATAGCTTCCACTTTTAAGATGCAACTTTTTCCTTTAGTATTGTCCTAGCTCTCACTTTGTTAAAATAATTAAATTAATTTTTGTCACTAACCATTGGTTAGCCCATACTACTACACAGTTTTCTTTTTTATTTTTTTTCATCATCGGCATAATCTATGCTACATTAAAAATTTTAAATTAATTATATTAATTTAGTGTCGGTTTGGCTCATATTACTTGCATCTCATCCATTGACCAATGCTAATGTCTATTAGGTTTTTGGATTGACGCATGAACAACGTTATAACATCGATTTTCATCATTTTGCGTTCGACTTTAGTGGACTCTAACACACATATATGCACGCAAACACTCATCATACACTATATCTATACACATGCACACAGACCACCCACGTATAACCCCACACATATCCATATCCACACACACAAATACGTACTATTTTGAGACGATTTCTGCAAAATTTAAATGTGCAATTACTACATCTAAATCATGGTTCAATGGTGACAAAGGTTAAGGAGTTCAGTATTTATATGATTACAACTTTAACTAGTTTCTGTTTTCTTATCTACAATAAAAAATATATAAATAGACCGGACATCTGGGGTGATAGAAGAAAAAGTGATATATGAAGTTTGACAAAACTATACACAGTTCTCTCATCAATCTCCTAGAATCTTTAAAGAAAAAAAAAAAAAGAAAAACACATATACGTATAATGAAAGAAATCCTAGATACATAATGTCTTGCCCCAATATAAGAGTTACACAAAAAATATACAGATATAGATAAAGCGTATCTACGTTAATTCAAGCTATCACTACAGATATATATTATCATCTTAATATAAATATATTTTCTATAATTCCTCTTCAGTTTCAAAAGTTTTTGGTAACTTCATTGTACAGTCCAAGCAACCAATTTTTGTGGGTTTTGTTAGTTCCTTAAATCTCCCCTACACAGGTTTCACAGAAGAGTATTGTCAACTAAAAACAAGCATGTAGTATGTTGACAAATAAATAAATAAATAAAATCAAGCAGCTTGTTCGATTTGACATATATGAAAACAAGAAAAAATTAGTCCAAAACTTCCAAACTGGGGTGCCAACAAGTCTGACAATTTATAAATTTATATGAAAGACTTCACATTTGCAAATCCTATCATTGGATTGCTTCAGACAAAATTAACATAGGGAAGAACTCACATCAAACTTAAGATGATATATTTTTTCATAATAGATTAAATGCATCATTTTAGGCGTAGATAATTGTTTATCTCAACTATTTGATCATATTATGACTATTATCTTGTTATTTTTATTATAACTATTATTACTTCTGGTATGATTATTATAATTATTATTAATGTTAATGAAATAACTATTATTATTAAAATTATTTTATTATTATTATCATGATAATTATTATTATTTTTATTGTTGTTATCATAATTTTATTATTATCATTATTAATATTATTATTATCACAATTATTATTATTATAAATAAAAATAATTATTATTATAATTATTACTATTATCTTAATTATTTTATTATTATTATTATGATAAATATCTTCATGCTCTCATCTCCAAACATTTTGAATTGAACTCCCATTTTGTTCGTGACAGGGTTCATCAAAAATGTGTTCAACTTGATAAATATCTTGAAGTTACAAATATTTACACCAAGAGATTTCTCTTTTCAATTATTTTGGAATAAACTTACGGTGGTTAACAAACCCACCATTAATTTAAGGGGATGATAGAAGAACAGGAAAACCAGATTAAACTAGTAGTACTGTTTGCTCATATATATATATATATATATATATATATATATATATATATATATATATATATATTTTTTTTGTATTTCCCTTGAATAACAATAATAATATCAGTTCTCCTTTCTCATTTCTATCTTCTTATCTTCTGTCGTTCCTTTTCTCGTATCTCCACAAAATCCATTCTAGATTTGACTAGATTTGAATTCCTGATATGACAAGTCATTCTATCATGATATTAGTTAAATGGATGTGCAACTTGTGCAGAATGCAGTCACCAACGATGTTGAGTTAAATATAACGGACCCCTCCTCACAGCCACATCTCAGATTTAGCAGCATCTTTTCAGAGCAATCCCAAGTGTACGTACACATTTAATGGAAGGAGAGCATGCAGGCTTTTGTTCAGTCAGCATTTAGCAGCTGCTATATCAATTCTTGTGCTTTGGTAGGTGGCCTTTTTCAATTGCACCTAGGTTATTTCATTTATAGGTCATTTGGTATGTGTATCTTTTTTTAATATGATATGCATGTAAGTGTTGTTGGGTGAATGTTATGTACCTATAACCATTAACAATAAATATGGATCAAACTTTGGTTATTGTTTTTTTACATAATTCTTACTCTTTTTAGTTTGTATACTGTTATTGAGTGATCTCTTTTTTATTAACAAAATTTTTCATTTTTATAATTGATAAAAAAGTCCAGAATGATTATTTATATATTTTGTAGTTTGGTATATTATCATAATAATTAAACTTTAAATTGTGTTTACTAATTATTATTACAAAAATATAAACATATCACGCATTTGTTTTTACGGGTACTCTAGGGTTTAGGGTTTTAAATACAATTTTAATGAATAAATAGATCATTTGGTTCTCGACAGCTAGAAGTGTTATCACTTTTGTATATGAAAATAATAAATTTTAAAAAATATCCATAAAAACATATCAACCACTCCTTTTTTTGTTTAAATATCAAATCTATGTAACTTAAGTAATGTATTATTACATTTTTAATGATTAAAGTGACAATAGATAGTTATTTTTTTTATTGCATAACTGAGAACTAAATAAATTATATAATTTTTTTTTTTTATTTTTTTTTTTTTTTTTAACGATTAATATAATAAGATTTTACACTTTCAAAACTAAATTGGTAATTTATTCTAATTTAAAATTTTTAGATAATATAAATTACGTCTCATGTGATGATATCTTATAATTTGAATTTATATATAACCTGAAAAGCTTATACTTTAATCAATTTGTAATCCAGTACCAATAGTATAATATTACATGGCTTCTCAATAATGTTATCTTAACTGATTACTTGATTTAGGAAGAATTGATAGGAGTATTGTAAAGGACATTTCAACCATTCTTATTTTTCATGGAATTTTTGGCTTATAAAAAAAGGCTTAACAGAGAGGGTTCTTGACACAAAATGTATCAATTCAAAAGCTGCAGATTTATTAATGTAATGGCCTTGGGATCAACCCTACCCAAACCCCAGACTACCTTAAATTAGGTGACAGATATATAAATCATGCAAGCTTTTTCATATCTGATTTAGAGTTTATGTTTCTTATTGTTACTGTTTTGGAACATTTTATTAGCAAGAGCACAAGAACTAGACTATATATATATATATATATATATATATATATATATATATATATATATCAATTATTTGTTTAATTTAAAAGTAATAATAAACATATGCTAAAAATTAAAGATGGTTAGTAAATTAAGAAATAGTTTTACAACTTTTATAAAATACTATTGTAGAGACAAAAAAAAGCAATTAACCAGACTATCTGATTACTTTATAGCATTGAACGTGGAATCAGTACTTTTCTACTACTATCCTGATAAGTGTGGTATACGGTCATACTTTTTTATTCACATTATGTAATGAAATTATTCATAATTTTTGTAAAATGTTATATTGTGATAATTAACGTACTCATGTTCATATATAAGTGCTTAGTTTATACCATTTACATTTTTCACATTTTTTAATAGAAAAATAAATCTTGAAGATATAAAGAGGAAAATCACTTTTGAGAAGTCTTACTAGTTGAGAATTCAGTGGCTTAAGAAAATATGGAAGGGAAGAAATCTTTAAATTTTAGATTCATTCAATGCGACTATAGTGACTTTAAACTTGTGGAGTGAAAAATATTTTATAAACATATGATTGTAAACCGCAATAACACTATAAGAAAATTTAAACTTATCATTCGTCAAGCACATACACAAAAAGATAAAAAGATGACGCTAACTTATTATTAATGTTTATCTAAAATCAAGAAATGAACTTTTCATTATTGGACCTATTATACTTTTGCACGATTCTCAATAACACAAACACTATAAACTTATATATGTATAGTTGACGCTAAACCCTAAACACTATTAAGTTCAGACAGATAATATATAAACATGAATTAGTTATAAATATATAACGTGAGGTTTTGACCGATTAAAAGTTAAAAATGTAATATTTATTAATAGTTAATATCAATGTGTGTAGTTGACGCTAAATCAACAAAGTATTAAATAAATTAAACATAACGTCACAATAGACAATAAATATAATTGATATGAAAAATAACATCAGTCTAACCAACACTTTTGAATAACAGAGACAATTTTAATTGTAATACCAGTTTAGTTGATGCTATAAATAATTAAGTATTTAAAAAAAATCTTAATGTTGATTTAGTTAACTTACACCTTTCTCAAATTTAATTTATATTTATTTATTTTTTAATCTATAAGATCTACACTCAAATGTTATTATTTATATTATTTGTAAAATATGTAATGTTAGAGTAATTTAAAATCATATTCATAAATACTGACTATTTTCATTATTTTTATTTTTATTTTTTTTAAACCGTTGATTTAGCATCTATTTAACTGATTTTAGATTATGATAGTATTGACTTAATCATCATAAATCTTAAAATTTTAAAATTTATTTATATTAATTTTTATTAATTATAATATTATTTTAATGTCAACTTAACTGATTTTAATATAATCAATTTTTTTAACCCACACTGTCTATATTTTAGTAGTTAATTTCAAACATTTTAGTCTTGAAAAAAAAAACAAATTGTAAGGGAAACAACTATTTTGACGTTGACTTTTCTGCTGATGGCACGGTGTTGGATGTGGAGAACAATTTTGGAACTTCCGACATCAAATATCTTGAAGCCATTATTTGTTTTATTAAAGTTGGATATAATGAATATTTGGAGCTCTTGTTATTTATTTATCACTTGTTTCTTTATGCAAACATTTTGTTAAAAGAGCTAAAGGCTAGCATAAGGCAATCATTTGAAAGTTTCAGACTGTTATCTGTCTATACAGTAAGGATGTGAATAAACTAAAAATATGATTGAAAGAGCTATAATATAAATTATATTAAATTGAATTGAGTGGGTTTATGAAATAAGTATTTTATTACATATATTCATTTGCTTTTATATATATTTTCAAGTTATTTAGAAAAATTATAAAAAAACTTGTTGATCTTATTTTGTTAATGCTAGAATTGTGGTAAGTTCGAGAATCTTTATTAATATATTGTTTAGATTTCTCTAGAGATAGTTTGATTTATTAACAGTACTGTATTATTACTTGATAAGCTTACCAAAATGTTACCATCCACCTAAGCATTATAGTCTATGTAAACAATCCCTTCAAACAATTTTTTTTCATATAAAGCAAAATATATTGATGATGGAACCCCTCTAATTACATGTAGATCTGTCTAGTTTCATACAATAAACTCAATGAAAAGAATAACATATCTACTTCTACTTACACTATATAAGGGGATACAGAAAATAAAGGATCATGTCAGCTTTCGTAATTACTCATTAAACATTTTCAAATTTAGCCTTTACCGTAACCAGCTAGAACTTTAAGGATGTACCCTTCAAACTAATGTCACTGGATTGAGGATGAATATATTATACTTTTCCTTGACAAGTTTTTTTTTTTTTTTATTTTTATTTTTATTTTTTTTTTATCTTTTATCTTTTGACAAACAAATTATAGAAACTTTTCTTATATTTCTTATTTGTCCTCCATATATATGGGATGAATTGGACAAGTGCTGAGGAAGAATAAGCACAATCCGATTCGATATTCTTATAGTTTGACATTAAAAATTGCATATTGAAAGACATTATTTTTAGATAATTTTAGATTTTTAATATATTTTTTTATGTTAAAATTTTTAACTTGTGTAGGAGACTATATATTTAATGATAGTCTTTAATATATGGTTGACTGAATTATATATAATTTATTGAGTAGGTTTAAGATAGAGATTGTACATGAATGCAGTTGGTGATCATATGGTAGTAAATTGAATTAGATACGTAAAAGATTAAAACATCTCTAAAATGTTTCATCTTATTTAATTTATTTTTTATTGTTAAAAAGATAGATGATTCTATAAGTCTAACAACCTTGTTAGAATAGACTCTGATTTCATCTTAAGAAATACATTTTAAATTTAACTTAATTTTATAAAACAGATTTTTAAGATAAGATTTAGATTTACATATACTTACTTATATATTATTGAAATATATTATTGAAAGATATAGATATGAAATCTCTGACATACAAACTAACTCATATTGCCCTAACCATTACCCAGTTGAAACTAACCCTAACCATTAGCAAGTTGAAGCTAACTCACAACCATTGGCTTAAATCTTAAGCATGAACTCAAACTTCTCCTTTATCACATTTAGTGTGAACCGAACACAATAACGTAATGTATTATGTGCACGAGCTCATTCCTGTCACAGTGCATGCCCTTACTCGTGTCACTGCATGACCACAGTAGAAACCTTAATCCCTACCTTGTCTACCAATTTTAATCAAAACATCTATTAATATGGTTTTAGTTTTTCTTTGCATTTTACTGACACTTGTACCAAGACTGCAAAGACGTTAGGATTGTTTTCAGTGTCCTTTTTTCTTTTTTTTACTTTGAACAATTTACCTAAAGCTCTAAATCTTATTAAGGATACTGGTATAATAATATCAAACTCAAAAGACAGAGCATTGCAATTAGTCAAACCACCAAAAAAATGTACATATATATTTTATGATAGATACTGCTCCATTGGTTCCTAAATTATTTAATGTGCCGCTGCATTGGAAGGTCTGATATCTGATACTTTCGATAAATATGCAGTAGAGTTTGGAACGAAACTTTAATTTCATACCAACTAATACTAACGGCTACTGGACACTGAAAAGTTTTTTTGTCAGAAAAAAAATTATTTATCCATATTTTAAGACGTTTTAACCTGTTTTTAGTTTTACACATATTTAGTATTAATAATGATATTCACATTCCTAGACATGATACCGTATCTTCTGCACAAAACATATGTTTTCCTATTTATACAGCCACCTTCGTATTAAACCCCAAACAATTACAGAATTGTTGTTGGATCCTTTATCTATTCCTTCCCGAAAAATATTATTTTTTATTAAAATAATAATATAAAAAAACCACATCATAGAAATTAAGTTTAATATTAATATAAATATTTTTAATTATTAAAAAGTAAGTTAAAAATAATTCATGTCATCATCTTAGAATTTTTTAACCAACTAAATTAATGTTTAACACCAAACAAATTCTAAACAAAATTAATATAATACTAGCACAAATATTTAAGATTAATTAAGTTAACTGTATTAGCTAAATCATTTAAAATAATTTTATGTTTATCAATATTTTTAAAATTAACTTTTTATGTTGTGTTAGAATCGGTTTAGTTCATTGTAATAGCACGGCCAACTAACCCACGTTAATATTTAGAAGCTAATTTAGTGTTTTATTGTAATGTATTGTCTATAAAAATCAACCAGAATTTGATTTCAATCAAATTTCACCTTATTTTTTATTTTATTTTTTCAAACAACAAATGAAGGATATTTTTAAAATTTGTAAATGATTTCTTTGATAAATTTTATACTAAGCATTACATTAAATTAATATTAATTAAATAATCAATATATATTTTTATTTTCTTTTAAAATTACTTCATGAACACATTAGACGAACACTTCATGAACACGACGAACACTTCATCACGTTAGATGATAATCTCAGTAATCTAAAAATGTTTTCTAACATTTCTTGTTTTTGAACCTCATTTGATAATATTAAAACAAGTTTTATTAGAATATATTAAGTAATGTTTTCTGAAAAGCTTTTGTGAAACAAAATATATCTTCTTCCTAATATTTAATGCATTTCGAAAATGTGTTTTGAATATGATTTGCTTCAAATGAAATAAATCTTAATTAATGTCTTCAATGTTTAAAATTATACAAATTTAGAAAGTTTTTGAAAAATATCAATAATGTAATTTCTGAAATAGAAAGGTTATATAATTATGAAATTCAGTGTTTCAGGTATACTAATACATTTAAATGTTGATCCAAAGATTAATGCAGATTGTCTCTATCAATTATGTTTAGATTGTTTCCAGACTGGAAGACGTACATTATGATCAAATAAAAAGTTTCCATATAGATTGTCTAATAGAAAGAAGATGCTAAAAAATATGAGATTATGAAAAGTTTAAGTGCAGATATATCAAAGCTTCAACGTTCAAATTTTTTTACATATAAAAAAATATTTTAAAGGTTTAAATATGTGATAAAGATAAAAAAAAAAAATAGATCAAATTGCCTTATATAATATCTGATGGGAAAGAGTATAACAAGATTCATGTGTAAATTATGAATAATACATCAAATCTCAATGTTTAAGTTTATTATAATATTAGAAAGTTTTTAAATAAAAATATCAAGAATACATATTAAAGAAACGAAATAGTTATCAGTACTTCAGTTTCCATTCAAGCGTCATACAACTTCCACTACATCAAAGGGTTGGTACTTGATGGACTAATCCAACAGACTCACTTATCAATAAAGTTATAAGAAAACAAATTCAAATGGTTAGAGATTAACGAGTTATTTCACTTAATCTAGAAGAAATATTGTAATTTTTTAGTTTTTCTTCCTTCAATCTATTTTTTTCTAATATAAAAATTAGAACCAAAATCTAAATTATTGAAATAATAAAAACAATAAAAACTATCATATTAATATAATTATATATACAAATAATACTTATAAATGATAATTCTAAATATCATATTAATATGAACGCATGTTAAATACAAACACTAATATTAAATTATTTTTAAGTTATATTAGAATACTTTTTAATTATTTTTATCATGTGTCGGTGAGTCAGACCACTCATTATAGATTCAACCGGTGTGCTGAGTCTTAATAAATTAGATTCAATTTTGATCCATATCAAAATTTTTAACTTTTTTTTTTTTTTTTTTGATCGGCCTCAAAATTTTTAACTTCTTTTAAGCTTAAATCGATCTGAACTTATAATGAATCAAATTGGCTTTCAAACTTTACTTGAGAACTCTATCGAATAATGTGTGTATTAATTGCACATAGTTAAGTTCTTATGAGTCACTTAATATAATACAAAATACAAGATGAGCAAGACTTCAAAAGTGTGGTTTGAGTAATGTTTCTTAATATGGAGAAGTAAATATAAACAGTGTACCACTAAAAATTAACACATAAGATGTTATAAACAAAGATAATCATGATGCATGTCTATTATTACTGATGATGTCACGAAAATGTCGTAGTCGCGATAATAAGAAATTGTCTCTAATATTCGTCACGTATATTATTAAGATAATATATATATTCCCTTAAAAAATGATTTGCATTAATATAAGCGAATATTTCACATTTCACTCATTTTACCTTTCCTGACTTCTTTTAGTGTAATCCATTTTTTTTTTTCTTCAATAGACTGAATAATGTAACACATAAATTACTTTTCTTTTAATAGAAAAAAATAAATGAAATTAAAAAAGAGTATTTCAAGAATACTTCAATCCTTATACAAAGTTTCTCAATCCGAAAAAAGATACGGTCCTTCCAAGACCAGAGACTTAGAAAAACATAAAACTCAACCAAATACAAGAGATGTCAAACAAACAAACTAACACCACTAAAGTGTGTACATACTATTGTCGAACCCACTAACCTACGCGAAAGAGTACATATCAGCAATAAAAAACGAGTCAAGGACAACATTCCAACACTCCTTAAAATTCTGAATCCAATTGTTTTCGTCACTTGTGGTATTGACCATCACTTCCAGCCTGTGTGTACCTACATAACAGCCAAACTGCTATTTGCACATTATCCAATCTCGCCCACTAAAACTTCACAAGATACACTTAAGATGGTCAAAACTACACTAAACCAACGATTGAAGACACTTTAGTGGAGAAAAGTACCAATTCGAATATGAAAAAGAAGTTCTAGTCCACTTATATTTAAGCCATAACCAACCCTTTAGCTGAGCTAAACTGAATATCTCTTCATCGTCCACTACTCTACCATTAAAGACCACCTTATTTCTATGATTCTATAACTTCAACACAATAGCCACCCACATCTTTTTTCACGCTTTATTAGCCACCCACAGAAATTACTCACATTATTTCGTTATGAAATGAAAATTGTCTACTATCATTTATTTCTTATAGTTGTTTTCTTCGGCTAAATTATTTTCTTTATAGAAATAAAAAGAAATTAAAAATAAAGAAATAATACTCTCTCTAATTCTTAATGTAAAGTATTCTAATAAAATTATACATACCAGCAAAAGTAATTAATTAAGTTAATTTTTATTAATATTTAATGTACTAAATTTATCCACATAAATTTATGTTTAAAATTCTTTTCACATTATTTTTTTTAAAATATCTATATTCATTTTATTTAATCTAATCTTTCCTAAAAGCTATAAAATATATTATAAAATGTATTATTAATATATTGAACAGGTATCTTATAAGCATTAGAGGAGTAAGACTAGTGTACACAATAAGAAAAAGGAAATAAATTTAGTGTCAAAATTAGGAGTATGAAAATATCAAGGTCAAAATTAACAGTATTATTATATTATTAATGTTAAAATTTAAACTCACGTGTGGCTCAGGTTCAGTGATGTCACACCCAGCTAGATTCTGTTGTTGATTATTACTTCCAGGTCCAACTAGTGTCTGATTGAGGTTTTGTGCATCTGCTGCATTTCCACTTAATTGCTTTATGTTTTCTCGGGACGAATTCAACTTTTGGCATCGGGCCTGAGTTGTTTTACTTCAAATTGATCTATAATCACTCATCTCCAGGGCTTTAGTCCTTCTATCTCTTAACCAATGCTTTCCTATTCATGTTTAGGAAAAATAATAGGAATTAGCAATCAAATCCATTTTCTGAATCTCATAATCATTTATTAAGTAACACCACTTAAAATTGAGAATTAAGCATATTTTAATCTTAGAGAGAGTTGATTTTGTTATTAAAGAAATAGTCCAAAAATATCATATAAATAAACTCTATCAAATTCTCCCAAACTTTGAACCTTGCTTGTTCTCAAGCACATGTAACTAGAAATAGATAAACAATTTATTCAATAGTGATATAACAACTTAGAAACAAATTCACCCAATCTCATCAGAATCAATTAATTATACTTTTCCTAAAATCAACTCTATAAAGAATAACATTACCTCATTAAGTCTCAACTATGGTACTCAAGAGTATGATTTTTTTTTTTTTAATAGCCAAAAATAAAATGAATAAAAAGGAGCACTTAAGGGGTGTACCAACCCTTTTACAA
>Ga0209700_102996_pt1 | contig 33194 bp, 13 predicted proteins | sample SiratroredBW_FD_187528 | JGI IMG/M metagenome (GOLD analysis project Ga0209700, IMG submission 187528) | Root nodule microbial communities of legume samples collected from California, USA - Siratro red BW (SPAdes) (version 2) | ecosystem: Host-associated > Plants > Roots > Nodule | place: USA...
GCATTCTAAGTTTCTTTAAAGAATTTGTATTCTCACATTGAAAACTAAGTTTGCGAAAAGTATTTGAAAAGGGTTCAATTCACCCCCCCTCTTGAACTTAGGCCAAATACTTACTTTAACAATAACAAACCTAGCAAAGACCTAAACAAACAACCAAGCACTAACAACACACAACCTAAGCTTTTCCCTAACACATAGCCTAAACAACCAACACACAGCCTAAACTTTCCCCCCATTGTCTTCAACAAATGGAGAGAGACAACCACTGAGTTATGCAATGCATGGTCTACTCGTCTAGTGGGAAGAATAAAGTCTCAATCTTGGACTGAATATCATCAACTTGGTTCTCAATCAGTTGGAAGTGTGTCTGGCAGTACTCGTGATGCACACAGTGTTGGTCCTACATGTCGTTCAGTTGGTTGAACATCCTTTGCTCAAACCCAACAAAATAATCTTGTCCAGCAGCAGCAGTAGGTGTTTCAATCGCCATTCTAGCTTGGTCATGATCCTTATTAGTTTCATCAGCTTCATCCTCAGATTCCTTAGACTCTCCTTCAGTTGATTCTTCCTCATTATCATCATCAGTTGTTTCTTCATCAGCCTTACATACCCATTTCTTGTTTTTCAGTTTCACCAGCCCGATTTTGGTTAAATTTGTTGTGGAGATTTGATTTACTGCCTTGATTTCCTCGACAATCTCATCCTCAACATCAATCTCAAAGTAATCAATAAACTTTGATAACATTATCACATAGGGGATGCGATACTCTAACTTCTTGCCCACTTTGAACAAGTGATAACGGATAACTTGAATCCAGTTGACTCTGATTTTGGACGTGATACAATACATAAGAATCAAGTCTTCCTCAGTCAAGGTATCATGATTGAAGCCTCTGGGTGTGAGTATCCAGATAACAATGTAGGCTAGAATTCTTGGTATTGCTGCTAAACTACCAACATTATAAGTTCTGGACACAGAGGACTGATCTCTAAGGCAAGATTTGTAAAATTGCACCTTGTTGAAACTTCCCAGATCAGCAGAATTTCCTCTGGTTACAACAACTCCTTCATTATTCAAGCCTGTGACATTCATCCAGACATCCTCATTGATAGCAAAGTCGGTTCCTTTCACCTGTGAGTATATGCACTCATCATCATACCACATATTTGTTAGAAAAACCTTAACCAAATCTGGATAAGTTCTTCCAGTCAATTTCAGGAATTGGTCCAGCTTCTGGAATTTCAGCATACTTCTTACTTCACCCAGTTTTTCCTCTTTAAGCCAATCCAGGCTTAACATCTTTGGAGAAATGATTATCTTCCAGCTGTAGAGCTTGTAATAGTCGTCTATGTTTTCCTAGTTTCCGCAGAACCATCTATCAAGATAATCACTCTCATTTGGTTCATCTGAACCAACATTCTTAACTACAGCCAGCTTTGTTCTCTTTCTCGGGTTGGATGATGATGCCATTTCGAATGCAGTGATTTGAAATAGAATGGATTCCCACACAGAACAAGTAGTATTCATGAAGTGGTGTGTGAATGTATGAATGTTCAGTTAGCAATATAAAGACAAATTAATTCACTACACCCTAGAGCACAGATTGACAGTACACTGCACAACATCAAATCCCAACAGATTGAGATACTACACGTTATCAGCATTTTAACAGACTGGGATACTTAGCTTTGCATAGATTCCCTCAAAAATAGTTTTTTCTTGTTGACTGCCAATACTTCAGCGCCACGTGGAGTCTTGGAAACTCTCTCTCTCTCCACATGTTGAGCGTCATCTTGGTCAATTTTGTCTTATTTGGTCATCAACTTACTATTTTGCAATGAGCTTAGTTTCAGTCTAACTGATTCAGTTACACAGCTCCATTCTTGTTGGATTTCAACTCTCGTCCAATTTCACATGCATTCAACATTTCCGTTTAAATCAGTTATGATTTATACAGTCAGAAAAAAAAAATTATAAAAGGGCAACAACATAAGGGTAGTTTTGTTTTAGTAGAATTCTGAAGGTAGAATTTTGAAATACTTTAGTTTAAAGGATTATTGTATGTTGATGAATCATAATTATAATTAGTAGAATGCTTAACTTTATGCATGTTATTTTTTGGGTGTTACATTTATGGTATCAGAGCAGTTCATCCTTAGGATGACTTGAGGGTAGTGGGCATATTGTGTTTCTTCTATGTGTGAATTTCATTGAGCTTTAGTTTAGAGAAATAGGTAATATATTTCTAATTGGATAACCATCTTGAGTGTATTTGAGTTAAGTTGATTGTTATGAATGAAGATGAAAGTATTAAGAAAGAAAAGAATCTTGATGAAGTGTGAGGGTGCACACTCATGACTTAATCAAGAGAGGTTTCCATCTTAATGTTTCGTTTTTTAGAATATATTTGAAGGATGTGTTTTGATTGATTAATTAGATTTTCTTATGAAATTTAATGTTAGTATTAAGTAAGAATGTGTGTGAAGTATTTTATTTTAGTGTTTGGTAATTTTGATTGTAAACTTTATTTTGGAATTTGTTTCCCTTTGTTGGATTCACTTGTATGTTAGACAATATACATTTTTGGAATTTTACACGGTCAGAGTCATTCCAAAAAACATGCATATTGAAATCTTTTTGTTTTTGGATATAATATCTCTTTGATTGAATGTCTTTCAGAGGATTTCATTTTAATATTTTAAATAAAACATGTTCATTAGACCATTTCTCATGAACAAAATTATAAATGCTTAAATGGTCTATTATATACTGCAACTTTTACGAATCACTGTTAATTATTAAATCACAAATAAGGCATATCATTCAAATCACAAATAAAATGCTCAATCTTAATTTTGTTATGCACTCAACTAGTCTTATCAGAACATATATCATGAACACATGCTTTAAAGAGTCTACTATGTATTTCACTTGTACAAAACAATGTTAGAACATTCAAAATATAAATGAACCACTTTGTTTGTTTTTGTTATCATCAAAACATAAACTCCATATATAATCTTCTAGTCATCAGGTTGTCCAGTGGTAAAGACCGTCTATGGTCTCAAAAGACCATCTAAGAGCTTAACAAACCATCTAGACAAATCGTCTAAAGCATCCAAGGTCTCAACAAAAACTAAGACATTTTAATTAAGAATGTCCTGAGGCAAGGAACAATTGGAAAAAGCTACATTAGGTCTTCTAGAAAGACGTGAAGAAGGTCTTGATGTCCACCTAGAAAAACCTAAATGATTAAAAAAGTTAAGAAGAATTGGAAGAAGCAACCAATCTATTTTATGGTTGGCATATATTTTGACATCTTATCAATCGATAATGAAGAAGAGGTAGACTTCTTTGATCTTCATTTTGTTATTGAAGCATATTGTGAGCTTCTCTCATCTTCCTCATTATATTCTCCATTTTGTTGTAAACTAAAAAGAGAGATTAAGATTTTATCAAAATATGTTGAATCCTTAAATATTGATCATATCGTCTCAAAAGACTCCATTTTGAATACCAACCTTGCCAATTAAAATAAAAAATTAAACTTGTAACTCAAGAGAAATCTAAAAGTCTTTGTTCAAATTTAGAATAAGAACAAAATAAAAGTGTTTCTCCTCAATCAAACATAAATTCTTTCGAAAAGAGATAGTTTAAGAGAACCAATGTTAAAGAATATATGATTTACAATTTGAGAATGAAACTATGAGACTATGAGAACCATTGCCAAAGAATAGATTATTTACAATTTGAGAATGAGACTACGGGGAAGGTCATATCCGTTAGTGAGGAATGCAACAAGAGATTAAACCTTTTAATAAGATTCTCTTGAATAATTTTTTTATAAGAGAGGATTAGGCTTTGAAGAAGAAAAGGTTAAACCACATTCATCACACACACACATTACGCCTTAGCATTTTAAAGCTAACAAAAGAACACTCAGATTCACTTGGGTACCCAAGAAAGGGACCATCATTGTTGCATATGTCCTTAGTTGGGAGATGAAAACCCTTGCACGGTACCTAGATAGTGGGTGCTTACAACACATGGCAAGTGAAACGTCTATGTTGTTGGAATAACATGTTTTAAAAAGAGGGTCGAATAAAGCCCTAGACTCTTCTTGTAGATAACTAAAGAGGGAAATATAAACTCATTTAGGTTACTTTATATTGTGAAGAAATATAAAGATTTAGCTCACCCATAAAGAACACTTAGCAACTTAAGAATAATAGAAGAGTTAAGAAGTTTATCTGACTGACGATTAGTGAGTATATCCAAAAGGTTACAAGGAGTGCCTCTTAAAACTCTCTCTTTGCTTAAGCTTCTATGGTTATAACCTTAGTATTTTTCTTCTTTGAGAAGTGTGTCTACTCATCCTCATTAATGTAGATTGTGTAGTCTAAACATTGTTTGTCATCACTATACTTTATAACTTCCTTGAAAGAGACAATAGAGTCATCCCTTAGTTGTAATACTCTTGTTGCACTATACTTTATAACTCTTATTTAAATAATGCACTATATTTCACATAATGAAATCCTAAATTTTATCAAATAAACATGCTTTATTATTTTTATTTTTTTCTATAATTATTTTATATTTATTCAATTGTTATTTGATAGTTTAATTTAATATTTATATAATTATAATTTCTTTTTTATATTTAACATTAAAAAAATTAAAATGTATATCCATTTAATATTGAATTATTAATAATATTAACTTTATTATAATTTTTATTTTATTATTCAAAACAATGAAAAAGAACGAATACGGATATACTCGTTACTCAATATACTCAATAGGAATGGAAATATGAATGAGGTGAAAACTTCATATCTTTAAATAATGGATGTTGGAAAAAAAAAAATTGATAGAGATAATGAACCCACACCTACCCCTCCCATTGTCATCTCTAACAACCATTGGACCATCCAATTCCAATGATATAGCGGATCTTGTGAATAATTCATTGCCACGTAATAAATGTGACTTGATTATTCGGGTTATGATTTCCTTTTAAAACCCAATGGAGTCATTTATATTTGTGGCAAGATATGGGGAAAATTAGAAACCAAAATGGAGTCAGTTATATTTGTGGCAAGATATGGGGAAAATTAGAAACCAAAATTGGAGGGATTTCCAAGTATTATCATGACGTAACGATTTTCTTGTATAACGCATGATGTAATTTGTGAAATAAAAAAACAAAGCAAAACTTAAACAGTTGAAAGATGGGTGAAGGATCAAATGAATTTCAATAAAAATTTAAGAAGTTTTGGGTAGAAAAAAACATATAAAGCAAAGTATTTTTCAAGAGAATGTAAATTTTGTCTAAGTCATCAAAATCACATTTTCTAGAGAGTATTTTCTATTTATGAAAAAAAAAATATTTATGAAAAAAAAATAGCAAGAGAAAAGTGAAACAAACACAAACCAATTTCAATTATTGTTGATCGAAGAGGGATATTGCGAAATTGATATAAAAAATAATGTATCGAATGTAATCACAAGGCATCAGAAAAATAAGTTATTTACTAAATATAATGAAAACGTGAAGATACGTGTGGAATGTGTCATTCTGAAAAATATGACAAGTTGATCTTTAAATGGTCTAGATTTTGTAAAAATAAATTAACCCGAGACAATTGTCCAAATATTTTGTCTATATAAACGATTTCTTTTATGTAATTTAGTATGACAAAAAATTCATCGTTGAGACTTGAAAATAGCAATGAGAAAATCAGTATTTGTGTTCTTGATCACCTGTCTTTATGATTCCTTTGCAAATTCTTATTTCAATCTTTAGTAACTCTTTTCTTTGCATTTGCATATCTTACTCTTTACTTTTTCCTGCATATATGTTCCTTGTTCTTTACTTTTCAGAAACCTTTGATATGAAAAAATGACATAAATTTTATTTTAAAAGATGAAGAGAGTGTATAAAATATGTTAACATTACAAAGAAGTTCGTCACTTAATAACAATTTTCATAAAAATAGACACATATTTTTGTAATATTTCAAAACTTAGCTATGTGGCATATATCTTGATATTTTTCTATATTTAGTAAAGTAATTTGATATTATTTACTGATATTTTTGTACTTAGCAAATTAGTTTGGCATATATGTTGCTATACTTTTAGACCTAGTAAACTGATTTGAAATTATGTTGTTAGGAACATTTTATTGGTAAAGAATGGGTGATGATTTATAATAAATTTAAGTAAAAACTTTCTCAAATTACATTGTCTAAAGAAATTATTGATTTAATCACTTTTTAAAGAAAGTTAAGCTAATAATTTATACACAGTCTCATCTTACGCATAAGAGTAGTTATTTTAAAATAACTACTTTATATTATAAAAATGGACTATTAAGTTTTTAATATGATAACATTTTAACACTGTTATCATCATTTTCTAAAATAATATTTTGTAAAATTGATAATTTAATTATTGGTTATAAAATTATTGAAAAATAATTAATAAATATTTTTGGAATTTTGATTTTTTTTAAATATTTTGAACAATTTTCGACAGCTTTAAGTAAATGTTAAATGATAATAAAATATAATATATTTTGTGACCATTTTTAATCATCAAAATATGATCAAACATTACAAAATAATAGTAAGCTTTGTGAGGTTTCTCAATTGCTAGTAATTTTTTTTTTCCCTTTTTAGAAAAAAATGCTATCTTTTGAAATATTTGTCATAATTTGTTTTTATATAATTCTAACTTATTTTTATTGTCAGAAAATCGCATTTGTGATAGTTTGTAAGTGTTAAAATTTACCATTAATAATTCCTGATCAATGAAAACCAAACAACTACATTCTTTGGCAGACTTATACACTATTTATATGCTAACATAACAACACAATTAAAAATAATAATTAACTAAATATAGCAATTCTACCAAATGGAAAAAAAAAAAAAAAAAAAAAAAAAAAAAAAAAAAAAAAAAAAAAAAAAAAAAAAAAAAAAAAAAAAAAAAAAAAAAAAAAAGTGACCAAGAAGAAGCATTTCTCTTAGATGTCTGATTACTGGCAGGGAAGAAAAAACTGGATTTACAGCAAATGTTATGCTTGTGTTTACATTGATGAACATCACCAAAATGTAGTCCAACCACTTTAACTTCCAGGATAATTTATATGCACTTTCAGCATAAATTAGCTTTACACAAACATCCAGAAACAATTTATCATATTATGATATATTAAGGAATAAAAAAAGGAGATAAAATGACAAAATCTTATTGGATATTGGTGTAAAATTGTTTTACATTAACATGGTGAGTGTAAATTAAACTCACAAGACAAACTTTGGTACATCAGATTGCAAGAAAACTCAATGCTTTCCATTTACTTCTATTGCAGGACTTGTCTTCCTACTTCTCTCCCTAAAGCTTCTGCATGAGGACAAGCTTGGCATGCACCACTGCAAAGACTTAACTGGTTTCTCTCTAATAGGTGCACGATCCACACTCATGCTTCTTTCACTACTACAAGTAGAGTTACCCCCTGAGATAAAAGGAGTGCCATGTGCAGATTTAGGCCTCACATGTTGAGTTGTTGGTTTCACTTCTTTGTGTCCATGGCCATCAACTTGGTCATCTTTCACACTTTCACGAAAAAGTTCTAACAGTTTCTTTTTCTTCTCTGGGGATGGTTCAGCAATAGAAATAGAACCCGGAATTCTACTCCTAGAAGGGGTCCCAAAAGTATGGTGAACTGGTGTGGTCCCTCGAGATGGTGTGAAGTCTGCATAAAATGAAACAGACAATGCAGCTGAAGGTGGTTGGAGAGAGTAATGAACATCAGTGAAAGAGAAACTACCAAGAAAATGGTGAAACAACATATCCAAAATTTGTAATGATCAGTGAGTTCTTCCTTCACCAACTTACATTACAAAAGGGCTGATTATGATACCAAGTCCATGACAAACTAAATGTCATGTTATAAATCATGACAGTATAATGTCTACCATGTATAACAATTTGATACAAAAATGTTTTACAAATGCATATACTATTCGTTTTTCCCTTACACAAAAGTCTCACCACTGCTCATCATTCATATCATAATTACACATAACAAAATGACCAAGTAAACTAATTCAGCCAGAAAAGAGTGCCAAAGGAAAGAGAGTTAGAGGGAATGCTTACCACCATTGACACTGTAGAAATCATCTTCACAGTCTGAGTCTAACCAGGCCTTGGAATCAAAAAATGCTTCCTCTTTACTACCTGTAGAGGAAAATAATGGTTTGTGAATGGCAAACATGGATATGAAACCTATGAGAAAGTATTTCAACAAGTGAAAAAAATACCAAGAAACAATTAATCCAGCCAATTGTGATGACAAGATTAATTCTTGACTTTGGAATGTTTTAAGGGGAGGTGGGGGAAAGAAACAAGCTCATATTCCCAAACACCTCATTGATTCCTAATTCATAAGGATGAAGTAGTCACTTCCATTCTTAACTTCTCCAGTTAATCTTTGTGGAGGAAGCTATCAAAATTAATATTGTTCATGTCAAATAATCTAGGATCTCAGTCACTATACACATAGAAACTAACATTGTACAACACTTGAACCAATTTGGCTTGCAGGAATCATTCAAGTGCAACATGTCAGCACCAATCAGGCACATAGATTCAGATCAAGAGAAAGCAACAGTGTGTAGTTTATCAAAAAACACAGATTACAATGCTTGGACACTCAATACTTTATTGTTCATCACTTTTTTACTGCAAGAAAATTAGAGTTACTGTTATCAAAAGTATGGAAGATTCAAAGACAGGGACCATTGTCACTTGTAATAAGCATCAACCACTAAAAATAGCCAGTACAATTAAAAGTATCTATGTAAGCCTAAACCTAACCCCAGATTGAATCTGGTAAGAAAAAGTTTTGTTTAGCCAAAAGAGAAATCATGTCGATATGTAAACTAACAGAAAATTCATGTACACCAAAAATCGTTGTCACATTTCTCATGCAGTATAGACATTGAAGGAGAAGAAAGAATACTATACAAGGATGCCTCAACGAAAACAAACAAGAAAATAAATTAATCAGCATTAAAGGTTATTTCCTTTTCAATCCCTTTCTATGTCCATCATAACATATAAACAATAATGCATTAGTGAGTACATGTTTACATAAAGATAAACATTGAATAGACCTTATATCTGCAATATGAACAAAACTCTTCACATCTTTTTTCATATGGAAATCTGCATATTCATATTCATATACACAATAAAAATAATGAAACCAGTGAGAGACATCACAGCATATATGCAATTCACAAACATGGATGGGGCCATTTGTTCCACGTGTCTTCTTCCAATTGGAGGATGCAACCGACTAAAGAGGATCCAATAATTTTCCACTTGGGTATGATAACCAAATCATAGCTAAGTAATTAAATTAAATTTATAAATCAATTAGACCAAAAATCACAAACAAAGATGCACAACAGATCACCAAAAACGAAAGGCCAGAAGAAGATAAAAAAGAGAACCCGGCTTCAATAAAAAGCAAGCATCAACAACACTGGTAACATCAGATAACTATTTTCAAAAGAAAAAAAAAAAACTTTTTTTCAAACATATACTGAGAGATTAATAATTTTTGGATCACACATTCAACGAAATACCCAGAAACATTCACATATTAATAGTAACAGCATCTTCATATGGGGTCACGAGAAAGTTAAGAAAAGTCTTCAACTGCAATTTTCACCACAACATCAAGCTTTTTACAATCGCTGCAACCACAATTGCATCAACTTTACGGGAAATCTCCAAGAATAACGACGAAATCGTAATCTAAAATTTTGGACAAAAATCACACAGAGCAGAGAAAACTGCATATGAACACAAATTCTGAAGAAACCAAAACAAGGGACCGTACCATGGTCCGTTAAGGTGGTCGTTGACCGAGCCGTTGACCACTTAAAATCGCCATTCTGGGGCTGTCCCTTAATGGGTGATGGAGCAATCACAAGCTTCTCAGATTTGGAACCCAGAGAGAGTTTGAGCTTCACGTCTGGGTTAGCCTTTCTGGGGACCGAAGAACACGAACCCATCACTGAAAAGACAAAAACTTTATGATCATCACGGTCACTGGGTGACAGGAAACTAGAGTTGTTGCTCTGCACTTGCTTGAGAGATAGAAAGAGAAGAAGTATGTGCAAAGGGTGTGAATAAATGTGTGGGTTTTTGGTGTTATACTTAAAGGGTATGAGAAAAATGGAAGTTAAAGAAGATTGGCCTTGAAAGTGAAGTTATTTGAAGAAAGTTTTGTTGTGTTGTGTGATGGTACCAAGAGAGAGTGTTATGGGAAGGGATGTGAATAATGCCTTTGATGTGGATTTTGAGAGATGGGTCCCATGCGAAAATGAATGGAGAAAGATGAGTCTCTGATTAGAACAATGGCTTTCACCTTCTCGGGTGAACAACTTTTTAGCTTTTACCTTATAAAGATTAACACTTTCGTTTCCTTTTAATAAATAGTTTCAATGTTTTTTTCCACATTCATCGTACTGGGAGTTATGAATAGGAGAAACCGTTAGAGGACAAAAACAAATTAAGAGTAATGACTTTCGATGTATTTTTCGTCTTTCTTTTTTATTTTTTAAAACTGTTATATGTAAAAAATAATAAATGTAATATGTTTGGAGAGTTATCAATAATAAATATTTAACGGATTTTCTAAATGCTCACTTGTTTTATGTGGATATTTAATTAGATATTTTTTTTAATTAAAATTTTATGTTGACATGATATTTTAATATAAGTTTAGTGAATTACTTTGTAACCTTCTTCAAAATTAAATATTGTTAAAGTCAGGTTGTTGAGAAGAAAATATCAATTGAAAAAATTATTTTTGTTTTAATATAATTTATTATTCGTTTTTAGAATTGTGCTTCAAGGAAATTAATTTGTATTTGAATTTACATTAGTCAACTTTTTGTTTTAATTAGACTAATTTGTGTTTCAATTATGTTATCAACTTATATTTTATTTTTTGTTCTATCAAAATAAAAAGAAAATATTACTTTTCAAATATATATGAGTTTTTAAATCTATACATACTTATTATAGTAGGTACATAAAGAAATGAATTGCATTAAAATTTGATAGAATAATTAAAGGAGTTTCAATAATGAGATTTGATCAAGTCATTTGAGTTTGTAACTTAAATGGTTCACACATTAAGAAAAAAAAAAAAAAGGTAGAGAATTTAGTTATATATGATAAAAAAAAAAAAAAAAAAAAGACCCGCAAATGTTGAGTCTTAAGATTTGTGTTAAATCTTCCTAGTCTATCATTTTAGAAAAGTGACATCAGGTATATCAGAGTTAATAATTTATGTAAATGCAAGTGACCTACTATATTCAAATGAATTAACATACTATGATATCGTTAAATGTGACATTTTAAACTCAAAATATTTCTCTTAAATAAATAATAAAATATGAAATATATAAGAGGTGAAGAGATTCACATATATCACTTGTCTTAAGAAAATTAAAAAAAAATACTTTTAAGCACTAAAAAAACATTATAAGTTATTAATAATATAAACCATAATAAAATTTTAAAATATTTTTTTTCAAAATTAAACCAAAGTAAATAAGTAATCTCTTTTCCTTGATGTCACATCTAATTAAAGTATCTTATAAAATAAAGATAAAGTCTAAGTTTCTTCACTCGCAACCTCTTCTACTCATGAAAATCATGTTCATTTATAAGAACATTTTAGTCCAAACAAAATAATAAAAATAAAAAGTAAAAAATATATTTAATGCATGTTATAAACACATAAAAATATCAAAGTAGAACTAAATACGCACAAACTATATGCACCAACGCATGCACTATGTTTTTATCTCTAAATGTATATTGTACACACAATTACATGAATGAATATAACATCTATATTTAATTGATGTATTACTACTATATATTTCAAATGACAAAACACAACTTTAATTTTTGTGTTGCTTTCAAACTTGATTTTAAATTTAGCTTGATTTTAATTGTATGAATTAATTGGTAAAAGATTGTATTATAATATGATTTTGATTTACTCTAATCACTTTCTCAATCGGAATTTATTTTATTGGATTGTTATATTATTGTTTTGGAGGGGAAAGTAGTTCTATAATCATAACAACTTAAGACACCTACCATGTACACCTTTGATAGAATTTTATCAGGTAGAAGTGGCAGATTGTGGAGATTTTGCCATATCAAATTTGATCCCAGAAGAACAGAAAGAACATGCAAATATTTTTTTTTTTTATGAAAATGACCCTACATAGTAATGGGTTCTTAGTCTTGTTATGTATGAGGGGAATCCGTGTTGAAGACTTTTAACTTCCTTTGAATTTTGGAAGTACTTTCAAAGATCTTAATAATTTCTTTTGATGACATCTTTGTAATTAGTGGTTACAAATTTATATATTCTTCTCGTGTACTTTGAAGAACAACTTCTTATACATTTGGAACTACTTGTATTCCCAGTTAACACATTTAACACATGTATGTTATCTATTATTTATGTATGGAATTTTTTTAATGATGTGGTGTATGAGTAACAAGTAGATATTTATAGATCATGTTTCTAAGTTTTATTAAATATAGGATTAAAGTTTACTATAGTTTTTGAATGATTATTACACAATTTAAATAAAAATTAAAGTGATTGGAGACAATCGATTTAACAAGTCTTAGGAAAAAATACTTTTTATAATGATTCATATTTTACTTTCTTTCATTCAAGACTAGCTAGGAGCTTTTCAAGAAACATACTCCTCAATTATTATTATGTTAATTATTCTGAAAACAACTCAATTGTTATTAATTAAGTTAATTATTTTGAAAACAAATAAAAATATGGTATTATTTTGTATAAATCAAAAGTCTCACAACTCACAAATGTTGAAACAAAGGAATTAAATTCAAGAGGGATTGAACCTCTTAATTTTTTTTTAATTTTATTAATGAATTCTTTTGGTTAATTTTTCAATGAGAAATTAGTAATACAAATAATGGAGACGAATAATCTAGTATAGAAGAAAATTTTCAAACTGAACACTTTTAGGAGAGAGAAATATATCATAACAAAGAATTATATTAATTCACTCTTTAACTAAAGGTATATGGCATTATTATAACTTAAATCATAATAAAATAATTAAAAAAACAACAACTAAGAAACAAATTCTTCAACTCTTCAAAACTTAATTTACTTATAATGCCTCACTTATAACAAGATATATTTGAAAACCTTATATAAGTCACAACCCTTGCATAAAATACAATAACAAAATTATTGTAGGCACAACAGAAGAAAAATGATCAACTACTTGAGAGACTAGGTTCTAGTTTTTAACCAAGGCATTAAAGATCCAAAGGCAGGTCTTAGTGTTAGTTCTTTCTCAGTGGGTAAAAGTATTTTTGAAAAGTTACAATCAATTTCATACCTTTTTGTGTCTTTGAAATGAGAAATGAGAGAAATAAATACAATCTCCTTTTGGTGTACTATTCAATAATAATATTATTATTATTATTTATTTTGTTAATAGTTTAATTATTATAATATTAAATAATTAAAAAAATTAAAGAAAGAGAAATAATTTTAATTAATGTTATTAATTAAAATCGTCAACATGTTATTTTTATTTTGACCAGTTTAAAATTATGTTTATTTAGTTGACAAAATTTATTTGATAGATAATTTTTTTTATCTATTTTAGAAATTAATATTAAAAAATACACTAAAATGAGAAAAAAAATTCATTTTCAAAGCTTTAATGGTAAATAAAGAATTTTATTTATAAGCTTATCTTAATTAAAGAATTTTGTATGATAAATGCACGGTCAAAATGTTAACGGATAAAGTTATTAACATACAAATTTGTCAAATAGAGGCAGCTATAGGTAGATAGAACTAACAGTTGTTGCCCAACTTTTATTGGGGCAACGTAGCAATAGGTTTGACCAAATGACCCAAAGTTTCAGCGTTAAAAACGAGTATTTGTTAGATTAGTTTTTTCACACGCATTGATCGTGTAGAATTAGTGTCCATAACTAGCCATAAAAAAGTTCCTAATCTCTCTCTTCTATAGAAGCTTCATGATTTGGATCGAATCACAAATTATATATGTAATGCCAGCATAATATATTCTCCATCTGAGTGACGCGTAATTTGTTTTTTGTGAACTTTGAAGGATTAGAGATTAATTAACGCTCTAATTGGAATTTTCTGACTCAATTCCAGATCTTCCGTCTCCATTTAGCACTTTCATGGTCAATCTTGCAGGGGGCAAAATCACATTTAGAAAGATAAAATATGATAGAAGAAGAACATTATATACTAAGACCCTAGTTACACTTTTTTTTATATATATTCTGTTATTTATTGAATGTATTCAAAATTGTGGAATAATAGGTGACATTTGTTAAAAGGAAATATAGAATTTGTATTTATCAAGAACTTTTACTAAATTTCGTAAAGAAAAATATAAGGGTATATGTAATTATGAACTAGTAAAGAAAACATCAAGCACGTGCATTTTACAAGGAATGAACATGCCATGTTAGTCTTCTTCCAAGGAGGAGATGTTAGTTTAGTTTACATATAAGTTTAAACATATTTTCACTCATTCAATTTTAGCATAATTATTACTTATTATTTTTTCTAATAAAAATCTGTATTTTTTGATATTAATAAGTAATATAAAAATGTAGTGTTGGCAAAATAAGATAGCTACCATGTCAATTTTTTTATTTTTCTTTTATAGTAAATTCTTAGTTCAATCCTAATGTTAACGAAAATATGTATTATAAGTTTGTTAACAATGAAATTGGTTAGATAAATGAGAAAATGGGAAAATATTTTTTTATTGCATAGATTTTGTTCCCGCAGGGGCATGAGTTTTATTTCATTTATAGAAATTGATTTAGTAACTGAGGGAATACACATTTATTCCACAACTCACTATTGGTGGCATGTCATCTCTCTTTGTCTCATAAGCAATAATACAAACAGGTGGACGATAAAAATATCAATATTTCCCTTTTGTAATTAATTTTTGTAAAAAATATAAAACACTAAAGAAAAAAATTAAGTGAAATTCAGGAATTAAACACATATTTGAGGCCTTTATGTCACCGTAAGGAATTAAACTCAATACATTGACACAAATTTCGTATTGTTGTATATTAATAATGTATACAACTCACAAAACGAAATAGGACAAAGAATCAATATACACATTTTTGAATTATAATAATTATACACATTTTTAAATACACATTTGCATTAGGTGTTCACTTAATCATCTTACGTTATTTAAGGAATGCATCAACTGTGTCCCATATAAGGTCAAATGAAAGCAGATTAGGGATTATCCTGGTCTTCATTATTTCCATCAAATGAATCAAATTATTTCTAAAATTACTCTATTTCATCATCATAATAATAATAATAGAAATCTAAAATAGCTTAATAAATTCTCCCTTTCGTATGAATGATACCTTCATGTAGATTAGTATGTTTATATCAATAATTATGTATAAAAATGAATATCAAAATGACAAAAGTTCATATCTAATACATCATCAATATGTGTATATTTACTATATCAAACAACTTAATTTTCATCAAGAATTTCCAATTTACTTGCATGTACAAGAGATAATTGCGTATGGTATCGAACAATTTAACTTTCATCAAGAATTTCTAATTTACTTGTTATACTATAAAACCTATTTGTACCTAAAAGTTTGGTGATTTCCTATTTATTAATACTAAATATTATTATTAAAATAATAATAAATTTAATAAAATTATAAAATAATAATAAAAATAAGATAATTATAAAAATTAAATACTAATAATATTAATGTGAAAAACTAATAATAATAATTATTATTATTAAAATAATAATAAATTTAATAAAATTATAAAATAATAATAAAAATAAGATAATTATAAAAATTAAATACTAATAATATTAATGTGAAAAACTAATAATAATAATTATTATTAAAATTAGAAATTATAATAAAAATAAAAATAAATTTATATAATAATAATAATTTAATTTAATTTTAAAATAATTTATAATTTTATAATTCTATCAATAAAAATAATAATTCATTAAAATCACATCCAATAAATTAATATTTTATTTTTAATTTTATAATTTTATCAATTAAAAAAATTAAAATATTTATCACACCTACCAATTCACTTACTAACTTTTAATTCAAATCTTATCATTTATCTCTTAATCTAAACAACTTAACTTTTCATACATTTTCGTCTCAAATTCATTCTTTTAAATCCTCTTTCTCAATCAAACAAAACATTGGTGTTATATCCTCCTTTATCTCACTAGTTAGGTTAAAAAATCTTAGGATAAAAGAAAATCTCACCTTTTAGGTTAAAAAATCTTAAGGTAAAAGAAAATGAGTTAGGTCCTAAATCTTATATTTTTTTTTTACTTATTAAAAAATGAAAATAAAAAATAAATAATAAAACAAAAACTAGTCCAAACTATGTATTTGAACATTTGAATTTCTATTTATTAAAAAGAAACAAATATTTTTATCATCTCAAATTTTTATATTTTTCTCATTTTACCTCTTTCTTTAGTTTTATTTTTTTAAAACAATTTTTTTATTTTATCATTTTTTCTTAAATTAATTAAGGATTCATTATTCAATCATTATTTTCATTAACTAAGATTTTTTTACCAAATTTTATTTGATTACCCAGATGCGATTGGATGTTGACAAGAATTAAGCATACCTTTATATTTAACTTGGTTTACTATTTTTCTTTTTCATCCGCGTGATGGTAACATATTGTTGCCATTGGAGTTGTTAATTCTTGAGTAATCTCTAATATCTTAGAAAGTATATGGGTATAACATAAATAATAACATAATTTACAATAAAAGAACATTTATAAAACATAAGTGCCATGCGTTGATGTCTCTGAGTTAAGCAAGACAAGCAACAAAAATAAACTAAAATAACCTTTTTTTATAAAATTGATCCAAAGAATATACAATGACTCAAAATAAATAGTAAACTATACAACTCAAAAGAATGCATTCAAAAACTACTTAAATGAACCCTTCAAAATCGTGACATAACGTGTTTATTTAAAATACATATTTAGATGAAATAAACTCAGTGAATGATAAAAAATAAATAAAATAGAAACTTGTGTCAATCATATTTTATTTTACATTAAACCCGAGACAATTGACTATGTGTCACCTATTGGTCCCAATAATTATTAGTGGAGTGAGAAAAAGACTACACCTTATTTCAGAACTCATTTTTGAATATTTTATTTTAAAGAATTCTAGAAATAATTATATTTTCTTAAAATACCAGTTTCTAATTTGAAAAGAATTTAAAATAACAGTTATTTCAATCTTCTAAAAGTATATTTAAATATTTTCAGTACAGTATTAATCATCAATAATTATGACATACTATTAACAACTATCATAAACAAAACCCTATTCATCAATAGCTTCTAAAAAAATCTCTCTGGGTAGCAAGTTTTCTTATAATGAATTAGGGTTCTTATAATGCATTAAATAGGTCGGTGATAAGGTGCATGAAGTTGTGTGTGCCGTGTAGTATAAACAGTATCTGAAAATCATGGACATGAACTTCTCACTGTTACAATTAATTTGGCATTCATCTTCATCAACCAAGTTGGCCATTTGTCTCTTTCACTGTTACTTTCATATTATTCCATTTCCTTTCACTCTTTTGGTAGTTCAACTCTAGTATCAAGCACACGTTTACCCTACACCACCATTTATTCCCCCTCTTTAATGGCAAATAAATTCAGCCCCCACTCATAATGTTTCAATCCATTTTAATTTCGATGGGAATTCACCACTTAACTCAACACCCTATTTCACTTTTAATGAGTAATATTAGATTTTGTTTTAAATTGTGTATATTTTAAATTGATAATGAAGACATTATATTTATGTACTCATACTGTATTTCTATCTATACTATTCTAAATTAATAAAAATTCTATCAGTTTATTATAAGTACTTTGAAAAACTTACTTTTATTATTATATGTCATCTGTTATTTTATTCTATTTTATATGAAAAAATATATTTTATTTGATAATATTTTATAGTTTTTCAATTATTTAATTTATTGAATATTTATCATACACTTATTCAATTTCAAGGTATTCTTTTTTATCACAAGTTAAATTACATATTTTTTTATTCTTTTAAATGATATATCATATTTTAGAAACTTAAATTTTAATTTTATCTAATTAAATCATTTAATTTTGTTACATTAAATTGTTTCCAGAATATATATTTAATTATTTTTTTAATATTTTTATTTTTTTTCTCATATCTAATTATCAATTTTAAATTTTTGTACAATTTTTTTATTTTATTAGATAATTAAAAAACTTATTTTTTACTTTCATTTTAATTTGTAATATCAAAAGTCCATACAGCCACTGTTTAGTGAAGATAGAAGAAATTTTTTATTTAATAAAAATAAATAAATTTTTTTATTATAAGGATAGATATAAGTCTACTTAAAGTGACACCTTCTGTTGACAACCCTACATGTCTTCTTAGTTATCATTGCACTTAAACTTATCAATAAATCATTATTTTGGTTCTTAAATGTGAGATGCTCTAAAGTTTGTTTGCAAAAGTATGAAATAAAATTAATTTATTCTCTCTCTATATAAAAAAACTTAAATTAATCTCGAATAGTAATATGATACAGTAACTGTTTATTATTAGTCTTTTAAAAGATGTTTTACTAACACAATAATTCTATAAACTTAACCACATAATTATCAAACTTTTTAAATATTTAAGAATTAAAATGGATAAATTAATAGTAGATTCATCATTTGCTATAAATTCCTTTTCTTTACCGGTTAACTCTTTTCTTTTTCTAACAGAATCCATACACATGAAAATAAGCAACCAAATAAAATTTTCCTAACTTTAAAAAAAAAAATACGATGTTTAAAAAAAGGAAAACAGAGTAGGAAATGAGAACAACAGATAAAAACTCAAAAATTCTCAATGTAAAAATGACGAGTTTTCCTTATCGAAGAAATATATGTACTATGGTTTATAAAAAAATAAAAGGAATGTCCAGCAAGTGCATAAAATTAAAAAAAAAAAGATGAAAATTTCAAAACTATTATTGCAAATTATTCTGTCCAAAAATCAATCTAATATGATGGTGAACCAATTCTTGGTTGCAATTTGAAAATCAACACCATGGTGGGTATGTGACACGCTACTGGCTATGCAAAAATTACAATAATTTTTCTTTTTTTTTTCCTATTTATTGTTGTAATTTTGGTGACGAGTTCCTCTCCTTGTTATAACCTCTCTTCACTTAAGCAAATGGATTTGATATATTTAATAAATGTGCTTGGATAAGAAATTCGAAAAAATATTTTATTTTTATATAAAATTTAAATTTTTTTGGATAAAATATGTTTTTTGATAAAAAATTAGAAAAGAATTTGAAATTTTAGAATTTAATATGAGTAACTCGATTATTTAAAATTATATAATTTTAAATTACACTCAAAAAGAATTTGAAACCTTTCGTATTCTCAAATTCATGTGTCTTTCTTTATATTCTTTTCTCAAACTCTATTTTGATTTGATTATTATGGAATTAACCAGAAACATTATTTGGATGAAAGTGACGTCAGATTAAGTTTTTTATTGATTTTAATAAGATTTATTTTTTATTTAAATTGTTAAGATTATTTTTGTTGATTTGTTGTAGATTGTTGTGGTTTCGTATTTAATATTGTCAAAGTTTTATCAGTCAACGACGATTATTTTTTAGCCTATGTAAATTGAACTTTTCTATTGATGTCTGTTGTGATTATTAACTTTTTATGTCTGATTATTTTTTTTATCGTCAACACCAGTTATTTATTTTAATAATTTTGAGTCAACATTAACAGATATTTTTTTTTACGTGACGAGGAAAAATTTTCAACCGGAAATCGACCTGAAAACTTCAACAAACAACATAATAAAATAACGTTGATAAAAAACGGAAATAGTTATGGTCAATAATAACAAAAAGCATTCTCTATCTAAAAAACGTTTTGTCAATCTCAAATGAAAAAATATTGGCAAATTTTAATAAAAAAATAACACAAAAATAAGATCGACTAAAATAATTAACAATATTCATATTTTTAATTATTAAAATTATTTAATATTTAAATAATCTCTTGTATTTTATGGTTATTAAAATACTTTATAAAAAACAAAAATTCAATAAATTTAAATTGCTTTATTTGAAAAAAAATTTAAAAAGATGAAAAAGTAAAATTAATTCAAATTCACTATATTTAAATGCTTCAAATTATAAATTTCTAGCCAACTTTTTATATAAAAATGGAACCCAATTATGTAATGAAAGAAACATTTTTGGAAGATGCAGAACAGTTCAAAGATATTTACAAATTGATTTTTGAGGCTGAGTGTGTTGATTGATTGACACCATAATTGACACGTATAAAGAAAAAGACATATTAAAAAATAGTGGGAATTTGGAAGAGCATGCAAATGGTCGGCATGCATGTTAGAGTCTTGGTGTTTTCTTGGCATTTAGTTCAACATCTCATTAAACAGATTTTTGTGGATATATTTTATTTAGGTAAACTATTTTATCATTCAATATTCAATGATTTTGTGAATGAATAATATCTTTTCAAAACTTTTGTGTAGAATCTCATTTTGGACCACATTTTTTGCATCTATAAAGTTTAAATTGAAAATTTGTTAAGGAAAATATTTCATGATGAAGAAGAAAAGACAAGATCAAAGTGAGACTATAGAGGCCATAAAAATGTTACTAACATCTTCTAACACCATCTCTATGAAGAATTTGTATATAATTTAGATTAATCATTTTTCACTACCAATCTTAATTGAGATTTTTAATTTGTTAAAAAAAATCTAAAATTTGATTATATGTTATGTAAAAATTTATTGTAACTGCTCTTTATCTCATAATGTTAGCTTTAACTTAAAAACAAAAATCAAATTTATTGACATTCTCAATTTTAATGAAATATTAGCTATTTTCTATCCAAATAAATAACCTTAGTATTTATATTTGTGACAAAAAATGTTTTATACAAGTTCTAGCAATTTTTTTTTTATCTTAACCAAAGTCATCTAGCCAGGAATTGATTCCAAAATATAAAAGTATTTGTTGCATGTAAAATCTAATATATTTATTCAGAGATAAGTTATTTTAGTAAATTTGTTTCAATCATATGTACTTATTACTATTAACTTTAATTTCGGTAAAAAAATTTAAACCATGATGATTTTGAGATAGAGGGAGTATAATACTTATTGACTACGTAATACTTTTCAAAATTTTGGGGATTGTGAAAGCTTGGTGTGTAGGGTACACCAAGAGTATAATGCTTTTAATTCTTGTCTCGCATTTTTTTTTATATTTTAGATTAAATAAGTTTTTATATGTCTAAAATTGATATCTTCAAAATACTTCTAGTATTTTTTTTACGTTCAATATTGAATAAATATATGGTTTTTTTAGTTTGGAAAATTGTTTTTAAATTAATGATATTAACATATTAATTTAAAAAGTGTCGCATTTGATTAGGGTAGTTATATGTACACGTAGTTTTTAATATTAAATTAGCATTTTTATTAAATGTTGGATATAAATATTTTTTAAATATTGATTTTAAGACGGACTAGTTGTGGAAAAAAATTATTTAATTCTTGTTGTATTTTTCTAGGATGTTGTTTATAGAATTTGGAATTTGGGACATTTGCACTGTCAACATTAATACGGGTCACCTTCTATCCAATTAAAAAAGTGGACACTTCTTCTAACATAAAAAATTAATTTTTTAAAATGATATAATATGGAATAAAAAAAAAATCTTTTAAATTGTTTAAATGATATAACTCATTCACATCTACAACCACCAGGACGCTTGTTTTACCCAAACAAAACTGGGAACGCTTGTTTTACTCAAACAAAACCGGGAACGCTTGTTTTACCCAAACAAAACCGAGATGCTTGCTTTACTTAAACAAAATAGTTAGGATGACTCTCTGATATACATATTTAGAATAATTTAAATTTATTTTTAATTAAATATATGAATAATATTTTGTTTATAAGGATCATATATATGGATATATGAATATTTTTTAAGGATTAGAACGAGAGATATCAATCTCATATATCAGAAGTTCCGTTTTTAGACATCTCATATATGTGTAATTTGTTTTGTGTGTTAAGATTGATAGTCTTACACATATTGAGGTGTTATAAAGTCTTTATAACTATCGTCCTAGTCAATCATTTGAGATAATTATCATGCTCTTAAGATATATTCAGTCCTAGTCAATCATTTGAGATGATTATCATACTTTCAAGATATATTTAGTTATGAACGTGTTCATAATGTTATTTGCCAAAACGTGTTTTGCAACAATTTATGTATGTGCAAATAATTCTTCGACATTTCTCATAATTTGAACGAGGTGTAGTTGTTTGATTGATGACCGATAATTATACTTTGTTGACCATTTTATTAATAGTGTAACACTAGCTTCATATCCCTCAGCATATGAAGTTGGAAACATGCACTGATTCATATTAGTGGCATACCCCTAGATCCTCGGGCAAACGAAGAATGACTGTGTCATACCCCTAGATTCTCGGGCAGACGAAGATTGACTGTTTGTATTGTCGTGTTGTTGTCCATATAGTCAAAATGATAGCCAGATACTACTGTAGTTATTGAAGGACCATACTTATTTAGTGAGTTATTTCCATTATTATTTCACCATACTTTTTGTTTTAACTTTTGTATTGCCTAATGTAATTTTAATGAATGTAGGATATATTCAAAAGGATCATTGACATTCTGTAACACATGATTAAAATGAGGACATGTGACAAAAAATACTCTAATCTGAAATGAAACCCACAGTGTATTATAATTAATTCGTGATGTCATAAATGAAATTATTTATACCAGACATCCATATGTTGTATGTGCCAGCTACATGAACATAATTATATTTCTAGATAATTTTTCAATGTATTTAGATAGTTTTCCAATATATTTGGGTTTTGTATTTTAAATTTAATAATAATATTATATAAACATTTTGATCATTAATATATTAATATATGAGATATTATCATCACGTAGGTGTTTATTTCATGTGAATATTATTATTATTAAAAACGCTTTTGTATTAAATAAATTATTGATGTTCAAAATACAAAAACGTCTCTTTAAAATAAATTAATTACATTCAAAATTAATTATAAAAATCAAAATATTTAAAAAAAGTTAAAAAATAATATATTTTGGAGTGTAAATTTTAAAATACATTTTTTTTTTATATTTTGGATTGTGTATTATGAAATACATGTTTTTTTTCTTCTAAAATTTACTATCTAAAATATGATGTATTCACAAATGTATAATCCAAAGTATACAAAATGTCCCAAATATATCAAATATATTTCAGAATGTATAGTTAAAATACATCTTTGTGTTTCCAGATGTATACTTTAGAATACAACTTTAAAAGAGTAAAAATGCATTTTCAAATTATATGGGTGACGTTTTAGATCACATGGAGTGTCGTTTTAAATTAGGGGGTGCAGAACGTAACTCCCTATATGGAGGTGCAGGAGAAGTGGCAAAAATGTGGATCCGTTCAGAATTTGGCCCGTTTCAAATTTCGTTGTTTTGGTTTGTGCCACGTGAATAATTTTGTATGTAAGTTCCAATTAGTATATTTGAGTTAGAAAACGTAATCAATAATTGCTAGATGAATGTGGTAATGAGAACACAAATAAAATTAAAATTGTGGAAAAAAATAGGTAGCCATAAAGCATATGATGTTGTAAATTGTTAAGTATTGATTACATAATTAGGTATTTTCTATGTTTGAGAGTTTGTTCTTATATTGTTTTGTGAGGTCTTAATATCAAGGAAAGATAAAGATGGTATAATAAATAGTGGTTTGAGTATTTGAATAACTAGGAATGGTTGGTATACTTCTTTGTCATCAGGAGTGATTGATGTACTCATTGCAATCAATCTATTTAATCTAGTTAATCAATCTATTTGGTATTATAATCTATTTGGTATTATAATAAAATCAACTACCTGAACTAAATTGAAAAATATAAAGATTTTGGGTGATGAAAACTTTTAATAGAATATCAATTACAAATACTTAAATTTATAAAAGACTTAAAACTTAATTAAGTATTTTTTTAATAAAATTACAGAAAAGAGTCTTTAGAAATTAATTTATGTATAAAATAATATAAAAAATTTCATATTTTTTGTTTATTTATTTCTTCATAAGTGTTTATCACATATCTTTATCTATATTATCTAAAATATTCTAATTTAGTACGGAAAGCAATCTCGGGTTGATTTGTATAAAGCATTCTTGCTCTTCATTCAGTGTCACTTCCTCTTGCGCAGTACAAACTTGGAAATTATAAGCAAATTAAGGCCTCTTTAATGTAAGATATGATTCTACCTACCTTCCTTTTTCAGCACAGACGTGAAATACTAGCAAAGCACATTGAATCCACTCCTCCATTTTTTTTCACCACAATTTCTCATTTCATTCCAAACTTGAAACATTAACAAAGCTAAAAGCATCAAGTACTATGTCTCCTTGGTTACCCCAAGAATAATAATATACACAAGTATAGCCTCAAAGTACTTTCAATTTTTCTCTTTCTCATTGCTTTTTGCATTTTAAATTCTACACACCCCCCAGTAACATAATTCAGATAAGACAAATTCTATATTCCTTAATTTCTGAATTTATAATTCAAGTTTGAGGCACGAGCAAAATCAAGTGATTCTTACACTCCTATTTTCTGACTATTTAAACTGCAAGAAATGAAGTGCTTTCATGAACCCTAAACTTCACTTGTCTAGAACACTCACAAACACTCACAACATGACTCAGACACCAAACCTCAGCCAGAAGTTTAGCCAACTACAAATGGCAAAAAACACACCACCAAATACAGTTCCAAAGATACAAAAGGTAGCACATTACCTCCGAGATCGAAAGCATTTTGCCAAGCATTACTCACCCAGGTTGGTTTCAATTGGTCCAATCCATCATGGTGAAGAGCACCTGGAGCTGGGAGAAAAATACAAGCTTATGTGGGCAGAAAATTTCCTTGAACGCACCAAACAAGATGGTCAAACACTGTACGAAAAGATTGCATCAAATATCGAACAACTGAAAAAACGGTTTGCTGGGGATGTCATCCGAGATCTAAAATTCCCTGATGATGAAAAGCTCTCGTGGATGTTGTTTGTTGATGGGTGTTCTCTGCTACAAATATTGGACAAGGGAAACCTTAATGATCCCCGTGAAATGAATGTTAAGGTTGACCAGATGGTTCTTGTGTGGATGGATGTGCTTTTGTTAGAGAACCAGCTTCCCTATGAAGTGCTTAAACTCTTGTCAGGCCACCAGAATGATGCCTCACTGGTGAACAGCATGGACAAGTTTCTTGAGCGCCATCATTTGGCACCAGTTAGACCGGAGAAAAGAGAAGGAAATCATGACATGGGCAAGTTTAAGAACAAGGATGAAGACAGGTATATATACCAACTTTCAGTCTCAATCCCTTGATAGTTTGTATTTCATATCTTTTGGCTTTTTCTTTCCATTTTTGTGTAATTTTGTATGAAAATTTTAAAAAGAGTAAACTTTTTGTAGTCATGAGATGGGTAAATCGTGCTATGTTAACACGATTTCTTTCATAATAACATGATTTTATCTAACTTAAAATGAAATCGAGTTATGGTGACATGATTTAAGTATAAATAGTTATTGAAATCGTGTTACATCAGCGTGATTTTAGTTATAATTTTGATGAACTTAAAATCGTGTTACATAAAATCGTGCTGATGTGACACGATTTTAGTTCAATTTTGAATACATTGAAATCGTGTCATTATGATACTGTCAACATGACAGAATTCTGAGAATAAAAAAATTACCCATTCTAAAAATTTTTCGAAAAAAATGCACTAGAAATCAAGAAAAACTCATATCTTGTTAAAAGTGTAAATATTTTATGTTAGCTATTCAAGTGTGAGTCTAAGTCCCACATTGGATAGGAATGAGAAAGTTGAGCAACATATCAGAAAGAAGATCCGCAAATCTAATGCCTTAAGATTTTGAGTTGAAGGTGACGTCATTCCCTTATATGTTGGCTCAGTTCTATTGCATTTCGTAGCTTTATGAATGTAACAAGTTGACATGTCACCAAAATTCAGCCATTATGATTATACTTTGAAAATGATTTGTTTTCAGGGCACCGGATGAAGAAGGGTATGCAAGCGTTTATGTAAACGATGAAGAACACATAATAGAAATGCCAAAGGAATTACCTGTTCATCTTCTCGACCAGCTTCGCACATACATCCTTCCTGACCCTGATCATGACCCTGAAAAGGGCCTCCCACATGAGAAACGTGACACAGAAAACAGCAAAAGGGATGACATGACAACATACAGGAACATAGAGGAGCTGAGAGCAGCAGGGATCAAACTGAAGGTAGAAAAGTCACGCAGGCTGAGACTCATCTCCTTCTCTTATCGCTGGAAGTTTCTGTGGGCTGAACTGACCCTTCCTGAGATCATAGTTGATGACACAACAGCTCCCACTTTTCACAACTTGATAGCATATGAGATGTGTCCAGATTTTGTGAACAACTTCGAGATTTGTTCCTATGTGGCCTTCATGGACTCGCTCATTGACCATCCTGAGGATGTGAAGGAGTTGAGATCAGCCAAGGTTCTGCACAATGCACTTGGGAGTGATGAGGAAGTGGCAAAGCTCTTCAACACCATAAGCACTGACCTAGTGCCTAACACTGAGAGCTATTCAGATGTGAGAGGTAAAATTGAGGATCATTGTAGGAACCAATATAGGACATGGATTGCTCAAGGTTATCACACTCATTTTAGTAACCCTTGGGCAATCATTGCTTTCAGTGCTGCCCTTGTTGCTCTAGTTCTCACTTTCATCCAAACTTGGTTTGCCATTAACCCTAAATGTTGAAATTTCTTTCTTAGTTTTCAATTTCTGTCACAAGCCCTGGATGCGTTTGGTGTTATTTTGTAATCAAAATTAGGGTTTCACTCTGTAACAGCCTCACATTAAAATTTTTATTTATCAATCTTATATTGTATTCTCTATTTTTAGCATGTCATTATGAAATAATATTCCTTTTGTTGAAACGGATGCAAATTTTATATTTCAGGGTGACTGTAAAAAGAAAGATCTAAAAATGTCATGATTATTAGTATGTTCCATATAAATATGCAGAAGTAAAATGTGTGATAAAAAAAAGTTGTCATAGAATAATGGAAGCACCGGAACAGTAGAAGAATATCGGTAACAACTCTAATCCTAAACCTTAATTACTGACAACCATTCATAATTCATAAACGTAACACCCAAATTTGTAGTTTTAAATGTGTTAAAACATATAAATTATTTATAAACTCCTTAGGTGAATATTAAAAATAATATTTACAATTGAAACAAATGATAGACTTCTTTCGACTCAAGTAAGGAATCGTGATCATAACCACAAATAGAAATCAAAGGGTGAGATAACATGATGAAAACAAGAAAATGGAATCTTAAAGAAGATTCTTAAAAAAGACAAGTAAATAATATAAATGCATAAAAAATAATAGAAGAACGACTCTTATATATTAAAAAGAACTTAAAAATGTGCACACGTTAGAGTAAGAAGAACCTAATTTTACTTCGATCCTAGCTTTCACGAATCATATTAAGTTTCTCTCTAAGAAACTCATAAAAAACCACCAATCTAAATCATTCCATGATCACCTCAACATCTGAATTTATCGTTTCAAAACCCAACTAAAACATAAGCACCCTTAAATTACTAAGAATCTAGTCAAGAAACAAATATCTTGTCTTTGTTTTTTAAGCGTGAATGGACAATTCTCCTCTTTCAAGAAACCTCGAACTATGTTTTTCTCGTAACCATTCATCTAAACATATAATCATAATTTATATATTTTAAGTCACATATCAAGTCAATCAAAGACCACACATTTTATCCACATAAGATATATAATGACAGACTACTTCCAAAAGACTAGTGTTAATTTCAAATTAAGAAAGTAACACATGTCAAAATACTTGATTTGCTTGGAAATATACTCGTTTTAATATTGATATCAAATAATTAGCTCCTATGGCAAGATGATTTCTTACACATCTTATTGAATATTGATGACTTTTCACTCTAATTTAATATAAAAATTTTCATCACTCTAATTATATATTATTAGAACTTGGATATCTTATCAAATCCATTAGTTTAATTAATACATCACACATCAACACCTAGTACTCGTTTTTTACTACCTACAGACATACATGTTTATATACTTATCATAGTAATATTAATCTAGGTGTTATGTAACACCGTAGGATATGACCAAAACATATATAATAATAAATATGAATTAAAAATATTTAAATAAGAGCATTTACATAATATAATATTTCTTATACATTGATGTTTCTAAATTAACACTACAAAACTTGAAGATAATCCATAAAGATGAATTACTTTATACTAGTACCTAATTTACAAAACAAAATATACAAGATCTTTTAAAAAGATGACCAAGAAACTTAGCAAGTTGCGTCAAAATTAAAAATATGTTTCATTCTTCAATTATACAATTTACTTTTGGATCTATTCATCTGGAATACATAATATACTACAAGAAAAAGGTTGTTTAGAAATCAATTTTTAGCTATCAAATAAAATGGTTACTAATTATGACCAAAATAGTCACCAAGTTACATTTTACATTTTGGTTGTTAAATAACTACAAAATAGAAGTAATGATTGAATTTAGTGACCAATTAAGTCAAATAATTGGTATCTAACATTAACTATCACTGTTTTACTGACCAATACCATTAGAGTCTAAATTAGTCTCTAACTTAATTAGATACCAATTTAAAATCTAATAATATAGGTCACTAGAACTTTGGTATCTAATGTTAGATACCAATTATTTAACTTAATTGTTCATTAAATTTAATTATTACTTCTATTTTGTAGTTATTTAGCAACTAAAATTTTATTTAGTGACTATTTTAGTCACAATTAGCAACCATTTCATTTAGTAGCTAAATATTGATCTCTAGATAATTTTTTTTTGTAGTGATATTAGATGAGACTAACTTAGTGAGTAGTAAAATAAAATAAAGTAAATGAGTTTTACATAATACATTTAATAACAAGGTATTTCAAAATTAATAAGAAAATTATGTCTCAATTGTAAATAAATAATTAAATCTAACTCATGAAAAAATAAATTTTACTTATCTCTAAAAAAACTTTTAACTTGTTTATGTCCTGATTGCCAAATGTAGATTCGGTGAGACGTTCACTTCCTTTGTGCCATCAATTCCAGATACTTCCTATAGAATTTAAACTTAGAGTACTCTCATATCCTCTTAGATTTATTTAATGACAAAGATTTGAATACCTATGAGTGATATGTTTTCAAGAAGCATACTTTATGATTTCTTTTTCTCAAACAACTCATGAAACGTTAACCACACTTAAAACTTTAGCTCACTAGAAGCTATTTTCAAATTGAAGGGAATAATAACTTTCAATAACTCTCATAAAACATACTATTATACTTAAATATACCATATACAAAACTAAAGAAAATAGCGATTTAGAAATATGATATATCTTTCGAAAATGATTCCAAGCGTAAAGGTCTTGAAGTTGCATGAGAACGAAGCGTCGTGGAGAGTTTTAAAAAATCTGCATTCAGCACCACGCATGCAGCTGCGTATCGGGAAGGAGAGAACAGTGAAAAAAAATGCAAAGGACTTCTTATTTTCTTAATATGAAAAGTGGTACAGGTTTGGTTAAATAAAGAAAAAGGAATGGGCTGTACACTAATAGGAAAACGGCCCAAATACTGAAATGTATAAAACGACCGTGTATAGTTACAAAACTTAATAAACTCCCCTCAAGCACTATGATAATCCACTATACTCAGCTTGGACACAACAGTTTTAAACACGTTCTTCACCAGAACTTTAGTAAAAATATCAGCTGGTTGTTCAAATCTTTTGATGGGAAGTAGATGAAATAATCTGTTTTGCAGCCTCTCTCTAACAACATGACAGTCAATTTCTATGTGTTTCGTCCGTTCATGAAAACGGGATTTTGTGCTATGTGCCTTGCTGCCTAATTATCACAAAACAGATTCGTAGGATCGCTTGTTTCTATCTGTAGTTCTTGAAGAAGAGTTTTGATCCATTGTAACTCACACACAGTTAATGCCAAAGCTCGGTAATCTGCTTTTGAAGACGATCTGGAGACAATGCTCTATTTTTCTTTTCAAGATATCAGCGCAGATCCCATGTAAACACAAAACCCAGTGGTTGATCTTCGTGTGAAGTTGCATGACGCTCAATCCGAGTCGCTGAAAGCATTGAGTTTCATGTTGAATTCACTTAGAAAGAATAGGTCTCGATCGGGTGGGTGATCCCTTTATGTACCTCAGAATCCGATTGACCACTTGATGATGATACACATTTTGGAGATTGAACAAACTGGCTTAGAAATTGAACTGCAAAGTTTATATCAGGTCTGGTGTTCGTTAAATACAACAATCTTCCAATGGCTTTACGATATATTCCTTCTTCATGGATGGGTTCGTCCTCATCTGAATTGAATTTTATGTCCTTTGTAATTGGAGTGGAAGAGCGCCTCGCCGCAAGCATACCGCTGTCTGCTAAGATATCCAATGCGTATTTTCTTTGATTGATATGTATCCCTCGCTTTGATCTGGTTACTTCCAATCCTAGGATGAAGCTTAAGCATCCAAGGTATGGTTTAGAAGGTCGTAATATATGCATGAATTACTTTATTTACAAACTTCGAGATAATTTTGTATTTTTTATTTAATATAATAATGAGATAATTAATTTAAATATAATTATTACATCATGCACTAATATATATATATATATATATATATATATATATATATATATATATATATATATAAATAAATTTTTTTTTTTTTTTTATATATATATATATATATATATATATATATATATATATATATATATATATTAAAATAAATTTTCATTTTTTTATGATAAATAAATATTAACATATTTAAAATGTTTAATTGTTTTAAAGATCTAAGTTCATTTATCATCTGAAGAGAATAAGTTGTAAATAGGAAAATAAGGTACAATTTATCTTCTTCAACATATATGTAATAGTTAAATTAATTTTGTTTTATTTAAATATTTTAGGTTTGTTTTATCGTACTTTGCAATATTATATAGTTTAGATTAAAATAGACAATTTAATTAGTATGATTGTTTTGTTTCGATGAAACTACCTAAATCTAAATATATTGATATAGTTTGGTCGGAATACATTTGTTTTATTACAGGTTTTGAGTTGTGGCAAAACATTATATTTAAGAAAAACTCCACATATTACATATTTTATAACTATAACTAACCTAAAAACACATAATCTACATTGGTTATAGCTGTAACTAACCTAGAACGTGACTTTTTTTTATTTACCCCAAAGAAATCTATATCAATTATAGTCATATATGACGCATGATATAGAATGTGATGTTTTTATATATCATTATAATCATAACTGATAAAAAAATATGATTTTTAAATCCCATATAAAGGTTCCATTTTTTACATCATAATTCATATTAATTTACGTAAAATAACTAATTTTTAGTGATGAATACTAAAAGAACATTAATTAACATTTATTGCAATCTTCCTAGACATAAAACTGAAAAAAAAAAGTTAAAAGAAAGGAGAAAGTAGTTGAGATATAACGAGAAAACCTTTTAATTCACACACTTTTAGAAAACCTTTTAATTCACACATTTTTCCATCTTGTCCCACTTTTTCGGTGTTCCAGATAGTATCTCTTCTTATTCAAGGGGAATGGATTCTTCTCTTCCTCAATGCCACATTCCACATTTATATAACCAAAAGCCATGGCTGACAAAGGCTTGTTGGGTTCTATTACTTTGACTCTTTGTTTCTTTGTCTTAGAATTGGTGCCCCATCAAGCCCAGGCATTCAGCCATGAGTTTTTTGGTAGAGAAAACATTGTAGGAAATCCTCCATTTGATGGCTTATGCAATTCTTCAATCATCATTCATGGTTACAAATGTCACGAACATGAAGTAAGAGCCCTAAACATATTTTATCACACAACCATTAATTCTTTTATATATTTAAGATATGCATGGAAATTACTTACGTTTAAAATATTGTTTTATAATATGGTTGCAGCATTTTAAGGTGTTTTTATTAATTTTATTTTTCACAGTTAAAAAAAATCTACGTTTAAAATAACCAGAGATAGATTCAGGGACGAGTGTTGAATGTGATCTGCATGAATTTCTGAAAGCATACTAAAAGTTCTTATATTGTTTTCTTTTAATACTATATACCTTTTAATATTATTCCTTTAATATTAACTTCAACATGAACCTTATTATCGTTTTTGTTTTCGAATTCTTAAAAATTATAGACAAATTGATACAATCATAATTGTAATCATGCTAATCTCGAGAACTTTAACGTTGTTATTGAAATCATATTGACAATTCGTGTCTTTTGAAACCTAGTTGTGTAAAGAACTTTGATTTTTATTTACATTTTCACTTTAATTAGAAAACTGTCATGTTTTTTTTAATGCATTTAGTATTTTCAATTTTTTTTTTTATATTTCCTGTACATTTTATGAAGAGACAAACATACTGAAGAGGAAGTGCCATTAAAAAGTAAACAAAACCAGGAAAAAATATTTCAATTGTTTTTTTTTTTTTTTAATTTTTGTTCTATTGAGTGTTTAAAACATTCTTTTTAAAGAACCTAATCATTAATAAGATGTCATAATTATTATCTCAATTATTTATTTTTTAAAGTAATTTTTATTTTT